>Ga0180302_10000135_pt1 | contig 29066 bp, 27 predicted proteins | sample GuaBasSediGuay17_FD_121794 | JGI IMG/M metagenome (GOLD analysis project Ga0180302, IMG submission 121794) | Subseafloor sediment microbial communities from Guaymas Basin, Gulf of California, Mexico - Guay17, Core 4571-4, 12-15 cm | ecosystem: Environmental > Aquatic > Marine > Hydrothermal... | reverse complement strand
CCCTTAGGGCTTCGAGAACCTCGACGCCATAGACCGGTTTTCTGACCAAGATAGCGGTGGCTTTGGTCTTCGGGCTAATAAGCTTCATGGGCTCAACACCCTTTTTGAAAGCCTCGACTATAGGCGCGCAGCCCTCCGCCTGGACAGCCACCATCCTAGGAACATCGGAGGCTAAACCGGCTTCCTGAAGCTCCTTGAACCCCTTCCAGACCGAGTATAAGCAGCTTCCGCTTCCTACGGGGACCACGACCACGTCGGGTATACGACCGAGCTGCTCCCAAACTTCATAGGCTATGGTCTTCTGCGCCTCCAGGCTCAGGGGGTTGAGCTCGGGAGTCGCCTGGTAGACGCCTGTTTCACCGTCTATCTCCGACGCCTTCTCTATCGCGTCGTCGAGGTAGAGCCCATGCTCATCGACCTCCGAGCCGTATATCAGAAGCTGAATTATCTTACCCTCATCCACGTTCTTAGGCACGACGATTTTACAGGCTAAACCCACCTTAGCCGTATATGCGGCTAGGCTTGCTCCCATATTCCCGTTCGAAGCGGCTATGACCTTTTTAAACCCAAGCCTATGAGCCCACGTAACCATCAGGGAAGCAGCCCTATCCCTGAAGGAGCCGGTCGGGTTCCGGGAGTCGTCTTTAAGGTATAGGTTTCCAAGTCCAAGCTTTTCACCTAAGTTTACGGCTCTCACAAACGGGCTGAGGCCTTCGACCAAGGATACAGGAGCCCATTCTTCAGGAATCGGAAGGACGTTTCTGTAACGCCACATCGAGTTTAAACCATCCACAGGCTTAAAACAGGGTGTTTTGTCCTTAAAGACAAACTTTAGCCTTCCACCGCATTCGGAGCATCGGATCCACGGTCTTTCAGGCGGATAAGAGAGGCCGCACCGTTCGCATACGAGCCTCATAGGCATCTCAGATATGGCCAGTCTAACCCCTCCCAGCCCGCTCTTCAAGCTTCCTCCGTAGCATGTTCATCAGAAGCCTAGGGTCGACTTTTCCCCTAAGTCTACTCATGAGGTAGCCCATCAGAGGCTTCAAGGCTTTAACACCCATCTTATCGACCAGTTCAGCCCTCTCGGCTAGGACCTCCTCCACGACCTTCTCAAGCTCAGCCTGTGAGAGAAGCCGTATATTTAGGGCCTTCAGGCAATCCTCGACCGTCTTATCGGTGTTTAGGCTTAGCCACTTCACCACGTCAGGTATGTTCTCCCTGGTTATCAGCCCCCTGTCTAGGAGCTTAAACAGTTCGAGAAGCGTGGGATCCGGTATCCTGTGAACCTCGACCCCCTCCCTTTCGAGGCTCTTAAACGTCTCGGTCAACGTAGCGGCTACGAACCTAGTCGGTACTTTAGTCTCAGCCGTGACCTTCTCGAAGACAGGCATATAATCCGAGTCCATAAGCTGCTCGGCGAGTTTCCTATTCAAGCCATAAACCTCTATAAGCCTGCGAACCGTCTCTTCAGGATGCTCAGGTAGACAAGCCTTAAGCCTAAGAAGCCTATCCTCCGTGATCCTTATCGGAGGTATATCCGTCTCAGGATACATCCTCGCAGCCCCAGGTCTTGGACGCATATACCTGGTCGTACCGTCGGGGTTCGGACCCCTAGTCTCATCTGGAACACCCTCTAAGGCCTCGACGGCCCTCTCCAAGACGGCGTTCAACGCGTCCACGGCCTTATCTCTAACATCCGCGACGAACACCACGGCGTCAAGCTCATCCGCCCCCACCAAGCTTCTAACCTTAGCCACCTCCTCGGCCGTTATACCGTAGGCGGGAAGCTCGTCCGTGTGAAATATCCCGCCTACCCCACCCCAGAACCTCGCCCTAGCAGCGAACTCCCCTCCCAGCCTTAAACCGGGTTCAAGCTCACGGCATAGAAGACCTCCGAATCCCTTAAGCCTAACACCTAAGACCACGCCGCCCTTTTTGACCGCCCTCTTCAAAACCCTGCAACCCGTATTCTTAAACACATCCGTCAGGTCTATGAACCTCTCACCTTTCAGGTCTTCAGCCCTGCATCCTCTACTCCTAAGTTCGTCCCTTATGGCAAGTAGCCGCTTTTGACGCATGACCTCGTACTCGACCACCTTGGATATAAGCTCGAGCTTCTGGACTCCTTTAACCTCCACCAGTCCACCGCCTTCCACAGATATATTGACATCCTGCCTTATCGTCCCTAGGCCCCTCCTAACCCTCCTCGTGGCTCTCAATATACGCCCTATCGCATAGGCGACCTTCAAGGCTTCTTCAGGGCTTTCTATGACAGGGGCGGTGGCGATCTCTATCAGCGGTATACCGAGCCTGTCGAGCCTGTAGTAGACGGCTTTCCCCTGCTGCTTAACGAGCCTAGCCGCGTCCTCCTCTAGGCATATGGTTTGGATAGGGATCCTCTTACCCTCGACGTCGACGTAGCCGCCCGTAGCTATCAGGGCGGTCCTCTGGAAGCCCGCGGTGTTGGAGCCGTCTATCACGATCTTACGCATGACGTGTATCTCGTCCACAGGGTCGGAGTTCAGCATCAAAGCCACGGTTAACGCTATGTCCACGGCCTCCTCGTTCATCGGATGCGGGGGCTCTTCATCCATCTCCACGAGGCATGTAGACCTGTCGTCCAGCTCGTACACGATGTATCGGCCCTTCTTAAACTCGAAGAGCGCCGCGGGGTCTACCTCGCCGAGCTCGCTCTGGGTCGGCCTAAGCCTACGGATGAAGCTGTGCTCAGGCTCCTCGGCGCCGAGCTCAGAGGGGCATTTGCAGAAGAGCTTAAACCTAGTAGCGAGCTGCTGATGAAGCTCTAGACCGACTCGAACCTTCAAGCCGACCACCTGTAAGACGTTCTAGGGGAAAACTCCCCGGCTATATCGGTCAGCATAAGCCTTCTGACCTCTTCAAGGCTGTCTGTCTGGGCTAAGACCCACATGAGCTTGACCACCGCGGTCTCAGGAAGCATATCCTCCAGGGGGACCACGCCGACCCTCTGGAGGTCTCTACCTGTGTAGTATACGTTCATGTTGACGCGACCCCATATACACTGCGAAGTCATACCTACGAAAACACCCATATCGCGGGCTCTCTCCAAAGCCTTAAGGCAGACCGAGCCTACGTGTCCCAAACCCGTACCCTCGAGGATTATACCCCTATAGCCCATATCCAGAAGCTTTTCGAGAACCTCGGGGTTGAAGCCCGGGTAATATTTCACAAGCACCGCTTTCTCGTCGAACGTAGGCCGAACCTTAAGCTTACCCGGGGGAGACCTAGGCCTGTAGTCTTGCGAAACCTGCCGGTAGGTCCCGTTCTCCACCACGCCTAGAAGCTCCGCGTTTACCGACTTGAACGCGTCTCTACGGCTTGTATGACACTTTCGAACCTTGGTTCCCCTATGCACGGCGACCACGTCGTCCGAAAGCCCTCTATGCATCGCCACAGCCACCTCTCCGAAGGGGGCTTGAACAGCCGTGACCACGGCGCCTATGAGGTTTAAAGCAGCGTCGCTACTAGGACGGTCTGACGAGCGTTGAGCACCTACGAGCACGACCGGTGCAGGCAGGTTCTGGAGGGCGAAGCTTAAGGCTGCGGCTGTGTAACCCATCGTATCCGTCCCGTGGGCGACAACAACCCCTCGTACCTCCTCCTCCAGTTCCGACGCTATCTCCTCGGCTATCTTGCTCCAATGCTTAGGGGTCATGTCTTCGCTGAATATGCTGAATAAGACCTTAGTCTCGACCTGGGCGACCTCAGCCAGCTCCGGGACCATGCTATACAGGTCCTCAGCCCTCAGAGCCGGTGTAACGGCTCCTGTCCGGTAGTCGACCCTGCTGGCGATCGTTCCACCCGTGCTCACTATCGAAACCCTAGGTAAACCCGAGACCGCCTCTGGTATAGGGCGGGGCTTATAGGCGGGTTTAACTCCCTCACCTATCTTCTCGACCCTATCGCCCTCCTGGATTTTCAGACCTACGTTGTAGCCGTTTCTAAGCTTTAACACTATACACTCCGGGTCTCCATACTCGAACCTGGGGACCAAGACGCCTTCGTAAACCGCCCCGTCTTTTTTACGAATCCTTAAGACGTCGCCAACCTCGGCGCCTATTTCCCGTAGCACGTCTAAGGCCACGCCCTTGTAGCCTTCTAGGCTACTAGACACTAAATCACCCTGAGTAATCAGGGATAAACCTAGACTTTAAAACTTTGGCTTCGAGACCTTTAGGCAACGTTTATAGAGCCGGTTTATCTATGATTAGCCCGTGATCCCGACGGAAATTCTTGAGCTGCTTATATCGATAGGTTACATAGTCTTAGGCTACTTGATAGGCATGGCCTTCGCGGGGAGTTTTCTAGGCCGGAAATACATGGGGTTGATGGATATACTCCTCCACAGGGTTTTCAGACGTAGGGTGACGGTCACCCAGTACCTCTACTGGAAATACTTCTGCGGCATCGGAAACCCTCCCAAGCCTGAAAACCTGAAGAAGCTTGAGGGTCGTCTGAAACAGGTCGAAAGCCTATTGACTGGACTGTTGGCGTTAGCCTCCTCTCTAGGCGAACGATAAAAACTGACGGTTAAGGGATGTTTTAAGACTTAAGTTTATAGCCGGCCGGCGTCTAGACGAGTTTATTTCTAAACTAGAACACCACACTTATCTTTTAGAGGAAGCCTGCGTTTACATAGTGTAAGAATGAATTTGAGAGAGAGTCTAGAGAGCATAGAGCTTGAATTTTTAAACAAGCATGTTAAAGCCAGGGTTTTGAAGAGCCTAAAGGATGTCAGGGGGCTAGACGAACCCATAGAGGCTTCTGAACCTGGGTCTGAGGTCACCGTGAGGCGTTGGGTCGCTCTGAAGCTCGCCGAGGAGGGGTTTATCGCCTTCAAGGAGGGTGAGGAGATGACCTTAGACGAATTGGTGGACGTGCACTGGAAGGAGAGCCTCCAGCCGAGCAGCCGTTTAAGCAGTCTTCCAGAGGACTTCTACCAGAAGCTTAGGCTTTACCTTAAGAAGGTGGCCGGGGAGGGGGATCGTCAGCTTCTCGAGAAATCCGTTAGGCTTGCTAAGGATATCGTAAACGCTAGGACGAGGAAGATCGTGTCCATGGCCGTGAGCCTGGCGGTTCCACAGGAGCTTCTCCAGTCTTTAGCGCCCGAGGAGAGGCTTCTATACGACGAGGTTAGGGGTCTTGTGGAGTATTGGAGAAGCTACGTGTTCCAACCGTTAGAGGAGGCGGATTGAGATGGAAGTAAGCGTCGAGGAGAGGCTTCACGAGATATTCTCTATCGAGAAGTATAGGCTTAGGCTCAGCCAGCTGGCGGTGACCGGTGGAAGGTCTATTCAAGTGGACTTTGAAGACATAATCAGATTCGACCCTGAGCTCGCTAAGATGCTTGTGGAGAAGCCTGACGTATACCTTAGGGCTTTGGAGAGGGCCGCCTTAGACCAGCTTAGGATAGAGGCTCCTGAGTACGCCGAGGAGATAGGCGGGGTTAGGGTTAGGCTTCAGAGGCTTCCCGAGAACCTTAAGGTCTCCCTCAGGAGGCTTGGGGCTAAACATATAAACAGGCTTGTGAAGGTCGAGGGGATCATCGTAAGGTCCAGCCCCGTTAAACCCCTCGTGGTCAAGGCAGCTTTCAGGTGTAAAAGCTGCGAACACGTTCAATACGTTATGCAGACCGGTATGCTGATGAGAGCACCCAGCCTCTGTGAGACCTGTAAGAAGAGGGGGCCTTTCGAGTTTGTCGAGTCGGAGTCGGAGTTCATAGACTATCAGGAGCTTAGGGTTCAGGAGAAGCCTGAGGACCTTCCGCCTGGTCAGCTCCCGAGGTGGCTGAACATACGCGTCTACGACGAGCTGGTGGACGTGGCCAGGCCAGGCGATACGGTCGCGATAACCGGTATAGTCAGAGCCGTCCAGGAGAGCATACCCAGAACCGGTAAGCTCAGGACGTTCACGATAACGCTTGAGGTAAACAACCTAGAGGTCTACGGGAAGGGCCCTGAGACCGTCGAGATAACTCCTGAGGAGGAGCGGCTCATCATAGAGCTCTCGAAGGAGAAGGATATACACGAGAAGATCAAACGCTCCATAGCACCCTCGATCTACGGATACGATGACATCAAAGAAGCCATCATGTACCTGCTCTTCGGGGGAACCCCAAAGGTCCTACCAGACGGAACAAGGATCAGAGGAGACATAAACATACTCCTCGTAGGAGACCCTGGAACCGGGAAGAGCCAGCTCCTGCAATATGTCCAGAGGATATCTCCGAGGGGTCTCTACACGCATGGACGGGGCACGACGGCGGCCGGGTTGACCGCAGCGGTCGTGAGGGAGAAGGGAGGAGGGATGGTCTTAGAGGCCGGCGCCTTAGTCCTAGCAGACCAAGGCGTCTGCGCGATAGACGAGATAGACAAGATGAGACCTGAAGACCGGGTAGCCATGCATCAGGCGATGGAGCAGCAGAGTATATCGGTCGCCAAAGGTGGTATAGTGGCTACTTTAAACGCTAGGGCGGCTATTTTGGCGGCGGCTAACCCGGCTTTGGGGCGTTATGACCCGAATAGGACTGTGGCTGAGAACATAAACCTCCCGGTTACCTTGTTGTCTAGGTTCGACCTCGTCTTTGTGTTGAAGGACCGGCCTGACAAGGAGCGTGACGCTAAGTTGACCGAGCATATACTTAGGCTTCACGGCGGGTTTGAGGAGGAGGTTAAACCTGTGATAGAGCCTGAGCTTCTTAGGAAGTATATAAGCTATAGTAAGCGTATCAAGCCTCGGATGACCGAGGAGGCCATGGAGATTATAAAGGATTTCTACCTCAAGATGCGTAGCGCAGGTGAGCTTGCGGACTCGCCTATCGCTATAACGGCTAGGCAGCTTGAGTCTGTGATTAGGTTGGCGGAGGCTAGGGCTAGGGTTGCGTTGAGAGAAGAGGTTACAGCCGAGGATGCTAAGGCGGCTGTGAGGTTGATGAGGGCGAGCCTAGAGCAGGTTGGTATAGATATGGCGACCGGGAAGATAGATATAGATATCATAATGACCGGGAAGCCTAAGAGCCTCAGGGATAAGCTTCAAGCAGTCATAGGGGTTGTCGTAGACTTGTCTAGACAGATGGGTATGGCGGAGGAGGAGGCGGTGTACGAGGTTCTGGAGAGAGACTATGGTATAAGCCGCAGTGAAGCCGTCAGTCTGATCGAGCAGCTTAGAAGAGACGGGACGATATACTCGCCTAGACACGGTTTCCTAAAGAAGACCTAACCTCCCGAGGAGGGTGCATGAGGATAGACGAGCTACCGATACCTGAAGACGCTAAGAAGCTTTTCCTAGAGGAGGGTATACGCGACCTCTATCCGCCTCAGGAGGAGGCCTTCAGGAAGACGAGGGTCTTAGAGGGTGGAAACCTCCTGATGGCTAGCCCTACGGCCAGCGGTAAAACCCTCGTGGCAGAGGTTTGCGCCCTCAAACATATAATCGAAGGAGGCGGCAAGGTAGTCTACACGACCCCTCTCAGGGCTTTAGCCTCCGAGAAGTTTACCAGGTTTAAACGCTACGAGAAGCTGAAGAAGCTGGATGGGGGAAACGTGAGGGTAACCATATCGACCGGCGACTACGATAGCAGCGACCCGTGGCTGAGCCGGTACGATTGGATAGTCACGACCTATGAGAAGCTGGACAGCCTCCTCAGGCATGGAGCCCCGTGGGTGAAAGACGTAACGCTTCTCGTGGTAGACGAGGTTCACTATCTGGGTCAGGGAGACCGAGGGCCGACGCTCGAAGTGCTCTTGACGAGGTTTAGAATGCTGAACCCGAAGGGGCAGATAATAGCGTTAAGCGCGACCGTCAGGAACGTTGAAGAGCTTGCTAGATGGTTTAACGCCGACTACACGACTACCGAGTGGAGACCCGTTACTCTCAAGGAGGGTATCTACCTCGACGGTGTAGTGAGGTTCAGCGACGGCACCGTTTTAGAGGTCGAAGACCTCGGAGACCCCATCGTAAGCCTAACTTACGACGTCATCAAAAGGGGAGGGCAGATCCTCATCTTCACGGAGACTAGGAAGAAGGCCGTGAGCGTTGCTAGGAAGCTCTCTAAAACCGTTGAAAAGCTTCTAGATAAGAGGGTTAAAAGCCGTCTCAAGAGGATAGCGGGGCGTATAGTAAGCAGCGCAGATAAGACCAGGCTCGATGAGGCTCTCGCGAAGCTCATAGAGCATGGAACAGCGTTTCATCATGCGGGTCTGAGACACGAACGTAGAACCCTAGTCGAAGAGGCTTTTAGAAAAGGCTATGTAAAGGCCCTAGCTGCGACACCGACGTTAGCCGCCGGCGTGAACCTACCGGCCAGAAGGGTCGTACTAGCCAGCTATGAACGCTACGAACCTGGATACGGTCGCACACCGATATCGGTTATGGAATATAAGCAGATGATCGGACGAGCCGGCAGGCCTGGGCTCGACCCGGTGGGTGAGGCTGTTCTTATAGCTAGGAGTGAGGATGAGTTGGAGTTTCTCATGGAGCGTTATGTGTATGCTAGGCCGGAGCGTATATGGTCGAACTTGGGCGCTGAGCCGTTTCTTAGACCTCATGTCTTGTCGTCTATAGCCACCGGTGTGGCGTATAGCGTGGAGGGGGTCTTGGACTTTTTCTCGAAGACCCTCTACGCGTATCAGATGGGGGTCGAGTCTATAGCCGGTCCTATAAGAAGGATCCTCGATTTTCTAGAGGAGAACGGTTTCATAAGGGTCGTCCGGGGAATGGTCGAGCCCACGGCTCTCGGTAAACGTGTCTCAGAGCTTTACATAGACCCGTTATCGGCTGCGATCATCATAGACGGCTTCGAGAGGAGGAGGGCTTCAGAGGTTTCGGAGTTCGGTCTTCTCCACCTTGTTAACCATACCCCAGACGCGTCTCCTAAGCTCTACCCGAGGAGGAGAGAGGTCGACGAGCTGATAAGGGTTCTCGAGCTCAGGGAGGATGAGCTGCTGGTTGAGGTGCCGGATAGGTTTTCCGAACCCGTCGAGTTCGAAGCTCTCCTAGGCGAGATTAAGATGACGCTTGTGATGATGGATTGGATAAACGAAGTATCCGAGAACACGATCCTAGACAAGTATGGGGTAGAGCCTGGAGACCTCTACAGGCTCGTATCAAGCGTGAATTGGCTCCTCTACGCGGCTCAGGAACTTTCGAAGCTGATGGGGTTCAAGAGGCTTACCTCTAAGATCAATATCCTGAGAAACAGGGTCGAGAAAGGCGTCAGAGAGGAGCTTCTCACGTTGACGTCTCTCGAGGGGATTGGACGGGTCAGGGCTAGAGCCTTGTATCAGGCGGGGTATAGAACCCTAGAGGACCTTAGGAGGGCGTCGTTAGAGGAGTTGATGAGGATACCTACGATAGGTGGTAGGATCGCTAAGCGTATTAAGGAGCAGGTCGGAGGTACGGTGTCGCAGGAGGCTTTGAAGGCTGCTGAAGACGCCGGTGTTCAGAAGACCCTCACGGACTACTCTCGGCACCGCTCTCCTTGACCTGCATCTTGACGAGGCTTGTTACGTACCCCGCGAGCAGGTTTCTGATCTTCTTAGACGGAACCTCGACCAGCTCCTCGACCAGCTTCTTGTTAGACTCGTAGTCTGCGGTAAACTTGTCTCCATACCTCTCCAGGAGAAGCCTCGCGACCCTCTTTATGCTCGCTGGCCTAACCTTACCCATAGACACGGGAAATATGGGCTGGAGGTTTTAAAACTTTCCCCAACCCGCTCTCTGACACGTGCCTCAGCCTTATCACTACGCTTTTAACGGTTTAAACTCAACTTAAGACCGCTCTCAGGAACTTCACACCGTTCGCTATCTCGTCCTCTATCGTCGAGAAGTCTACGAGCCTGTGGCCTACGTACCTCGGGGAGCATATTTCGTAGGAGATATACCGGTCGTAACCTATGCTCTTCAAGCTCTCGATAAACGGTTTAGCCATCCGTTTAAACATTCCAGTCCCCATAGGTACCCTCTCGAGCCTCGTAGCCCTCAGCATAGAACCCCCTCCGCCAGGGATGAACATGAACTTTCCAGGTCTCTCGACGGAGTCTCCGACGTGAACGTGAACCAGGAGGTTCCCGACCTCTCGGTATATCGCCTTAAGCCTACTCGAGAGGTCTTCACCGTATGGGTCGACGTCACCGGTCCATACTAGAAGCTCGGGGTCTACACATGCCTTTAAAGCCTCGGAGCCCACCTCCTCGACCATGTCTAGGACATCCCTATAGCTCTCTATTATAGGTGGGTGATTCTGCAACGCCAGGATAACCCCATGTTCTTCGGCGAACTTAGCGACCTCTTTCAACGCCTCCACGCACAGAGACCAGTGCCTATAGTAGTCTATAGAGGGGTCTACGTCCTTCATACCGGCCGCGAATACCCTGACGACCTCTACGTCTAGGTCGCTGGCGAGCTTCACCAGTTCTTTGACGTACATTATGTTTAGCTCCCTCTTGAAGGGGTCAGGACCTGAGAAATCGTTGTAGCCGGCTATGGCGGCTATTTCGACGCCGAGAGAAGACGACTGCTCCCTGAGGCTACGTCTAGCCTCAGACGACAGATCCATCGGGTTTGCGTGAGGACGCTTACCCATAAGCTCGACACCGTCAAACCCATATCCTTTAACCCTGGAGAGAAGCTCCTCGACCGGTATGGGTTCACCCCTATAGAAGAAGCCCGATAAGCTTACGCTATGGAGAGCAAGCTTCACCTAAACCACCCTAACATAATTTTCTTTTAAGCAACTTTAAAGCTGACGGCTTCTCAGCCTAGACAGTCGAGGAAGCTGTGCTAATGCTTTACAAACCTTCCGCATTTAACCTTCCCCAGAACCTCCAATACCCCAGCGTCGCTATAGGACATCTCCTTCGAAGCCTCAAATTCACCCTCGTCGAAGTGAGGCATTTGGTATGGCTTACCTCTAACCGGTTTTCCCGCTTTTACCTAGCCATACTGCATCCTCGATTTTAAACGGTTATACGGCTTCACCGGGCTACTGTCTTAAATGTTTCTTAGCCAGGTTTATGGCGATCTCGGCTATATCTGTACTATACTCGGAAGTTCTCTTAATGCTTTCAAGGATAAGCCTTAAGCTCACGGCGGTTTTTGTACTCAACCCGGCTTGGAGAATGGCTTCTGTGACTTCCTTTTCAAGCCTCACCACCTCACCCGCCTTGTTTATAGCCTCGTTAGCCTGTCCGACATCTAGCCTATGAAGCGCTCTCATAGCGTTCTTAAGGATATCTCTTGATATTTCACTCATTAGCGAGATTTCGCTTAACATCCCGGCTAAGCTTTTAGGAAGCTCGTCTATTCTAAGCATGGCTTCAGCCATCTTAGTAGCGTGATCTCCTATTCTCTCTATACTCTTAACCACTATTCTATAGCCGAGACAGTCTATGGGTCTGGAGAGACCTATCTCCTCTATCATAAACCTGTTCTCTACAGCCCTCTTAAGCTGCCTAACGACGAAGAAGTATAACCTATCTACCTCGTCATCTCTCTCGATGACCTCTCTAGCTAGGCTCGTGTTTTCACTTAAAAGGGCTGTGATAACATCTTTATGCATGGACAGAGCCATGACGTACATCCTGTTTACAGCATCCTTCACCGGAAGCTCGGTATACCCTATCAAGCATCGAGCCAACATACGTTCAGCAGCCTCCTCTAGGACCTCCATACCGATGAGCTTCCGCCTCATGATATTCTTAAGATGCGTCTTATACCCGGCTGTCCTAGGGTCAAACCTCACTTCTATAGACTCATACCCGGTAAGGTAGCAGGCTATGAACTCTCTGGCTATATCATGAGGTGTCGAAGCCTTAGAAGCGTCTATAGATATGGTGGATAGCTCCCCCTCTATTTTTACACCCTCCCTGCCAGGGGTGATCAAAAGCGAGCCGTCCGGCTGAATCTTTACCCGTATGTAGTCTCCTGGCTTCAACTGAACGTCTTTAGCCCAATCTTTAGGTAGTGAAACTATGTAGGTTGAACCCCCGGTTAACTGCACTTTTCTGAGATAACTTGAACCCTTCAAGCCCGATCAAAACTTCTACATAGAAGTATATAAATATATACTATCAATATAGAATATACCGGAAAACTCTATATATTTTTCATCATTATACATAGGTGGTGAAAAGGCTTGTCCCGAGCAGCCTGGGGTTTAACAACCACTGCGGTATTCCTCGTAGGTTTGCTATTAGGCATCTACGGTTTAGCTCCGATGCTTCAGCCTAGCCCTGAGGAGCTTATGAGAAAGCTCAGGGTTTTCCCCGAGGACTCAGCTTGGAGGAGTGACAGCCTTAGAATTATAGGCTCCACAACAGTTCTACCGATAGGTGAGAGTTGTGCTAAGGAGTTTATGAAGCTCTACAATGTGAGCATAGTGGTCGAGGGTGGTGGAAGCGGCAGAGGTATAAGCGGTGTCATAGATGGAATATGTGACATAGGTATGGCTTCTAGGCCGCCTAAGCCTGAGGAGCTTGAGCTTGCCGAGGAAAAGGGCGCGGCTCTTGTGCTTCATAAAATAGCAGCCGACGGAATAGCGGTCATAGTGCATCCAAGCGTCGTCGAGGGGCTTGGAGGAGAGCCGCTTAAGCTCACCGTCGAGGATGTTTCAAAGATATATTCAGGTGAATATGTAAAGTGGAGCGACTTAGACCCGCGTCTGCCGGATAAGGAGATAATAGTTTTCACCAGGGAGCCTGGCTCAGGGACCAGGGACACCTTCGAGAAGTTTGTGCTTGAACCGTTTAAACGCGAGCTTAGGTCAGATGTCTCGGTGCAACCAAGCAACCCGGCGATGAGGGCTAGCGTCGAGAAAACACCGTACTCCATAGGATATGTTGGGCTTGGTTTCGTGACAGGAGATGTTAAAGCGGTTCTCTTAGCTAAGACTGAGGATGGACCCTACTATGAGCCTACCGCTGAGAACGTTAAGGCTGGCGTATACCCGATATCCAGGTTCCTCTACATGGTTACGAGGGGATACCCTGAGAGCGGCTCCCTGGTCGACAGGTTTCTAGACTTCGTAAAAAGCCCTAGGGGTCAGTCGATAGTCGAGGAGTGTGGGTTCGTATCCATATACCCGACGGAGGAGGAGTAGAATGGAGGAAACCCTGAAATCTTTTGACTTTTTAAAAAGCCTCAGGCGGATGGATTGGGTTAAGCTCATCCTTATGACGATAGCCTCCCTTTCGATAGTTATAGTCTTACTGATATCCTTGTTCACCATTAGCGAGAGCATCCCAGCGTTTTCATCTTTAGGGCTGGATCTACTGCTTGGAGACAGGTGGGCTCCATATTATGGGAGGTATGGAGCTACCCCGCTGGTCTACGGTTCTCTGATAGTGGTCTTCGGAGCGGTTCTGATAGCTGTCCCCCTAGGAGTCTTATCGGCTATATCCCTAGCGGAATACATGCCACGTAAGCTTGGGGAAGTTGTGAAACTTATGATCGAGCTTCTGGCAGCCATCCCGTCGATAATCTACGGCTTCCTAGGAATGGTCTTCATAGCGCCTGCCATTACTAAGCTCTTCGGCATATCCCTTGGTAGAACAGCCTTAACAGGCTCTATAGTTCTCTCCATGATGATCACCCCAACGATCGTAAGCATCTCAAGCGAAGTAATATCCTCTGTACCTAGAGAGTATAGGATGGCTGCCATAGCCCTCGGAGCGACCAAGTGGCAAGTCATCAGAGGGGTTGTAATCCCCACAGCCTTGCCCGGCATAGCGGCTTCCATACTCCTAGCCTTCGGGAGAGCTGTGGGTGAAACCGTGGCCGTGCTGATGTCCTGCGGATGCGTAGCTAAGATACCGTCTCCACCCTGGAACCTCCTAGACCCCGTTCATACTTTGACCGCTGCCATAGCTTTAGACATGGGGGAGGTAGCTATGGGGAGCATGCACTACCATGTATTGTTCGGGTTAGGGGTTATCCTGTTCGTCATAACGTTCTCGGTTAACACGGCGGCGTGGCTTCTGATGAGGAGGGCTCCGAGGAGGCTGATCAAGGTTTGAGACGCGTCGGTGAGAAGCTCATACCGGTTCTACTGTCTACACCTGTAGCCGTGTTGATCTTATGCCTCTTATGGATCGTGGTGTCGATAGGGGGTGAGGGGATCCAAGCGTTGAACTGGAGCCTCCTAACCTCGAGCGTCCTAGAGGGTGGGATATTCGAGTCTATAGTGGGGACGCTTTATATGCTCGGAGGGGCTGTGGCTTTGGCTACGCCTCTGGGTGTGGCTACCGCTGTTTACCTCGTGGAGTATGCGGCTGAGAGCAGGTTAAACCATCTGATAATTCAGGCTGTTAACAACCTTGCAGGAGTACCGTCGATAATATTCGGGCTCTTCGGGTATGCGTTCTTCTGCAGATTTCTGGGGCTCGGGGTATCTCTTCTATCAGGCTGGCTAACCCTGGTGTGTATGATACTTCCAATAATCGTAAGCGGCTCCGTCGAGGCTATAAGCATGGTTCCCACAAGCTTCAGGGAGGCAGCCCTAGCCCTCGGGGCTCCGAAGTGGAGGGTCGTTAAGGACGTGGTTCTACCAGCCGCCGCCCCAGGATTGGCTACAAGCGTGATCCTAGGTGTCGGAAGGGTTGCAGGTGAAACCGCTGCCATACTTTTCACGTCCAGTGTATACCTTATGAGGGGGCTCCCATCTACGGTTCTCGAACCCGTTATGACGCTTACGTATCACCTTTTCGTCCTCCTCGTAGCAACCCCTGGGGGTATGACGGGTAAACCCTTCGCGATGGCTTTACTCCTCCTCGGGCTCGTTGTGTCGCTTAACGTGCTCGCATACATCATAAGGGTCTACTATCGTAGGAGGTGGTAGGGTGGATCCTAAGATAGAGGTTAGGGAGTTGAACGTATGGTATGGGAACCACCATGTCCTGAAAGACCTGTCCATTAAAATCCCCGAGAGGAGGGTTTTAGCCATAATAGGCCCTTCGGGATGCGGGAAGTCCACCCTCCTGATGACCCTGAACAGGATGATCGAGCTTATAGAAGGTGCTAGGGTTGAAGGTAGGTGCCTGCTGGATGGCGTAGACATTTACAATCCTGGAATACCTCTAACCGAGCTGCGGAGGAGAGTCGGGATGGTTTTCCAGAAGCCTAACCCTCTACCCAAGTCGATCTACGAGAACGTCGCCTACGGACCTAAGGTTCACGGGGTTAAAGACAGGAGGAAGCTTGACGAGATAGTTGAGAACTGCTTAAAAGTCGTAGGCCTCTGGGATGAAGTTAAAGACAGGCTTAACAAGTCGGCTTTCGAGCTTTCAGTCGGTCAGCAGCAGAGACTCTGCATAGCTAGGGCTTTAGCCGTTAAACCTGAGGTCCTGCTTATGGATGAACCCTGCTCGGCTTTAGACCCCATGAACACTAGGATAATCGAGAAGCTTATATGCTCTCTGGGTAGGGAGCTCACCGTAGTCGTGGTCACCCACAACATCCAGCAGGCGGCACGTGTGTCGGATTTCACAGCTTTCATCTACCTCGGGAGGCTTGTAGAATACGGGCCTACCGACAGGCTTTTTGAAAGCCCGGTTAACAGGCTTACGAGAGACTACATAAGCGGAGAGTTCGGTTGAAGAAGTGCATAAAGGCTTAACCCCCGCTTTGGAAATAATTATTTCGTTTCTACATAATCGGTAGGAGGAGGCTTGTTCGAGAACCATGGCGGCGATCTCTACCGTAAACACCTGAAATCATTGGAGATGCGGCTATGCTCATCAAAGCAGGTTTCGAGTATTCGACAGGCCTCGACGGAGGATGCTTTTTAGGAATCGGAAGTAACTAGTTGAGTTTAACCTTTTTGGGAAATTTTAGAGCTTTAAAGCCAAAAAGGTTAAATATATCGGTCTCTTTTTGAGAAAGAGGGGTGATTTGAGACGGCTAACTCTGAGCTTCAGCTGGCTCCTATGCATCGTTTGTTGAAGAAGGCCGGTGCCGAGAGGGTTAGCGAGACAGCGGCTGAGGAGCTTAGGAGGACCTTGGAGGAGGTCGCCCTTAAGGTCGGTAGGGAGGCCTGCATACTTGCGGCTCATGCAGGCCGTAAAACCGTCAGGGCTGAGGATGTTAGGTTGGCGGCTAGGAGGATGATTAGAGAGTAGGTCGAGGGTTTTCAGCCGAGATCCTCCGCTCTCCTAAATTTTTACAGCTTTTCCCGGCTTAAGCGAGAGTAAAGTTTTTGAGACACCTCATCTATCTGAGATCTTCGCTAGGCTGACAAGCTGTTTTCCAGAGGTGATGAATCTATGAGTAAGGTTGCAGGTACACCTGTGCTTATCCTCAAGGAGGGTACTACTAGGCAGAGGGGTAGGGAGGCTCAGAGGCAGAACATAGCGGTGGCTAGGATAATCGCCGAGGTCGTTAAGACTACGCTGGGGCCTAGGGGTATGGATAAGATGCTTGTGGATACTATAGGGGACATCACCATAACGAACGACGGGGCGAAGATCCTCGACGAGATCGATATTCAGCATCCGGCGGGTAAGGTCTTGGTGAACGTCGCCAAGACCCAGGATAAGGAGGTCGGCGACGGCACGACGTCTGTGGTCGTCTTAGCCGGGGCGCTGCTCAAGAAGGCTGAGGAGCTGATGAGCAAGAATATCCATCCGACGACGATAGCGACAGGTTATAGGAAGGCTTTGGATAAGGCCATAGAGGTGTTGGATAAGATAGCGGTGCCGGTCGACTTGGAGGATGAGGCTACTCTCCGGGACGTAGCGTCGACGTCTATGCGTAGCAAAGCCGTGAAGTTCTTCAGAGACTACCTATCCGACCTGGCCGTCAGGGCGGTTAAGAGCATAGTCGAGGAGCGGGATGGGAAGCTCGTGGCCGATGTCGACAACATCCAGGTCATCAAGAAGGAGGGTAAGAGCATAGGGGAGACCCAGCTTATAAACGGGGTTATCATCGACAAGGAGGTCGTACACCCAGGCATGCCTAGGAGGATCAAAGACGCTAAGATAGCCCTATTGGACTGCCCGTTGGAGATAGAGAAGACCGAGATAAGCGCTGAGATCAACATACGCGACCCTGAGCAGATGAAGGCTTTCATGGAAGAAGAGACCCGTATGCTACGTGATATGGTCGACAAGGTTAAGAAAGCCGGGGCTAACGTCGTCTTCTGCCAGAAAGGTATAGACGACACCGCCCAGTTCTTCCTAGCCAAGGCAGGTATACTGGCTGTCAGGAGGGTTAAGAAGTCCGATATGGAGAAGCTGAGCAGGGCTACCGGGGCTAGGATAGTCACGAACCTCGAAGACCTGAGGGCTGAGGACCTAGGCCATGCCGAGCTAGTCGAGGAGAGGAAGATAGGTGAGGATAGGATGGTGTTCGTCGAGGGCTGTAAGAACCCGAGGAGCGTCGCCGTACTCATAAGGGGAGGTTTGGAGAGAGTCGTCGACGAAGCCGAGAGGAGCCTCCACGATGCGTTATGCGTCGTAGCGGATATAGTTAAGGAGCCCAAGATCGTGTATGGCGGCGGGGCTACGGAGACGGAGGTCGCTAGGGAGCTGCGTAGGTATGCGTCTCAGGTCGGCGGTAGGGAGCAGATGGCTATAGAGGCTTTCGCGGAGGCTTTGGAGGTTATACCTCAGACGCTGGCTGAGAACGGTGGGCACGACCCGATAGACGTGCTCGTCGCCTTGAGGGCGGCCCACGAGAAGCCTGACGGCGTATCATACGGTGTGAACGTCTTCACGGGTAAGGTCGAGGACATGGCTAAGCTGAGGGTCGTAGAGCCCTACTTGGTTAAGAAGCACTGCATATCCTCGGCCGTCGAGGCTGCTATAACGATACTGAGGATCGACGACGTCGTCGTGGCGGCTAAGCCTCCGCCTTCGAAGAAGGAAGAAGAGAAGGGCTATGGTGAGGAGTACTAAATCCTAAAATTTTTTAAACATCTTTACCCAGCTATCTTCTAAGGTGCTCCGGTGGTGTAGCCCGGTCAAGCATAGGAGGCTCTCACCCTCCCGACGCGGGTTCGAATCCCGCCCGGAGCATTTCAGACCCTACCGCATCACCTGACCTGTTTGAATTATCTTAACCAGTATTTCTATGCGTGTGTAAGGATGTTTAGCTTCTCCCCCCTCTAGGAGAAATGCATGATAGATTACCTGAGGTAATATCTAGTAGGCGTACAGGGTCGGCTACATATACTAGGAACCCTCACCTATGTAGCCTGGCAGGAAGCCACGGGGTCTAGGCTAGGGCTATCTGCAGGTAGGCGATCAGGCCTAGGGAGGCTGTTAGAACTAGGCTGTAGGGGAGTAGTCTACGCATGATCTCGCCTTCCCTACCCACCAGCTTGACGGCGGATACACCTATAGATATGCTCTGTAGACAAACGATTTTACCGAACACCCCTCCCGTACAGTTTAGGCTCACTATCACGTAGGGCGGTAGACCTAAGAGCTCTGCAGATACTCTCTGGAGGTTTCCGAAGAGGGCGTTAGACCCTGTTTCAGACCCGCTTACGAAGGTGCCGAGCCAGCCGATGAAGCCTGAGAGCATCGGGAAAAACCTTCCGGTCGTCGAAAGAACGTAGCCTAGCGTGAACGATAGCCCTGCATAGTTCATGAGGAAAGCCAAACCCACTACCTGGAGGATCGTGAGCACCGCGTACCTCATCTGAGACCACGTGGCTAGGTAGATCCTGGCAACCCTCCCAGGTTTTAAACGATAGATGGATGCCACCGTCAGGGCCGATAGTAGAGCCAGGGTGCCGTGGGCCAGCAGCTGCCACTCGTAGACGGCTTGGTAGGGTCTACCGTAGAGCGATATGTAAACCTCCCCGTCTAACCCGTTTATAGGCATTCTAACCGATATGAGCTTGTAGCCTCCTGTCAGGCCGAAAACAGCCATAAAGGCTACGGCTAGGAGCCAGGGTAGCCACCCCCTTAAAGCCGCCCCCAGGTCCACGGCCGTTTTCGGCTTCATCCCCCTCGCTCTCATATATGCTATGGTAAGCGGTATCGAAGCCATCGGGGACACCACACCGGCTAGGTGAGGGTCTACGTAGACCGACATGACGTATATGAACAGGCCCATGGATAACCCGGCTACCGTGGCTACGTCGAAGAACCTTCTAAGACCTTTAAACCCAGATATCATGTGGATTATCGATAAGCTTATCACGACGGAGAACACGGCCAGCTGAAGGGATAGGGGAATACATATACCCTTCAAACCGAGCCCGGACACGACCCTCAGGGTCTCCACAGGTACGCCTAGGCTTGCGAACGGAACGGGGATGGTATTAGCGATCAGCGATACGGCCACGGCCTGGAGCGGGGTTAAACCCAGATGGGTGAGGAGGGCTGAGGAGATGGCTATCGGGAAGCCGTATCCGTCTATGCCTTCGATAAGTCCTCCGAATAGGAAAGCGGTGAACAGGGCTACCAATGCCCTGTCGCCTGGTAGGTTATCCTCCACCCAGCTTCTGAAGGCCTCTATACTACCGGTCTCCTTCGAGACGTTGTAGAGGAACATGGCGTTCACGACTATCCAGGCTATGGGCCAGAGACCGAAGACCGCTCCGTAGAGGTAGCTTAGCACGACCACCTCCGGCGGCGCCTGATATATGAGCAGGGCCACGGCGAAGGCTACGATAGAGGCAAACGCCGCCGACCGATGGCTCGCAAGCCTGAGGACGCACAGGGAAACTATGAGAGCCGATATAGGTGCGGCCGCGGCTAACACCGAAAACGTTAGAAAGCCGAAGGGGTCTATGGGTTGAAGCCACATCACCATAGCTAGCATAGGCCAACCTATATATGGCTATCCTCCACGACTCTTCGTCGCCGCATCGACCTATGACACCGGGGTCGGTGTAACTACTTACACTTGTAAAGTTGTGGGTGTTTACAACTAAGTTTATCTTAGCAGGTCTAAGTAGCCTTAGAACCTCAGATTCTCTATTCGAAGAAATTTTTTGTTTATAAATGGACGAACAGAATTGTACGTTAACGTACATAAGGAGCTTAGCTGAAGCCGGCTTTAGAGGATGATGCTCTCGACGAAAGCCATGTATGTGGATTTTTATCCAAGTGGTTATTTCATCAACTGCGGAGTTATGCCAAGCAAAGCAACTCATGCATCGGTTTTAGCGAAGTCTTTTCACGAGATACGGCTCGGCTTTAGATCTTACTGAGAAACCTAGTTTCTCTAATACGGCGACGTATCTTTCTATCGTCTTTGTCGTCAACGTTTTTATTCCCAACCACGACGCTACGGTCTTGGCTGCTTGAAAGACGTCCTGAAGAAACTTTTGGTTTAGAGGCGTCGGCGACCAAAGATGTAGTGAACCCTTTGTTCTTTGGAAGAGTTTCTGGTATACATGAAAGAAGTATTTAGTTTCGTTTTTTAAAGCACAGAGAGCCAACATATGTTGGGAGAAGGCTGAGAGCATCTCAACATTTGGGTTTACACCGAAGTCCCATGTTTTCTTACTAATATTGCCCCATCCACACATCATGACGTGAGTCCTTAGAGGCGGCTCCTGGACCTGGGGAATCGAGGCCAGTTGAACCCCTGAAGGGATCCTTGGATGACCGATATGGATCTCTAACTGGTAGACGTCGAAAGCCTTCTTGAAACCACAGCTTCTGTAGGTTAGCCCCGAGGGGCCTTCATATTTTTCAGGCTGAACCAGTAGGAAATCAACGTTTCTTTCTCTAGCCAACCCCTCAGCCTCTTTGATCAGAGCGGTTGCAACCCCTCTTCTACGGTAAGCCTTATGAACCGTTAAAACATCGAGGTAAAGGAAACGTCCTAACGGAAGCTCATCGCTGAAGACCACATCTAGATGCCCGACGACCTTACCGTCGATCTCGGCGACGAGAGGTATGATCCCTAATCGTTCGATAACCTTCCAGTATTCGGCTAATGCCTCAGGGTCCATCCAAGGACCTCCATGCATAACCCTTTCTAAGGAGCTTAATTCGTCATAGGAGGCTTTTTCTCCACGACCCTCGGGAGAAAAGTGATACCACTCCTCCACATCGGAACATTCGACCTCTACTAAAGCAGGAATATCATCCTTAGTTCCAAGCCTAACCCGGATACTCATTGAGCATCACTCAGAAGTTTCTCGGCTCCGCCTATACATGATTTTCCATGGAAAGACCTTTACTCTCGCTTTAACTTCAATATGGGAAATTTTATTTGGTGGGAGGTGGGATTTCTATTCAGGTGGTACCGTTAACCGAGGTAACGGTGAAGGTCGACCGGAAGGGGAGAATCGTTATACCCTCGAACATCAGGAGACGGTTCAACATAAAGAACCTGGTGAAGATCATCGTTAAGGAGGGGGAGATCACTCTAAAGCCTGTGGAGGATCCTTTAAAGACCCTAGAGAAACTGGTTGTTAAAGGTACGACAGACGTGGAGAAGGATATCCAGAGGCTACGTAGAGTAGCGGAGCGTGAGCTTCAGAAGGAGGGTTAAAACTGCCGGTATTGATAGAGACGGATATTCTACTAGCGTTGATATCGCCTAAAGACAGACATCACGCCGACGCCGTAACGCTCCTCGACAGCCTTCTCGGAGAGGTGAAGATCTCCCCCTACTCGTTTATAGAACTCAATCTGCTCCTAAAGTCTGGGGAAATCCTCGTCAGGGATGTCCCAGCCTTCTACGACACCCTCAGCGAACTCCTCAAGTATAGAGAGGTAAGTACATTCCCGGTAAAACCTGAATACCACCGCGAAGCCTACAGGCTCAGAGAGAAGTATAAACACCTAACGTACTTCGACAGCCTCCACGCGGCCGTAGGGATAGTCGAGAACCTAGAGATTGTAAGCTACGACAGAGAATACGCAAAGCTTACAGAGCTAAAGTACAACCACCCAGACAAGTATACTAGCCGATAAAAACCCACGATTTCTACGTAAACAACCGAATTCCTAGGTTTCAAGAGAGACATCGGAGGATAGGTTCACATTCTCGTTTGAAAACTCAAATTATGAGGGAAGACTTATATCGTTGAACTTGTAGTGATACTTTGTGATACTTATGGTTAAACTCAAGCTGAAAGTTGGGCCGAAGGGGCAGATAGTGCTTCCAAAGATCGTTAGGGATAAGCTTGGAATAAAACCTCGCAGCTATGTAATAGCGGATCTCAGGGAAGACGAGCTCGCCTTACAGAGGGGACTAGACATCGAAGAGTTTCTAGATTGGTTGAAGAAGTCTAGGAAGCCTATAGCAAGATGCGTTTCCAAGCTCAGCCTAGAGGATGAGGCTCTTGAGACTCTTCCTTGACTCTTCCTATTTAATATATCTTAGATATTCTGAAAGCGATCAGGTCTTCGATTACGTGACAAACTTTTTAAGGGAGTCTGTTGAACGTGGAGACCGTCTATTCGTCAATATGGTCGTTGTAGATGAGGTCCTATGGATTTTAACGAAGAAATATAAGATTCCGTTAGGCGAGACACTCGAACTGATGGATCGGTTGATGCCCCTTTTAGAGGTGATTCCGATAGACTACACCGATTATGACATCATGAAAAAGACGATGGTGCGTTATGGATTAAAACCCTCAGACGCACTTCACATAGCCTCGATGAATAAGGCCGGGATTAAGCATATAGTCTCAGAGGATGAAGAGTTCGACAAGATACCATGGATAAAGAGAATCTGGTTAAACACCGCAGATTGCTAAGGATCACAGCTATCAGAAGGTTACAAAATCCTGTAACCAGCCAGCTCCATCCATAAGCTGAAAATAATACTTCTTTTCAGGCATTAGACACATTCTTATTCATTATGAAGGCGATAACTTTCTCAGAGTTGTAGATATCTGGACCAAGGGCTTTTTGCAACTGATGAATAATCTTAGCTGAAGCCTGTGCAGTGGCATCGGCATAACCCTTGGTTTTAAGAAGCCGATAAATAGAGCGGGGGTTCATATGAAAAGCGCCGGGGGTGGGATTTGAACCCACGAGCCCCATACGGAGCACAGGCTTAGCAGGCCTGCACCCTACCAGACTAGGTGACCCCGGCTCCCGTCTTTCCTGAGGGTTTCCACCTAGCCGAGAGAGTAATGTCTAGTTCTTCGATTAAAAACTTTCCGTCAGCTGTTCAGACCCTGGTGGTATAGACGTTTATGTAAAGGTTTGACTTAAATCCTGACTGAGGGTAATACTTTTATGTCGTATCACTCGGTATACCATTAGGGGGTACTTATGGGTAGGCTTGTGACCGTTTCCGCTAAGGTCAGCGAGGAGTTGAAGAGGAGGGCTGACGAGCTGGGGATAAACATCAGTGCTCTGGTGAGGAGGGCGTTGGAGGAAGAGATTAAGAGGGTGGAGCTTCAGAGAGTGTTGGAAACCCTTAGGGAAGAGGTTAGGAACTCCCCTGAACTTCCTGAGGGGACTATAGTCAGGATGATCCGTGAAGCGAGAGAGGGGCTTAGGCTTGCCCGATAAGCGTTCTGAGGCGGTATTAGACGCGTCCGTATTGGTTCAAGCGGTCGTTAGAGAAGAGTATACGGAGGGCGCTCTAAGGCTTATAGGCGTGCTTAAGACAATATACGCCCCCTCGCTCATTCTGTACGAGATAGCCAACACGTTAGTTATGCTGGTGCGTAGAAGGCTCCTTGCCGAGGAGGATGCCATGAGAAAGTTTAACCATATCATACGCATACCGACGTTTAACATCAAAGACCCTGAACTAAGCAGAGTCATGGACATAGCCATGGAGCTCGAGCTCACCGTCTACGACGCCTCGTATTTAGCTTTAGCCCTAGAGACAGAAACCCCGCTCATCACAGCCGACAATACGCTGTGCGATAAGGGAAGACGTATAGCTAAGGTGGTCCACGTATCAGAGGCTGATGGGTATCTATGAGCATACGCTCGCCGGTTATACACCGGTGGTTCTTTGTTTATCAGGTATAAAGCCGTGTCTGGGTTTAAGGTTGAAAGCTTTTAAGCATGGTTAATCCAACTCTATAGTTAGCCATGGTTAAAGCTTTTTTCGGTATTCGAGAAGGGAGGTTTATAGACCCTTCAGATTCTAGGGGGGTTCTCGTCGATTGTACCGGTGAGCTTCGGCTGAATCTTCTGGTGGATAAGATAGGACGTGAGCGTTTTAAGGATATCGACGGTGTAATTGTCTATGAGGATTCTGTAACCGATTTTTTAGACCTATTCCTCGGTAAGAGGGCTCCTGGGTGTGTTCTGAGGGTTGGGTCTCGTGGATCGGAGGAGGGTGCCGGGAGGGAGTGGGCCGAGAAGCTTGTGGTTAACGCTTTGAGAAGAGACTTCTCAGCCCTGATATATAGGCTTACGATCGGGCATGAGGATGAGAGGCTGGATTCGAGCAGCATGAGCGCTATGACCATGCTATCCACAGTTTGCAACGAGTATGAGCTGCCTCTGATGGCTGAGGTCGCCCCCCGAGGTGAGAGGGTTACGAGGGAGAACTACGTAGATTGTGTAGGCTTAGCCGCTAGGATGGCCGTGGAGGCCGGGGCTTCTGTGGTAGCGGTCCCCTTCCTAGGAGACCCAGAGGTGTTTCGGAAGGTCGTGGACGCCGTTAAAACACCTACGTTTCTCATAGACCCCCTATGCGGGTATACGCTTCTGAAGCCTCGGAGCAGCCTCCAAGAGACTGTTAGAAGCCTGCTTGAGGCTGGTTTAAACGGAGTTATCCTGGGGCCGTCGCTTGCAAGAAGCAGAAACCCCGATAAGCTTCTAGCGGATATGTTATCTATAGTTCACGGAGGTGCCGGGGTTGGGTGTCGGTAAGAGGGTTAGGCTGAGTAGGATATTAGACCCCTCTGACGGTAGAGGATTGGTGGTGGCCGCGGACCACGGTCTGATGCTCGGCCCCATTAAAGGGGTTATAGACCTAGAATCCACCCTCAGGAAGGTTATCGAAGGGGGGCCTGACGCCATCCTGGTAAGCCCAGGCCAGGCTAGAAGGTTGAGGCACCTGTTCGCCGGTAAGGGGGCGCCTGCGATGCTCGTGAGGGTCGACTGGACGAACGCGTTCAGAGACAAGACCTATACGTTACCGGCTAGGGGGATAGAATTCTGCCGCGTGGCAAACGTTAAAGACGCCGTCAAGCTCGGTGCTTCAGGTGTCGTAACCTACCTTTTCGTAGGCTTCGACGGAGAGGATGAGCATGCTTCGATGGTAGAGGAGTTCGCCGAGGAGTGTAGGCTATGGGATATGCCGCTCATAGTGGAGCCTCTACCCATGGGTCCGAAGGTGACCAAGGCGAACTACGTGGATATGGTTAAGAAAGCCGTTAGAAAAGCCGTCGAGCTCGGAGCCGACCTCCTCAAAGCCCCCTACACGGGAGACCCGTACTCGTTCAGCGAGGTTGTGAAGGATGCCTCCGGGGTTCCGGTTCTAGTGCTCGGAGGCTATAGGGCGAAGAGCCTCAGAGACTCGTTGGAGGTGATCTCCGAGATCCTGGAGGCAGGGGCTTCTGGAATAGTTTTCGGTAGGAACGTGGTTCAGCATCCTAACCCGAGCGAGGCTGTGAGGCTTATGAGGGCTATAATCCACGAGGGGAAAACGGTCGCCGATATAGTTAAGTCCAGGCTGAAGCCCCCCTTAAGGCTCAGGGTTAACCCGGATAGCTGCACAGGCTGCCTCATATGCCTGTCTGCGTGCAGTTTCGCACACGAAGGTGTTTTTCAACCAGCTAAGGCGAGGCTTAGGATAGACTACGACGAGGAAAAACATTCCTACCGCCCCTACGTATGCATCCTCTGCGGCTCCTGCGTTAAAGCATGCCCCACAGGTGCCCTGACGATAGACCCAGAAACAGGTGGCCTGAGGCTTACGGCTGAGCTATGCGACGGCTGCGGAGCATGCGTCGAGGCCTGCCCGGTTAAAGTGGTTAAGCTCTCAGACGGTAAGCCTCTGATATGTGACCTGTGCGGAGGCCTACCTGAGTGTGTGGATTGGTGCCCCACAGGGGCTATATACCTTGAGGGGGTTGGTCAAGGTTGAGTTTGGCAGGTCGAGGATATGTCGGGCAGGTAGCTTGGGTGGACCTATCTGAAGGTAGCGTTAGAGCGGAGCCTCTAAACCCCCTTCACGCTTCGATGGTTCTAGGCGGTAAGGGGTTAGGTGCTTTAATCCTCTACAACTCGACAAGGCCTGGTCTAGACCCGTTAAGCCCCGAGAACCCTCTGATAATCTCGACCGGGCCTTTGACCGGTACCCTAGCTCCTTCAAGCTGTAGGTTCACGATAGTCACGAAGAGCCCGCATACGGGGTTGTTCCTAGACTCCAACTGCGGAGGCTTCTTCGGGGTCGAGCTTAAGAAAGCCGGGTTCGACGTGCTGGTGGTCACCGGTAAGGCTGAGGCGTTATCGACTTTGATGGTGGAGGACGGTAAGGTCTGGGTCGAGGAGACCCCGGACCTCAAGGGTATGACGACTATGGACGCGGAGAAAGCGCTTAAGAAGAGGCTTGGGGAGGAGTTCAGGGTGTTGACCATAGGCCCCGCCGGTGAGGAGCTTACACCGATCGCCGGGGTTTTCACAGACCAGAGGTGTGCCGGTAGAGGAGGGGCTGGAGCCGTCATGGGCTCTAAAAACCTCAAAGCCATAGCCGTGAGAGGTAGTAAATCCATATCCGTGTACGACCCTGAGGGGTTTAAGAAGGCTTGTTGGAGGGCCCGTAGACGGATCCGGATGCACGAGGTGACCGCGAGAAGCCTCCCGACCTATGGGACGGTTAACATCCTCGAAACCGTCAACGAAACCGGGGCCCTACCCACTAGAAACTTTAAGACGGGTGTATTCGAGGAGGCTTGGAAGCTATCCGGGTATGAGTGGCGTAGAAGCGAGTGGGTAAAGGATAAAGCGTGCTTCGGCTGCCCGATAGCGTGCAGTAAACTCGCGCCGGTGGACGGGAAGTTCTTGGACGGCCCAGACTACGAGACGGTCTGGGCCTTCGGCCCCCAGTGCGGTGTCTCGGATAGAAAAGCCATACTCTATGCGAACTGGCTCTGCGACGCCTATGGGGTAGATACGATAAGCACGGGTGTGATAGTGGGTTATGTGATGGAGCTTTACGAGCGGGGTGTTCTGAAGGCCGACGACCTAGACGGGGTTGAGGCTAAGTGGGGTAGCGGAGAGGCCTTGACCAGGCTTGTGGAGAAGATCTGTAAGGGTGAGGGTGTGGGTAGGGAGCTTAGACTGGGCGTCAGGAGGCTTAGCGCGAAGTATGGGCTGGCGGAGGCTGCTTTGCACGTTAAGGGGCTTGAGATGCCGGGTTATGAGCCTAGAGCCGCTAAGGGTATGGGCTTGGGATACGCGACCTCAGACAGGGGAGCCTGTCATCTGAGAGCCTACACAGCCGATAAGGAGCTGCTGGGCTATGGGGGAGCCGTAGACCCCATAAGTACAAGGGGGAAGGCTAGGCTTGTGGTAGACTACCAGAACGAGAAAGCCCTGATAGACTCGACGGGGATATGCTTCTTCGCGACCTTCGCCTTCTCTTTCCGGGAGCTAGGAGACATGCTTTCAAGAGCCACAGGGCTACCCATAGAGGAGACCGAGGCTTTGAGACTCATAGGGGAGCGGGTCTATAACCTGACACGTCTATTCGATATCAGGGAAGGTGTGACCAGGAAGGACGACGACCTCCCGGGTAGGCTCCTAAACGAGCCTATGCCCGAGGGACCTGCTAAGGGTTCGAAGGTCGAACTCGAGGAGATGCTGGACGAATACTACTCCATAAGGGGATGGAGCAGCGACGGGGTTCCCGAAAGAGAAACCATCGAGAGGTTGAACCTAGATAAGCTGGTTGAAGACCTACCTACTCGATGACCCTTTTCGATTTCTCCACCCCACCTATGCCTTAACCCGGGCTGAGACTTATGGGCGGGCAAGTACCGTAACATTTTTAAGTAAAGGTGTGCATGAAACAGTTTTTTAACGATATAGGATAAAGCATAAATAATTTAGAGCCAAAAACTATCCTCTGGCGAGAAAATGGCAGAGGAGCGTGTAGAGGAGAAGATTAACTGGCCGTTCTGGATTCTGCTGGCGGTGATCGCGAACGTGCTGGCGAACCTGGCTCAAGGAGTTCTCGGGACCCAAGGTGGGTACTTCGGCTGCATCTACAGCATGGGTATAGCATCTATACCCTTCACCATGCCCACGCTAGCCTTGATGCTACCGCTGCTAGCGTTTCCATTTAGATTCTTGAAGGGGAGGCTGTCCACGACGAGCTTGGCGGCGCTCTACATCCTCGGCCTCGTCTCATCCCTGGCGATAGGGAACTTCAACGACGCATACTACAGCTGGCCTGTAGGCTCTTCAAGCAGGGTTTGGAGGGCTATACCGGAGGTTAGGGATGCGATGAGCAAGCTCTGGTGGGTTCCGCCTGAGAGCGCCGTCCTACCCACTTGGGGCGCCGGAGGGCCTGTGGACTGGGGTGCATGGTTCCCAGCGATGCTCTACGTGTTCCTGTTCCACTTCATAATACTCATCATGACATCGGCTCAGATGGTGATCCTCAGACGACGGTGGATCGAGATAGAGCGGATTCCATACCCGTTTGCCATAGCCATATGGGAGAGCGTAAGAAACATCCACGGGTTTGAGGAGGTTAAGCGTAGGAAGACGCCGTTCATCATAGGCTTTGTCATAAGCTTCCTAATATACCTGCAGATAATGTTCACCGTGCTGCTCCCATGGTGGCCGGACATAATAGGGTGGCGTGCACTCGGTCCTCCAAGCCCCAACGGCTGCGTCCTCATCGCATCGTGGGGTAACCCAGCACTCTGGACCCTAGGGAATACCCTAGTGGCCTTCATGAGGGTGAATGTGCAGCCGATAAACTTCGCCATCGCCTATCTAGTTCCACTAGATGTCTTATTCACCGCGTGGTTCCTATGGATAATCTTCATGATAGCCGCTCAGGTGGCCTATTACATGGGCTACTACACGGGCGCCTTAGACCTCAGCGGATGCTGCAGAGTCCTCATAGGGGATTACAGGATATCACCCAACTGGGGTCCACCGATCTACTGGTCATGGATG
>Ga0180302_10000134_pt1 | contig 29090 bp, 39 predicted proteins | sample GuaBasSediGuay17_FD_121794 | JGI IMG/M metagenome (GOLD analysis project Ga0180302, IMG submission 121794) | Subseafloor sediment microbial communities from Guaymas Basin, Gulf of California, Mexico - Guay17, Core 4571-4, 12-15 cm | ecosystem: Environmental > Aquatic > Marine > Hydrothermal... | reverse complement strand
TGGTTTCATCCCAGCAGTCAATAATATCTTATACTAGTAAGGTTTATAAGATTTTCAAAGAGATATATCAAAACCTACAAAAACCTCAAGAAGACCTACAAACAAGAAACAGTTCCAGAACCCGCAGAGACTATGGTCATCATTGAACTTTCTAATACCGTTAGAACACTAGTAGCAAGTATTATCAAAATTATAGTTGATAACAAGCATCGCCTAGGCATATTTATATCTCAGTTATAGTAGGTGAATTATTACTCTATAAATTTTATTTATTTAAGGCGTAGATGATTTTATTGAAGAGCACCCATCCTGATTAATACATGTTAGGTAAACTCAGCATAAGATGGATTAATCAAGATATATACAGGGAATAGGTTATATGCTAACCTAGGATAACACGATATGTGGTGTTTACGTCAGTTTGACCAGAAAGGGTAAATCAGTAATTAGAGAGACTCTTAATAGGATTAAATGGCATGAAAAACCGGATAGATACATTATCAGGATTCTTCATAGAAGTTTAGATGGTGAAATAGGTTTCATCGAAATAAGAGCCTCTGATATAGATGAAATCGGCTCATGGTATATTAGGTTAGGTGGTACAATTATACCCTTTCATAGGATAGTCGAAATTAGAAGGACAAATGGTGAAATAGTATGGAGAAAGGGATACAGGGATGCTACATTTTAATCATGAACATGTATCATGGTTACAGTCTTATAATACCCTTGTCTAAACTCCTTACGTAAACTCTTAGGTTATACTTTTTCTTAATTAGTTGGGCTAATTTAATCATATCATCAGCTGATGTCGGTTTCTGTCTTTTATAATATGGGTCTCTTACAGTTTCGGAGGGGATAAACTGTTGTAGAACATACATGCATTTCTCATAATTATCGTATTTGTTTATCATACGGGATACATAACTTGCTATAGCATCTATATCATTAACATTTAAATCGGGTATTAATGTTGTACGTAGTTCTACTTCTAATTTATTTTTGAATACTATTTCAATTGACTTCATAATCCTTTTAACTACGTCATTTATGCTGTGTAGAGGTAGACCAGTGACTTTAGAGTACAAAACTATATCATCTAAGGGGGCCTTTATATCTAGAGCTAAATGATCTAACAAGCTCTCTCTAACTAATTCATCTACTACGTCAGGATTTGAACCATTTGTATCTAAGCTAGTCATTAGATTGTTCTCTTTAGCTATTTCATATATTGCTCTTAACGTCTCTTTATGAAGTGTTGGCTCGCCGCCTGTAACGTGAACACATTCAACAAGACTTCTTGACGATGAAAATAACTCTCGTAAGTAATCTATGGAGATCTCTTTTACAATCGTACCATTAACTATGGGTGTATTCTGGCACCATGGACATCTAAAATTACAGTAAGGTAGCCAAATAACAATTGAAGGATGGCCTATGACGTCAATTAATGAGAGCTCTCTAATCTCAGATATGAGTAATTTATCCATAGTAACGCATCCGGGAATAATATATAGTTATCGTGATATTTAGATCTACAATAACAATGATTAAAATAAATGTTGCATTTAAATTTTATAGTGTACTCTTCGCTTAAAGTCTGCTAGTCTTCCAGGATTCCAGCTCCTTAATGGACGATAGTACCCTACGATTCTTGACCATACATCTGTTTGTGCGCCACACTTGGGGCATTCCCAGTATACTCCTACACTTCTCCAGCCACACTTTGTACATACTGATTGGGCTGGTGTAAAGCTGAAGTATATTATCTTTGTGTTGTGGACTATGTTGTATGTTAGCTTCTTTAACGCCTCAGGATCAGCCTCTTCTCCCAAGAAAATATGCATCATAACACCACCAGTGAAGTATTTCTGGATTTCACTCTCAATTTCTATTCTTCTATGTAATGGTATATTAGCGTAGTATGGTACAATACTGTTACTATAGAATGGTGTCTCATCTATACCAGGTATGAAGAATTCCCCCTTCTCTACCTCATTTTTAAACTTCTTATAATCGGCTAATGCTAGTCTAGTGCCTGCTCCCTCGGCAGGTGTCTCTTCAATGTTGTATAACATTTTGTCTTCTCTTTCAAACTCTTTTATTCTGTCATGTATATGTCTCAGTAGCTTCTTATAGATGTTAACAGCCTCTATCAAGTCTTTCTTTGTTGGTTCAAACCATAGTTTAGGATTCTGTAGAAAGTTTGCTACAAACTCTGGCATTGCCGTTAAGCCTATGGTGTTATAGTGGTTGTCATAGGTTCCAAGGTAGAACTTTGTTATGGGAAGGCTTATTACGTTTGTTTTTAGTATCTTTGTTAGTCTTTCTCTTTTATTCTTTAAGTGTATTCTTGCAATCTCCAGTAATTCGTCAAGAAGGGTGAAGAGCTTATTTTCATCGCCTCTGGCTAAGTAACCTAGTCTCGATAGATTTAATGTTACCACACCTATACTACCTGTTTCGTCAGGTATTGCCCATGTTCCCCCTAGATGCTCCTTTATGTTAATGTTGTTGTTATTGTTAGGTAATTTTAGGCTAAGCTTTAGCCCTCCATTCAGCTTGAACAATGCTACTTTAGCCTTATCTATTGTTAATCTACAACACATAGAGAATACTGCTGATGGATCTACACCATTTACTCCATTTAGGAAGTAGAATGTTCCACGTTTAGCCGCTAACTCAAACATTCTATATGTTAGATCTCCCCATTTTCTCTCATTCCAGTCAAAATTCTTTGATACAAGTAGTGTTGGTATTGGAAATGTGAAGGGCTGCCCTACAGCATCACCTTCCATGTAAACCTCTATAAAGCTTTTAACTATGTTTATTGCTTCATCAACATAGGATTCTAAAGGCTCCTTATACTCTCCACCTATTATGGCTCTCTTCTCTTTGAGAATTGAAGGTACAGTATCAAGTATGAATGTGAAGTTTGTAAATGGCATTTGGGAGCCTATACGAGTTGGGAAGTTCAGGTTAAAGACTAGTCTTTGTATTTGTTGTCTAACCTGCTTATAGTTTCTACTTAGTCCATCCTCTTTAACAAAAGCCGCTAAGTATAAGTCTACATGGCTGAAGGCTTGTGCACCAGCCCATTCGTGTTGTGCAGCAGTTAAAAAGTTTACTACATGGTCTACTGCTGAGTCTAAGTGTTTTGCTGGTTTAGCTCTTATTGTTGGTGTTACTAGACCCTTCTTTAAGAGTTTCTCTATACTCCAACCTGCGCAATATGGTACAAAGGATGAGTAAGGTAAGTCATGAATATGTATAAAACCTTCCTTATGGTACATTCCTTCGTAAGTATATACACGTTCCAAAGAGTACTTTTTAAACGACTCTAATGTTACGAAATGAACGAGACCAGTGAAGCTACGATTGACATTAGCATTCTCCTTTACTTCCCAATCGCTTTCACCAATATACTTGTTTACTAAATCCGCAACCGCCTCTACGAATATCTTTTCCTCGTCTACTTCATATAATGTCTTTATACTCGATTTCTCTACTTCAACCATTTGTATATCACCTTGTTTTGCTGATACTATACTCTACTTTCCCGACATTGTCACATACTATCGTTGTCATGGCGTTTTAAAAGGATTATGGGAAGGATGTTGCGGAGGGAGTTTGGTGAAACTACTCCGAAGGTAATACTTTTTATGCCAAACCCCTAAACCTTTAAAAAGCTCTTTAACTATTCATCGCCTGAATTTACGTAAAGAATATGGTATTTTTGAAATCTGGTAATTAAGGTCCTATATGTCCCTCTACAGTTTGTACTATAACTGTTTTTAACCCTTGAGCTTCTAGTATTCTTTTAACTCTTAGCATTTCATTTACTGTAGGTCTTCTTATATTTCTACGTCTGAATGTGGGAAAATAATCTAACACCGTAACCTGCACTGTCGGGTCTATTGAGTATATTTTTTCACCTATATCAGCTACTTCACTAAAACTCATCCATGCAGAGTTGTAAGCTATTCCTACACCAATGTAAACTCTATCTTTATATCTCTCTACGAGATACTCGAGGGCCTTCCATGCTGTATTGAGATAACGTTTAGCCAACTCTCGATCAGTTAAGCCAGTTATTTTCATATATGTTTCTACTCGTAGAGCCTTAGGTTCTACACCGATATTGTTACATCCTGCCTCAACAAGCTCATCAATATAGTCTGGAGTGAGAATTGTAGCATTACTGTCTAGATGTAACCTCGTATTAGGTGGGTTAAACCTTTTAAGATGACTGAAAAAGTCAATAAGCCACCTCCTATTTAGCGTAGGTTCGCCGCCGCTGATAGCAACCCCTCTTGTACCATATATCATTCTGCATGCTGTAAGCTTCCTAGCAGCCTCCTCGGGGGTCATAGGTTTAGTTGAATTATCATACGTTACGGAGTAATTCTGGCACTGTGGGCATCTTAAGTTACATCCCGCAGCCCATATTGCTGCCTCAACATAATGGTACCCGTCTACCTCCCACCATGGTGTAGCTTTACCTCCAACAATATGGGGCTCCGGTCCATGTATTATTCTCAAGGGGGTGACGTTTTCTGTCTCTGTCGATATTTGCATTCCATTTCTAACAGGGGTTATGCAAGCTCTTTCAGGAGATCCATTAATTAATACCATGCAGGCCCAGCATCCTCCAACTCTACAAGCTAGAGAGACTCCTTTAGAACTTGGCCCGCTAAATTTAAAGCCTATGTTTTCTAAAGCCCTGGCCACAGTCTGGCCTTTATGCACTCTATACTGAACTCCATCAACCGTTATTGTAATTTCCTTTACAGGAACTTCTACTTCAATAATTTTTCTTGCATTATAAGGACAGGCCCAATAACATGAGAGACAGCCTACACATTCTGGCTTACTATGACAGGTATTAACCGTTAAACAAAAATGGCAATCTCTACATTTACTCTTATCTACAACAACTCTTATAGCACGCATAAACTCTTATCCCATCTAACGTGGTTTGCCAAACTTAAACTACAAGTATAATGTATGTTGGCACCAAATTATATAAGTCTACAATGTTGTGACATTATCTTAATAATACCACTTTCCTGAATATTTATGTGAGGTGAGAATGAAGTAATGCATGAGAGTATTGTTAAAGACCCCTCACTCTGGCCTAGTGGAGAGAAGAAAATATTGTGGGCTAGAAGGTTTATGAAGGTTTTAGAGAGTATTTCGAAGGAGGCAAGAGAGAAACAGAAGTTTAAAGGGCTAAAGGTTGGTGTTGTACTTCACCTGGAGGCTAAAACTGCTGTCCTAGCTTGGATCATTCAAGAGGCTGGCGCTGAAGTATATGTTGCATGCTGTAATCCTGAAACCACACAAGACGATGTTGCAGCAGCTCTTGCACGAAAGGTTACAGCTGTTTATGCATGGCGTGGCGAGACAAAAGAGGAATACTATGAAAACATTAAGAGAGTTCTTGACGCCAAGCCAGACTTCATTATTGATGATGGTGCTGACTGTATAGCTATGGCACACGAACTTAACATTACAAGTGTTAAAGGCGGTACCGAAGAGACAACATCTGGCGTTATAAGGCTCAAAGCTATGGAGGAGCAAGGCGTACTTCGCTTTCCAGTAATAGGTGTCAATGAAGGTAAGATAAAGTATCTCTTTGATAATCGTTATGGCACAGGACAGTCAACTATAGACGGTGTACTTAGAGCAACTAACATAATGATAGCTGGTAAACGAGTTGTAATAGCAGGTTACGGCTGGGTAGGTAAAGGGCTCGCCATGAGATTTAGAGGTATGGGTGCTAAGGTTATTGTCACTGAGGTCGATCCAATTAAGGCTCTAGAAGCCCACATGGAGGGATATGAAGTAATGCCAATGGAGGAAGCAGTAAAGATAGCAGATATGATCATAACGGCTACAGGTGTAAACAAGGTAGTTCGAGAAGAACACTTCAGAGTGATAAAGGATGGCGTGTTTCTAGCAAATGCAGGCCACTTTGATGTAGAAATAGATGTCAAATGGTTAGAGGAAAACGCAGTCGAAAAGAAAGAGGTAAGACATAATGTCACAGAGTATACTTTGCCCAACGGTAAAAGAGTATACCTACTAGCTAAAGGCCGATTAGTAAACCTTGCTGCAGCTGATGGACACCCAATAGAAGTTATGGACTTAAGCTTTGCAGGACAGTTTGCGGCTCTAGATTACCTGGTAGATAACTATGACAGGCTTGAACCAAGAGTATACTCTCTACCAAGAGAGTTAGATGAGAAAATTGCATGGGAAAAGCTCAAGGTTGAGGGAATACGTATAGATAAGTTAACACCAGAACAAGTAGAGTACTTAAGGTCATGGAGAAGGTAAATTAAAATTAATCATAAAGCATCATGTAGGGTAGATGTCTAAAGTGGAAGTCATACCTAGAGTTGTAGTTAGAGAGTTCAAATACCTAGGTATAGAAAGGATAAGTAGCAAGGTAGGTTTAGAGACATTCGTATTTGCTGGTTCTAAGGAGCCACCAGTTGATGTCGAAATATATAAACTAATGTTTAAGGGCTTGTTAGCACAAGAAGAAACTAATCCTAATCTAATACTATTAGAGCCAGGTACACGCGTGAGAATTAAATGTCAACCTTGGAAAGTCTACTGTAGATGGCATAATGGACCAATAGACAGAGAGGATAACCCTTTATTAAGAAAGTATTGTATAAGGCCATTGACACGTGAAACTGTAGGATACTGCAGTCTTCATGAGAAATCCATTAGAGCACTCTATGATCGTTGCCTAAGTAGTGTTGGTGTAAGTTGTCTTAGTAAATGCCTAAAATTAGATGAAATATTAGATGGTAAGATCAATTTTATAGTCTACATTATTGATTACGGCGGGTCTAAGATTAAAGTTGGAGTGACAAGAGAGTTTAGGCTCCTTCATAGAGTATCTGAACAACCCCATGTAGTAGCTAAAGTCATATACAAAACTAATAGTGCTTATGAGGCTAGAAAAATAGAGACAATGCTATCACATAAGTTAAAGGCATTAACTGAAAGACCAGGTGATCGAAACCTCGCATCATCATTAAGTTCTAATTTAAAAGTTGCAATAGCTAGAATCAGTAATGTGATGAATAATATTGCGAGAATGCTCGGAGAAAACGCTATTCCAAAAACTCCTCTGATTAAAGTAACTTTACAAAACATAAATGTTATAAAAAACTTCTCAGAGATCAATTTAAGAATGGAACACACATACAATTCCGTTATGGAAGTAGTAGACTACTGGGGAGGCTATCTATTTCTAGAGGCTAAAGGTAAAATTAAGGCAGTAAAGGTCAATACACTACTACATCACTTAGACCTTATTGTTAAAAATTAAGTACCTAGTAAGCTACTGCCACATTTCTTTTTCAACTCGTCCTTGAGTATGTTAAGTTCAGGCACCACCTTAGCCGCCTCTTCAATCATTTTCTCTACAACTTCACGGATCTCCCATTGGGCCTTATTACAAAGCCTCAAAGACGCTATGTGGAGAAGCTCCCTAAGGTTAAGTGTCATGAGTATTCTTGTTTTAACAGCTTGGGGTAATATGAATCTAGCATCCTCGTAAGGAATATTACTTCCTAAGAGTTCAATGTATAACTCGTGAGCTCTTTTTATGAGATTCTCATATTTCTCCTTCAATTCAGGTTTTGACGCTATTGTTGCGGGTATTATGTAGTCTTCCTCTGTAGCTGAGTATCTTTGACTCTCTTGAGTATAGCTAGCAATCCTATGTCTAACGAGTTGATGACTGGTAACTCTGGAGATATCCTCTATCAAGAATGTAAATACTATATGTTCAAGCACGCTTGGGAATCCATGAGCGGCTGCTACAATCCATTTTGAAACTTTTTCTTCGGGATATTCTTGTGATAAGTAGTATTCTACTGGTTTATTCTTGAGTTTACCAGCGCTAATTTTACTAGCTAATACGGCTAATCTTCGTGGGTCATCGCCGACAATGGGTTTACTATATGCTATTAGCCTAACCTTAACCATAGTTTCCACACCCTACTGGATGATATAAAGTAGAGTGTAAGTTATTTAAGATCTATGACTTTAGCAGGAGAAGTAAAGAGATATATAGAGTCACCTTACTTTATTATGAACTCTGTTTTCTCTGTAGATAATAGTTATATACATTTAGCTACTGAAATGCTACCTGAGAAATATTAATGAGATATTGTCAAAGAGTAATAATCATTGAAGTCCTAGGTGTAGTTATGGGTGTTGAAATAGTTTATCTGATACTAGGGCTTGGTGCAGCATTCTATATGGCATGGAATCTTGGAGCTAATGATGCAGCTAATCCTACTGATACAGCTGTAGGTGCCGGTGCCATAAAACTAAAACATGCAATACTACTTTTTGCCATTTTTGCAGCCATTGGTGCAATAACCCAAGGCTATATGGTTATGAAAACCATAGGTAAAGGCTTAGTTGAACCTCTAGACCCTCTGGGAGCACTGGTTGCCTCAGTAGCTGCTGGCCTTTGGGTGACTATAGCTACCTGGAAAGGTATGCCAGTATCTACAACACATAGTACCATTGGAGCAGTTTTAGGCGTCGGACTAGCATACATGATGTTTCATGAAGCAGTTAAACTGAAATGGCACATTCTTTTGGCTGTAATTTTGAGCTGGATTACCTCACCTTTATCAGCCATAATGTTAAGTCTGATATTTTATACTCTCTTCAAACACTTAGCGTATGTACTGCTTAATAAAGGAGTAAACATAGACAAATTCTTCAGAGCATTATTGATATATAATTTGGCTTTTTCAGCATACTCTTTTGGAGTAAATGATGTAGGTAATGCTACTGGCGTATATGTTACTGTAGTCTCTAAGATTTTCGGAACACCAGATATGACAACAATGCTTTACTTATCTCTACTAGGCTCTTTAGGTATAGCTTTAGGAGCCTTCACATGGGGTTATAGAGTTATTAGCACAGTAGGGTTTAAAATCACTAGATTAGACTATCTTACAGCTTCATCAGCTGAGTTATCGAATGCTTTAGTAGTCTGGTGTTTCAGCACAATACCGAAATTCCTTATAGGCTATGGTATGCCAATATCAACCACCCATGCCAGTGTTTCATCAGTTATAGGTGTTGGTATAGCCAAAAGTAGAAGCCTTAAAGGTGTGGACTGGAAAGTTGTAGGCTATATTGTCATTTCGTGGATTCTAACGGTACCAATAGCTGCCTCTATTAGTTTCATCATTTATATAATACTCTTGCATTTATTATTTTAGGTTAAAAGGTTGGTATAGGTGTAAAGTGTGGCTAGTACATGGTCCTGGATTGGTAAGAGAAAGCAACGTGAGATAATATCTATGTGTATAAACCATGTTGATAAAGTTATAGATGTCGCATTAGCAACTAAAGAGATGATAGAAAAGTATAGTAATAGTCTATTTGATGAAGCTAAAGAAAAATACAATATTGCCTTTGAAAAGGAGAGGGAGGCCGATACCGTAAAGAGGGATATTATAGCTGAGCTTTCAAAGGGCATATTCCATCCTGCCGATAGAGAGGATCTATTAAGACTAACATTAAAATCTGACGATGTTGCAGCTTATCTTAAAGCGGCTTGTAGACGAATTCTTCTATTATCAATTATTATTCCGAAGGATATATGTGATATGTTAATTACCATAGCTAGTAAAATATATGAAGCAACTAAACTCATAAAAGATGGAGTTATCGAGTTATATGAAAATCCCAAAAGGACTCTTGAAATAGCGGATTCCATTGAACGGTTAGAGGAGGAAGTTGATGATATAAGAATCAAAGCCTTAGAGAAAGTACTTGAATGGTGTAATAGTGTAAAGACCGCTCCTTGCATAATAGTTAAAGAAGTTCTTGATTCATTAGAGAATGCCATGGATTCATGTGAAGATGTGGCTGACGTATTGAGAAGCATTGCTGTGTTAACACTATAAGCTAGGACTATTATCCAATTTTAAGGCAGTGTTAAGTTAGGTTCTTTTACCACATATCATATAGTTTATTTCATAACGGTTTTGATATGAAATATTTATACCACTGATGAGTAAAGCTTAGTAATGGTGTTCTACGCAAATGCACGTTGCGGTTATTGGTACTGGTAGAGTAGGTAGACCAACAGCTTATACGCTTCTACATGAACCATACATCGAAGAGTTATCGGTTGTCGATATCAAACCAGGTTTAGCAAGAGCTTTCGCTGAAGAATTGAAACATGCTGCTGTTAGTTTAAGGAGAGACATTGAAATACATGCATACGAAAATGATGAGGACCTTTCTGGAGCCGATATAATCATTGTTTGTGCGGGCTATCCTAGAAAGCCAGGTGAAAAGATTAGTAGGAGAGACCTTGTTCACCGTAACTCCGAGATAATAAAGTTCATTGCGGAAGTTGTTTCACCAAGAAACCGCGGCGCAAGATACGTTATAGTTACAAACCCTGTTGATGCTATGGCAACGTTATTTAAGAAGATATCAAAGGAGACTTTCGTTATCAGCACTGGAACGCATCTTGAAACATTGAGGTTTAAGGCTAAATTAGCCGAAGTTTTAAAGGTGCCTTTCTCGGCTATTTCCGGATTTGTCGGAGGAGAACATGGTGAGAATGCCGTAATGCTATGGTCTACCGTAAGAGTTAACGGTTTATCCCTTAACGAGTTCGAAAAAGAACATAACATTAAGGTTAATAGAAACCAGGTTGAAGAGTATGTTAAGGGAATTTCACGTAAGATTATAGAGGCTATCGGTGCTACAGAGTATGGCCCTGCCTCAGCATTTAGAGATATAATTAGGGGTATTGCAATAAATACTGATGTAATTCTAAGTATAAGTATACCATTAAAGTTTAATGAGATACCAGAAGAAGTTCATGTAAGTGTACCTGTAAAGATAGGGAAAATAATCGACTACTCATTCTATGATGTTCTTACTCTAGAAGAGAAGAAGGGTATCATAGAGGCAGCTAAGGCAATATATAACACTTATAGAAAAGCATGTGAACTATTAGGAATCAACTAATACCTAACTAAACCGGGGCAAAATAATTAATGATGCCAGAAAGACCTTTAAGAAGAATATCCTACGCTATCCTATCTTTGCGGAGAAATGATGAGGTAAGATTGGAAGATCTACATTCCTTAGTTAAGGTATCTAAAGATGCCTTAAGGAATGCACTTAGCTATTTAGACATGCAGGGCATAATTAAGATTATCAATGACAATGATATTAAAGTGATAAGTCCGTTAGATTTAGCCCTATTATGTTTAAGGTTAGGTATGGATGAAAGATCAGTAAGCAAGCATCTAGACTGGAGAGATTTTGAGAAATTCATATCTAAACTTCTAGAATACTATGACTACCTCGTCTACAGAAACTTCAGATTTAGTTTTAAAGGTAAACGTTATGAAGTAGATGTTATAGGGGTATCTTATACATACTCACTCATAATAGATTGTAAGCATTGGCAAAAAGTATCACCAAGTAAGCTTTATGATGTAACGCTTAAACATAGAGAGAGAACGGAGGCATTAGCAAAAGGTTATAGAGGTGGATGGTTTGACATTAGGGGGTTACGGCGAGGCTCCAAACTAGTGCCAGTATTGATAACTTTAACTTCACCACGGGTACCAGTCATTAATAATGTTCTTATAGTTCCTATTTCTATGCTCAAAGGCTTCTTAGATGATATATATGGGGTAATCGAAGAGTTCAATGTAGAAGTATTTGAAGTTTAAGATTCAACAGCATAGGTGAACATATCAGATACTTATAAAACTTAGTTAAACTATTGTAAACTATGGTGATATGTGTTGAAAATAGTATATCCTGATGCCAGAACCTTCAGACATATTATTGAAACTCTAGCAAAGATAGTAGATGAAGCATCAATGAAGGTTACAAGTGAAGGTGTAGAATTGAAGGCTATGGATCCAGCTCATGTATCACTATTACACTTAAAGTTTCCACCTGAAGCATTCGAGGAATACAATGTTGAAGGGGAATTCAAGATAGGCTTTAATACAGCTAATATACTCAAGTTTTTGAAACGTGGTAAGAAAGGAGACAGGCTTGAAATAAGTGTTGAAGAAGATCTTCTTACAATAGCCCTAGTAGGGGCTACGACTAGAGTATATAAAGTTAGAATACTAGATGTACCTGAAATGGAAATTCCTGAGGCCTCACTTGAGTTTGATGTTTCAGCATCGATAATTTCTGACCCATTAAAGAATGCTCTTAAGGATGCTGAGACTATAGGGGATACTGTTGAATTCGCTGCTGAGAATGAAGAAGAACTAATAATAAGAGGTAAAGGTGGAGAAACAGAAACTGAAACAAGGATAAGTAGAGAGTCAGGTGCACTAATCTCACTTGAAGTTAAAAATGCAGCAAAATCAGCATACTCATTAGAGTACGTTAAGAACATTGTAGCCTTAACTAAGGTAGCTGACACAGTAACCTTGGAGTTCTCAACTAACATGCCATTAAGACTTGATTTTGCTATTCCAGGAGAGGGTAGGGTCATTTACTTATTAGCGCCAAAGGAGTAAGTGTAATTTTTACTTTACTCAAAATAATATGACCCTATAAAGGCTCCAATTACAGTTAGTGGAATAAGTACTAAGAATCCTAGAACTGCTACTTCTCTTACAAACTGATAGGAAGCATACCATCCAATATCACCTAGGATCAGTACAAATGGATAAGCAGCTAGTAAGGCGCCTAGGAAGATGCTTATCAGCACCGAGATTACTGATATTAAGATAGCTCTCTCTAAGTATCTAATATGGTATGAAACTATATACCCAAGTATTGGAGTTAAGAGCACTACCGCGAAATTTACTCTTTTAAGGTAAAGTCCTAGAAGGATATATGTGTAAATACATATGGAGGCAAGGATCATAGCCATATTTTCTCTTTTTGTCAAGTTAAAACCCCTTAATCATTATACAATAATGTGTTTATAACCGATACTTCTGAGGGAATGCCAGATACTTATATGTATCCCTTCACTAATTTTATATCCGAAGATAGATTATGTTTAGGTGGCCATCATTACAATGACTAAAAAGAGAATTGGATACATACTACTCATAATATCCATCTTATGTCTCGTACACTTAATATTCATTTATAGTGCTTATGTTAATGAAGTTTTCATACTTAGTGAAGTAAGTATAAGGCTCTTAAACTCAGAAATCGTAGATGACAATGTTAAAATCACTATAGAAATACATAATCCTCTTAACCGTGACATTGAGGTTGTCGGAGTAAAAGCGGCAATCTATAAGTCTGTTGAAAAAGCACTACACGCCTTAGCAGATATAGAGCTTTTTCAAACCCCTCTAATTGTCTCAGCTAATAGTACGGTAACATATACGTTTAAGGCTCACATTATACGGGGGGTAATATTAAAAGGAGATACATTATACTACAGTATAACAGTACAATTGAAAACTGAATACTTCGGAGTAATACCATATAGACTGATCACGTTCTATACCGTAAGATAGTTTAAACAGGATCAAGTCAATATTACCTAGTAAAAGGTGTAGAGATAGGAGAAGACCCATGGTAAATATTCTTGATGGATTGAATGAGGCTTTAGATAGTATAGAAAATGCTATAGATATACTTGAAGATCTAAGTGACGAACTTGATGAGGCTAAAGAGGTTATATCACTACTTGAAGAAGCTAGAGATAAAGTAGATGAACTAATATCGAAAATGGGTTAATTTAAGAAACTAGACGTTAACTTGCCAGTCATCTTATAAGCTTAAATAATGAGATGTAAATAGTTCAAAGTGAATAGAATAGATTAGCTCAAGGTAATACTACATCATGAAGCAAAGAGAAATAGAAAAATATAGCATAGAGGAAGGGGAAATAGAGGAAAAGGTTAGAATAATTTACAGTAGCAAAAGATTTAAGCCTATCAGGACAATACATGAAATGATTTATAGGTTGAAGGAAGAATATAAACTACTAGTTGATGAGAATGTTGTATCTTTAACTATAGCTGCATTCCTAAATAATAGACCAGTACTATATGAGGGGCCTCCAGGAACGGGTAAAACAGAGATAGGCTATGCTATTCTAACATTATGGTCAGGTCACTCAGCATTCATACTTCCATGTAGCGAAAATTATGATGAGTACCGTGTTATAGGTGATTTCCATCCACTAATGGCTATGAAATACGGTTTCAATGAAAAGAGTTTTATGCCTAGACCATTACTTGCAGCCTTGATACTTGACGCAGGAGTATTGATCGATGAGATTAGAAGAAGTAGTGAAGAATTTCAAAACCTGCTTCTAGACATAATTGATAAACGAAGAATAATAGTTCCAGAGTTAAGAAGAGTATTTACTGCTAAAGGAGACGGTTTCCAAATAATATTTACAAGTAACCCGGAGGATATCGCACAAAACGAGTTAAGCGATGCCTTCTTACGTAGAGTTATTAGGATAAAGTTCACCTATCCTACACCGGAGAAGGAGTATGAAATAGTGAAACTTAGACTAAGTAGTGATATGGACTTTCTGCCATCGGAGATTGTATCGAGAATGATTGACGCGGTTAATGAATTGAGAAAGAAAGCCATGCATAAACCTGGCATAGCAGACCTGGTATTATGGTCTACAATATCAGTGAATTTAGCTAAAGCAAGAGGGTTAAGGAGGGTAACAACAAAGGAGGTCTACGAGGCAGGCCTTCATACACTTTGCAAGAGAATAGAGGACGAACTACTTGTTGAAGAAATTTTAAGTAAATACCTAGGAGTAACCTAGCTATGCACAAAAAAATAGAAAGGCCATACGAAATAGATCATTATAAGGCTATGAGGGTGCCCGAAGTTATAGTACATAAGGTAATACATATAGCTAATGAATTAAGAAAGCATGGAGTAAATGTGGGTATATCAGAAGTAGTAACAGCCCTAAGAATGTATGAAACATATACTGCAATAGCAGGAAAAAGAGTACATGACTACAATGCGCTATATACTGTTCTAAAAGCAGTATTTACAAAAAGAGATAGAGACGAGAAAGTTTTTGATAATATCATTAAGCACTTCCATACTGAAGGCGTTGTCAAGGACTTGATAAAGCAGACTGCTCAAACACTTAGAGTTTTAGGGCTAAGATATGATGATAGAGTTTATTCTAAAAGGAAATTATTAAAGGGTAAAACACGTGAAGAAAGGAAGAGCAAACTGGAGGCCTATACAACCTTAAAGAAGCTTGGATTAATATACCATGATGATTCAGGAAGGGAGAGGGTAGTTTCAAAGCAACAAGCTGAAACATTATTCAGAAAAATACTAACAAAAACCTATGCTAAGTCTTTACCTGAATTAGCTCAGAAAGTGTGGGAAGAGAAAATAAGGAAAATACCATCACATAAGATACGGGATTACACAGACATTATATCCGCTCATATGTTATCTACAGAAACATTATCATCGTTATCATTATCTAAGCTTCTAGAAGTGGCCAAGGTACTAGAGAAAACAGGTAACAAAAGAGCATTACGGGAGGCCCTAGACGAAATAGTGAGAAGGCTTGAAATAGACTACGATATAAAAACATTATCTTATAATGACTTAGTAGACTTACTAATCAGACATAAGCGGGTAGACGAGAAAACTATAGCCCTCCTCATCTCAAAATACCCTAAAACCGTTGATAAACTTCTAAAAGCATCTGATAATGCACTTAATGTATTAAGGAATATACTCCCCCAGTTACCGGTAGAGGAACAAACAGAGATAATTAAAAAGGTAACTTCAGCCGAGAAACTCATTAAACCTCAGGAGATGAGAGATTTATTAAAGCTAGTTTCACCCTACGCATTTAAAGGTATAAGTCATAGAGGTATAAGTAAACTTTCTCCATTAGAGAACTTACTTGTTAGGTCACTATCAGGTCTAGCAAGGGCCTACGAGTATTCTGTAGAGGCATTCAAGAGCGGGAATGTAGGCTACATTAACATGGCACTTAGAGAGTACGAGAATGCTGTTAAATTATATAATGACTATAGGAGGCAAGTGGCGTCATATAAGGATGGGCGAAGGACAAGCTTAGATTATGATTTCCTTAGACATTTGGAGCATAATTACAGTATCTTAGAGATACTCGTTAAGCCCAGCCTAACTGGTGATAGTTGTTCTCGCCTAATAGACAGCATACTACTATACTCTTTAAGTGAAGTTACATATGTGAAGATGATTAGAGAGCTTAGTTTGCTCTACAATAGCGTTATAGATGAAAGAGTAAAAAATGAAATACTAGTTTTAGCATCACGTATAGCACATAAACTACGAGATAAACTTAAATCCTATGCTATTGCATCAAAAAGAAAGATCTCAACAAGAAGAGCACACTCAGTAGCCATAAGGAGAACAATATACAACCTAGTACGTTATCATGTCAACATACTTTATAGAAGTAAAAAGAAAGAGAGCAAAATAATTCTTGTAGTAGACACAAGTGGTAGTATGCGTGATTACGCTGAATGGGCAATACTAATGTCCTCAGCTCTTTCGCAAATAGTCTCACATATAATACTCTTTAGTCATAACATAACCGTCTATGAAAGAGAAGCCCTTAAGAATATGAGGAATACGGTCAAGATTCTCTTTAATCTCAAATTCTATGGCTGGACGGACATCATTAAAGCATTAGAGAAAGCGGAGCAAATAGCCGCAGAGAATAGGATTAGACATATAGTAGTCATAACTGACCTTAAGCAAACTATCAAGAGACATGAAAGAGTTGAGGATAGAGTTGAAAAACTTATAAAGAAAAGGTTAAAAGTGGTATTCATTATACCGCCGCTTCATGATAGAAAAGTCGCATCATTACTTAGAGATTTAGGAGTTAAAGTACTATCCCTAAAGGACGCTAGGGCGCTACCAAAAGCTATCCTATCGTTAATATCTTAATAATAGTGTAGTTGTCATAAATTCTCCTGTAAAAAATTTATAAGTGAATAGAGTGTCTACTTAACAAGCGGAGAAACATCATAGTAAAAATGCCACGGTGTCCAATATATGGCCAGCATTCAAATGGAGATTCCTCTAGAATGGAAGAAGTTTAGATATAGAGGTAAAACCTTAGAGGAGTTACTATCGATGCCACTAGATGAACTCATTAACCTTCTGCCAGCTAGAGCTCGAAGAAGCCTTAAGAGAGGACTAAAGCTTAAACACAGAATATTATTAGCCAAGATTAGGAAAGCAAAGAAGCTTATGGCTCAAGGTAGGAAGGTTGTAGTAAAAACTCATGTAAGAGATATGATAATACTCCCTGAAATGGTCGGTGTAACTATAGCAGTATATAATGGTAAAGAGTTCATACCAGTAACAATAACTCCAGAGATGATAGGTCACTACCTTGGAGAATTCAGTCCAACATGTAAGAGGGTTGAACATGGAGAACCAGGATTAAAGGCAACAAGAAGCAGCATGTTCGTCTCACTAAAGTAAAAAGGGTAGAAGAATAAAGAAACATTACATTATACCACTTTAAACCTTCCACTATTTATAGTGCTTTCCCTACATATCTCTCTCACTTCATCCATGATGCCTGGGTCATGGAGCATGTTTTAAATGGGTTCCACAGAAATTCTTGGAATAGTACTAGCCATAATAGCATCAATATGCTGGTCTTTAACCCCAGCTCTTTTTAGTTTAATACTTAAGGGTAAGAACTTAAAAACAGGAATACTAGGTGTTAATGCACTAAGGTTTTTCGGTACTTTACCATTAGTTATCCCAGTAATGGTGCTTTCTTGGCAAACCCCTATTGATCCCTTAATAATCTTATTAGTTTTCATTGGTGCCTTTTTCGGTCCAGGATTAGGAGATCAATTATATCTGAAGGCTATTAGCATTTCAGGATCAGCTATAGCTACTCCTCTATCCCATGTTTATGTAATTTTCGTTCAAATATTAGCTATATTACTCTTAGGTGAGGAACCTAAATTAGTATTCTTCATTGCTTCAGTATTGGTACTCTTTGGCGTATGGGTAGTATATGGTGCTATAAGTCATAATCATTCTAAAGCCAAGAAAATAGGTGTACTCGTTATAACATTATCACTTTTTACTGGTCTCTCGTGGGCTATTGCAACAGTAGTTTCCAAGTATGCTCTCTCATATATTAATCCTGCCCTCATGTTCGGTATTAGAGGTCTTTTTCTTCTATTCTTAATGAACATGTTAGCTTATGCAAAAGGCGAATTCAAGAACATCAAATACATAGGTAAGCTGGAGCTTGCTCTGACATTACTAGCGGGCTTCATAGGTTTAGGTCTAGGCGTACTAGTATACATTTATGCATTATACTTTGCTGAAGCATCTAGAGTTGCCGTAGTCTTCGCCTTAATACCTGTGCTTAACCAGTTTCTAGCAGCAAAAGTAGCCAAAGAAACTATAACCAAGTATACCGTGATCGGGGCTCTATTAGTGTCCTTAGGTATACTTCTTGTCTCAATTGCATGAACTATAGGTTAAAGCTTTGAAAAAGTTTTTCTACCACCTCTTATAAATGGGCTTGTCAGAAGCGTAACTATTACAGTAAGTGAGGGTGTAGTACATCAATGCCCACATGGGGATACTCAGTAAAGAACCTAGACCCGGAAAAAACAGCCATAGCTAGTGGTAGGGACTTAAGAATATCATTGAAAGAAGCTTATGAGGTATTGAATGTAATCAGAGGTTTAAAAGTTCAAGAAGCAAAGAAACTCTTAGAGAATGTTATTGCGTTAAAGCAGCCAATGCCATTCAAAAGATATAAAGGTAAGATAGCTCATCACAGAGGGCTTGAAAGGTGGAAATGGCCTGCAGGAAGATATCCGGTGAAAGCAGCTAAGGAAATACTTAAGGTATTGGAAAACGCCGAGAATAATGCAGTAAATAAGGGTTTAGATCCAGACCGTTTAGTCATAATTCATGCAGCAGCACACAAAGGTCCTACACTTAAAAAGTATATGCCAAGAGCATTCGGTAGGTCAACTCCCTGGTTTAGAAGAACAGCCCACATAGAAATAGCAGTAAAAGAGGTGTAAAGATTATGGTTAATATCAAAAAGTTTTTTGTCCAAAAAGGAATCCTAAAGACAAAGATAGATGAATATCTAGCTAAAGAGTTTTATAGAGCAGGATATGCAGGTGTGGATGTCCAGAAAACACCACTAGGTACAAGAGTTATAATTTATGCTGAAAGACCAGCAATGATTATTGGCCGTAGAGGTGCAACCATAAGACAGCTAGCTCAAATACTCGAGAAGAGATTTGGTGTAGAAAATCCCCAAATTACAGTTACTGGTGTTGAGAAGCCAGAGCTCTCAGCTAGGATTATGGCGTTTCGACTAGTACAAGCCCTTGAGAGAGGCTTCCACTTCCGTAGGGCAGCATTCATAGCCCTAAGGAGAATTATGGAGGCTGGAGCTCTCGGAGCCGAAATCGTCATTAGTGGCAAGCTTACAAGTGAGAGAGCTAGATATGAGAAGTATCGTGCTGGCAAGATATACAAAGTAGGAGACCAAGTAAACTATATGGTTGAAAGAGCAGTAGCATATGCACTACTAAAGCCAGGTGTTTATGGAGTTGAAGTTAGAATAGTAAAACCATTAAGACCATTAGATGAAATAAGATTTATTACACCACAGGGGCTTGCTCCTGAGAAAGCGGAGGGAACATCGACATGAGTCTAAAACCTGATGAAATTAGAGCAATGAAGCCCGAAGAGAGGCTTAAGAAGCTTCAGGAACTCAAACTAGAACTCATGAGATTAAAAACGCAAGCTGCTATGGGCACACTTGATAACCCTGGAAAAATACGTGCTATCAGAAAGACAATTGCTAGGATACTAACTATTCAGCGAGAAGAAGAATTAAAGAAGCTTAAAGAAGCAGGGAAGAAGAAAAAATGAAACATAGACCAAGTAATATAGTAATGCACGAGCTAATAGGCTTGCCAGTAAAGGTACTTTGGAGCCCTAATGAGAGTCTTATTGGGTTAAAGGGAAGAGTAATCGATGAAACCATGAACCTACTTGTCCTTGAGACCTCCAAGGGTATTAAGAAAATACTTAAAAAGGACACTATACTACTATTCACATTGCCGGGTGAAATAAAAGTTAAAGTGGACGGTAAAGTGTTAGTAGGCAGACCCGAGGACAGAGTAAAACGCATACCTAAAAAGAGGTGGTAATGAGGTCATGTTAGCTAGAAATGTAGGAATCCCTGGAATCAAGCCTCCAGAGAGAACATGTGATGACCCCCTTTGCCCATTTCACGGCACATTACCCGTAAGGGGAGTCATACTCAAGGGGATAGTAGTAAGCGATAAAATGCAAAGAACTGTTGTAGTGAGACACGATTACCTATATTATGATAGGAAGTATAAGAGATATGAGAGAAGAAGGAAAAAAATTCACGCCCATAACCCACCTTGTATCAATGCTAAAGTGGGCGATGAGGTAATTATTGGGGAAACACGCCCTATATCAAAAACCGTATCATTTGTTGTTCTCCAGGTAGTGCGAAAAGGTGAAGGTGGTAGCTAATGGTTAAGAGGATTAAGAAGGCTGGAGGAGGAGTAATTACAAGAAAGGCTATTACACCAGCTGTACAAGTAGGTACTGTGTTAAAGGTTGCAGACAATAGTGGCGCAAAAGAGATAATGGTAATAGGTGTTCCAAAGTTAAAGACTAGGCTAAGAAGAATACCATATGCATCAGTAGGAGACATGGTTGTCGCCACCGTAAAGAAGGGCACACCTGAGATGAGAAAACAGATCGTAAGAGCAGTAATTGTTAGACAGAAGAAACCATATAAAAGACCTAATGGAGTATGGGTAGCCTTTGAGGATAATGCAGCAGTAATAGTATCACCTGAAGGGATGCCAAAAGGTAGTGAAATTCGAGGGCCTATAGCCAAAGAGGCAGCAAAGAGGTGGCCGAAAATAGCTGCTTTAGCAACAATAATAGTCTAAAGGTGATAATGAATGCCTTTCACCAAGTCTAAACAGCCTAGAAAGCAGAGAAAGGCCTACTACACTGCACCATTACACTTACGTCATAAATTCTTTAACGCGCCACTATCACCGGAGTTAAGAGAGAAGTATGGTGTTAAGAGGCTACCTGTAAGAGTAGGTGATGTAGTTAGGATTATGAAAGGAGACTGGAAAGGGCATGAGGGTAAGGTTGTAAGAGTCGATCTTAGAGAAGTAAAGATATATGTTGAGGGAGTCACCGTTAAAAAGGCTGATGGAACACCTGTCCTTAGACCTGTCCATCCATCCAAAGTTATGATAGTTAAACTTGACTTATCGGATAAGTGGAGAAAGAAAATCATAGAACGAAGAACTCAATCCACAGAAGTAACCAAGGAAGAGATAGAGTTAAAAACCACTCAAACCACTACAACTACAAGCTAAAAGTGAAGGGTGGAATAGTATGGGTAAAATGGGTGGATCAAGACACTTAACTAGGTATGCAGCACCAGTCTTTTGGCCTATACTTAGGAAGGAGTTCCATTGGGCTGTTAAACCTAGCCCAGGCCCTCATCCCATTTCTAGGTGTATTCCACTTCTCGTTATAGTTAGGGATATCCTAGGTTATGCTCGTACAGGAAGAGAGGCTAGAAAGATAATAGCGGAAGGACACTTTAAAGTTGATGGAAAAGTACGTAAAGACTACAAATTCCCTGTAGGGCTAATGGACGTTCTTGAAGTAATAGACACAGGTGAGGTATACAGAGTATTACCATACCCAGTAAAATTCTTCACCTTGCACCCTATACCTAAAGAGGAGAAAGAGTTCAAATTGTGTAGAATAGAAAACAAGACTGCAGTTAAACGTGGAAACATACAATTAAACCTTCATGATGGAAGAAACATTCTAATCAGAGTTGCAGACCCACGAAACCCTGTTGAGGACGTTTACAAGACACTAGACACAGTAAAAATAACTATACCTCAACAGGAGCTCGTTGAACACTTGAAATTGGAGATAGGATCTTTAGCAATAATTACTGGTGGAAGAAACGTTGGAAGAGTAGGTAGAATTCTCGAAATAACTCAGCATTTCAAACGAAGAGACAGTATTGTCACCTTAGAGGATGCTAAAGGTGAGAGATTCCAAACCTGCCTTGACTACGTGCTTGTAATAGGTAAAGAGGAACCAGCAATATCATTGCCTGAAGGTGCATGGAAATGATGCTGCCACCTGAAGTTATTGAGAAATATGCAAAGCTATGGGAAAGTAACCCTATGTTAAAGCCTAGAATAGCTAAGGTTACAGTTAACATCGGTGTAGGTACTTCGGGAGATAGACTCCAAAAAGCAATGAAAGTGCTTGAAATGCTTACAGGTCAGAAACCTGTACCAAGAAGAGCAAAAAGGACAATTAAGGAGTTTGGTATAAGGAAGGGCGAGAACATAGCATGTATGGTTACATTACGTAGGGAAAAAGCGATTGAATTTCTTAAGAAAGCATTAGAGGTCGTTGGTCACCGTATTAAAGCTTCAAGCTTTGATGAGTATGGTAATGTAGGTTTTGGTATAAAGGAGCATATAATGTTCCCGGACATAAAATATGACCCTGAAATAGGCATATTCGGAATGGATGTAGTAGTTGCAATAGAGAGACCAGGCTATAGGGTTATGAGAAGGAGAAGAGCAAGATCAGGTATACCCTTAAGGCATCGTGTTAAAAAAGAAGAAGCAATGGCCTTCCTAGCTAAAGAGTTTGGTGTAACCATAATTTAAAACCTGTGATAGAGGTGTAATCGGATATGGGTAAATATAGACCTCCAAAGGAAAGAAAGTTCGGTAAAGGTAATAGACCCTGTATCAGGTGTGGCTCTTACGGTCCTATAATTAGGAGGTATGGTCTAAATCTTTGTCGTCAATGCTTCAGAGAGATTGCCCCTCAACTGGGCTTTAGAAAGTACAATTAAGCTTACATGAGGGTTGATGCTACATGGTGATGCTGGATACACTAGCCAATGCAATGGCAACAATATTAAATAACGAGGTTAGAGGTAAAAAGGAAGCCATAATCATGCCTGCATCCAAGCTTATAGCAGCAGTGTTAAAGGTAATGCAGAAGGAAGGATATATTGGAGAATTTGAGTACATTGATGATGGTAGATGGGGTAAAATAAAGGTTCAACTACTAGGAAGAATCAATAAGTGTGGTGTAATAAAACCAAGACTACCGGTAAAGTATAAAGATCTAAGAACCATGCCAGAGTGGCTTAGAAAATACCTACCATCAAGAAACATAGGCGTCATAATACTATCAACACCAGAAGGCGTTATGTCCCATAAGGAGGCTCTGAAAAAGAGAATAGGAGGTATAGTACTAGCCTACGTATATTAGAGGGTCTAAAGGAGGTGTAGATGATGCCTAAGATAGTACATATTGTTGAGGAAGTAGAAATACCCGAAAACGTTAAGGTTAAAATTGAAGGATTAAAAGTAGAAGTAAAAGGACCTAAAGGCTCTCTCGTTAGAGATTTCTCTCATGCTAGAGATATTCAAATTTATAAAAAGGATAATAAAGTCATTGTTGAAACATTCTTTGCAAATAGAAAAAAGAAGGCACTCGTAGGCTCTATAGCTGCACATATAAATAACATGATTAAAGGTGTAACTAAAGGGTTCACTTATAAACTCAAAATAGTGTATTCACACTTCCCCATATCGGTTAAGGTTGTAGGCAAAGAGGTTATAATAGAGAACTTCCTAGGAGAAAAGGCTCCAAGAAAAGCAAAGATAATAGGTGATGATGTAAAGGTAACTGTTAAAGGCGATGACATAATAGTTGAAGGAATAGATATTGAGCATGTAGGGCAAACTGCAGCAAACATAGAGTTAGCAACAAAGATTAAAGGATATGACCCAAGAGTCTTCATGGACGGAATATACATATATGAGAGGGAGAAGTGATGGCAAGTCAGAAGTTAAGTAAAGAATTTCAAAGATTATTAAAACTAAGGAAAATTATGAATTTACGTAGGCCAAGATTCCTAAGGACACTCTGGTGGAAATTTGACAAATTCAACGAAGTATGGAGAAAGCCTAGAGGAATAGACAACAAAATGAGACTTAAGCTTAAAGGATACCCGCCGGTAGTGAAAGTGGGCTATAGAGGGCCAAAGCTCGTTAGAGGATTGCACCCTACAGGAAAAGAAATAATCATAATACATAATGTTGAGGAGTTAAATAAAGTTAATAAAGAGAAACATATAGTCTACATAGCAAGCACTGTAGGTAAAAGGAAACGCCTCGAGATAATGAAGAAAGCGCAAGAACTAGGAATAAAAATAGCCAATTCGCCAAAAGAAGAGAGGTGAAATAGGATGGATCTCTCACTACAAAAAAGACTAGCGGCTGAAATCCTAGGTGTAGGAGAGAGTAGAATATGGATTAATCCTGAGGAAGCTGAACGTGTAAGTGAAGCAATAACAAGAGAAGATATTAAGAGACTAATAAAGGATGGTGTCATAAGAGTAAAGCCTGAACATAGCAATAGTAGGGGTAGGTGGAGAAAACTACATGAACAAAGGAAGAAAGGTAGAAGGAGAGGTTTAGGTAGCAGGAAGGGTAAAGCAACAGCTAGACTAAGTAAGAAAGAGGCATGGATGAATAGAGTTAGGGCGCAAAGAAAGCTACTCAGAATATTAAGGGAGAAAGGAGTAATTACACGAAGAGACTACAGAAGGCTTTACAGGCTTGTCAAAGGTGGAGAATTTAAGAGTGTTGCACAGCTAAGAACATACATTAAAGAGCACATTTTAAAGAGGTAGGTTAGGATATGGCTAGAGGACCAAGATATAAAGTAAAATTTAGAAGGAGAAGGGAAGGAAAAACAAACTATTATAAAAGGTATAAGATGCTACTCTCTCGAAAGCCTAGATTAGTGGTTAGAAAGACAAATAATCATATAATAGTTCAAGTAGTTATAGCTAAACCTGAAGGAGATCAAACGATAGTTACCGCTCATAGTAAAGAGTTAGTCAAAAAATTTGGATGGAAAGCGTCAACACATAATACTTCAGCAGCTTATCTCACAGGGTTATTAGCAGGGTTTAGAGCATTAGAGAAGGGTATCAAGGAAGCAATACTTGACATAGGATTACATAGAGCTGTTAAGGGAGCTAGAGTTTTCGCTGCATTAAAGGGTGCAGTGGATAGTGGTTTACAAGTACCACATGACCCTGAAATACTACCTGATGATTACAGGATTAGAGGAGAACATATAGCTTCTTGGGCTAAGCGTCTTAATGAAGAAAATCCAGAATTCTATGCTAGACAATTCTCAAGATATCTTGCCTCAAATATGCCTCCTGAAACTCTTCCCTCACACTTTGAGGAAGTAAAGTCCAAAATTATTCAAGCTTACTCTCATGTAAATCAAGGTTGAGGTATAGGAGAAAATGTCATACTCAATGCAATCGGTTGAAGAGTGGGTGCCAAGAACAAGAGTAGGAAGGCTCGTTAAAGAAGGTAAGATAACCTCACTTAAAGAACTCTTTGAAATGAACCTTAAGATTCTTGAACCAGAGATAGTAGACTACCTTCTACCAGAGTTGAAACATGAAGTACTCGATATATCGATAGTCCAGAAACAGACTGATGCAGGTGAAGTGTCAAGGTTTAAAGCGGTAGTAGTAATAGGGAACATGGACGGATTTGTAGGTTTAGGAGCAGGTAAGGCGAAACAACTAAGATTTGCCATACAGAAGGCTATACAGAATGCAAAACTAAACATAATACCAGTCAAGAGAGGTTGCGGTAGCTGGGAGTGTATGTGCAATGAGCTACACTCAGTACCATACACTGTAAGAGGTAAAAGTGGTAGCGTAGTGGTTACCCTAAAACCAGCACCTAAAGGTATAGGTCTCGTAGCAGGAGATGTAGCTAAGAAGATTCTAAGGTACGCTGGAATAAAAGATGTATGGACTTTTACCCTTGGGCATACAAGAACAACATACAACTTTGCAATGGCAACATTCGAAGCATTAAAAAGAACATACTACTTCGTAACACCAGAAGACTGGACAAGGAGCTGAAGGAGAGATGGCAGTATACGCTATAATAAGAATTAGAGGAACAGTAGACGTACCCCCAGATGTTGAACATACACTTAAGCTTTTAAGATTACATAAAAAATTCCACTGTGTACTCTACCCTGACAGTCTACCAGGAATTAAAGGTATGCTACTTAAAGTAAAAGACTGGGTCACATGGGGCGAAATTGACAAGGGAACACTGGTAGAATTACTAAGAAGGCGTGGTAAAATACCAGGAAACAAGCCATTAACAGATGAATATGTAAAAGAGAAACTTAAGCTAGAAGGCGGCATAGAAGAATTAGCAGACAAAATACTCAAAGGAGAAATACAACTTCATAAAATAGAGAATATCATAAAACCTGTATTTAGGCTTCATCCTCCAAGAGGGAGCTTCAAGAAGAGTACTAAGAAGCCCTATAAGTCAGATGGTGAACTTGGATATAGAGGTCAAGAAATAAATAAACTTATTGAGAAAATGCTCTAAGAGGATGATACGCATGGTTGTCAGGAGAAGGAAAAAGTCAAGAAAATGTAGGGGCTCGAGAACTTACGGCTATGGTAGGATAGGACAACATAGAAAATCTGGCTCAAGAGGAGGCTTTGGTATGGCGGGAATGCATAAGCACAAATGGAGCTGGGTGGTAAAATACTATCCTAACTACTTTGGTAAACATGGGTTTACTAGGCCTCCAGAGTTAACAGTAGAAGTAAACGGAATCAATGTTGGGTTATTAGACAGTATTGTAGACGACTTAGTCTCAAAAAGACTAGCAAGTAAAGAAAACGATACTTACGTTATAGAGCTACCCAAGTTAGGAATAAATAAGCTATTAGGTTCAGGTAAAGTAACTAAGAAGATGAAGGTAGTAACAATAGAAGCTACAGAGAAGGCGATAGAGAAGGTAAAGAAGGCTGGGGGAGAAGTAATAGTACTAAGTAAGGAATAATTTACACCTATGTTTAATTTGGTAATGTACATCTAAAGCAACATATTTATAAAAGACCTCCTTATCCATTTCTAGACAGTTATAGAGAGGGGCAGACATGGGACTACTTGACCTAATGGCTAACATCTCAGCGGCTTTACCCACTGTACCGAGGCCTCCAAGGAGGCCTTCACTTTACGAGAGATTATTCTGGACGTTCATAGTACTAGTACTATACTTGGTCATGGCAAACACACCAGTATACGGTATACCTCTTGGAGGTGCAGCTCAACAGGACTTTTTACTCTTAAGAGTGGTGTTCGCTTCACGTAGAGGTACATTAATGGAGTTAGGTATAAGCCCTATTGTGACATCTGGTCTAATAATGCAGATACTAGTGGGCTCTAAGCTCATAAACCTAGACCTAACAGATCCTGATCAAAGAAAGAAGTTTACTGCAGCCCAGAAGACTTTAGCAATATTCTTTGCAGTATTTGAAGCTGTAGCATACGTGTTAGGAATATACACAACAACATATCATTTAAATCCTGTACAGCAAATACTAGCCATAATACAGCTCGTAATAGCAAGCATCATAGTATTATTGTTTGACGAGTTAGTGCAGAAAGGGTGGGGTATAGGTAGTGGAGTAAGTTTATTCATACTTGCTGGCGTTGCAGAGAGAGTCACATGGGGTATGTTTAGCCTCTCACCAGCACCAGGCGGTGGCTACTGGGGAATAATACCTGAGACCGTTTCAGCGGCACTACAAGGTGACATAACTAAGGTATTCGTGAGACCTGGCATGACCCCTGATCTCTTAGGCTTAATAGTAACACTTGCCCTCATGTTCATACTAATCTACATTGAGGGCATACGTGTAGAGATACCTGTAGTACTACAGAGGTATAGGGGTGTAAAATCTAGAGTTCCATTAAAGTTCATCTACGTCTCAAACGTACCAGTACTATTAGCATCAATATTCTACTCTGATATCTTATTCTTCTCACAAATAATATGGGCTAGATTCAATCCAACAAACAGCAACCCATACCTTAACTGGATAGGAATGTTCAATAGAACGACTCAAGGAATAAAGCCTATAGGCGGACTAGTATACTACATTCAACCACCAAGGGGAATAGATGAAGTAATAGCAGATCCTATAAGAGCTCTAGTATTCTCAGCATCTTTAATGGCTTTAGCCATAATATTCGGTCTATTATGGGTTGAACTTGCAGGATTAAACCCAAGAGCACAAGCAGAGCAAATGGTGAAATCAGGACTCGATATACCAGGTATGAGAAGGAATGTAAGAATACTTGAAGCAATGCTAGCGAAGTACATTTACCCACTAACACTACTAAGCTCAATAATAGTAGCATTAGTTGCTATAACAGCAGATGTACTTGGTGCACTAGGTACTGGTATGGGGCTACTATTGGCAGTGGGTATAATATACCAGTACTATACTGCAATAGCTTATGAAAGGGCATTAGAGGCATATCCATTACTAAGAAGACTAGTTGGAGAATAAGGACCAATATAAGTAACATTTAAATTTTAGGCTAATTCAACATTTAACAAAAGCTAACGATACATAAGCCAATAGCAAGTTGGCGATGAACTATGGTTAGGCCAGCTTTACGATCAAGATCACTAGCAAGAAGACACGTTAGATTACCTAGTGGAGATACAGTAATTCATTATCGTAAGAGAAAACCTTCACCAGCTAAGTGCACAGTATGTGGTAAACCATTAAATGGTGTGCCTAGGCTAAGACCAGTAGAGTTAAGGAAATTACCAAAGACTATGAGAAGACCAGAAAGACCCTACGGCGGAGTTTTATGTCCTAAATGTCTTAGAGAGTTATTAAAGAAGAGTATTAGGGGCTAAATTACGACCTTGAAAATGACCATAGCTATTAGTGGTCCCCCAGGGAGCGGTAAAACAACAATAGCTAAGATGCTAGCTAAAAGCCTTAACTTAAGATATGTTTCTGCGGGTATATTATTCAGAAAGCTTGCAGAAGAGAAGGGGCTAACTCT
>Ga0180302_10000131_pt1 | contig 29676 bp, 27 predicted proteins | sample GuaBasSediGuay17_FD_121794 | JGI IMG/M metagenome (GOLD analysis project Ga0180302, IMG submission 121794) | Subseafloor sediment microbial communities from Guaymas Basin, Gulf of California, Mexico - Guay17, Core 4571-4, 12-15 cm | ecosystem: Environmental > Aquatic > Marine > Hydrothermal... | reverse complement strand
GATGCATACATGTATGCATGGATTTATACTGGAAATCAAACATACTATAATGTTTCCGTAGAACAGTTTAATATTGGAAGCAAATATCCTTGGTTTGAAGATAATCCAATAGGGTGCTTCATGACTGGGAAAACGCATGCGCTATTATCTACAAGTGGAAATGTTTTCATGAAACCATATTTAAACAAAATACGTCCATGGAACGCAGAGCCAAGTCAGAATCAAGTAATATTAGAGGCTGAAGAAAACGCTGTATTTTTCTTAAGAGTCTTCTCGATATAGTAACTGTCAAACTTATCGAGAATTCCATAGCCTATTTCAACGTTAATTCACATAATCCTATTGTTAATTCCAGGAATCACGATCGCATTAACCTCGCCTTTTACAATGTAGTTGAAAATCGCTACAACTGAAGCTCAAAGATGAGTTGTAGGAGTTCTCTTACTCAGAAGGATATCATGTAACACTTGACGATTAGTTGTCTTAAATGGAATTATTTTAAGGCTTTCGACACAATGATGAGATCAGTATCTTCGTCTACTACAATGTGCTCTTGAGGCTTTGTGGACACTACCTTAGACGTTACATGTATTTTTGTAAAGTGTACTATTGGGAGTGGTACTATGATGAAGTCACCATGACACATTGGTACTCCAATAGTCTCTGACTTTATGAATTTTGTGTAGCCTCTGTTAGCTGTCAACTCCATTGAGAGAGGCATTAGCTCTACACTTACTGCTTTTTGTGGAACTATTCTCCTCACGGAGATCCTATCTGTATAGGATGTTTGACTCTTGCGTTACTATAATTATCAGCTTCAAGTGTAATATGTCATCAAAATGCATAGCACTGCCTCTGTCATTATAGTAATCACTATGGAATTTTATAATATAAATCACACTCTTCGGTGAACTATAGCTGTTGCTTCAAGTGAGATAGAGGTATCATACTTGAGTTACAGTGAAAGAATCCTATCCTATTACTGGCGAGCATCTATTTGCAGTTATATTGTCTCCCATAGGATGTGTAGTGACTATAATGTCTAAAAGTGGAAAGGTGTATGAAGTTGAAGTAGAAAGAGGACGGCGAAGTGTGAAAGGATCCTTCTTTTGCAGTTAATAGAATTCATGAAGATTTACATAAAACACATAGCAATTATAAATACCACATAATTTCGCTAGGCGATGATAAGCACTAACCTTATATGAGAAAAACCTGTCCTACATGTTGGTCTAATTATGGGTAAGAGGGGTCCAAAACCATTGATTGAGAGACTTATGAGCAGTGGAGAAGAGGACAATAGTGAGTATATAGTGATATATGACATAAGTCCTAGGCCGACGAAGTCCTTCTATCGAAACCTATACCGCCTAGAAGTTGAAATGCTTCAGAAGAGTGTGATACTAGTAAGGAGTAGGAATAAAGCTCTAGCCTTAAAGAGATTAATTCAGCATTATGGTGGAGATGTTAGAGTGTTCAAAATAGCTGAAGAGCTCTAGCATATACTCTTAGAAATTCCTAACCTACATATAGGTCATGTTTTATGTGAACTAATAACACTCTTCAGCCTAACTCAAATGTTTAGATTTGGCCTTAATTCGTTCTCTGATCCCTCTACACCCTCAAACATTATTGTCAATTATACGATAACTAATAAGCCTCATCTTAAAATCATCTTCATGAAGAAGTGAAACCTGGAAGAAGATCCCGCCTGAACCTTAAGAGTCTATCTTGATGGCTTTTCTCAATATCGCTCAGAAATGTACTTTCTGACGAGCCTAGCTAGCCTTATACCCTCTATCCATAGTAATAACGTGGGTACTAGTGCTATTATGACAGTATCCACAGGAGATCTTGCTAAGAGGAAGTACACTATAACTAGGACTGTGCTGAAAATAGCATAGGGTATGAGTCTGGGTACTACGCTACCTAGTAGTCCAATATATACGGACATTAAGGATTCTCTATTCACCTTAGCCACATACTCTCCAGATCTCTTCTCAGCGAAGCCTAATTCAACTAGTCTGTCGAGGTAATACTTCGTAGAGCCAGAGCTACTAAGTCCTGCGAATCTCTGAACCTCTCTGACTCCCATAGGTCTACCATGTCTTAGTAGAATGAAATAGATTTTAGCGAGTCTCCCTCCGATTGCTACTGTCTCTCTCGAAGGCAACTCAGACACCCACTAACCTTCGATAGGTAACTTCCCTTTGATCACGAAGTGAGAGATCACAGCTATGAACGACGCTATTATCATTGCAATAGCGAGGTAGAGGAATAGCTTGAAGTCTCTCCTGAAAATGTCGTATACTCCAATGTTTGAGCCGGAGCTATGTCCTGTGCCCTTAGTCTTAGATTTGCCTATTTCTTCCTCAGGGAAGAAATAGTTAGGCGGTACTCCAACACACCTTAATAGTACTGCTCCCTCTGTATCCCTATAGGAGACCCACTTCCCATTGAACCATACAAGCCTGTTGTTCCAGCCAGCGTATCCAAGCCTTAAAGAGGAGACAATAGCCTTTAAGTCGTTTTCGTCAAGACCAGTTATAATGCCGTTCTTGGAGAGCCATTCTAACTCTATTCTTAACGCCTCCTTAACTTCTTCCTCGCTTATATCGTAAGCAGGAATGAGCCTAGAGCCTCGAGACTCCTCAAACTTCTGGAAGGAGCACTTGTTCACAAGGTCTCCATTTAAGCCTATTATCTTAAAGATATCTTTAAACTCATTTACGATAATATCGTTTACATTGTCTACGCCTTCAACTCTTAGAAATAAATGGATCTCGTTTCCCCTTCCGCTACCCTCTAAATGTAAGCTCGCTGTATCCTTAATGTTTGCTGAAGTCTTAAGTTTCTTAGTCATGATAAAACCTACATAATTGTCCTCAGGAGCTCTCTTTACCCAGACTTTCCATCCGAGCTTCTGTGCTTCCTCAAATTTAAGCTTTGATACATTTAATCCTTTACTGGAATACTTGATATCGCACGTGTGCACAATGATTGTAATCACCTCCTCTTTTAGGGGTATCTGAATTCTAACTGCAATGTACTTCTCTTGCTCTGGTAGCTTCTTAACTAATGAAGTTTTAATCATACATGTTTTAAGGAGTCTCTTAAGTTGAGATAGTTTCATAGCATCTAATAAGTCATCTATTTCAGACTTTATCTCAGAGGCTAACTCGTCACTCATCTCCTCGACTCCTCTGACTAGTAGCCCGAGTTTCACTGTATAGCTTTCACCTATACTTGCAAGTTCCAAAATGCTAATAAACACCTTTACCTCTGCTCCGCTGATTGTTTTAGTGAAGATGAATTCTATCCCTTTGCCGCTTAAAGATGGTGGTAGTGGGTTCTCCTTTACATCCCATTTAAGTTCGCTCTTGACTCTCTCAACATTGTCACATATCTGTTTAGGAGTTACATTTAACCCCTTCATGCTGAATACGATTACAGGTTTATTCACCAAAGTGTGAATGTTAGCGTATTTCAATCCCTGCTCTGATACTACAACTATTAGCCTTCCATTATAATGGCTTTTATAAACATAAGCAGAATAAGCAGCGAAATAATTTACGTAAGATACTCCCTTCATTTCAGCTAACTTCGATAAGTTGTACTTCACTCCAGACTTATTCAAAACTACTTCTACTGCATACAAATCAGCTGAGCTATAGCAAGCTAAGATCATAAGCTTTGGCAAAGCTAGAGCTATTACGAGTATTAACGTTAACATTCCACTATTCACTTCTCTTTCTATCTGAAGCTTCTTCACACTCTCACCGTGTAGAATAAAGATGCACTTGTCGAAATATCTAAGCGTCTGAACAGCACGTTCGGGCTTCCGAACATCCTCCTATAGATTAGGCCTTCAAGAACCTTCAGGTTTAGTTTCATGAACCACGCGATCTACGAGGCAAGAAGTCATTGGCCCTCTCATTACTCACTCGAGTATGTTTTAAACTTTATCTCCATATTAAAGTACTATAGAAACTATGCATCCATACGTGAATAGAATAGTCTTAGAGATGCTTGAAACATATTCGTTAAATACCCCGAGAAGACGTAAAAACGCTTATAAGTAGAGCCGTTACGTGATGAGCTGGGGAGTGTGGGAGAAGCACATGCCACTACTCTATAAAGAGGATTGGGACGAATATAAGGAACTTTATAAAGCGTGGTGGGATGGAGAGCTCAGAGGAGCTCTCTTACAACTAATCTCCCCTAAGCAGAATGTCGTTATGTGGAGATCGTGGGATTCGTGGGCATTCGTGAAGTATAACGATCCAGTCTATGTTGTTAAGAGCTTTGAGAGCTGGTGCAAGGAGACATACTTTGGCGGAGCAGCCTTTCCTAACCTTTGGATAAACTTTGGACCAGGGATCTTAGGAGCCATGCTGGGCTCTCAGTTCATATTTACTGGGGATACTGTTTGGTTTAAGCCTCCTGAGAAGCCATTTAGTTTAAGGGAAATCTGTGAGCTTGAATTGGATTTCAACAATAAATGGTGGGTTAAAGTTAAGCAAGCCACCGAGACGGCTAGTATGATGTCTAAAGGGAGGTTCGTAGTCGGAATAACTGATATAGGAGGCGTGCTCGACGTAATGGCCTCATTAAGAGGCACGCTCAATTTAATCAAAGATATGTTTGTTGAACCTAAACTCCTGGAAGAAGCTATAATGAGAATATTGGGAATATGGCATGAGTGTTATGAAGAGTTGCTGAAGCTTATGCCGAAGGGTGGTATGTCGTCCTGGATGGGCATATGGTGTCCGTCTAAGTGGTATCCGATTCAATGTGACCTCGCCTATATATTATCGCCTAAGCTCTTTAAGAAATTCGTCATACCTCATATAAGGGAGCACTGCCTTAGACTAGACTATACAATATATCACTTAGATGGACCTAATCAGCTGCCACATGTTGATACCCTTCTCGAGATAGAAGAACTCACCGGAATACAGTGGGTTCCAGGAGCTGCTATGAGCGAGAGAGGTCATCATGGAGGCTCAAGTATTTGGTTATCTCTCTATCGGAAGATACAAAAAAGAGGGAAGAGGTTAGTATTAGGTGTTCCCTTAACCAGCGTGAAGTTCCTACTGGACAATCTCTCTCCTAGAGGGTTGTTATTGAGCGTCTCCTGCTATTCTAAACGTGAGGCTGATAAGTTGATGGAAAGAGTTCCTAAGAATAAAATAGCTAAGCCATGATGGGAAGGTTCTTCCACAAGCGATGACCTCACATAGTTCGATAATGCTTTGGTTTTTAATGAAAAATTTATGATGATTTTCCTAGGATTTAGTGTTCATGATGAAAATGTTTCAATAATTTCCCATAGAACCCTTCCTTTGCAGTTCTTAGGGAATGGCATACCCATCAAGTATGCTATGGTAGGGGCAATATCGACTAGATTTACGGGCTTATCAAATTTATACCCTCTTTTCACATTAGGACCCTTTAGTATGAAAGTTGATGATACTTTAAAGTGTCCTAGTCTTGCAGTGGGTAGATAGTCATGATGTAAAGCTGTCCAAAAACCTAGCTCCCTTAGAGGTCTTACTTCCTTCCCATTCATTATTCTCGGGTCTATAGAGCTGAAGTCAAAGCAAACATTGCTATAACCAGGTTTAAGGAAGTAGACAACGTCACCTACTCTCTCGCCTAGTTGACCCATCATAGCAAGATCTTCTCTTTTCGCTGCGAGCGCTATAACGCTCTTGCCTGTCTCTGGATCCTTTATGCTATAAAGGGCGTCAATAACTTCCTCTCTCACATCATCGTATTCATTTTTTTCAACAATTCCGTGAGGATCTCTACCTTTAAGATTGACCCATATATAGGGAGTCGTGTGACCAAATGGATAAGCCTTTGTCTTAGACCAGTCTATTATGTATCGCCTCTTATCTTGACTCCACTTGTATGATAAGAGCTCCCTCCTGATGAGCACTCCTCCGATCCATACAAACTTCCATGCTGGTACACATCCATGGTCTGAAATGATAAGTATTAAGGTGTTGTCATCAGAGCATTCTTGAACGATGCCCTTGATAAGCCTATCAGTTTCTCGATAGCAGCGCTTGAAGAACTCCAAGATACTCTTTTCCTTAGCTTCATCGAATTCGGGAAAACCTTCATACAAGTATCCTAACAAGTGATGGTTTAGTGCATCATGTAAATGGAAGTGTAGTACGAGAACGTCCCATTTATAGCGTTTCTTTAAGTAAGTGGCAGTACCTATAAACCAATCAACTTGGTGCATTACGTGCTCTAACCAGACTTCCTCATCAAACCACAACGAATAACCCCTTGGATGCTCAAAGCCCTCCATGTAAGGTCCTACTTCATTAATAATCTCATCAGCGAGGCTTTTAGGATAAGACCATCCAGTTGTTTTGAACACATCAGTTCTATAGAGCCTAAATTCCTTCAGGTCTTTTGAAAGCTTCAATAGCTTAAATCTAAAGATGACTTCATGCTCTTGAAAGTGGTCGCGTATCCAATCGCTCCACTCTCCCTCTTTTAATACTGCTAGGGCCTTAGAAGAGTCTCTCTCCTTGCATATATAAACGGTATCATAGCCTCTATTGCTAGAGTCTACTACAAGTACGTAGTAAATCGGAGATTTAACCTCAATACCCTTACTAATTTGCCATCCAGGAGCACTATATTCAAGCTCCCCTTCTCCTCCAACAGTGATTGCTGTCTCCATAGGCGGAGAATAAGAGAATGGCACTTCCTTCCAGTTCCTAGCCTTAATGAATGTTACCTTAATTGATTGAGGTAGATCTTCATTTGTAAAGCATGTAGCCCATGAGACTCTCCACGGCGAGGCACCTGGAGAAGGACCTCCTATTACGATTCCCTTACTTATAGTCGGTGGCCAAGCTACTGGGTAGTTGATTATAGCACATACTTTACCATGTCTCTCGGCTACATTCCATAAGAACTCTGCTTGACAAGTCCTTGAGTCTAGCGTTCTTATGCCTTCATTTAGAGGCTTGCCGGGAATGTGTGCGTAAAAGCTTGTCATTCCATGAGATCCAGTCCATGCACCAGTTACGATGGTGGTCCAGTTCGTAGGTGTGTCACAAGGTGGAGACGGTAGCGCTTCACCAAAAACGCCTTCACTAATTAATTTAGCTGTGAAGGGGATTATGCCTTCCTCAGAGAACTTTTCGATGAAGTGTGAGAGTATGCAGTCTAATCCGATCAATATCAATCTGTTTGCTCTCTCCATGATATTGATGTTAAAGAGGTAGATAAATAAAGCTACCTCATCTGTCGAGTGATCGATTTCATTTCAAGAACCCGCCGCATCTAAGCCAATAATAGCCTTCCCTCGCTCGGTAATACATTTAGGCAGAAGAATTTCCCTATACGTATAGAAGAATACTTTATTGTCTGATTCATGAATAGAGGTTATGAAATGCGCTAATATAGACTATGGGATACTCATCATGACCATCGAGGACATCTCAGTTGAATGCAAATACACTAACCTTAACTTCGTGAGTCTTGTCAATCTGTATTAAAAGGAGAGTTTATCAAGACATTGAATTTAAGAGAGAACTCCACTCTGTGTAATGTATGGCTCTTTCGTGAGAGGTGTTTTCATCGAAAGAGTTAGCGACTTGGATTTCTTATCTCGCTCAGGTGAATTTCAAGCTTAGAGAGATATAATATAGCTTCTGGCCTATCTCTGACCACAATTGGGGATGCCTCAAGAAAAATACAGTAACTTGATATTAAACGGCTTCAGCTACATCAGTATACAAGCATTCTCAGAAGTTTAGTCGCGAATTAAGGCTCACTTCTTTATAATGTCATCTAGGAAGGTATCTCTTACCCTCTTATATACCTCATTGTAGAACTTCTGCTGATCTAGTAAGATGCTTTTAGGGAATTTTTTCAAATATTCTATTGCACTTCTCCATGCTAGTTCGTAGGGCACTACTGAGTTTATTTTTCTGGCGATCTCTCTATCATAATCCTCAGGCAATTGCTCTTTATCCCCTATTTTAAACCAACCTCGCTCAGATACGAGTGCTCCTTCACTGCCTACATAAACTAACTTCTCTCCTCTCTCGATTACTCTTTCAACATTCTTCTTCATGTCGATTAACCTTCTTCTATGCACTCTATATCTACCGTGATACTTTGCCCATGCGTAGAATATGGCTCTATTGAGACCAAAGGATTTTGCTTTCTTAATATCTCCAGTTAAAATATAGTATCTAGCTGCTTGAAGCAAAGCCATTACCTGAAACCTACCAACTCTACTAGCTCTTCTTGTACTAGTACTCTTAACAACCTTCGGCTTCACGGGCTCTAGTACTGTCCTTACCTCTCCAACTCTCTTAAAATAACCTCCTACCTCTTCCATCGCTTTGAGTGCAAGTACATCAGCCTCTCCCTCAATGTAGTCTCTCCAGCTAGTATTGTGTCTTAATATACTTGGGTTAGCCCATTCAGGAGTAAAATTGTCTATCTCATTCGGTTTGAAGCACACAACAGCATAGTCCAAAGATTTATGAAGTGACAGTGGGACCGTAAACACCCTTTTGAGGTCTATTTGATTCTCAACTTTTAGTTGCCTTCCTTTACTCTTAACATTCTTCATTATCTCGAGTATTTCACGTGAACTCTTCTTGATCACATACTCAACAACTGAGTACGCTATGTCTAGGGGATTGTATTTCGATAGAACATCTTCTGAAAAAGACTTTTCGTGTACTTGGACGTGTACTCCTCTTCCGGACCATTTAAGGTACACCGACTTCGAAATGCCCTCTCTTTCAATCCTTTCAACTATTATCCTAGTTATATCGATAATTTTATCCCAACACTCTAGCGACCCATCGATATCCCATACCGGAGTAGTGTACTTGATGTTGTTGGGATTTTCTACGTCCTCCCTCCCTATGACTTTGAGGTAGACGTTCACTGAGGCGTAGAACGTCCTGGGTTCCAAGCCCCTAAATCTTTGCAGTAGCTTGTCTATGTCTTGCTCACTGGAGATGCGTAATGGAGGTCCTATCCTGCTCCAATAACGAAGGAATAGTCCCGATGAGGTATGTAAAGCAATCCACCTATTCTTTGAGTATTCAACTATCTCTCTCCGCACGATGGGCTTCGAATAATACCTTATGACTTCGTTGAACTCCAATTCCGTTCCCCTAGTTATTATTGCGTAAGAGCGGAAGTGTACATCTATGGAAAACGACATTGCTATTAATGAAGCTAACTGCTGAAAATCAGCCTTGAAAATTTTCAAAAGAATAAACTCATTGAAGCCTTAGAGCGCCATGGTAGTGTAGTTTTAGACCTCCCAACCACATAATTTCTTAAGGAGTAATACAAAATAGCTGAAATTCTGGAAAGATATATCAGGTGGAACTGCATGGTCTACGCTGGAAAGTACCCCTTCGTCCTCACGAGGAGTGGCACTTTGCGGTAAACTTCTTCCTCTATCTCCATAAATCCTTTAGCTAGCTTTCTCTTATCCAAACCTCCCATCATGACGAGGTTAGGGTATCTCCTCCTAAGCTTAACTACGTTCATTCCTGCAGCTACCTCACATGGTGTTATACTATTGATCCCTACTTTAAGCAGCTTAGGGATTAAAGGTTCTACATTACCATCACTATCCACCATTAACACTTTGACACCATAACTTCTCATGAGCTTACATATTTCATAATATACGGGCGACATATACTCCCTAAATGTCTCTGGAGAGATCATAGGCCCGCTTTTATATGCCATATCCTCATTAAATACTACGTAATCTACTTCGACCTCAGTTAACGCTCTAGGAAGAACTTTAAGGTGAAACTCCAGGTAGTGGTCAAGTATCTCCTCTAACAATGCCGGGTCCTTGTAGAGCATCACTAACATTCTCTCTAGTCCCATTAGATCTCTAGTCCACCAGAATGGTCCTCTTAGTATCATTGCTACAGGATAGTCTCTTTCTTTAAGTCTCTTAACTAGCTTAGGCCAGTTGACAGGATACCTCTCAGGTGTATTAGGATTGTACCTCTTTTTAATCCTCTCAAAGTCCTCTCGACTCTTAACAGGAAAGTCAATGAAGGTTCTAGTAGCAAATCCACTCTAGCCTTCCTTCCAGTCATCTTGAAATCCCATTTGAATTACTCCCAAACTATCTATCCACACTCTATATCGACTATCCTCACGCAGAATATGATATTCAGGGAGATATAGGGCCTAGATTTAACAATATATCACTGGGCTTCCATTCAAAGCCTTCGCTAGGAGAAGACGTGATATTGACGCTACGGATGCTACATATATCGAATCCGAAGCATTGATGAGGCCTCATTCCCTCAGGTAATCCCTCCTTCCACCACCTTTTAAGCGTAGCGGGACGTGCCCCCCATAGGTTTAAGGGAATTTTATCAGGATTACCGAACCTAGCTACCTCTAGGAAGCGTTCCCTAGCGTTCATGCTATGTCACACTCGTAACTGATTGCAAGTTGAATACTATAAGTTTACTCGCTTAAGGCAAGCCTCACAATCATATGAATGCTTTATATGATAGCTTCGAATTCAGAATATGAAGGGTAGCTTGATGGACAAGGATTACAGGATCCTCGAAGGTAAGTCAGGAGTTAGACAGGCTTATGATGAGATGTCTAAATTGTATGATACCTCACGCTACCTCTTTTGGACTAGAAAAATGGAGGAGGGAGAGAGCAGGATTGTTGAGAGATGGATAAAGAAGCTCAAGTCACCAATATTAGACCTTGGCTGTGGAACCGGTAGGTATGCTGTGAAACTAGCGAAAATGGGTTATGAAACTGTAGCACTAGACGTAAGTCGAGGAATGCTCGATGTGGCCATAAAGAAGGCCAAGAGAACGGGATGTGAATACAGAATTCACTTCATCATGGGAGATAGTGAAATGCTTCCCTTTAGAGACAACTCACTTAGTAGTGTAGTATGTACCTTGACGTTCGATCATTTTCTTCATCCAAGGAGAGTCGCTTATGAAATTTCAAGAATATTGAGACGTAATGACCCTTGTATAATATCTACATTCAATCCATATACTTTTAATGACTTCAGAATGCGATACAATATACCTCTAGATAAGGTTCCTTTTAAAACCGAGGAAATGCCCCTCACGCTCGTCTATGAGGTACCCCATTCAGCAGAGGAGATAGAGGTTATATTTAACAACTATGGGTTTAAGGTGATAGATGTCAAGGGATGTTGCTACTGACACCTACTCCCTTCGTTTCTGATGGCGAAATATCCATTCTGTCTCGATGATTTATTTAATGTCTTTAGAAGCCTAATCAGGTATACTGAGATCCATGTCGTCGTTCTAAAGAGATTGTGAGTAGGCCTACTTGGATGAAGTCCTGATAAACGAAAGCTTATTATCAATTATTGTAGTCAATAATTAGATGATTTCCTTAGAACAGGCACTAGAATCCGTATTTAAGGAGTTTAAGGGAATAGTACTAGATATAGGTTGTAGTACCGGAAGAAACATTAAGTTATTGATAAGAGTTACTCCAAGACTCACTCATGTCATTGGATTAGATATTAACATTACTAAGCTTAAGGGGGCTTTAGAGTATATCCCTAGAGGGGCAGTATCTCTTATCTGTAGTAGTGCTTCAATACTACCTTTAAGAGATCAGTCCATAGATGTAATTACTGCAACTCTTATGTTACACGAGTTGAGCGAAGAATTAGTGAATCCTACGCTAGATGAGGTATTGAGGGTATTGAAGAAGAGAGATAAGCTTGTCATTGCAGATAAAGTAATGTTCAAGCCTAGTTCCCCCAGTGAGGAGCTAACACTGCTTACTGAGGAAGTGCATCGTAAGGCTCTTTTATACGCTAAAGGGATCAGGACTTAGGGGTTAAGAGAAGAGAACGAGCTAGTAGAGAAGGTCAGTGCAAAAGGGTTTAGGTTATTAGACCTATTAATAGTCAAAGGTAAGATCTTAAGACCTAAGGAGTTCCTTAATAGGTGGGGTAAAGAGACTCTAAGACTATTAATGGAGGTAGTTAATATTGATAAGAGAAGGAAAGTTGAAGACCTAATAAGCAGAATAAAATACATTGCTTCCAAACACGGATATGTACCATCAAAGGTTCTAATAGCTATCTTTGAGAAAGGATAGATACTACAAAACATGTATCTACCTTTAGAAAAACGTCATGGAAAACTTCCAATAGTTAACCAATAATCAGAGTTAAGCTATGAGTTAAATTAATATCCCCTTAAAATAGGAAGAGAACATGCCTACACTCTCATTATACTTCACCGCAGGAGGCGTGCGAGAGCTTATAACAAACGCCGATTTCAGATCTAGGGTCTTGGAATTAATGGAAGATCTTGAAATAGAGATAGTTTATCTCGAGGCATATAGAGGAGGAAGTGGACTTCTGAGCGAGGAAGAGCTGCTAAAGGCTAAGGAGTTAATGGAAGAAGGGGGATTCAAAGTTAGAGGAGGACTCTGCATTGGGACTTGGAACACCAAATTTGGGAAGAGAGCTATAGATCTTAATGGAGAACCTTCACGAAGTCGCATATGTCTATCCTCAGAGGAAAGTAAAAGAGGATTAGAGATTATATCAAGGAGAGTGGCTGCAATCTTCAACGAAGTCTTGATAGACGATTTCTGGAACAATTACTGTTACTGTGAAGGCTGCTTGGCCGATTTTTCAAGAAAAATTAAACAGAGAATAACTAGAAAGGAGCTAGTAAAAGCCATGTTAAGCAGAGATAGGAACTTACTAAGAGCTTGGGAGTTGTACTCTAGAGAGTTACTCGTTGAGGTTTCAAAGAACTATGTTATTAAACCAGCCAGGGAGATGAATCCCTCTATAAGAATTTACCTTAAGTTCCCTGAATGGTACGAGCGATTCAACCATTGTGGGTTAGATATCGAGAGTATGAGCTCCATTTTCGATGGCCTGTATGTTGGTACAGAGTCAAGAGAGTCGACAGAGCAATATGGCTCTTTCTTTTTAACTAGATACATTTACGAGGCGAGTAGGAAACTTAGGGGCGTTTGGTTCGATGCACTCTCAGGGTATAATTTTGCGTTACCAATAGGTGTTAATAGGTTCATAGATCAGCTAGTCATGAGCTTGCTTGCTCTAGCTAAAGAGGTAGTTTTATTCTCTGCCATCACTTTAGCGAGTCCTACTCGAGCTATACATATGGATCATCTTAAAAAGGAGTATGCTAGTTGCTCGAGAGTCGTCTCTGAGGTCGAGAATGAAACCCCCCAGGGAATTCCAGCGATTCCTGTGGGAGACCCCTCTTCCTTCCTCTCTCCTGAAAGCTACATCTTCGATTTACTTGGAAATATAGCTGTGCCTCTGAGACCCATAAGCCCTTATCATCTTGAGCGAGAGAGAGCACTCCTCGTTACAGGACACGTTCTTAATTTCCTAAATCTCCCTGAGTATGTTAAAGCCGGAAGGACTGTTATCTTAACTTCAGAGGCTGTCAAGAGAATCGTGGAAGGAGCTTATGGGACAGAGGGTTTTGAGCTCTTAGGAATTAGGTCTGATGAATCTGCTTCTTTGAGGATGAAGTTAGCTACTGGGTTCAAGTTGAGGAATAAAGTGTTATTGGTAGATCATAGGTCAAATGGCGCAGTTCCTCTCGGCCCAGCGCTTAACTTGAAAGATGGTGAGATTATTCTTCTGGCATACACTGAAGATGGCTCTTCACATCCTGCGATATTCCACAGGGAGTATGGTCGAGGACACGTATATGTAGTCCTCACAACAGTAGCTCCTAAAGAGTTTAAGCTCTCTTACCCTGAGTCTGTTAGAGACGTCCTTAGGACTATAGTGGGGGAAATAATTGGAATTTACTTGACAGCCTCTAGAAGCCTAGAGGAACCCTATAGATATAGGACGGACCTTATAGATGTCTCATTACATCCATACTCAAATTTCAAGATAGTTATAAGGAATATGAATGAATGTCCAGTAAGAGCGTGGCTTCATGTGAAGAAGCGCGGATCAAAGACTCCTTCTATAGAGGGAGTTTTCAGGGTCAAGGTCGAAGCACAAGAGGAGACAGAGAGCTGGGTTAGGGCTAGGATTCTCGTGGAGCCAAGAGCTACATGTCTTCTAAAGGTTAACGAATATTAGTCAAAACTTAGAAGTGAGTATTCATGGAAGCCTTAAGCCGAATATTTCCTGAGTTCTCCGAACCTAAGAGCTTAGACGTCGTTGATGTGAGAGAGCTTGATTACTCTAAGAAGGTTCTCATCCTATGTCTTGAAGGTTTAGTTAACAGAAGACAGCCTAGGATTTATCTAATAACAGCAAGGCATGATGTGTTTTGGCTTAACTATTATTCCTCTCAATATGGAATTGAGCATAGAGCTGTAGATGCAGAACGCTTGATCGAAGAATACTCAGGCGAAGTTGATGGATACGTCGTTTATGATGAAAAGCTTCTTCATACACTGAATGTTGCTTCTACATATGGGTCAATAAATAACTCCATTCCTGTGTCTCCTACCTTAGAAGAATATGTGAAAAAGTTGGGACTTGAAAAGGTAGAGGACTTTAGAGGACGCTGGAAACACCGCCTAGACGCCTATAGCTGGGCACTGGAGAACTTATTCGACGAATGTAATGAGAGGATTCTGGCAAATATGTGCATTCACTATCCACATTGGCCAAGTCTCTCATTCGAGTTAAGGGATTATCTCGTAGCAGTAAAAGCATTCACCTTCGACCTTTCTGCAAGTCCCAAGAATAGAAGAGATTACCAGCTGAGAGAGGATATTCTAAAAAGAGCTAAATCCCCAGGAGTGGTCATGGGATGGCACTGTGTTCGTGACACAGAGAAAGAACACGTAGCGCAAGCTGCGAGATGGGGACTCTTTGTACTATGCTCACATGGAGCTTCCAACCTCACTGTTCATGGGGGCATACAGACCAAATGTGAATTCAAGCAGGAAGACGTAATTAAGCCTGAGGACGTAGAAGTAGAAAGGAAGATTTATGTGACGTTCCTCATGACAGATGGAGATGCCTTATGGGCTATGGAAAATCTTCAATCGTGGAATTGGTTACATGAGAATAGAGGAAAGTTCGCCTTTAACTGGGGAATACAGCCCCTCCTTGTGGAACTCGCTCCTGGAATCTTGGAGTACTACTATTCTAAGAGAACTCCTAACGACTTCTTTGTGAATCCGGTCTCAGGTGCAGGTTATACGTACCCTTATCTTCATCCAAGTCCTAGGAAGTTTTTAGAGCTATCACAGAAATATGCCACAAAGGCTGGAACTCAGCACTGCTATAATATTGTTAACTGGAATCCCTTTGAGTATTGGGGTGAAGCTCACCTTCCTTGGTTTATTGAATTGGAGAGAGAGGTCTTAAAGGACTCTTTAGGTGTACTCAGAGGCTTTGGAGGAACAACGTACATTGACAACTACCTCTCAGAGGACTTCGTGAACATTCACTCTGCTTTCGTCTTATTCAAAGAAAGAGGAATAGCAGAAGACTTAAAAGTCATTGCTAAAGCCGTCAAAGAACGCCCTCTTTTCCTCTTTATCTATGTTCAGATAGCAAGGAATGTCTTTGATACTTTATCAAAAGAGATCGAAAGTTTAGGCCCTGAGTTTAAAGTAGTAAGAGCTGATGAGTTCATGTCAGCTATTCGAAGGGCCATTAAGGATGGGCTCATAGCTAAGAAGTGGGGTGAAGCATACTATCCTGACAATCCTGACCTCAGGAAGCTTGTAGAAAAAGACGGTCTAGTCATGAGATGGAGTAGAGTAGTCAAAGAAGTTAAAGAATTGCTCGCCTTAGTTGAAAACTCTAATCACGAAACCTTAATCAGGAAGTTAAGGGAGAAGTATGGTGAATGTGACGATGAAGAAATGAGTGATGTCATAGCATACGATGCTGCTATAACCTGTCTTAACTTAGTTAGAGCGGCCCTTCACTTAAAGGGAGTGTATGAGAATGAATACGAGAAGGGTGTGAAGGATTTCCTGAAGCTTTATGAAGACTTACCAGGAAATGAAGTAGCTGAGTATGCCTTAAATCTCTTGAAAAGCTGGCATAATCTGAGAATCTCAGAAAAAGAAGCCATAGAATTCTCTAAAAGAGTCGTAGAGCTAGCTAAGCACATAGCCATGAGACTCAAGTTGCCTGATCTCACTTAAACGCCTAACTGGACATTGATTTCTCTATCTTCTTCAGTCATTTTCCCAAGCGTGAACTTTTTGAGCTTTTCGTGAGGGTCTATTTCAGAGGTGGCCAGAACATGGAGACAAAAATTAATAGGTTTCAGGTAATGGCTTTGCTTCAAGCAGCTAGATACTATATTTTAACTGGAGACCTTGAAAAAGCAAAGTCCTTCGGTCTCAATAGAGCCATATTCTACGCATGGGCAAAGCGTTATGGTAAGTTTGTTCCGGTTGAAAGGCCAGCTAGACTTAAGGGTGAAGTTATGAAAGTTCAGCACGAAGGGAGAATGATAGTGTATGTCGGAAATGAGGGAGCATTAACATCCTCCAAAGGGTGGTTTATGATAGGAGGTAAGGAACAACTCCCTGAGGATTACGATAGACAAGTAGCGCAAGCGATAAATGACGTTATTTCATATGAAAGAGCATGGGAAGTCGCAGTGAAGTATGTTAGAAGCTTTAGCAAAAGCGTACTACTCGACCAACAAAGATTTTACGAGAAGGTATACAAGCCCGTTCGAGACAGCTTTCGCGAGTTAGTAAAGAGATATGATAAAAGAAAAAGTCTAGAGGACTTCTTTTAGCGTCTCTACAATGTTTGAGGGTTAAGGACATAGCCAGAAGTTCAAGACGATCTCCGGTATTATATATTTCTCTTTAAGGATATATAATTTCTCAAAAATCCACTTATTCTGAGATTCTACACATAGTAAAGGTGAGTTTATGACTAAAGATATCACCAAGTCATCTCTTCTTGAGCAAGCTATCAAGTACTCTGTAATAGTCTGTCCTATCTGTAAGGGTGGTCTTTCACTTGAGAAAGCTAGATGGCATAAAAGATTTGTACAAAGAGGAATCCTTCGATGCAGGTCTTGCGGTATACAATTCAAGATTTATGCAAGAATTCCCGTCCTCCTCCCACCAGGTCAATATGCGGACTGGACTCATCCCTTCGTTGAGGCCTTATTCGGTAATATCAGAATGTCGTATGATGACATAGTTAAGAAGTATGGGATCGAGAAAGTAAGAGAACTCTACTTCAAGCTCATAGAAGGAAAATATGAGCCCCCAAGACTTTACTTTAAAGAGCCAGTTGATAGAAGGCTATTAGCTGAGGGAAGTAGGCGGATTACGAAAAGGGCTATTGAAGAGCACCTTAAACGAATAAAGGAACAAACTAAGGGAAAGAGAGACTTCAGGAAAATGATTGAGGTCACAATAGAGATTCTTCCTAAGAAGATATTAGATATGTGCTCTGGGGGAGGGTTCTTCTTAGCTCGTCTCTTGGAAAGATACAGAGATTTCAACCAATTCTTTAGTTTCGATATAGACTACCATTGTGCGAAGAGAGTTGAGGGAACTCTTAAGCATTATAAGCTCTTAAATAAAGCATTGCCCATGGTTGCTGATGCAAGGACGATGCCTTTCAGGTCAGATTACTTCGATATTGTTACAAATAATTATGGTTTCTCTCAAATCTTAGGGTACTCGAGAGCTCTACGTGAATCCTTTAGAGTTCTAAGGCCTGGTGGTAAGCTAATCGTAAGGGATAAGCTTCAGATCACTAAGTTAAGTGATTTTGAGCTCAGGTCAACTATAGGCTTCACAGTGGATGAGCTCGTGCAGATCCACAGGTACTGTGACATTTACATAGATAAGGAGGAGTTCCTTGACTTAGCAGCTAAAATAGGTTTTTCTATAGATAAGGTAGAAGACTTTGAAAAGTCGTTTGTAGCTGTGCTTAGTAAGTACTAGTACAACATAGATGACTAAGGTATCTCATGATTAGCAGAAGCCATTTATCAGCTAAAGGTGAAAGCCCTATATGATCATCGATATTAGTAAGAGGAAAGCTAGGGCGATTCGTCGGCTTCCTTCTCATCAAGTTCTTTAGGGACTGCTCAAAGCATGCTGAAGGGACCCCTTTAGCGATGGTAATGATCCCCCCACTCTAATATCTTCGGAAAAGGGCTTTTGCTAAAATTTTTAAATAAAAGGGTCTTTTACTTAAAGAGTATAGAGTGTCCAAATCGTTAAGAGTCATCAATAAATATTCATCGAGTCTAAAGATGCATTACTAACGGAAGTTAAGCAGAAGTGTAAAGATTAGATATAAAAGCTGAGTATCATGAGGAGTTAGGACATGAACGCTAATAGAGCCATAGGTTACATCAGGATTTCACAACCTGACGAGAATCCTGAGAACCAACGCTACGTCATTGAGAAGTGGGCTAAGGAGAATGGCTACGAGGTAATATTTTTCCCACCAGAGCGGTATACTGGCGAAGAAGACCCTCTAAACCGCCCTGTCTTTAAGATGGTAATGGAGTTCGCTAAGACGAACAAGATTAACACTATAGTGATGACTGATATAATGAGGCTCAGCAGGAAGTATGAGTACACGATCGAGAGATTGACAGAGCTAGCGTCTCAAGGGATAAGAATAGTGTTCATCAATACTCCTCTGCCTACCCTTGATGAATTCTACAAGAGTGTCGAGAGAGTATTCGCTAGTATGGGAGAGGAGAATCCCTATATGAAGGTAATGGCTAAGGCGTTAAAGGACATAATGCTGTCTATAGTAAAGCTAGCTAATGACATGATGATCAAGTTATACGCTGCGCAGTCAGAAGCCTATTTACAGGAAGTAAGAATGCGAGTTAGGTCAAAGATGGCAAAGCTCAAGGAAGAAGGAAAGCTCTATCACCGTCCAACGTTGATCCACTACATCGCGCTTTGGCTGTCCAAGAAGGAGTTCTTCAAAGACTTAACGGAAAAAGACATTAAGAGAGCTAAGGAGTACTTAGCCAACATAGTAAATCCATTAGTAGAGTTGGGAGTACCAAAGTACAGGATCCATAAGGAGGTCTTGAGACGACTTCAAGAGCTCTATAGGAGATTTCCACAAGCTCCAAGGAGTTATGACGCAGTGATGAGAGCTTGTAAGGAGTTGTAAGACGATGATATTAAAACATACGAGCTCTCTCTGAAGAAAAGGGTTAGAATCACTAATTCAAGTCTCTTTAAAATGGGCTTTCTACTTGTTCCAACTCTTTATAGGGTATTTAAAGAACATTATGACAAGGAGTCACATATTGGTGTAGACAAATTCATCATTTATCTACTCAAAGAATCTGCTGAGAGTCTGGAGTGATAGACAGTTAACGGGTCTTTATGCATATAGAATGATCACTTGCAAGAAGCGCTCTTTATCACTTCGGCTTTAGTCCAAGTGTTTTGAAAATGAATGCTCTAGCTCTGTCTAGGTCTTCTTCATTGGGTCTACCTCTGTTGATACCCTCAACTAATTTAAAGAGTCCGTGATCACAATACCCCCTGCACCCAAATATCCCTAGAATCCTCGCCCCTCTGACTATCAATGCTCTTCTCAAGGCATCTTCACAACCATTTAGAAATGGGATCCTAGAGATGCCGCTAGTATAAAAGATGAATACTTTCTTATTCTTCAGACACACTTTATCTAATAGCTTAAATAACGACTTATGATGCTTGCCGAAGTATATGCCTGAGCCCAATCCAATAACCTCATATTTGTCAATTAATCTAGGATACATTTCCAAAGGAGTACAAGTCTCTCCACCAACAGCTTCTGCCATAGCTTCAGCTATCTTACGAGTATTGCCATGGTGCACCGATGTACAAATCAGCAACACTTTCACCATGATTGAAATCGTAACGAACATTGATATAAGGCTGTCTTGAAGTCATTATTGCTAGACTATGCTCACAATTTATATAGATATTTAAATAATCACATAAAAACAATGGTTATTTAATAGATAGATTTAAATGCCTTTGAGAAACACTACCTCCGGGATGTGTATGTCTGGAGAGGAAGCTGTTGCTGCTATGAAGAGGATCACCTGGATGCACATAGTCTCTTTCGCTTTAGCAACAGCGATTAGCTATGTTCTGGGTGTAGTCTCAAGCCTAATATTCCCCGTTCTAGGAGCTCCTGGTGTCTCTGCCTTATACGTTGCAGCCGCAATTTATGTACCCTTAGGCGTATGGATGGGACTTTGGGGAGCGTTTGCTGGCTATATCAGCTGCTTCTTCCTAGGGCTATATCCTAGCAGTTACACTCCAATTCAGTCCTTCATATGGTCGTGGTGTGACTTCCTTGAGGCTCTAATGCCAGTCCTCTTCTTTAAATTGCTCAAAATAGACCCTGACTTCACTCTGAAGAGACCTAGATACGCTAAAGTCTTCGTGCCCTTCATAGTCGTAGGCACTTTACTTCTGCTCGTCGGAATAGTGGTTCAAGTGTTCTGGGGTGCGGCTTATGGCGAGCCATTCATAAGCTTCTACAGATATGCAGTTTACATTGGCACTACATTAGCAGTCATAGGTATGGTTATTGGAGTATTTGCAGGAGACCCGAAGACATGGCTGACCTATATATTCTCTGGAATCATCCTAGCCTCAGTGATCTCCGGAATTTGGGGAAGTATGACTCTAACGCTGTACAATCTGCCACCACCATTACCATCAGGGTTATTTGTCCCAGTCCTCATAGGCTGGGTGATCGGTGACATGATAGTATTATCAACCATAGGGACAGCTTTACTAGTGACGTTAACCCCAGTAATTAAGAGGACTCCCATTTACGTTGAAGGGTGGCTCGCTTAGTGAAGTGCTATGAGCACACCTATCCTCTCTGAGCTAATAGGAATACCAGTAGAAAGAACTCGATATCAGAACTTCCATGTAGTGACTAAACTCTTTGTATCTTTTTCTATGAGTATAGCTTTAATTTATGTAAAGGGTATCATCCCTGCATTATTTCTTTTAGGAATTAGTCTTCTAATGAACATTATAGCTGGAATTCCTCTCAAAGCGGTCAAGAAGTACATTATCGTGCTGATCAGTGTAACTGCCTTCATAGCACTATCTTTCTCACTGTTCACATACGTACCAGGTAACGTCACCCTTTTCGAAATCACTGTCATGAAGATCAAAGCAGAAAGAGGATATGTAGAGTGGAAACTACTAGTTAGTGACAAAAGCCTGGAATACATAACATTGTTCTCTTTAAGAATAATAACTATGATGTTGATCGCGATACTGCTCTTAGGTAGTGTTAGTGACAGAGAGATAATATGGGGTCTCAGAAGTGTCAGAGCTCCATATGCACTTTGCATGTTTGTGGCACTATTCTTCCGTGGAATATCCTTCTTCATAAGCGACTTTCTGACCGTGAGGGATGCCATGCAGATCAGAGGAGTCGAGATAGAGAGAGCGTCACTGAGAGAGAGGTTTACTGCGTATATATATACATTAATTCCTCTCATAATGTTAATGGTCAGGAGGAGCTATGATATGTCATTAGCCTTAGAAGCAAGAGGTTTAAAACTCAGCTCGAAGTTCTCAGGAAGGTATCACATCATGAAGATTAGCAAGTCAGATGTATTAGTGATAGTGACCTTCATGATTCTTCCTCTCTTGCTCTACATATATAGCTTATCTGGGTGAGCAACATGAACTATGTAATTGAGATTAATAACCTATGGTGGAGGTATAAGGGGAGAAGGAACTTCGCCTTAAGAGGCATCGACCTGAAGGTTGAGAAGGAAGAGATACTAGGCATTATGGGACCTAGCGGCTCCGGGAAGACAACCTTATGTCTGACGTTGAACGGTATTATACCTCAACGCATTCCAGGAGAATTTAAAGGCGAAGTTAAGGTATTTGGTAAGAGCACCCTTAAAAATGATGTTAGTGAGATAGCGAATGACATAGGCTTAGTTCTTGAGGATCCAGAGATTCAGTTCGTGATGTCGACTGTTGAAGATGAGGTCATTCTAGGACTCGAGAAACTTGACCTGTCAAGGGAGGAGATCTTAGAAAGGCTCTGCTGGGCTTTAGGGCTAGTAGACTTGCCTATAAGTTACTTAAACAAAAGGCCGTTAGAACTCTCAGGAGGCGAGAAACAAAGAGTGGCTATAGCGTCAATAGTAGCTTTAAGACCCAAGATCCTGGTACTTGACGAACCGACCTCAGACCTGGACCCCAAAGGCAAGGAAGAGGTCTTTGAGGCTCTGTGGAGAATAAGGGATGAATTAGGAATCACTGTGATCATCGTGGAGCATGAGTCCGAGTTCCTAGCTAAGTTTGCTGATAGGTTAGCAGTACTAAATGACGGTAAAGTAGTCTTAGAAGGCGCGCCGGAGGAAGTCTTCTCAAGAATTGATGAAATAAAGAGGTATGGCGTGAGACCTCCTCAGATTACTGAAGTAGGTTATTGCCTAGGATTTAAACCACTACCCTTAAGCTTAGAAGAGTTTGTTAGTCAGTTCATAGAAAAGTTCGAAAGAGATAGAGTTAAGCTATTAGTAAAACCACAGATAACTAGTAGCACGTTAGATAGAAATATTGTGATAAAATGTCATGATCTTCACTTTGTTTACCCTGACGGAACTCAGGCCTTGAAAGGAGTCGACTTAGAGATTAGAAGAGGAGAGTTTTTAGCTATAGTTGGTCCTAATGGCTCAGGCAAGACCACATTAGCTAAGGTTATATGTGGACTATTGAGACCTACTAAAGGTGAAGTTTTTGTGTTTAATGAAGAGCCTTGGAAGACGCCGAAGCGCATCATGTGCAGGAGAGTTGGATACGTATTTCAAAATCCGGACCATCAACTCTTCAACCAAAGAGTATTCGATGAACTAGCATTCGGATTGAGGTTGTTAGGAGTAGATGATGTAGAAGTTAAGGCAAGAGTAGAGTTGCTACTCAAGACCTTGAAATTAAAGGGATTAGAAAATGAGCATCCATTCTTCCTCAGCAAAGGGGAGAGAAGGAGATTAGCTCTAGGTTCAGTCCTCGCATTAGAGCCTGATATCCTAATAGTTGATGAACCCACTACTGGTCAGGACTATGGGATGTGTTCTGAACTGATGAATTTGCTCAAGAGGTATAATGAGTCCGGGAAGACAGTCATACTGATATCCCACTCGATACCTCTTATAGTAGAGTACGTCGACAGATTAGTAGTGATGTGTAACGGGAGAGTCGTAGCGGATGGTGATCCCCATGAAGTCCTTTCAATAGACAAAGTGGTTAAAGAAGCCCACCTCTTGGTTCCTCAAATCACACTAGCTAGCAGAATACTTAAGAGTAAAGGTTATTCTATAGACTCTCACATTATCAGATTAAGTGAGTTCTTATCATGTCTGAGTCCTCACGTTCTAGTAACTCGGTAGTTAACGAGTTAACTAAAGCTCTCTTTGGATTTCGTATCTTAGGGACTTAAGCTTTTATTACTACTAATAAGGCTAAGGACAAACAGTTTAAAAGTCTACATAGAGGCATGTGAAGAGTTGATCTTGACCTATCTGATAAGCTGGAAATACTGGGAGATTGTGAACTATCAGGAATAGATATTTAGTCGTTCAGATCACTGACTGCTCTTAAGCTTTTCAGATTTGTAACAAGATGAAAAGACTTTTTAGATCACTCAAGCTCAAACTTTCTGAGTAACCTCTTAGCATGCTCGTATGCTCTCAAGTAAACTTTGCTCTTTATTAAATTCTTGAGGAAGCTCTCATAAGTCCCTCTTTTATAAGCTTCTCTCATTCTCTTTATGAACTCATCCCATACAACGCTATTGTGTAAAACTCTCGCTTCATAGCTCTCCTTAAATAAGCTTATCAGCTCTTGAGGTTCACGATTTGTACAGAAACTACATTCACAACTCCAAGTGCTTATCTCATCTACTCTGAATGCCTTTCCCTTTAAGTCATATACTATCCTATTCGCTAGAGCCGCTCTTATAGGGGTTGAGCCATCAGCGCTAGTAGCACCTGCATAAAATATTAATGCTAATAGTTTCAAACTCCCTACTCCACTAGCGTGAAACTTTATATCAGTACCACACACAGCTCTTGCAGCAATTATGACCTCTACTATATGTTCAAATGCTTGTGGAAGAGGTCTTCCCTTCAAGAAACCGGCAAAACCAGCTCCAAATTTAGTGAATCCAGCTTCTGATGCTTTTTCATACCACTCCAAGGCATCATCAAGCCTTCCAATCTCGTAGCAACAATAGAGTGGCACGTCTAGGTCCAGTATTTCTTTCAACTTTAAGGCGAGTCCCAGGCTCTTATTAAGAGCTTCGTATCTGAGCTCTTTAGGGTAGTTCCATATATCATAATACTTACCATAAGGTCTTGGAGGAATATTCAAGCTCATTAGTCCATCTACGTTACATACCTTCACCAACCTTCTCAGGGCAGTTAATATTCTAGGAGGAGTCCTTTCTTCGGGCCTTAAATTCCACCAGTTGCCTGAGTGAAGCCAGACGTGTTCATATCCCTTAATTTTAGTTAAAGTATACTTGTTAACTCTCTCGAAGCCCACAGTCACCGGAGTAGCTTTACTAAGTGCAGGATAGAACGTTCTATAGAAGATGAACCTTCTCATATTACGTAAATGGCTTCAACTGAATATAAGCGTCTCTTATGCCCTTAAGCTCTAGGAGAAGCCTTTCTCTTAAAGTTTGGAATAAAATGTTGATAGAATTCGTTTTCAGTAACCCCCTAGTTACATCCTGGCTGAGACTCTAGGATACAATCTCTTAACCTTAGGGAAGCTAGGAGGAGGCAACTTCCTCTTAGGAGGCCTGGCTGGTTCTATCTCAATTAGCTCATAATCAATGCTCCCGAGGCCGTACTTTTCTCCGTAATAAATTTGTAAGTAGGGGTCCTTGTAGGGACCAAATAGCCTAGCGAAGGGATGTAGGTCAGGGTCATCGATTATCTCTATGGATTTAGATACATTTTCCTTTATCAGTGGTAAATTATCAGTTAAGTCAAGAGTAGCTTTGTCGACCGCTAATAGGTCCTTCGAAGCCAAGATTCCTAAGTCTGGAAGTACATTTCCTGTGGTGAAGCCCCAACAATCACATAGTTCGGTCATGTCAAGGGCAATGCTTATGAAGAATATTTTATCCTCGTCGAATTGCTCCAAGACGAATTTAGCAGCTATAGCCATTACTTCAAAGAAGCCATGGAAGTTTTCGGGGCTTATTCTTATGCACTCAGGTGCTACTTTAATGCATCTCATACACTGGTTGCAGAGGTCGAAGATCACTCGAAGAGTGCCATTTCTTACTCTTATTGCTCCATAAGGGCATACCTCAGTTAGCCTTTTTATTACTTCCTCAATGCTTCCACTACATTTCTCAGGGAACCAATACTTAGGTAACTGATTACACCTATGCATGCCAGATCTAGTATCTCTAGTGTAGCACCCAACAGCTATGTTCTTAATGGCGCCACCAAATCCCGCTGTATTATGCCCCTTAACATGAGACAGTACTACCAAGACATCGGCATCCTTGCAATTACCTCCAAGCTTAAGAGACCTAAGATTTCTGTAATTAATCTCTTTTTCAATGTAATAGTTATCAGCAAAGCCAGCAACTGGAACTATTGGACATCCTATGACCTCATGAGTGTAGCCTCTAGCATAGGCTTCGGGTATCTGTTCTGGAATGTCTATTATATACGGCTCACCACCAGCCTTCTTTATCTCATGGACTAATAACCTCACGAGTAATGGATGAATTGTTGAGAATCCTAAGTTCTTGCCAACATGCATCTTTATCGCTACTCTCTTTTTACTGACAACTTCCTTGATTCCTAGCTCCTCTATTATCTTCAGATATTTCCCAGCTATGGAAAATTCTGGCTTCGGCTCTGAGGACTCTACAGAGCCAAAATATACAATTGGTCGTTCTTTCATGCTAACACCTCTAAAGTATTAGGCTTCTGAAGCTTAAAAAGCACGCTGTTGATTGAAGGATAGACTGCCCTATGGTCTCAATAACACAATAGCCTTACAATTATTTGGCTTCCATAAGTCTAGTAACTTCTTTTCGCTAACTTTATAGTAGGGACCAATAGCTGGATCGTGAACATAAAAGTATTCTTTATCATAGCCTACTACCACTACAGTGTGTAGGTAATTACCCACTACTATCCTTATAATAACAGGCCTTCCTGAGTCTATTTCAGCTCTCAAGTCTTCGGGCGTTAGCGTAGCATACTTACATTTCAGATATCTTCTTAGAAAGGGGAGCATGGTTTCGAAGTTTTCATACCCTGCGTTGTGAACATCATCTTGAGATACATTGAATCCGTAATATCTGAGAACCATGCTAGCTGAGGCTTCTGAGCAATACCAGGGCTTTTGCTTAACGAATGGTACGTTTAGTACTTTAATCCCAGAACTCTTAAGCTTCTCATATAACTCCTGTCTGAGGTCGTCATATGAGTAGGTACTAACATGTGTTAGTTTCTGGTATATATGAGTGGCCAGAATTGCGATTATAGCTATGAATATGAGGAGAAGTAGTGCTTCGACTAATTTCTTCCTGTCATCCTTCATTAGTATAGAGTTTTAGGCGATTGCCATATATGTTTTGACCTTGCAAAGTGATGAGCTAGGTCACACTTTGTATGACACCAACAGCTCTACACCTACCATCTCTCAATAGAATTCTCATTCCTGCTTCTACGTACCACGGTCTCTCTAAGGACATTGCTCTTTTAATTATTTTAGGATGGAACTTTAACTGAACAGTTCCTATGTCGCCCGTCCTGAGTATGGTTCTCCCCTTATCAGTGTTTATTTCCTTGAAAATTACTGGCCACCTTATCGCATATATGTGTGCTACTGTTTGATAGCCCTTCCTGATGGTAGTTGGATGATGTAGAACCCATATTTTTGCCGAGAATTCTCTAACGTTTAATGGCTTGGACTCCTTACTAGCTAAAGTCATCCCCTTTCTAATCTCCTCCTTCTCTATACCGTCGAGAGCTATGGTGACGTATTGGCCAGCATAAGCACCTGTTACATCAACGTCGTGTACCCTCAACGAGCGAGCTCTAACTAACCTCCAACTACCATCATCCAACGGTCCTATCAGTATCTCTTCTCCTTTATGAACTCGACCTCTGAGTATCATTCCACCTACAACTAAACCCTGTCCTTTTGGAGTCCATACTTCGTCTATGTACATTAAAAAGGGTTTATTGATTTCACACTCTAGAGCGTTCCTTTTAGGTAAGCTATTGAGATATTTGAGTAACAGGTCATGTCCTTCTCTCGTGATATTAGAGACTTCGAATATAGGGACGAATCTCCTTAGCGTCAGCTTGGCTAGAGACTCAATTGGCTCCTTAGCGTTTTCTACTCTAACTGGGATGTACTTAAACTTACGGATTATCGAGGATAATTTCTCTACAGCTTCATCGGCTATATTCTTTGACTGTATCATATCCTTCTTCGTAAATACTATGAAGAAGGGTAGGTTGAACACTATAATGAGACCTAGGTGTTCTCTAGCCATAGGATATCTTTCTAGAGCTATAGCTTGAGTGTAGGAGATCACGTACATGGCATAATCGGCTAGCGAGGACATGAAGCCGCGAGCGGCAGTTCTCAAATACCTCTCATGACCTCCAACATCTATGAATCTTATAGCCTTTGATGAGTGTCTAGCTATCTCAGCCTCATCGTCTGGTAATATGTAGTTAACGACGTTCCCATCAGCTGAAAAACCGAGTAGCACTCGAGCTACACTTGAGGTTCTACCTAGCTTTACTTCATGAGGAAAACGCGACACGTAAGGAAGGAGTCTCCCACTTCCATCGTCTCCTTCTCCTGTGACTAATGAAGCTATCAGAGTTGTTTTACCAGCATCAACGTTACCCACCGCTATGATGCTGACTTCCTCTTGGGGTAGTAGAGCTTTTTCCCTGATTATCACTTCCCATATTCTCCTGCCTTGAATCTCTATAGTCCTCTTAGAGACTATCACCGCATCTGCTAACTTAGCCATCTCCATAAGCACTCTAAATGAAATTTCTAAGTCTCTTTCCGAGATTCCTCTTGGAACTCCCTTATCGTCAACTCCGATGTAGTATATTGCTATGCCGCCTCCTTCTTTGAGGCGATACTTAAGCTGAGAAACTAAAGACTCTAATCTATCAGGATTCAACCTAAGCTTATATTCAATATTACCATACTCTGGTTCAGGTAACATCACTGTCTCTTAAAAAGAGTGTAAGATGTGTTGATAAACCTTACTATTTTATGAATGAACGTTATAATGATAGGTTGTTCCATCATTGAGATGGAACAATTTATATTGTTTTCAGCTTATACTGTTCGCATGAAAGAGAATCTAGTTAAGAGAAAATTGAAAAGAGGAGAAATAGCAATAGGAGCAGCAATAACTACGTCCTCTCCAGACATAGCTGAAATGTTGTCAAACCTGGGCTTTGATTGGCTCTTTATAGACATGGAACACGCTCCATTAAATATTGGGGATGTTCAATTAATATTACAAGCAATAGAACAATCCAATATTACTCCTATAGTGAGAGTCCCATGGAATAACCCAGTTGTGATAAAGAGAGTGTTAGATATCGGAGCTATGGGTGTTATAGTCCCCTGGGTGAATTCAAAGGAGGAAGCTGAAGCAGCAGTTAAGGCATGCAAATATCCTCCTAAAGGAATTAGAGGTTGTGGACCCCGGAGAGCAGCTAAATACGGCCTTGAAACTTTAAATTATCTCAGGTTGGCTGATGAGGAGATTATGGTTGTAGTTCAGATAGAGACTGCAAAAGCTGTTAAGTCCATAAGAGAAATTCTCTTAGTAGAGGGAGTAGACGCGACATTAGTGGGACCCATGGACCTCTCTGCATCTTTAGGACACCTTGGGAATCCTGACCATCCAGAAGTTAAAGAGACCATACGCATGATAGCTAAGGCTCACGCGGGAACTAATGTAGCACCTGGCATAGCATCGTCATTAAGTAAAGTAGAAGAGCATCTAAAGATGGGATTTAGATTCTTAAATGTCACTAGTGATTGCGACTTAATAGTTAGAGGCGGTAGAGAAGCAATTAAGTTCGTTAAAAAATTAGTGTATGAGTTAACTTGATGAAATCTAGCTGCCAATAGCTCTATAACCTAATGATACTTATTTTCAAACTCTAGATGTTTTCAGGACTGAACTTAAGCTTAATACGTCATGAGTAGACTTTCAAGATCATGAAGTTGAGAGTGGGAGTAGTTGGTTTGAGAAGAGGGTTAACTTACATCAAAGTATTTAAGAAGCTACCTAATGTAAAGCTTGTTGCTGTTTGTGATCTAAAATCTGAGTTAGCTAGGAAGGTAGCTGAGGAGAATAAAGTTGAAATGTGGTTTGACGACTATAGTAGCATGCTAGAGAGAGCAAAACTAGATGTAGTGGTCATTTGTACTCCGGCTCCTTTACATGCAATGCAAGCTGTAATGGCTATGGAGTACGGAGTACATGTGCTTAGTGAAGTGCCGGCAGCGTACTCCCTTGATGAATGTAAGGCCTTAGTGAAGGCTGTGAAAAGAACTGGAGCGAAGTATATGATGGCTGAGAACTGCTGTTATTTTCCCTTT
>Ga0180302_10000128_pt1 | contig 29857 bp, 39 predicted proteins | sample GuaBasSediGuay17_FD_121794 | JGI IMG/M metagenome (GOLD analysis project Ga0180302, IMG submission 121794) | Subseafloor sediment microbial communities from Guaymas Basin, Gulf of California, Mexico - Guay17, Core 4571-4, 12-15 cm | ecosystem: Environmental > Aquatic > Marine > Hydrothermal... | reverse complement strand
GGAACTAGGTAGGGTTTTAGCATATATTGGGTTGGACAAGAAGAGATGGAAGCTGAGAATGAAAAAAGTCCAGTTCAAAAATCACCGTGCTATCGAAGCGATTAGAACATTGCTATCGACCAATGAAATAGTTACCGATAAGCTAGTGGGTGGAATAGTCGAGGTTATTTCTAAGTTGCCGGAGTACGAGGGGTGGCTCAAGTACTTGAAGGGATTTTCACCAGCGATATTTGCTCAAATCTACTCCTACATAGACTGGAGAAAAGTCAAGAGTTGTTCTTCGCTAGCATCGTATGTGGGAATAGGTACAAGAAGCAGAATTAGAGAGATGTACACAAAGAAGCATGTAACCCCTCTTACAGGCAATAGAATTGCAAAGGGATTGGTAATGAGACAAGCGTCACTATTCCTTGGATACAATGTGCCTTCAATATCACCACTAAGAGTGGGGAAAGTAAGGGTCAAGTCGGGAGGTTATGCGAGGTTTTTCCAAGAAGAACTCATAAAGTACAGCAGGTTAATGGTGGATGGGGATGGCAGGTTCGAAGGATTTAAACCCATGCACCTAGCGCTGTACTGTCTGACAAACACAGCACAACTGTTTTTGTCGCACCTAACGGCTGTTCACTTCTGGCTTCATAGAAAGTTGCTGATGATTCCTTATTCAGTGGCGCATGCAGGGCATGACTGGGTGTATTTACCACCAATCGACAATGGAAAGCAACCAGACTGGTTGAAGGAGATGGAAGAGGCCTTCTATAGAAAGGGGGTAAAACCCGTTGTAATGGAGAACAGGGTTTATTCAGAAGAGAAGATGCTTAGTTTATTGCCGGAGAAATACGTTGAGATGGTGGAAAAGACACGATCGCGTCCTGAGCAGGAGGATGATTTGGTGTGATGGGCGCTAGAAATTTTGGGGGTGGTGAGGTGGTTGAATGGTCATATATTTTAAATCCGAAAAAGCGTTGAGGTATCTTCTTAAAAACGGTCTTGTTTATACGCTAAGAGAACAAAGAAGAAAGAAAACTGGTAAAGATTGGGTTGCCACATACAAAGGGAGTGGCAAAATTGCAAATGTAGACATCAAAGAAATTGCCTTTGTTAATATGGTGAAAGATAGCCCATACGATGATGTTAGTGTTATTACATGGGACGAGCTAGATGCTTATGTTCAACACAGCGGTTTCGATTCTTTGAGAGAATGGGTAACTGAATATTGGAAGTTGTCAAAAGGAAGAGGAGTTCCATTATTTGCTTGGTTGTATGAAGTTAGAATGGAAAAGGGGGAAGAGGTGGTTTGATGCAAGTTAGAAATGAAACAAGATATATTAATGGCAAACCACAGCTCTTTAAAACTTTTTCATGGACGGAGGATTTGCAGATTCTTTTTGAAGCACATGAGTTCAGGGAAGATAAGTGGACTACGGATCCATACGGACACGGCGACATCATAGAAGCTATATATTCGCCACAAGATATTGTTAATGCATTAAAGCAATTTCTTTCAGCTATAGAAAAGGGGTATGAAGAAGTTTGTATAACTATCTCTTCGCAAAAAACGAGTAAAGCAAGCTTTACTCTCAGAATATACAAAAATAAAGTACAAGCATTTACATCAATAAATATGGAAGTTTTTGATGATAGTGCTAGAAAACTTGCTAAGATTAAACGAATAATTGAGTCTAACAACAGTTAGAAGACGTTAAGGAGGGAATAATATGAGAGAAGTCACATTAGAAGATTTAAAAGACGAGGACATTGAGGCGGGTAGAGCGTACATATACTGGAACGGAAAGATGTGGCGAATAATCAAGAGAGACGTTCCGCTGGCCTACTACCACTGGGTGCAGGTGGCAGGCTATCCAAATCCAATAATCATGAAGCCCACGGATAAGGCATATCTAGAGTAGGCTCTGAATCTCATGAAAAATTTTTATGTTATTTTAGTTAATTTTTTGTAAGGTGATGGGATGCCACGATACTATGAGGAAATAGATTGGTCTAATCCGTACGTTCAGGCGGTTGTGATAACGTTCTCATTTTTGATGGCAGGTCTGGCATTCCTCTACTACCACTACGTATACATGCCGTACCTGATGGAGGTCTGGACTTGGTACGGCTTCCCAATCATGTTCATACCGATCTGGTTCATCTACGGAATACATGAGATAACGTTCTATATCGTTGCGAAATCGAAAGGTATAGACTATGAGTACACTCTCGATCCTCTATACGCTCTTATTGTAATGATAGTGCTGTTTTACGGGTCGTTCAGCTTGTTTTTGTATATGGTAACCGGGTTAGACTTCAGAATAGTATTTCCGGTGATTTTCGTACCGGCACTTGCGGTAAGAATACTGAGTTACAGGAACATACACGACGTTGACGATCCGTATTTCTACAGCCTGCTGGTGACGTTTCTTGTCACAATGCTGTTTGTAATGTGGTTTGAGTTTGGCATGGGTGGGTTCAGCGTAGCGACCGCGAGACTAACGTACGGTCAGGGTTTCTGGGTGCACGGGGTCTACTCGATAGCTCTCTACGGGCTATTTGTATGCATGGTCGAAGCCCTGCCGATCAAAATAGGAAACTTTGCGTTCGACGGTTACGAAGCCATGAGAGGCGGTCTTATTCAGAAAGCTGTTGTGATGATCATACTGGCAGTATCCTTCTATTTGCTCGTGTATGGAGGGTATCTTGAGTTCATCCTAATGCCTCTTGGAGGTGGTGGTGGTGCGTAAATTCGTAATTTTTCTGTTTGTGCTGGTTTCGCTGTCGTCAGTGGCGAGTGCATGTGACTACATGAGTGCTTACGACAGCAGAATACCCTCAAATATACCTCCGCAGGACATACCCGTGTGGCGTGCAAATTACTCACACTCACACGAGTTGTGCGGGTACTATACACCGCTAGGGTACTTTGCAGACATTTTCGAGCTTGACGCCTACCACAGGTGGTATTACCCTGAGCTATACGATCCGAGGATATACGACTTCATTTACGATCAAAACCACGACCTTAACTACACGTTTTTGAACTGGTACTGGGGAAACCCGGATGGAGCAAGAGAGTGGCTGAGAGAGGTCTGGAACTACCCTGAGTGGAGGGAGATAATACCAATCTCCAAGATGATATACTACGAAGGTGGAAAAACAGTTAGGGCTTTTGACAGAGAAGTGGCAATAACGCAGGATGTGATAATAAAAGCCAAGGCCAAGTACTCATGTGCAGCGGCAGCAGCGGATCCAACTGTACGTCCAGTAAGTGTAGTGGATATGCAACTGTATGCCGGTATATTGCCGTACTTCTACAAGAACGCATCAGTGGTTTACTTTAAGTTCTTCAGCGGGGGATTAGCAGTACCCGCTCAGCAGGGAGTAATGGATAAAATCACATCAATAGTACGCTCGTTAGTGGATTTAATAATGGATTTTATAATGGCTATTAAATCCCTATTAGTCTCCCCAAAATCCGCGTGGGCACACACATTTATCGCTAAGTCTTTGATGTATTCTGCACCCTCCTTTACATATTTTTAGCAGCGAACAATTTTTGCAGAATTCCGGCGGGTCGGTTTGTAGGTATTTCTTGCGTTCGATGTCGAATAAATCCTTGTTTAGTACCCATCCGTTTCTTGTTTTCTCGTATTTTGCGAGTACATGGGTCTCAAATGGACATGGTGTAACCTCGCCATCTTGTGTAAGACAGATTCTACCGTAATCTCTTGCGGCCTCGCATACACGCGGTGCGGAATCGATCCACTTGGAAACCCTCTCCGCAAACGGCGGATATATGCAGCTCCAGAACGGATGTATGATCCTTGCACCATCCATTGACATTACAACCGTTGTAAGCAGCTCCATTTGCCTCTGTGTTGGTAAATTGTCCTCGCTTATGTAGGGCAAGTACGGCATTCCGTGCCACTCCGCATCCACACCTTTTGAGCGCAGCGACTTTACTAGTGCCAAAAACCGCATGCAGTCTTGTATGTTGTCACGCATGATCGTGGTTCTTATGCGAACGGGTATTCTCATTTCAACCATTTTTGCGAGGGTGCGTTTTTGATCATCCCAAAGCCCGTTATACCTCATTTGCTTATCGGCTTTTTTACCCCAGTAATCCATTGAATAGTACACCGATATATTGTATCTTCTGAATACGTAGAGGGTTTCATCCTTTATTTTTCCGCGACAGTTTATGCTAACCTCGCCGCGTGTAAAGCGCCGCAGTAGGGCTATGAGGTCATGTAGTTTTGAATATAGTAGCGGGTTCCCGACTCCCGTAATATTGCTCTCCTTAAATCCATTGTACTTCGGGTTGTAGAAATCGTATATGAACTGCTCAGCCAGCCCAAGGTCGAGCTCTTTCGGTCTGAACTTCTTGCGCTCTTCTCTCACGAAGCAATGCTCGCAGTTGAACTGACATGCGGTCGTGGTATAAAAGAAAGCTCTGACAAAATTGTACATCAGCCAACTCCCCTGAACCTTCCCTTATCAAGTATGAATTTGTTAAACCGCTTACCGGTGTACTCACAGACACCTTTCGTCTCTCTGAACACGATGTCAGTGAATATCCGCTCGAACGGGTCGTAGTACATGTTTTTCGATATGTTTGCGAATTTAACGTCGAACTCGTCGAAACCGATCGGCTTTACGACTATTATACCGTAGTTTCCGGCAGCCTCGTGTGTTAGATTACTGCTACCTATGTAGTAAGCCGTCTGTGCATTCGACCACATCATGATGCCCTTAAAGTGTGTTTGAGCCGGCGTTACGTACGCGCCACGTATGTGTTCGGGTTTTGTAGCTTTACCGCAGAATATTCTTAGATTCGGGGCAATGTTGTGAAGAATGTGAACCACGTCTGCGTTTATTGAGTATGTAACAGCTAAGCAGCTGGTATCTCTATCTTCAAATATGTCGGACAGTCTTGAGAGTACGTGGTCTATGCTGCCAACCGGATAGATATCGAAGATCTCACCTATAAGAGCAAAACGCATACCGTCACCTTCTTATTTTCAGTTTTTGCAGCATTAGAAAAGACCTTATCCACCTGATTGGATCGACCTTACCCGTCTCTCTTACGGGAAACAGTCTGTTAAGGATGTTCTCAACGAGTTCAAATGAGTAGGCATTGGCAATCATGAGCTTCTCTTCTATCGCAACCCTCGCAATAACTCTCAGCATCTGTCTGGCGGCGACCCACTCAAGCGGTATGAACGGGTCGTCAAGCCTCGGTTCAAGCGTAATGTATCTATTTTTAGCAATAGGCGATTTAACTATGAAGGATGGGAGCTCTATTACGTCCTTATCAGACCACTCAATTACCCAGTCGTAGTATATAGACTGTGGCACGAACCTATGTCTGAGGCCATTTTTAGTTAGTGCTGTTATGTGGAGTGTATACGCTTCATCATCCTCGTAGCCCATGATCCTGCCGATGTCGACCGCGATAACAGGTATTCCTACGGCACTGCACACGTCTCTGACGGTCGCGAAGCCGGACTCTATACCGGCACCCTGTCCTTTTATTATCAGTTCATGGCCAGCACGCTCAAGTCTGACCTCTCCCTCTCTTAGCAGCTCGCAGTTTGCGCAGTAAAGTGAGTATATGAGTATGCCGGCAACCATAGCTCATCTCCTCCGGGCATAGAGGTCTCTGCACATCGGAATGTGCTTCCACATTTCTCCTGCAAACTCGCAGAGCGTGGTTATTTCAAGATCGACTTTCTTTTTCCAGAACGTCATAATCCCTCAGCAGTTTTGCGGCCTCAAGTATCTTGGATCTGTCTGCAATGATGTTAGAAACGGCTCTCATGACCATTGGCAGCATCATCTTCACGAGCTCTTCCTTGATCTCCGGTTTGCTTATTGAGTTTACGACTATTTGCTGTGCAATCTGGTCGTTCACTTCCCATATCTTTAGGTAGTCCTCAACGACTTTCTTTACTATTTCAGCTACTTTTTGAGGCCTGTCACGATATATATCAAGCAAAAATAGCTGATTAACTTGATCTGCTATCTCTTCACGTATTTTTGAAATAAAAGCACTTCTGAACTGTCTATCCTGTGTGATCCACTCATGCGGTTTGAAGCGCATAAAGTGGATTAGTTCCCTGAGCTTAGCGATCTCCTCGCTCATCTTGAGAATTTCATCGTACTTTTTCATAATATCACCTCTTCTTTCTGGTACTCGTAGGATTCTGTAAAGAATCCCCTGTTTCTTAATACAGAGCGGTGCTTTATCCAGTCTTCTATGGCTTTATCAACCTCGTGCTCGTCTATGTACATCCTGTAGTCTGTTGTGCACCATACCTTAAACACTTTATCGTATCTAACTAGTTTATGCTTCCCTAGTGTCAGGACTTTTTCCCTTATGCATGATTTCGAACCTACATTCTCAAACCCTCGCGAGAACATAATATCCCTGAAAATATCGACTATCTGCTGTGCACCAACTGGCTGGTATTTATCTATTATGTAGTATACAATTTTGTATAGAGGGAACTTCCAAATACAGATACGATCAGAATTAATTGGTAGATCGGACAAATCAACATTTTTTGTTACGAGGACATAGGTTCGTATTGACCCAAATGCGTATGATTTTAGAATCCCTAATTTTTCCATAACATCAGTCCTAACTTTTACAAGGCTCGGTCTGCCAACTTTGTGGAAGGATATTCTGGCCAATTTACCGCGTGTAAGTATGTGTTTTATGATAGCAACATCTGTTTTCCTAACTTCTTCAACAACTTCGTCGATATTGGGTATTCTTTTAGGTATCATACGCTCCCCTCCCCCCCTTTGTAAGAGGGTCGCACGATTTTTTTGTGATCCTTACTATAAATGAATGCGGAAAATACATCTTGCGTGAAGCGATCTTGCTGTATATAAACCTTAAAAACCCGACCTTCTCCATGACTTCTCACCCGAAAAATAGTCATATATGTTAGTTTTACCCTTTTTCTCCTTCTTGACGATTCCCATATTGGCTAACTCGTTCAGAATCTCTCTTGCGGCGTCTTCATTTATATTTTTGAATTTATGTAAATACCTCTCAAGCTCTGGAACTTGAGCCATTTCCCACAGGTACTTTGCAAGAGATTTTGCAGTAGTGATTCCTTCATCTTCAGCGAATTTTGCGGCAATTACGTGAGCGAGCCCTTTCTTTTTTAATTCCTCAGACGGTTCATCACCAACGAGCATGTCCCAGTTTATTTCCTCGACTTTAACTGGAGCCTCCTCTTTTACCTCTCCCTCTTTTGTTACGTGTGTTATAATGGGAAGTACTGCTTCCCTGAACCCGGCGGTTCTCATCGAAATTACAGAGAGTGGCGAGTGCGACGCGATGAGTTCCGGGTATATGTGGATTATACCACTGTATACATCGGACTCGTCGATTCCTGTAAGTTGAGATCTTTCCCAGCACTCTTCGCAGAGCGGCATTATGACTCCCTTTATTGAGCCGCGGTACACTTTACCCTCAATTTTTTTACCACATAGATGACAGATCTTATCGCTCATTGCCTACTAACCACCTCCGAAAATACCTTGTAGAACCATGGGATCACTTTTAGCAGCAATCCATCCTCTAGCTGCCTGAATTTTTCCTCGTCAACCTCTCCGGCAATTAGATCAAGTTCTATTGCATCAATTACACGCTCAAGTGGTGTAAACGTTTGCCTTATCGCAAGTCTAAATGAACCAACTCTTGCGGTGGGCATGGCCTCGTACATGTCGTCTTTGCTCAATCCTATCTTCCTGCTCGACAGTATACGTGGCATTTGGAGCATAAGATTTCGCCAGACGATCTCCTCCTCGGTCACGATACTGAGAAGATCCTCGTGCACGTCTTTTATTAATCTTGATAAATTAAAGATAAGTCTGTGCATGCGCTGTATCTTAATAGATGTCCAGTCTACCGTACTTCTGCGGAATTTTGTAATTCTCCAGATTATATCGCTTATTTTATCAAACTTTTTTATTAGTTCTTTCCATTTATATCTGGTGAATGGCAGTTCAAACTTCTTGTAGTTCTCAGCATCAAATTTGATGTAGATCAATTTGAAGTTGTAGCGTCGGTAGAACCTAAGAGGCCTCTCTTTTTTCTCATCTTTTGATATTAGCACTTTTGACAGATCGAGATACGTCAAACTAACTCCTCACCTCCTGAAAGCAGACCTATAACTCTATCTCGCAGTCCGTAATCTTCAAGAACCTGTGCAAGGTCTTTCCCCTCCTTATCGTACTTCTCCTTGAGCCACTCGGATACGACATCGTACATGCTTTTACCCTGAGTCTCAATATCAAATCTCTTTGATTCCGTGAGGGCTATCGGATACAGCAGAGATATGATTTTCATCTGAGCCTCTTGTCCGGCATGTTCGAAGTACTCATAACCGGGTATGCCCTTAAGGCGCGGAGTTATAACATCGGCAACGTACTCGTCTTCAAGCTCTCTGAACTGCTTTTTGAAGGCATACTCTCTGCGTTTCATAGCCCTTGCGTAGGTTCTCATGATCTCGCTCTCATCGACTTGTATTGTTAAGACCTCTCCGAGCTCCTCAAGCCTCATCTTCAGTAGTTTGTTCTCACGTTCAAGGTGCTCTCTCTTATCCCTCTCTGTCTCAAGCCTGTATCTCGCATCCCATAACTCCTCTTCACGCTTGCTTAATCTGTAGCTAAGTGCACCGACCTGTCTTTTTAGAGCTCTGTTCTCCGCTCTGAGTTTTCTGATATCGATTGGTGCACCGAATTCAAGCCTGTGAACTGGGTTACCATCCTCATCGACGCCAGCTATGAATGCCACGGCTTTCGCTTCGGGGTCGGATTTCGTAATCTTCAGATCATCCTCCCAGTCATACAGGTTTATATCGAATAAAACCGTGTGGTTCGGATCATCTGGGTTGAACCCCTTTTGATCTCTAAAGATGAAGTCCGCACCCGGCTTATCGAGAGGAGGATACCACTGACCCTTTTCGGGTTTATCGGTCAGTCTATCAACGAGCAGAGCTCTCCATCCACCGTTGATGTATGCGATTGAACATACGAACTTCAGAACCATTGGGTTACCGCGCTTTGTCCACAGCACAACCGGAACGTATTGCCCCTTCTTGAAGCGGTGAGCCATCCACTTTACAAGTTTATTTGCTTCTTTTGTAACGTCTTTGATCTCTTCATCCTTCTTCTTTAATTTCTCTTCAAGCTCGTTTTTCTCTTTTTTGGTTCTCTCCATTTCAAATTTAAGCTCGTTGTACTTTTCTTCGAGGATTTTAGCTCTCTCTGTAGCCTGTCTGACTCTCTCAACCATCTGTGAAATCTCTTCTTTAATGTGCGCACGGTCGATCGGTTCTATTTTCTCCATCTTCTCAATCTGGGGTTCCTCTTTTTTACGTCTAAGTTTAGGTAACAGTTTAGGTAACCTGTGGCGTGCAGCGTAGATTGCGCTTAGAACTCCAAAAAATGTCAACGCAATTATCAAACCTTGCCATTCCAACATAAAAACATCACCTCTTCTTACCTATTTTAAAGCCAGTAACACGTCTGAGCGTGATGTAGTCGAGTATGCGACCAAATACCCTAACTTTTTCCCCAACTACGAGACCTACACAGAACAGAAAAACTCCAATTGTAAATGCCGATACCCCCGCAAGGGTTGACGACTGTGTGTATTTGTTGAACATCCACTCGTAGTAGGCAGCTAGACCTTTTATGCTGTTGTACTCCTCTTCAAGCCTTATTATGTCGGCTATAGTTCTAACTCTTATCTCTGTTTTATTCCCAATGCTCCATACGGGTCTTAGCACCACTACGGGTTGTAGAAAGCCCGATTTTCCCTTTTCCGTCTTCAGAAATGCTATCTGTTTGTACTGTCTGAACTGCCCGGCATCACCGAGTCCAAACCCAACGTACTGATATACAACGACTCCGCCGAGTCCGCCAACGTGAAACAGTAGCTTGTACTGCTTACCGCCAATCGTTGTATACATGAACAGTTCATCCATTAGTTCCCTTACATCCCAGTTTTTGGCATCTTGCAATTGCAGTTCGAGTTTGTGCTTTTCCGCTTCAAGCTTCAGGTTCTTAGCTTTTAGGGCTTTTATCTCATCCTGTAACGCTTTTATCGTTGCGTTGCAGTCGGTAGTATTTGTGTTTGTGGCTGCTACCGGTAAAATTGAGGCTACCGGTAAAATTGAGACAACCAGTACTAAAACTAAAACCTCTGCGAGCACTGACTTAACCATATCCCTATCAACTCCTCTGGATTTTTATTCAGAAAGTCATCAACACTAAATCGCATTCTAAATCCATAGTAGTTTACTTTGTCTTCAGCGCGGTTCGGGCACGATTCGAATCTGTTGCAGTAGAATCGGCAGAAATCGTAGCTGTAACCTATGCGTATTAGAACTTCGTTGTTTATGTCCTCAGCTACAAATTTACACAGCAGCCGGGCAAATTCGCCGTTTGGCCTGTTGTCTATGAACACGACCCTGTATGATGCGAGCTCCTTGACTATTCTTACCTCCTCCTCGGATAAATCGACCAAGTTTACCTCACCGTGCCTCTCAAGTTTTCGAACGACGTTGAAGTATTCTTTGTCTCGCAGCGCTTTTATTGCGCCAATTATGCTCATAAGTACATTACTTTGCGTGATTGGGTGTGATCCAACGACTGTATTGTAAATGTCCAAAAGCAGCTTGATGGCCTTGTTCGTGTCCGTTGAAATTTTATCAAGCTGGAGTTTAAGTTTCCTTGGAATAGACACCCTGACGTTATCCGCATCCACAACTTTTACCCGTACGCCGCTTACGACCCCTCCACCGTCTGGTACATCTTTTGCACAAATTTCTGTTACGGTGCCATCATCTTTGTCTATCGCCAAAATTATTGCATTCGCTCTTTTCAAGAAGTTCAATCTCCTTTTACTGAGCCATATACTGCCATATCTCATCATACGTGGCGTGTAGATCCTGTGGGAGCATACTATATCTCGTGAGTGCAAGACCCTCATCGAATCAAGCCCTTTCTTGTTGAGGTAGTTTTGTGCAATCTCCACTACCGACATTCAATTTGTGACTACGAATTAAACTTTATAAAATTTAAGATCAATTTCCGCATTTCAAATTTAATTTTAAAAAAGAAAAAATATATATATGCCTTAATCTAATAAAGTGATGGGTGATAGGATATGGGTGCAGTTGAGAACTACAGGGCAGGTGTTAACAACTTCTGCAAGAGAGAGTTTGGAGTCGATGCCGGAGACGCTTGCAGAATGGAGATGAGAAACAAGTACAAGAGCATCTGGGAGTAACTTGAAATGCCAGAAAGACTCGCCCCCGTTGTTCGCGAGTATCTTGAATCAATGGAGGATTTTTGTAAGAGAAATTTTGGTACTACCGACTTAAGAGAGTGCAGAGAAAAACTAGAGCAAGCGTACGAACACATCTGGGAGCGTTAAAATTTAAAATTTTATTAGCTTTTTTTATTTTTATTGCTAGGCGGTGGCATGAAGAATGAAGTCTCTGCGGTGTATTGGCACTCTTGCCAGACTAAAGTGCAGGCTTGATGGTAAAGATTTTACACCATTGCCTGCGGACAACGTAAAGTTTGATCTGACGACGATTAACAACCTTTCTAAAGTTAAAAGCGATTATAAGAAGGGAGTATACAGTGTAGAGATTACCGCTGATGATGAAAGCAAGGTAATTTGTAATGAAGAATTTGGTAAATTTGGTCTTGAACTGAGGTGTAAGGCCCTTGGTGGTAGAACTGCCGATTTCCCTGAAATATGGGAGACCGTTATCGAACTTGATGAAATGTATGAAGTAAGCGGGAAGGATGCAGAAGTGGCTTATGGTATTTTCAATCAGGTGCTGGAACAATCCTTTCCCGATATAAAAGATAAGGTTGATTATCTAAAAATATTTGTCATTCCAAAACTTGATAAGTACGGTGCTGGTGCGGTAACAAAAGCTTGGATTGAGGAGGAGGATGACGGACGCTATAGAGTCTATCCCCTTGTAATAGGGTTCTCAGAGAGCGACATCGATGGCCTCTCTGAAGATAAAATCGTTAGAGATACTTTTACTCTTGATTTAATTCACGAGTTATCCCATGTGGCAAGGGAACTTGAGGGCAGGTACAAGATCGATGTTGGTGAAGAAGAGGGGGAGAACTATACAGAAGCCCTAGTACGGGGTGACTGGGTAATAAGGTCGAAGTATCCGCTACCGCATGGAGAAGTTGAAGAAGTGATATATGCAAAGAAGTGCATTCTACCAAAGTGGTATTGTTTCGAGTCTCTTAGGGATGCGAGAGACTTTGAAGAGTTCAATTATGAGTTAGTTACCGGTGAAGAAAAACCAAAGCCAGTAACACCAGAGTCACCAGATTGGGATGAGATAGAGGAGAGGATTCCAGTTGCACCGATCGTTGACATGTTGCGCGGCATGAAAGGTAGCTATAACGTACTTACTGACGTTAAAGAGTACTGGCTTGAGGTAACATCCCCGACTGGTAAGAAGTATTTGTACCACGTTGCTGATTTACACGTAGACCACAAGGAGCTTAGTTTTGCAAAAGTACTTGAAATGGTAGATGAACTTGACTCAGTAAAGAATAATGAGGACGTAGAGGCCGTCTGGGACTATCCTTAATGTGTGTATGAAAAACATTTATATTTTTCTAACTTTTAAGAGTATACATGGTAGCAACTTTATTCTGCTCAGAAAGAGCTGAGAGGTACAACTGCAAGCTTGTTGTAAATGGAGGAAGAACTGGCGAATGGCGCGATATATCGTCTATTGTGTTTGAGGAGGGCATAGACATAGTTGACGTCGATAGTATGACTAAAACTGTAATTGCGGTTGCAGATCGTATTGCATGTGAAAAGGAAGGTGATGTGCTCAAGTGTAGTGAAGTCAGAAAAGCTAGACCTAAGTCAGAAAAACAATACCCTGAATGGGTGGAAAGATTTAGGTAGTCCAACCGTTCCAAGATGTGTCTATAACAAACTCGTGATTTGCCTCTTCTGGATGATCTGGTTCTGTTATCAATACGCGGTCTTCCGGTGAATTTATACGTACTGTATTGTTGTGTACTGGTAGTGCGAACGTGTAGAACCTTATTTCATTGTCCGATATAATAGCACAATATGGAAACATTATTTTTACAGTTTTGTACATGTCGTTTGTTGTATTATTCGGTACTAGGTCTCCATTTTGCGGTTCGAGTATCATCCAGTTACGTAGATCCGATGGATCTCCACCGGTATACATGATTAAGTATGCATGATATGTGCTTGTTGCAAATCCTACTCTACCGTATCCAAGAACTTTTGTGAGTGCATAGTACGAGTCTACTGAAAAATGGAAGCAGGTATATCCGGGTAACTTGTATGGGTGCAAGGTTATGCGTAAGTAGTTCAGTTCAACATCTTTTACCTCTTGAGGTCTTACGGCAAATATAGTATAGTTTTTGCCGTTGTAGTGTACGGTAAATTTGTAATCTTCAATTGTAACGTCCTTATTGCAGAGGCACAAACTTGAGTCGAGTAAGTGATTGCACATTAGCTGCAGGTCTATGACGTCAATCGATCCATCGAAATTTATGTCAAGCTCTCTATCGTACGTGGCGTTGCTGAGTATGCAATTGCACAGTATGACTAAATCAAGCACATCTATACATCCGTCATCATTAAAGTCCCAATCTATTACATCAACGGCTGGATTGTGGTAATTCTCCCATGCTAGGCATGTGGGCATTAGTAGTAGTAAGAGCAATACAGCTCTGAGCATGGTAGATTCTAGTTGTTGGTATAAGTAATTTTTTATACTATTGGGACGTTAGATGTTTTGGAGGTGATTAGATTGTGGGGAAATGGAAAGAAGGTTGTCGGCAGGAAGCTGATTGAACTTAACGATGGCAAAGCAATGCTGTGTGGTGTTGATGAGTTTGGTAATATCATACCGGGCACATGCGAGGAGATAATTGAGAAGACAAGCGGAACGTCAAGGGAATACTCTTTTCCCGGCAAGCCCAGAGTTAAGAAATAAAAAATATGAAGTTCAGAGTTAAGCTCGATTTGGATAAAATATACAAGAAGTATGCAATATTTACCGTCGGATCGAACCGCAGGCTAAGAGCAAATGGCGAACGTCTAGAGCTCATAATTGTGGGCGATATAGTGCAGAGCATAGTAAATTCGGATGAGGAAAGGGTATCTGTGGAAGTAATGTCGAAGGATGTATCGACTATAGGGTGTTAGAATGAATGTAATCCGAGCTGTGGCAGCCCCATTTGTATTGTTTTTTGTTATTATCGTGCTAGTTGTGGTTGGAACCATATGTGGCGTGCAGTACTATATATGGAATCTTAGAGGGCAACCATGCTTTAACTGTGGCTACAAGTTAAAGGATGTTAAGGTTAGTAGGAGCTTGATGGGTGAACACAAGCATTGTCCAAATTGTGGGGCGATAACGTATTTAGAAGTCATTTAGTCATGTCTACCAAATTCATTGATAGAAGAGCCGACATCGCTGCTATTTTGACTAATCCAATTCGTAGGAGAATAAGAGATCTTCTACGAGATAAAGGAGAGCTATCACTTTCTGAAATAGCTCGTGAGCTAAACCAGAGTGAGCCAAATACGTATTATCACTTAAACACGATGCTAAAGTCTGGAATAGTTGAAAAGAGAAATGCGGAGGTTTCTGGTAGGAGGGTAACGCTGTATTCGTTGAGTAAGTATTACGATGAAGCATTCCCGGCTGAAGGTAAGCCAGATTTTGTACCAATATACGTTTTATTTATTGTATATTCTTTTTTGCTCGTACTTTATATAGTGAATGCGGAGTTTGCACGTCTGCTCTTCTCATATTTAGGTCTGGCAAATTATACTGAAGCTTCTATAGTAACTGGTTTTACAATATCGCTTGCTTTACTTGTGTACTATGTTATTAGGTACGAGTTATTTAGGACATAGTTTTTTATATTTTTAGTCTGACTACATTTATGCTTGAGATAATAGACTACATCGATTCAGCGTGTGAAGAGCTTGTTAATCTCTTCACTGTTGGTCAAATAAGTGCAATAAAAGACATGTATGAGGATTGGCTATCTACGGCACCACATTATGATCCCAATGTGCTTGGATATGCTTTTGCGGTATTTATAGTAGCTGTAAGATTTATTGTACCAGTAGTATTGTTTTACTATATATTTGTTAGAAATATTTTCAAAGACATTCGTGTAAGGATACTGCTCGTGTCGATATTTGCAACAGCATTTGCACTGTTCTGGTTTAATCCGATTCAGGTGTTTGAGGAGGCTGCTCAGGGCGTAACTAACTTCTACTACTTTCTAATGGATTTGCCGAGCATTGAAACCGAGCCGCTAGTGTTTATATTTCTCACAAATGGGCTTGCCGTGTTTGTAATCAGGGCAATTGTATCGTTTGCTGGGATATGCATAATGATAGGGATATTTACGTACTTAGTGACGTTTATCGTATGGCTTATCACTGCCGGTAAGACACCTTGGTCGTATACGGATAAGAGCATGAAAGCGCTAGTTGTACAGCTTGCTATAGCATTTATGATATTCTACCCGCTACTTGGCGCTTTCAGGACTTTTGCGACGTTGATAACGCTTGCAATAACCGCAATCGATGTGAAGGAGATATACTATACAATGAGAGGTTATCAAAAAATATGCTACAGTGTAGGTGATAAAGTTGAGTGCAGGTGGGCTAAGTAGAACTGTATTGATTGCAACGCTTATGGTTGCGTTTGCGTTGTTTGGATGCCAACAACCACAACCACCACCGCCATATTCAAGTCCGTGTAAAGCATTTGGAACAGAGTGTGGGGGATGGGTAAGGAACCCATCATACGTATATTGCAAGGCTCTGGGATATGAATATAAGACGGTAAAAGCTCCTGATGGTAGCGAGTACGGAGTGTGCGTGTTTCCAGATGGTAGTGAATGTGATGCGTGGGCATTTTTTCATGGATACTGCGGAAACAAGTGGAGCTATTGCGTGATGTCTGGCGGTACAATTATGCATGTAAAGTACTGTCCACCGGGTGATGAGAAGTGTGAGGGTATTACGTGTGCGTTCCCAGATATGAAGAACAATACATGTGCTGTGTGCGTTTTACCTAACGGAATGGTATGCTCTGAGTGGGATTACTGCAACGGCAACTTATCTAAGTGTAAAGTTCCACCAACAACCGTTGTTACAACAGTTACCACGACTACGACCGTTACAACCACTACAACTACTACAACAACAGTTCCAACCACAACAACTCCAACAACAACGGTTACAACTACAACAGTTCCAACCACGACTACTACAACTGTTACGACCGTCACAACCACCACAACTACAACAGTTACTCCAACTACGACTCCAACAACGTATACGTACTATGTTTCGACATCTTCTTGGGCACAATCATTCAGGATAAACAAAGGTGACGAGATATACATATACGTTTCAGCAGAACAGGGAGAGAAAATATCATGTACTGTTCAGCCATCGTCAGGAGATCCTGATGTATGGTTGCTTAATCCCGACAATGTAGCCGTAACTATAAGTTTCAATCCAGATGGTGAGACTGAGAATTTGCAGTATACAGCAACATCAAGCGGTCTGTGGACGATTAAGGTATTGGGTTACGATGGGGAGGTTATATCGGGCGTCATATATATTACTAAATCATAAAGTTAGTCCAATTTAATTCTTACATGCCCGCTGGAGACGTATCTTCCTTCTTTGATAGTCTTTCGGCTATTCATTAATGAGAGAAGGCAACCCATCCGGGAGATAGGGGGAATCACCATTAGCTTATATTGCCCTATCACTGTCTGTCGTGGATAACTATTTATATAATTGTAGTGAATAGACATCATGATCTCTTGCTCTTTACCCAAGAGATCTATTGGTACTTACATTTTCTGGATAATATCATTTTTCATAACAATAACCGCAATAAGATTATTTCACGAGTGTATGCACGGTGTGTTCTCTGTTTTAACTGGTGGCGAGTTTGGTAGAATCTTCGTAATTGACTGGATACTATCTTTTTATCCGATATTTGCAATCTCATGTAGTGGTGGTAACCCATTTATCGTTACGGAAGGCACGCTCATAGTAACTTGGGTTGTTGCCCTCATCATAGCAATTGTAACGTCTTATCCATTTTTATCATGTTTCACGGATCCATGCTCCGCTGCAAATTTATCATTCAAGCTGTTTGGAGTCAGAATTGGAGCGGTGTTTGAGATGTTCGGTCAGGCAGTATATGCAATGCCAAATTTTATTCTATGGTCTGAAAACGATATTGTGCCGGGTGACGGTACGTACATGTACCAGCTATTTGAGAACATAGGCTACCCCGGCGATTTTCAGTATATTATAGCATTTGCAATGCTTATTGGAGCCTTCTTTACACTCTATTGGTCAATAAAGTGCGATCCCGAAGTGTGCGGGTCGTGTAGAGTGTGGTACGGAGGGTGATAAATGAGCGTACGTGAGCTACTATCTTTATGTGTGGCAACTGTGTTGATGACCGTGCTGATAGCTCTTGTAATGTACTACGTAATGCCAATGCCTCCAGATATGCTTGTACTATCGGCGTTTATAGTCACCGTCGTAGCAGTTATTGGACATGAAATGGTACACAGAATCTACGCAGTTGAATTCTGCCATGCTAGATCGGAGTTCAGCGTAACATACTTTGCGATCGTTATTACATTAATAAGTATAATAATAATGATAGTGCTAATAGCGTTAAAGCTGTGGTGCGGTTGGACTATAAAGCTTATACCTATCATAGCGTCTCCCGGAGCCGTATATATAGCGATGAGGGAAAGAAGCGAGTGTTATGACAACGTAGCAATTGCAGCACCGTTTTACAACTTTATAGTTGGCATAATAACGCTTGTTTGGTTGTACAGCGTAACTCAGCCACCGTTCGTACTTAATGATCCGAACAACATGCTCGAATCTGTTGTAGCGCAGATATCGCTGTTCTCGTTTGTATTTGCATTCTTCAACGCATTACCAATCAAAATAGGCAGTGTTGCGCTTGATGGGTACTGGGCTTTAACGGTCGATCGCGACGATTTGGTAACAAAGGCGATTACAGTAATTATAATAGCAGTAAGCTTTTATGTGCTGTTTGCCCTTGACATCTGGGCTGTGGTGATGTAATGAGCCTAATTGCATCGCTTGTTACCGCAGTAATGCTTGGATCTCTGAGCGCAATAGTACCCGGACTGAATCCAATAGCTTGGATATACAGGTTCGTGTTTGGATCGGATATACCAGATTACCTAAATCTCGCATTTGGAGCAATAGGTAACTTTACTCTAATTTACTCGCTTGTTGCAGTTTTAATTTCACCAATATCGTGCAGAATGCGCGAGTCAATATCTCAGCTATTTGAAGAGCCCAGCAAGGAGGACTGGCTGTACGTGCCAATGCTGTATGCCGTATACCTCTACGTCATCTACGTAAACGGAATGTTTACGTATGAGGCAGCGCTCGTCGGCGTATTTGCAGTGATGATACCGCTAGTATACAGGTCGATAGTGTACTCTGCAAGACAATGGTTGTCAGAGTATAGATCAAGTTGTAGCTACGATATGTACGTATTCTTAGTTTCCCTAGCGGCATCTTTTGTAGTTACTGTTGGCATAATGATGATCGCCAGATTAGTTGTGGCGTGTTTTAGTGGATTTTAAGTCCGTTTAAACTATTTTTTAAAATAAAGTTATATAGTTCATGGCAGTAGGCTTGTACTGATGGGCAGGTGTGATGGTCTCAAAGTAAAAGTACAGGAGGTGTCTGAATGAAGGCAATTAGATTTGGTATATTTCTGTTGGCGCTAGTAGCCGTATTGGAACCATCGATGGCTGTTGTGCTGCCCGGTCAGCATACTACACCAGATCAATCGCTTCCGTATAACTTACAGCTTGCAACTAATCTAACAGAGCCTGATACTGTTGTAATAGCAGTTGCAAATCCAACGGACTTCAGCGTCATAGCCATTGCAGACGAGATCGCGAATAAAGTTGTAGCACCTGTTCTGGTTACACCGCCCGACAGACTCAGCAACTACGTGATTGAAACGGTAACTCAGATGCTTGCTTATGGTAACGTTGAGAAGGCAATTGTAGTTGGCACTAGCAATAACACAACATCGATAGCTGATATAGTAAGGAACATAAATGAGCCACTTACGGGCAAGAATATAAATTTGGTTAACGTAATATACGCAAGTACTCCTGAGGAACTTTCTAAGAAAGCTGCAGTTTATATATGGGATAACACAACGTCAATAATAGTCGCTGACGGTTATATACAGGCCGACATTGCAAAAGCGGTCATCATGTCTGCAATTGACGGAATACCGGTGCTTTACGAGCAAATCGGCAACGAATCAATTGAGGACATATGCGATTTGCTTGGAGTCGGTACAGTATATGTGACTCCAGCGGTAGATCCCGATATAATTTCAGCTCTTGAGACAAAGTACACGGTCAACGACACGTGGCATGGGTTGACAGGCATAATTAACAAGAGTGTTGAGGAATTCATACTTGATGCACAGCCGTACAAGAATGCGACGTTTGTAATAGCCAAAGACCCAATCGATGCAACGCCGTATGATGAATTCCTGTATGTTATGGGTGTGTACAATCAGGCCAATATTACAGTAGTCATGGCCAAGAACTCAACAACGCTCGGAGTAAATCAGACAACGTTCCTGCAGAACGAGGATCCAGCAATGGTGGTACTGCTCGGTGGAGCGGATAAGATATCCGAGTCCTTATCCACCACTGTTGCAGCAGCCCTCTCAAAAGTACCTTGGAGGATTACATATGATGATGCTGTAGATGAAATTACACAACTTGCACTTGCCGCAAGCGGATACTATTATCCAGTAGTTGTAGTTTCATACACTCAGAGCAATAACACTTTCACGTATTACTTCAAGAATGTCGGATTCAGTGACGTAATTAAATTCGACACGTACAGCTTGAGGGTTACATTTACAAAGAGTTCTGGTGACTTTATAAACAGCAACCCATACCCAACGGCTCAGAACGATACGAGAGTTGTTTATGAGTTCAAGGATCCAATATACCCGCATGATTACGTTGTGCTTATATTTAGTGTCACAGAGGGAACGAACTTCTCTCTTATCCCAGAAGCCGACTACTACAGCGCAACACTCGCGGGTACCGTCAAGCCACTGACGTCATTCTACGACTACATAGCTTCTTACTTTGAAAAAGCAAAGTCATGGTTTGCGGATATGTTCTCAAAAGTCGTCGGTATACTTAGCGTGTACATACCGCTGCCCAACTATGCCATAATTGCGATAGCTGCGCTGATAACGTTCGTAATCGTATGGTCTATTGTGGGACTGCTGATTTACATAGCTGTAGTAGCACTTGGCAGGAAGGTTGAGCATCCTGCATATTACGGTCTAATTGCGTGGGTAATTGAACAAGCAAGAAGAGGGAGGTGAGGAGGTTTGAGTAAGAAGTATTTACTAATTTTTGCTTTATTGATGGTTTTAGCGGCTCCAGCGATGGCTGCAAAGATCACTCACTTTAATGGTGCTGCTGCCGATGTAACAGACCAGACGGATTACCTCGTGCTGGGTAAAGGGCTAAGTGGGAACGTTACCGTACTGTTTGACGACAATGGAAACTCATTTACGCTTGATGCTACGAACACAACACTTGTTATAACGTACGCAGTTAATATAAGCTCGTACAGCTATAGTGCATCTGGTGATACTGCTAACTTGACTGTTACAAGAAATCCGTTAAATCTAACGTTCAACTATAGTGGTACATCTACAGTTACAATAAGCAGTATTAACCTAACGTTCAACTACAGTACTGGGTTGAGCACAAGCGAGGGGATAAATACCGCTACTGCAAATTCCAAGAGCGTTCTTGCATACGTAAGTGAATATATTAATGTATACAACGCAACCAATACCACTGAAAAGATAAGCTACATCGTGTTCGACCCATCGGAAGTTTACCACTACATAGCTAACGTCTCATCTGCTGATAGTAAGGTCAGCGTTAAGATTACAGACGGTACATCTGAGCTCAATCTAAATTTAACTGATGCAACGACAAACAAGATATCGCTCTACTACGTCGTATACAGACACAACTACTCTGCGAGCCTTGTACCCGTTTACAGAGTCTACTACAACGTATACTTGAACTCAACGTACTTCACGAATATTGTACCGATACCGGCAGCTAATGTGACAGATATCGGTCTAAAAGAGTCTGACGGATACATGGAGTCAATATTCGTGGATAACAAGCCCGACTACAACAGCTCGTTCATGTTAGTCTGCTACGCGTGGGATGGCAACATAAAAAATGGCTACAAGTTCGAGTACATCATTGACCCCATAGGAGGCTTGCAGGTGACATCCGATCATACGAAGAACGTAACGATAATACTGCCCGCAGCCATAACTGCTCCACCAACGGCGCTATACTGGTGGCAGTATCAAATACAGATCTTCGGATACGAGATTAACTTGTTGCTGCTAATAGGAATAATCGTATTAGCACTTGTGGTCGCATTACTTGTATACAGGAAGGCTAAAGGCCTACCACTGCTACCAAAGGGATTCGTCGCGAGCACATTCCTTGCATACGCAACGCTAGCATTCTGGGCACAGATAACGGAGTGGGGTAGCACAGCGTGGACATGGCTGCAGGAGAACTACGTGTTCGTTGGAATAGTGGCACTGGTAACAGTAATTGTTGTACTGGTGTCAGTGGTACACTTTGGAACGAAGGAGTAGCAATGATGCCATTAGACCCTTTATTTTTTATTTTTTGTGTGGTATTAGCAGCGTTTGTGTATATTAGGTCAGACAGGATTATCGAACTCTATACGCAGGGTATAAAACCCGGAAGAGATGTTCTTGATTCCGATTATCTTTACATCCTAATTCTAACTCTCCTTAGCTACTATCCGGTATATCTAGCATTTTCATCTATATTGCCTTCAAATGTGGTTGAAATTAACGTATTTGGTTTGTATATATTCTTCACGCTCACAACTATTGCAATTGGCATATACTATACTGTAGCTTATGCTCCTGTCTGGTACAGAACTATGGGAGGTGATGGAGGAGCGGTACTCGGTATGCTGATGAGCGTAATGTTTGGAGCCTTCTTTGCAACACACCTTGCAGTTGGTTTGAGCACGGACACATCGATGATAAGAAGGGTGTACGGGTATTACGTTGATGTTGCACTCGATATACTCAAGCTCGTAAGCATGATGGCCATACTTCCTGTTATACAGAGATTCATTGAGTACGCTTACCAGATATTCAAAAACAACATAACGGTTGCATTTAGGGGAGCTTTATTTGCAGCTATTGGTGGCGTAGTTGGCGCTGGAACGCTGCTAGCATTGATACCACTTTTTACGACCGCAACAATAGCCGGGATCTTCTCAGGGATACTTCTAAGGAACAATATTGAAAGCGGTCTTGCACCAATAGCATCGTTGTTGGCTGTTTTGGGAGTACCACCGTTCTGGCACACATTCTATGAGTTCGCAGCATTCAGCTTAATTTCTGCGTCAGTTGGAATGCTTGTTTATTCTGTCGTACACAGGCAGGAGAGGAGGCTCAAGCTCTCAGTAAGTGGAATCGTTGTTGGAGCAATGATTTTGCTATTTGGGGCTTTCAACGAGGTTACTGTGAGTGCATCGGTTGCCGGAGTGTTAAGGAGTGTTCTTGACTTTTCACCAGTAATATCTGACATATCGTACAGTTCGGCATATATAATGGCGGCAATGGTTTCTGTAGCATTCGTTATTGTGATATCGCTTGTTGTTGTATACTCGATTGAGCTTATAATTAGGGTTGTTGGGGAGGTGTCGGCGTAATGGGTGTTAGAGACCTTGTTAAGATAGGAAAATTGAGAAGCTTGGTCGAAGATATATGCACACCAGCAAAGGAGAGAAGTGCTGAATTTAGGAGAGTATGTGCAGAGCTGAGAGAGGATATTGACGTTCTTGAGAAGATATATAGAAAAAAGATGCGTGAAGAGGAAGGGGGGTGATATAGTTGGCTAGAAGGGCTCCGTTTCAGACGTTTTTTGAGAACATACCGAAGGTGGCAATAATAACAGCGTTAGTGTACATAATAATGAAATTCTTCAGCCTAGTCGCTGGTGGCGTACTGGATCCCTATATGGATAAGGCTACATGGCTAATGCTGTTTGGGGCAGTATTCGGCGGTATGGCAATAGCCGTCGATGTGGCGTACACTGGTACATTCGAGCCGGGAGAATCGTTTCTTGTTGGGTTCGTTAATTACATTGCACTATTGTTCGAATATGCTACTTCAAACTGGGAGGTGTTTAAGACCGCAGCTATGTATGCCATATACATGTACGTTGGGATAGCAATATTTGCAGTAATAGTGTACGTGGCAGGATTTTACGCAGGGACGAGAAAAGCAACGAAATAGCATGAACGGTACTAAGCGTCTGACTCTAGCGCTCGCAGTATTTTTTTTTATTATGATAGCTGCAAGCGCTCCATTAAGGCAGATTTTATCGGCAACCGCGTTTGTGTCAAGAGATGAGTTGCCGTATCACGCATATGGTACTGTCGATGAGGGTGAGTACGACTACGTATATCTTACCGATATAAAGGCTGGGGATGAGTTGAGGATAACGGTTAGCCCATACCGTGAATGCGATGATCCAGATATCTACCTATATGACCCAGACGGGACTCTAGTAGATTATAGCATGAAAGTAGCCGGAGCCGATGAAGTGTTAGATGTGACAGCATCAAAAGATGGTACATACAAGCTCAGGATATACGGACTTTCTGGAGATGGTGGAGTTGTAAATTTCAACATAGATATTCTACTCGTATCTGCAGTTACAACGACTACAACGACTGTAACAACGCCCCCAGCAGTGACAACACCCACAACATCTCTTGGAAAACTGTTCATACACTACAATACGTGGGGATACGTTACGCTAAGCAGAGGATGCATAGCGGTGTACGGAGTGGATCCAGTTTGTGCTGGGGATGAGATCAAGGTAGATATAGTTGCTCATAGTGGTGATCCAGACGGCGCGATATACGATAGTGAAGAATACTTACTGATATCGTCGGGAGAGGAAGGGTCAGACAGCTTTAAATGGACTGCCGGATATACCGGCAAATACTTCGTGAAGGTCTGGGCGTATACTGGGACTACGTATGATTTGACAATAACCGTGTTCTCATCAAGAGCTACACCTCCTGAGTTCTGGCTGGATCATTACGAGGGTAGATGTGGTGGTGAGTATGTTACAACTACAACGGTTACGACTGTAACAACGACTACAACGGTAGCTCCGGTTACGTACACAACAACAACTGTTAAACCAACTGTAACTGTAATAACCACCACAACTCAACCGGTAATACCAGTAGCTCCCGGCGGAATGTGCGACTTCGAACCACCCGAATGCTACGACCTGTCTGGTATACCCGGACTCGGAGACTTGCTGAAGTTTTTGGGTACAAACTGGGTGTGTAGAGAGGGAAATCCTCTTGGAGTTTTTGTGTACAACATAATAAACATACCAAATATTGCACTGAACACGGTCGGGTGCTGGATAGTGTCAACGCTAACATCAGTTGGATCGTCGGTCTACAATGCTGTAAAGCCTATAACTGATGGATTCACTCACATAGGTCAATCAATTGGGTCAGTTTTCACCAAAATTGCAGATTCGATCTCTAATGCTATTAATAGAATTTTGTTTGGGGGTGGTGGTGTGTGAAGTATATATTGTTTATTATGGCAGTGATGCTGCTGATGTATCCGGCGAGCGCATCTGAGCTGCAGGCACAGATAACGGTACCCTCTTGGATCACGGATGCCGTAAACAATGCCGTAAAGTGGCTTCAGGAGAAAATAGGGGCACTTGGAGACTTTTTGTACAACAACTTCATAAAAACACCACTACAGTGGATGTATGACGCTCTCAGTAGTCTTAGGAATTCAATAACTTCAGCTTTGAGTACTATCTACGAGGCAATAGCTAAAGGACTGCAGTGGCTAATTTACGGGGGGTGATGGGATGGTAGGCGTGCTTGCTCCAACAGGTTGGGCACTTGTAGGGACGGTGCTGGTTATACTGGGAGTCGTACCAATGATAATAGCCAGCAAATTACCAACGCCCCTCGTATCGATAATTGCAGCACCAATAAGCTGGATAATGATAACACTTGGAGGTTACTTCATGATGTACGGCTTGTTTCCAGCGCAGGCAACTACGGTATTTGGTATTACTGCAGTAATCATATATGCTACCGCTGTAGCAATCATATTGTATAACATGAAGCGTTTGGCGGGAGGTGGTTAGGTTGGACTGGACGATGTTTGAGGGAGCAATGACAGTAATGGCACTTGCGATAGGCTTTATATTCATAAACGGGTTGGCTACGTCGGTCAACTTCAAGGTTAGAATACCGAGAGTAGTAATAGCAGTAACATTTGCAGTGGCGCTTATACTCTTAATGCAATCGGTGGGGTTCATAACGAACGTTCAGCAATTAATTCAGTCAGCACTAGTTAATTCAAACGTACCTGAGTTCATAGCTGGAATCGTGCTGATAGTGTTTTCGGTATACGAGAAGCTGTACGACATAGTGGGTTACAAACCGAGTGGATGGCTTAGATTAACTCTTACGGTATTCGGCGTTATACTTGTACTTGACGGATTGAGGATACTACCGATCCTGTACTACCTGTCGAGCTTCATAGCTTATGCCGTATATGCTGTAGCGTCGATGTTCGTATCGTATCCGTGGTCTGCAGCAGTATTCGTTGTGATGCTGCTCGTAGCGTTCACGTTCCTGTTCGTCAAGTTCAGAGGTGCATCAGCATGAAGAGGATAGTGTTGTTTATACTCGCATTAATGGTTGTAGCGGTACCGGCATTTGCCCATGAAGGTGTAAGAGGCAATGTAACAAGCCTTGTTGAGAGCGGAGTCCTACCGGATAAGTGCATCGACCTCGTTGATGTTAGACACATAGTTGCTAATTTCTCGCATGTGGGATCAGAATCGCGACACATATCGTTTAACGGGATCACCAAGAGCTTGAGTATAACCGTGTATGGCTGCGGTACAAAGCTATCGCAAGCCAACACAACCGAAATCGCCGCTGACAACATGACCGCCTTCAATGTTAACTTTACGTACTATCCACGCAGTGCAACGCTGACGTTTGTTGGATATATGTGGTGGAACAGCAGCAATCAGCACATAGTCAATTCATCGGCGACGATTGCCACTATCAGTGACTCAGACGGATCATTTGCAGTTTCAGATGACTATACATCTGAGAACCCAATATGGGACTCAATCGGAGACAACATTACGGTGAACACTACTGCGGGTTGGCTTGAACACTCGGTGGATACCGCCGCTGAAACCGTCAGGGTCGTCTACAACATTACAATTGATGATGGATACTTCACTTCAATGACTTGGAACAACGTCTCGGTTTATGTGGCCGTTAACGCTACGGCAGGTACGGGTCAGGATGACCTGAACATATACTACTCAACGGATGGAGGATCGACTTGGGTTACGTTATTTGATGGTGCGGACGGATCAACATCAACGGGAACACAGTGGACTGGAGATGTAGAGCTGCCAATTTCGGGTAACAGCACCGTGCTGATAGAGATCGAGTTCGTATCTGATGGAGCTGATGACGATGCAGCGAATGCAGATGTTTACATCGATGCAATAAATATAACGGGAACGGTTTCCAAGTTGCCAACGAGAAATCCAAAGGTTGACATAAATAACGATGGTGTTTGGGACTACAGCTATACTGGTGTGCTGAACAACAGCACAACATCAACACCGTTCTCTCTTTGCGATGTCCTGAACCTGAGCAATACGTTCAAGGTATATGCGGAAGGCAGCCAGAAGGTCAAAGTCAATCTAACTTGGTACGATGAGGGCAGATTGCACGTCATAACTGTTGGAGCGGCCGGAGACACGGAGACCGTGGACAAGTTTGTAGCTGCCGGTGAGAACGTTAGCGTATCATTTAACGTAACGAGATACTTCGCTCCGGTAACAGTTACAATTACGCTCGATGAAGAACACACGCTGTGCAGACAGCTAAACTACTCGATTGACTTGGAAAGCTACAAGTTTATGTTGCTAAGCGATAGCGTTGCTACAGTCTCTCCAGAAGATGGAGTGCATGTACAGAGCTACAAGGCATCGAGTGAGCCTGTGCCTATTTTCGTAAAGCCTGACAAGGACTTGATTGCCGTAGCTGTTAATTTATTCAATCCAGATGCAAGAGCCGGAGATATAATTGCCAGCATGACCATATCGTCCGAGAGGCACGATAATACCGTGGACATAATAATTGGAAACCTAAGCTACGACAAGGTTGAAGTGTTTGTTGATGGGAATTACTACACTTCCGTGAACGTTACCGACGGAGTGGCTTACTTTGCGATTACCGGGTTCAGCACGCACGACGTGGATGTATATGCACCCGGTGCTGCCTTAATAGCTCCGGTGGGAGTGGACTGGAGCTGGATAGCGGCATTGATAGTGTTCGTTATACTGAACTCCGTGCTCATCTACCTGCTTGTAGCGACTTGGAGAAAGGGTACATGGCGGACGTAAGGTTTATTTTTTATTTTTTATCGGATTTTTTAATGAACCCGATTTACGCTCATCACTCACTAGGAGGTGTTGGAGATGAAGATTAAGTTGATCGTGGCGCTTGTACTGCTGATAGCGCTCACGGCTGGAGTCAGTGCTAAGACCGTTACTCCGAACTACGTGGAGGTAACGAATCCACTTACTGATGAAGTAAACAAGGCGTACGCTGTTGCGTTTGCAGATATACCTAAAGACGGGTTGGTGCTGTGGTTGCCGTTCGATGAGGGATGGGGCTACGTTGCTCACGACTGGAGCGGATTAGGAAATAATGGAACGGGGTATAATGGAACAACCCAGCAGATCAACTGGACGGTGGGAGTTCAGGGAGGTGCAGCTAAATTTGACGGAGAGGATGATTGTGTGGACATAGGGGATAAACTCGATCCTCATACGAACGATTGGTCTGTCGCTGTTTGGATAAAGACGGATATGCCTTCTGGAAATATAGGAGATAAAGGTATAGTAACGAAAAATCCACATAGTGGCGACGGTAGATGGGGTCTTTACTTCAATTACGCAAGGGTATTTGGCTTTCTATATGATTCCTCTGTCGGTGGAGGTGTCGTAGTATACAGTGATTCGCCCGTAAACGATGGTTTTTGGCACTTTATAGTAGCAGTTTATGACAGAGACGGGAGCTTAGCAATTTATGTGGATGGCGTTAAAGAAAATGAAAAAGATATTTCAGGTTCAGACGGTGTAGATTTCAACACTTCAACGCCCTTAGTTATTGGTGCTTCTAAAGGTGGAAGTGGGTATTATTTCGATGGACTCATCGACAACGTAATGATCTACAACAGAGCCCTCAACGAAACTGAGATCAAGCAAATCTACGAGGCCACCAAGCCCAAGTACGACATCAACGACGGGTTAGTCTTATACCTGCCGTTTGATGAGATGTCAGGAACGGTAGCTCACGATCTGTCAGGAAATGACAATGACGGGACGGGTTACAGCGGCACAACGCCAAACATCAACTGGACTGGCGGAATCTACGGAGGAGCGGTGGAGTTTGACGGAGTGGATGATTATGTGGAAGTGCCTCATAGTGATAGTTTGAATATCACACAATCAATTACAATTGCAGCTTGGATAAAACCTTCTACAACGCAAAATGGTGCATCATTAGGTTGGCTCGCTTTAGTTGAGAAAAGGTCAGGCAGTGGTAATAGCCCAACTCAATATTTGTTAGGAATACATTACAACAAACTCGCTTTTGGTTATTATGATGGTTCTTGGACAATTTATGAGGCAGATAACCCAACAGTATATTATGATGAAAATTGGTATTTTGTTGTTGCAACTTACAATAATAGCAGAGTTACTCTCTACACAAATGGGGCACTTACAAAAGAGTGGACAGGATATTTTCCGCCTCTACCATCATTTGACATTCCTATCCATATAGCATCAACTTATGATAGTGAGTGGTTCAACGGTATCATCGACGAAGTCCGCATCTACAACAGAGCACTCAACGAAACTGAGATCAAGTACCTCTACGAACTTGGTAAATCGAAGTTGAACCTTGAGAAAGGACTAGTGTTACATTTAACCTTCAACGAACCATACGGCACGGACGTTTACAACTACGCTTCGACTAATGTAACAGTGAATAAGGGAACGTTCTACGGTGAAACGTTTAATGATGGTACGATCTACAACGCTACTTGGACTGATGGTAAGTTCGGGAAGGCCTTGAGCTTTGACGGAGTGGATGATTATGTGGAAGTTTCAAACGATATTTTTAGTGGTTATGACCACAGACAAGAAGGAAGTATTAGTTTTTGGGTAAAAAGAAATTCAATTCAAATTGGAGTTGGACTGGTTCGATATTCACAAGGTCGACCGCTGGTTTATTTTGGAGGAAATAGTGAGTTACAAGTGTATTGGAATGGTGCTGATTCGCTATACACAGCAACAACTCCTGTATCTGTTGGAGAATGGTATTTTGTTACAGTTACATGGAAGATGATAAGCGACACCAGCAGTGAAATAAAAATATATGTAGATGGCGAATTAAAAGTTACGCATGATGCAGGACATTTATCAGAAAAAACAG
>Ga0180302_10000127_pt1 | contig 29983 bp, 28 predicted proteins | sample GuaBasSediGuay17_FD_121794 | JGI IMG/M metagenome (GOLD analysis project Ga0180302, IMG submission 121794) | Subseafloor sediment microbial communities from Guaymas Basin, Gulf of California, Mexico - Guay17, Core 4571-4, 12-15 cm | ecosystem: Environmental > Aquatic > Marine > Hydrothermal... | reverse complement strand
TTTATGTGACCTCGATGGTGTATATACATGACGAGCCACATACTTAAGGACGCCCCAGGCGAGAGGCTCTTCCTACTCGGCAATGAGGCCATTGCGAGGGGGGCCCTTGAAGGAGGCGTCCAAGTAGCCGCCGCCTACCCAGGCACGCCGTCCAGCGAGATCTTAATGACCCTCGCCTCCGTGGCTAAGGACGCCGGCATATATGTCGAGTGGTCGACTAACGAGAAGGTGGCTCTTGAGGTCGCTTTAGCAGCCTCCATATGTGGTCTCAGGGCGATGTGTTCGATGAAACACGTGGGCCTAAACGTGGCCCACGACCCCTTCATCACAGCCGGCTACATAGGGGCTAAGGGAGGCTTTGTCGTAGTTAGCGCCGACGACCCATGGGCGTGGAGCTCTCAGAACGAGCAGGATAACAGGTGGATCGCGAAGCAGGCCTACATCCCCGTCCTAGAGCCGAGCGACGTCCAGGAAGCCAAGGACATGACCGCCGCCGCCTTCAACCTCTCCGAGCAGTTCAACCACGTGTTCATGTTGAGGAGCGTCACCAGAATAGGTCACGCCAGAGGCGACGTAACCCTAGGCCCTCTACCCAAGGAGAGGAGGAAGGGGGTCTTCAAGAAGGATCCCTCATGGCTAACCTACGTCCCAGCCACCGCCAGGAAAAACAGGCCCTTGATGATCCAGAGGTTCGAGAGGATAAAGAAGGCGGTTGATGACTGGCCCTTCAACAAGCTTGAGCTTGTTGACGGCGCCAGGCTGGGCATTATAGCTAGTGGGCTCTCCTACTCTTATGCCATCGAGGCGGTGAAATGGCTGGGCTTAGAAGGCAAGGTCTCCATGTTAAAGGTGGGCACTACCCACCCCATACCTGAGGAACTTGTTAAGAAGCTGCTGACCTCAGTGGAGGAGGTACTCGTCATAGAGGAGCTCGAGCCGTTTGTCGAGCTCCACGTCAAGGCCATAGCTGGCGAGGAGGGCATCAGGGTCAAGATACACGGCAAGGACCTAGTCCCCGTGATAGGCGAGCTCTCCACGAGGAAGGCTGTAGAGGCGGTGGCCAGGCTCGCCGGCGTACCTCCACCCGTCGACTTCGGCAAGCTAGATAAGGTCAGCGAGGAGGTAGCCCCCACTCTGCCCTTCAGGCCACCTATTATGTGTCCGGGATGCCCCCATAGAGCCTCATTCTACGCCATTAAGGTCGCGGCCCAGAGGGTGGCTAAGAGCTATGGTGAGGGCGTCGAGCCCATCTACCCCGGCGATATAGGCTGCTACACCTTAGCCATACAGCCTCCTCTCGAAACCGTGGACACCTGCATCTGTATGGGTGGGAGCATCGGTATAGCTAACGGCCTAGCCCACGTGGTCAACGCCCCCATCATACCCTGCCTCGGAGACTCCACCTTCTTCCACGCCGGCATACCACCCCTGATAAACGCGGTCTACAATAAGGCCAAGATAACGGTGGTAATACTGGACAACATGACCACAGCCATGACCGGCTTCCAGCCCCACCCAGGCACCGGCGTAACCGCGATGGGAGATCCCACTAAGAGGCTCCTACCCGAGGACGTAGCTAGGGGCTGCGGAGTCGAGTTCGTGGAGGTTGTAGACCCCTACGACGTTAAGAAGGCCATAGACGTCATGACCAGGGCCCTGAGGTTCGAGGGCCCCTCGGTCGTCGTAATGCGTAGGCTCTGCGCCTTAGAGGCTTTGAGGGAGAAGCGTAGGCGCGGGGAGAAGATAATACCCTACAAGGTGGACCAGGAGAAATGCAAGAAATGCGACGTATGCGTAAAGATGTTCGCCTGCCCATCCATAGTTAAGACCGGGGACACCTACACCATAGACCCTATTACCTGCATAGGCTGCGGAGTTTGCGCTCAGATCTGTCCATACAAGGCGATAGTCCCAGCTGAGGGGTGATGTGAGGTGAGCGAGGTTAAGGAGTTAAACATAGTCCTGACCGGCGTGGGCGGCCAGGGCACCATAGCCATGTCCGAGGTGCTGGGTATAGCTGCGGTCATCGACGGCTTCAAGGTCAGGGGTTCAGAGGTGCTGGGAATGGCCCAGCGAGGAGGCGCCGTTATAACTTTCCTCAGGCTGGGCAAGGATGTCTATGGGCCCATGGTGCCTGAGGGCAAAGCTGACGTCATGATAGCCCTAGAGCCCTCAGAGGCCTTAAGGAACCTGCGCTTCTTAACCAAGAACACTATAGTGGTTGTCGGCACCAGGCCGATAGTCCCTCCCTCAGTGTCGCTGGGCTTAAGCAAGTATCCGAACGTAGACGACGTGTTGAAGAAACTCAAGGAGTTAAGTGACTTCGTGGTCCCGATAGATCCATATAAGCTGGCGAGTGAAGCTGGCGACGCTATAGCGGCTAACATGGTGATGCTCGGCGCCCTAGCGGGCACCGGTAAGCTGCCAATTAAGGTGGAGAGCCTTAAGCAGGCCATTAAGGAGCGCTTTAAGGGTAAGATCGTTGAGGTGAACCTAAAGGCCTTCGACCTAGGCTATAATTACGTTAAGCAGGCCTTAGCCTCCATCAAATAACCATCCTCTTTATTTACCTCGGTCTAATCAAAAAGAGGAAGAGAGTTTTTTTTTAAGTTCTAGGTGGGGTGGCCTTCCAGAAGTACCCGTAGATGCCGTCGCTACGCCATAAATCTAGCTTCCTGAAGGTCAGCTCTACCTCCATGTCGGCCTTGAGCTCCCTGACGTCGGCGTCGGTTATCTCTAGGAATAGCCTGCCTCCGCCCTCTAGGTTGATTAGGCCTATGGGCACCCCTCTGAGGAAGTCATAGCTGAACGAGAATAGCTTGCCTCGCTTCTCGCACAGCCTAACCTCCTCGAACTCGTCCTTGGTCTTACAGTTAACGCACACCCTATGCGAGGGTCCTAGGACAGGGAACTGTATGGTCCCGCACTTCTTGCACTTAAAGCCGTGGAGCGGGTATATCCTATGGCGCTCACGCCACATGGCTGAGGCGCTGGGGTACGACACGGCCATCGGCACTCTGCGCTCAGGTAGAGTCACGAGGCCTCTCCACTTCAGGTACGTGGTGTAGTCGGGGACCATGCGCTTTGAGGCTATGTGGCCCTTAATCCCTCTCCTCGCTCCTCTCAGCCTCTCCACTCCCTCCTTAACCGTGAACAGCATGGTGTCGCTGCCGTTGCCGTAGCTGGCCATTAACACCTTAGCTCCAGGCGTAGCCTCCTCGAGGGTGGCCACGAAGAGCATCGGCGCGTGGGCGACGCCCGTGCAGCCCACGGAGTCTATCATTGGGTCCTGCACCTGGGTCCTGGGGTCTAGCCCCACCGCTCTAGCTAGCTCGCCTACTCGGCGGGCATCAGGTGAGTACAAAGCCGCCTTGTAGAGGTCCCCTGGGCTCAAGCCAGCCTTGTTGAAGAGCCCAGCTATGGCCTCCCTCATCACCCTCAGGTAGCCCCTGGTATAGACGAAGCGGTCTTCCCAGCTCTGCACGTAGATGTCTACATCTCGCCTCCACACGTCGTAGATCTCGTCGGCCACGAAGTAGCCGTCGACGTACTCAGCGGCTAAATTAGTTGAGCCCACGAGGAAGGCGGCTGCTCCATCACCGAAGCTCTGCTCAAAGGCCGAGCCTGGGGCGCCTAGGCGGCAGTCTGCGCTCACCACTAAGACGTTCCTGGCGGCCCCTGCCTTAACCACGTCGAGGGCCATCTTAAGCGCCGTCGTCCCAGCTCTGAGGGTCCCACCGAAGTCGGCGGTCATCACGTCCCTACGTAGGTCCAGCACGGTGGCTATGATGGAGGCTACTCCCTTCTCCTTAAACGGCGAGGTGGTCGAGGCGAAGAACACGCCGTCGATCGTGGACCTATCGACGTCCTTGGTGCAATCTAGGGCGGCGGCCACCGCCATGGTTAAGCTGTCCTCGTCGGGCCCAGCTACCGCTTTCTCGCCCTTTAAGCCCTTGCCGAGGAGCTCCTTACTCATCCTCCAGCGCGGTATATAGGCTCCATAGGAGACTATGCCCACCATCCCTATGCACCCCTCAGCCCGAGGATAGCTACGGCCGCGGTATTAGAGTCTACAGGGGTCCCGCCTAGGGTATGGGTCAGTCCGAGCTGGTTCCTTATCTCGACCTGCCTCTGTCCAGCTTTGCCTTGTAGCTGCTTGTAGACCTCGTACATCATCCTAAGCCCGCTGGCCCCTATTGGGTGGCCGAAGCACTTCAGCCCGCCATCAGTGTTAACCGGTAGCTCGCCTCTCAGCTCGAAGGTGCCAGCCTCAACGTCCTCAGGCGCCTTGCCCCTAGGGCTGAAGCCGAAGTCCTCGTATATCACCAGCTCGGTTATGGTGAAGCAGTCGTGTACTACGGCTAGGTCTAGCTGCTTCCTTGGGTTCTCGATTCCAGCCTCCTTGTAGGCCATCCTGGAGGCCCTCACGTTCTCCTCTATGTAGGTTAGGCTCCAGTCGTCCTTGTACTCGCCCTGGTACATGCCGCAGCTCATGCCTATGCCCTTGACCAGCACGTAGTCGTCCCTATACTGCCTAGCCTTCTCGGGCGTGGTTATGATGGCAGCGGCGGCCCCGTCAGTGATGCCGCAGCAGTCGTATAGGCCTAGGGGCCAGGCTATGATAGGGGCTTTGAGTGCTTCCTCTATGGTAATGGCCCTCTGGAACTGAGCCTTAGGGTTGAGGGAGCCGTTGTAGTGGTTCTTAACGGCTATCCTGGCCAGTATCTCCTTACCCTTCTCGATGGGGATGCCGTAGTGCGTGAAGTATCTAACGGCTAGCTGAGCGTAAGCGGCCGGTGGAGGGAACCTCGTGTCCACCCTGCTTATGTAGGGCTCGGCTGGGTCGACAACTCCAGGTATAGGTAGGCCTGCGTCCTTAAGCTTCTCAGCGCCACATACTAAAACCATGTCGTAGGCGCCGCAGGCCACCGCGTAGCAGGCATTGAAGAAGGCGTCATGGCCGCTGGCGCACCTATTCTCGCACCTAGACACTGGGATGTAGTCGAGCTTCAAGGCGTAATTGAGGCTCCTACCCAGGAACCCGCCGATGACGCTAGACCACCAGGCCGCCTGTATATCCTTAGGCTCGATCCCCGCGTCCTCAAAGGCCTCATAGCAGGCATCGACAACCAGGTCCCATATGCTCTTGTCCCAGTGCTCATCGAACTTGGTGCACCCCATGCCTATTATGGCCACCTTATCCCTAACGCCTGGCAAACACACACCCCCGAGAGGTTGAGGACCTTTGCTCGAGGAGAGGGGGTTCTAGTTAGGAGTATATGAAGCTTTCGTAAGGACCCATCGCGCGGACCTTACCTAGACGCTACGTGTAAGCCCAGTTGCTCTGCATTAAGGTTATTTAGCCAAGGAGGCTCACCAATCCTCTGGGCGTGGTGGGCTTGAAGCTCCTCCTAGTCCGGGAGGGTGCCTTCAACGTGCTGAGCCCCCCTTCAATGGATGAGGCCCTCAAGCTTTTGCCCTCAGCTGAGCGTGTATGGCTCGACTTAACGTTCGATGAAGCCTCAGCTAAGCTCGAAGCCCTAGCTAAGGTGGGCCCTCCGCCCCACTTAATCTCCAAGGCCCTAGATGGCAGGGGCCCCAGCTACACGTATAGCGATGGCTGGTGCCTACTCAAGCTCCCCGTAGCCACGGAGGCTAGAGTGGCCCTTCAGCGAGGGCTATCACTAATCTTCAACGACAGGGTCCTGCTATCGATACATCCACGCGACGTCCATAGCTCCGAGGAGGAGATGGACACGGCGACCCGCCAAGTCAGATATAACATGGCCTACGCGGTCTACCAGGTAGCCGATAGGCTGCTCGACGACTTCGACGACCTTATCGGAAGGCTCGACGCTGAGCTCTCAAAGCTTGAGGACGAGATTGTGGAGAGCCAGGGCAGAGAGGAGGCCTTAAGGAAGGTGCTGGCTAGGAAGCGCAGGCTCCTATTGATAAACAAGGGGTTATGGCAGCTCAAGGACACCATACACACTTTGAGGCGCGCAGAGCCACATTTCATGGACAAGGAGCTAGACGAGAAGTTCAACAGGTTGAGCGAGGAGGTCGAGAGGCAGATAGACCTGATCGAGATGTACAGGGTGATGGTGTCTGACATCATAAACATATACGCTACGACCCTTTCAAACAGGCTCAACGTCACGGTCAAGGAGCTTACCGTGGCCATGCTCTACCTAACGGTCATAGCCACGGTCATAGGCTTCCCAAACACCGTGGCCACCATCTTCGGAGTCCCCACGCTGGCTGAGGCCATCGAGGCCCACTGGATACTGATACTGCTGGTGGGCTCGGCGATACTACCTATCTTTTGGTTGAAGAGCTTCTTAGCGTCCTATAGGAGGGAGACCTAAGCCTCCACCGACAACACTTCGTACGTGCGGTTAACCGCTCTGACTTTCACCTTAACCAGGGCCGTAAAGTAGAGCGAGTCAGGGTTAAGCCATTCAACTACATATACTCTGGCGCTAGGCGGCGACGCGGGGTCGAGGTAGACCACCACCGGGATGCTCTTGCCCTGCCTTAGTAGGGGGCCAACTTTAACCTCGACCAGTCTCATTACCCCGCTATCTGACTCCGCAGCCCTAAGCGCCTCCACGCCCTCAGTGTAGATTAAGGGGACCTGGACGGCTAGACCCAGCGCTAATAGGCCTAAGAACGCAGCTAGGGCGAAGAGCGCAGTCCGCCCCATCGAAGACTTTATTGCTCAACAATCTTTATAAATAGTTCCCTCACGTGCGCGCTGGAAGGCTGATAGGTTGAGGGCCTTAAAGCGTAGGCAGATAGGCCTAAGGAGGGAGCTGGGGCTAGTCGACGCTATACTACTGTGCACGGGCACTATCTTCGGGGCGGACATCTACATCGCCACCAGCTTCGCTATGTCCGAGCTGGGCCCAGCCTCGCTAATAGCCTGGCTTTTAGCGGGGGCCGTGGCCATAATGATGGCCGTGTCCATGGCTGAGTGCAGCTCCATGTTTCCCAGGGCTGGAGGTCCCTACCTCTACGAGTCCGTGGCCTTTGGCATGCCCGTAGCCTGCGTGTTAAGCTGGGCCTACTGGGCGGCTGAGTGGGCGGCCTTAGCCACCTTCCCCTCCGCGATCGCCCAGTACCTGCTCTTCCTCTTCCCCCAGCTAAGCCTAGTGGGCCTCGTAGTGGTCAGGACGCTCTTCATAGTGGCGATCATGGCGGTGCTGTACTGGGGGATCAGGGCCACGAGGTACATGGAGGACGTGATGTCGGTGTTCGAGAAGACCATACTGTTCGGCTTCGTGTTAATGGCACTGAGGCTCTTCGACTGGAGCAGGTTTGAGCCCTTCGCGCCTTACGGCTGGGACAAGCTCGGGCTGGCCACAGTGAGGGTGTTCTGGGCGTACATGGGCTTCGAGCTCGTCACCATGCCCGCCGAGGAGTTCAAGAACCCTGAGAGGGACATCCCCCTCGGCATAGTCGCCTCCATGATCATAATAACCTCGATATACGTGACCACCAACCTAGCCCTCGTCGGGTCTGTAGGCGCCGCTACTATAGCCGCCTCAGAGACCCCCATCTCCGACGCGGCCCTGATAGCCTTCGGCCCCCTGGCCGCGACGTTAATGACCATAGCCGCCCTCGACTCCATGGTAGCCTCGGAGACGGGCACCTACCTCGGCATCACTAGGCTCGCCTTCGCCATGTCCAGGGACGGCTTCATGCCCGAGGCCTTCTCGGAGATCCACGAGAAGCATCGGACCCCCCACGTCTCCATAATAGTCCAGGGGGCCGCGGCCATAGTGGCAGCCAACCTGTTCACGATAAACCAGCTGATAATATTCTCGAGCTTCACTATACTGTTAAGCTACACCGCCACCTGCTTAGCCGTCGTGGTGCTGCGCTTTAAGATGAGGCACGTGGAGCGCCGCTTCAAGGTGCCCCTAAACATCAAGGTGAGAGGCACCGAGGTACCCATAGTACCGCTCTTAGCCGCGGGCCTAGGTGTATGGATTATGTCCAACACCCCCGTAGAGGAGGTGTTAGCTGGCCTCGCCATCCTAGCTCTGGGCTTCACCGTATACGTGGTTAGGCACATGAAGGAGGGCATTAAGCCCTCGTTATCGGGCCTCGAGATACCTACGCTTAAAGCGTTGGCCACGCTGGGTAAGTGGTCCACCTTAGAGGAGGTGGCCGCCGAGGTCTTTGACACCTTCAACCTCGACATCAAGCAGCTGTCAAGCGTAGCCGCCTCCCTTGAAAGGCTACACTCGAGGTATGGTAGGGTGTTTAAGAGGACGGTGGGCAACGTCGACTACTGGCTGCTTAAACCTAAGCTCTCGTTTAAGGAAAGGTTGGTGTTGCGTAAAATGATGGAGGGCGGCTGGGAGCCCCTAAGCGTAGATGAAGTTAAGCGCTTGGGGCTGCTTAAGCAGGCGCGCAGCTTAATGAGGAAGGGAGTCTTAGAGGAGGAGGAAGGGCTGCTTAGGCTCACTGACGAGGTCTATAGGTCCTTAGCCTAGGCTTTTCAATAAGCTTTTAAGCACACCCTCAATCTATACCTTTAGAGCCTCGCCGGTGGAGGGGACTATAGGGGGAGATGACAGTAGACTTCGTAGACCTAGGCTTCATGTTAGCCGGCTTCCTAGGAGGCCTCGCGGCTAGCTTCTTCATCCTAAGCGACCTCTTCAATAGGCGCCTCCAACAGATCAACCTAGACTACGACCTAGTCAACCAGATCAAAGGCGAGCTAGATAAGAGCGGCGAGGAGCTTCGAAGCAGGCTAATAGAGATAGAGGCTCTAAGCGCAGCTCAACAGCGGAGGCTTGAGGAGCTTAACCGCGAGAACACGGAGCTCAGGGAGAGGCTTAGTAGGCTTAACGAGGAAATAGCTAGGCTAAGCAACGAGAAACGCCGGCTCCAAGACCTCATCGACAGGTTAAAGGAGGAGGACGAGAGGGAGGAGCTCGAGATCCAGGAGCTGAGGGAGTGGCACTTAGAGCACGTCAAGAAGATAGAGAGGCTTGAAGCCGAGAGGGAGGAACTCATTAAGAGGATAGAGCAGCTGGCATATGAGAAAAGCAAGGCTGAGCAGCAGCTAAAGGACCTAGCCGAGCTCGTCAACATGTTGACCGAGAAGCTATCGAACTTAAAGGAGAAGCTCGAGCTGCCCGAGGCATGAAGGGCCCCTGGAGGATAGCCGCCGAGCTATACTGGTGTAGGGAGTGCGGAGTACCTTTACTCGAGCCCAGATGTAATCTGTGCGGCGCTGGAGCCTCTAAGCTACACGCGACTCCTCCGCGCGACGTTAGGCCTGCGCTAAGTAGAGACCTAAAGCTGGCCAGGGAGGTAGTCGAGGAGGAGCTTGGAAGGGAGGCCCTCAAAGCTCTACTGCCCCAGGACAAGGTCGTGCTGCTCAACAAGGTGCCCTACGTAGACCAGGCGGACGAGGTCATAGTCGACGGGTGGCCCGTGGGCACGCTCTACTTTAACCCCGAGCTCTCTAGATGGAGGTTCAAGCCTTCACCTGAAGGAGCCGCCAGAATGTGGCGCTCCGAGGCGGGCTTCTGGGCCCAGCTTAGGGTCAATAGGGTTAGGCAGTGGAGCAGGCTTACGCGGAGCGACTTCTTAAAGGCTGAGCTTCCAGGCCGTAAGGGCAGCTACGTATACCTGGTCTCTAGGCAGGGCCACCCAGTGGGCTTAGCCGTGGACGACGGTGACGCCTTTAAGGTAGTGAAGGCGTGGCAGCCTCAGAAGCCGCACGATAGGCCCTGCTCGTCGAGCTGGGCCAAGGCCTTAAGGGCTAACGAGGAGGCCTTAGAGAAGGCTGAGGCTAGGGCTAGAGCTTTCCTAGCCAGCGTCAAGAGCCGCTACGCCAGCCGCCCCATAATAATCTCCTTCTCAGGGGGCAAGGACAGCTTAGCCAGCCTCATACTGTCCCTGAAGGAGCTAGGGGACGCCCCACTACTCTTCAACGACACCGGGCTCGAGATGCCCGAGACCGTTAAACATGTCGAGGAGGCAGCCTCTAAGTACAGCCTCGAGCTACTAAGAGCCGACGCAGGCGATGCCTTCTGGAGGTCCCTAGACTCCTTCGGCCCCCCTTCAAGGGATTATAGGTGGTGCTGCAAGGTATGCAAGCTCATACCTATCTCGAGGCTGCTTAAAGCCAGGTACCCCGGAGGCATAGTGTCCATCGTCGGGCAGCGCAGGTATGAGTCCTTCGCGAGGGCTAAGTCGCCGGCGATGTGGAGGAGCAAGTGGGTCGCTAACTCAGTGGGGGCCTCGCCGGTCAATGAGTGGTCGGCGCTCCACGTGTGGCTGTACTTAATGAGGGAGCGCGCGGAGCCAAACCCCCTCTATGAGGCTGGCTTCGACCGCGTCGGCTGCTGGCTATGTCCAGCCTGCGAGCTAGCCGAGTTTAAGCTCGTCGAGGAGCTCCACCCCGAGCTATGGAACAAGTGGGAAGGGTATTTGAAGGAGTGGGCTAGGCTTCACGGCTACCCCGAGGCCTGGGCCACCATGGGCTTCTGGAGGTGGAGGAAGCTGCCAGGCGATCAACGTAGATTGGCGGCTAGGCTACACCTCGACTTATCAGCGACCCCTCTCCAAACACCTCGAGGGAAGCTTAGGGTGATAACGTGCTCTGGTTTCAGCCCATGCGCAGGCGAAGCTGGCTTAGAGGCCTCGTTAAGTCCTCCTCCCCCGCTGGCTAGGGTCAAGGAGTTCGCGCCCACCGTAGCCTCCAAGCCTATCCTGGCGGCTGGCACCCTGCTCCTTAAGTCGAGCAGCTGGAGCGCCACGCTTAGCGCTGACGGTAGGGTCACCGTCAAGGCTAACTCCTCAGAGGAGGCTAAGGAGGCCTTAAGGAGGCTCGTGATGATAGCAGCGCGCGCGTTGCACTGTAGCCAATGTTCCTCGTGTATAGCCCATTGTCCCTCCAATGCCTGTAGCCTTGAGGGCGAGGAGGTGAGCGTGGATCCAGGTAAGTGTACTGGCTGTGGGGTCTGCAACAACGTATGCCCAGCGGCCAGCTACATAGGCACCTCTGCTCTAGCTGGAAGCTTCGAGAACCCCTCATCGATATCCTAGCTGGGTTAAGGAAAGAGCCTAGCTTTAATCGATGCGGGGCGGCTATCTAGTCTCGCGGTAGCTCTTGATAATGAATGACTTCAGGTTTAGGGGGTTGTCGACGAAGGCTATGTTGGCGTCGCCCGCCAGCTCAGCCATCTTTTCACATAGGCTCCTTAAGCTAGGGCTCCTGTTATCGAGCATTATTATGTTCAATCTAATGCCCTCCTCCCTCAACATGCTTGAAGCTCTTAAGGCGCTTTGAAGAGGCGTTTGACCGGGGTGGGAGGAGGTGGTGGGCTGCCCGTCGGTTATGAGGAATATGTTTTTGCTCCCCTCCTCCTTCGAGAGGAGCTGCCTAGCGTAGTCGAGCGCCTGGCCTATGTCCGTCCACCCATAGGGCCATATGTTAGCTATTTCCCCAGGCTCAAGCTCATAGAGGTTGTGGTCGTAGGCCACCACCCACAGCTTATCGTCCTTATACTCGGTTTCAAGTAGCCTACGCAGCCCTAAGGCGGCCTCGACCGCCCCTACGATCCTGCATCCCATGGACATGGAGCCCGACTTGTCGATTAGTATCACGTTGGAGGCCCTCGACTTATGGTAGGGCACCCTGGCCTTCAACACATCGTCGCTGAGGTACATGTCCTCCGGGTCCTTGATGGCCGCGTTGATCAGGGTCTCGCTTATGTCGAGCATGTCGAAGGTGTGCTTATACTCGTCGTAGTCGACTAGGAGGGAGCTTGGCGTTACGCCTAGGCCTCCTTCCATGGATTCGTGGGGCCCGTAGCTAGCCGCCCTTATCTCCTTGAAGGCCTCCTCCAAGACCTTCTCCGCGATGAGCTCCTCGCCCTTGGCTGTGAAGAGCAGGACGTGCATGAAGTGGCTGAAGCTTCTAGATACGCGCTCGCGCTTAACGTAGCCCTCCTGCTCTAAAGCTGCTAGCAGCTCCTCGTGGAAGTACTCTACTAGCTGCTGTAGCGGTATGTCCGAGGGCTTAATCTCGCCTCTCTCAAGCTTGTCGAGGAGCTCCCTCCAAGCCCTCTCCTTCGCCCTCTTGAAGCTTTCATCGTAGGCCCAGCTACATATGACCCTCGGGTACTGCTTCATGTACAGGCCCTGCTTGAAGATGTAGTCGTCCAGCTCGCTCTCGTCCATAAACCTCTCTAGGAGGCTCCTTAGGTTAAACCTAGGCTTCTTGGCTCTATCCCTCATCTGGGCGTAGCCCGGGTTTAGGAGGCTGTAGAGGAGAGCCTCGACGTTATCCATTCCTAGGAGCTTAGACAGCGACCTCTCAGCCTCACATAGCTTACACTCTGGCTTCAAAACCTCCTACCCCTACCTCCTTAAACAGGTAGCTTTCGCCCTCCCTTTTAATTAGATTTGTACACCTAGCTAAGGCTTCAAGCAGCACCTCGACGGCTGAGAGGAAGTACTCCTCGTCCTTCTCCGCCTCAGGCATGAGCTTAGACACGACGCTCCTAAGCGCGGCCTGCCCCCTAAGCTTATGGACGTAGTTGAGCGTTATGGGTACGCGGTAACCATTTATGGCGGCGTCACGCAGCGACTTGATCAGGTCGTCGAAGGCGTCCTGCGGTATCGCGTTGTAGATCTCCCTTAAAGTGAGGTTTAGGGCCTCCTCTACGAGCCTCTCTATCAGCTCCTCCTTCCTATCCCTCATCTCGTAGCTTACGTCTATCCTGCCCATCAAGGCCAGCTTGACGTTGTCGTAAGAGGGCCCGTAGTCCTTTAACAGGGGTATCCTACGGCCCTCCTTGAGGGCCGACGACTTGACGTGGTCGAACAGCTTAATGGTGGCTCTACAGGAGGGCTCGCTGGTGATGCGCCTAGCTATGTCGTAGCGGTCCTTGTCCCTAGCCACTCTAACTATCCTAGCCAGTATCCTCGTGTGCCAAGAGGGCATGTCGGGGGGCTCGCCTCTCTCCTTCACTACGAACATGTTCCTAAGCCCTATCTCCACCTCGTCCTCCAAGGTCTCAGGGGGCCCTATCTCTATAACCTCCATCCTGTCTAACAGGGGCTCCTTGATCGGGTTGGTACCCCTATAGTTGGCGGGGTTGGTAGCGGCTATTATCAGGGAGTCTACCTTGAAGGGTACTATCTCCCCCTCAGTGGTGGTGACTTGGCCCTCCTCTATGAGCTCGTGGAGGAGGGTCTGAAGCTGGGAGGGTATGGCGCCTAGCTCGTCGAAGTAGCCGACGCCTCTATGAGCTTTAAGGGCCCTCCCAGGTATGAAGACCTCTGGATGGTCTAAATCGTAACCCTCCCTTATCTTCTGGATGGAGACCCCTCCAATTAGCTGCCTAGTGGTCATCATGGGGTCTCCGGGGATGCGAACCCATATCCTGGGGACCCAGGTTAGCTCGACCTTATCCTCCTCCATCAATTTACGCTTACAGGAAAAGCAGATGGGGTGTGTTGGGTCGTCGTTTATCTTGCAGCCCTTGATGGCTAGGAGCTTGCTCGGTAGAAGCTGAGCTATGGCCTTAGAGAACGTGGTCTTACCGTACCCCTTAAGGCCCTTAAAAAGGATTGAAGATCCCGACATTAAAGCCGTCTTAACAAGCTCCTTCTCCCTCTGCTTACCTACGATGCTGGGGAAGGGGTCAAGTCCCTCCTTCTCATACTCAGCTATGCGCTCCCTAACGTAGTCGATGGGGGACTTAGAGTGGTAGTAGATGTAGGGCTCGTCCCAGATGTTAACCTCCTTACCCTCTAGGTAGAAGCGGGGGGCGTTATGCTCGTTTATCCTGATGTCCCTGTACACGAGGTCCACGTAGTCCTCGCGCCTCATCCACCTACACCTACAGTCTCTTCCGACATAGCTCTTTGGAGAGGGCTACTAGCTAAAAAACTCTCTGGGTCGAGAGCGCGAGGGTTAAATCCTCAAATCCTCCTTGATAACTAGGTGTGAGGTTTGTCCAGCGACGAGGAACTGGAGCTACTCAAGATGAGGAAGCTCCTAGAGCTACGCAAGAAGCTGCTAGCTGAACAAGCCCCTAAGAAGGAAGAGGACCCCAGGGAGGTAGTCGTCAAGAACCTAGTAGGTAGGGGGCTAGAGGTTTTAGAGGCGGCTGAGGCTCAATACCCCGAGATCACCAAGGCCGTGGTTAAGGAGCTAGCCAGGCTGATAAAGGAGGGGAGGGTGGAGGGCCCCATCACCGGCGAGGAGCTCCTCAATGTATTCTACAACCTAGGCATAAGAGTTAGGTTGCCTACTAGGATCTACTACGAGAAGCATGGAGAACGTAAAGGTATAGGGGAGTTAATAAAGGAGCGGATCTCTAAAAGCTGAATTGATCCCTCCATAGAACTATATATAAGGCTTAAATAACGCTTTCAAGCCTAACGTGGATAGGTGCATGCCTTGTTCCAAGCCTTGGAGTTCCTGAAGGGAGTAGTAGGCGAGGATAGGGTCGTCAGCGACAGGGTCTCGCTGCTATGCTACTCAAGCGACATGTCTCCCTTCACCTATACCCCCGACGTGGTGGTCTTCCCCAGGTCCACGGAGGACGTCGTGGAGATAGTGAAGTACGCTAACGAGAATAAGATCCCCATCGTCCCGAGGGGGGCCGGCACGAGTGTTATAGGAGCCATCCTGCCTAGGAGGGGCGGCATAGTAATCGACTTCACCAGGATGAACAGGGTGAAGGAGGTTAAGACCGACGACCTCATAGCCATAGTCGAGCCCGGCGTGGTACTAGACAGGCTTAACGCCGAGCTAGCTAAGTACGGCCTCTTCTTCCCACCCGACCCCGCAAGCTCCCCAGCCTGCACCGTGGGCGGCATGGTTAACACCAACGCCAGCGGGGTCCGAGCAGCTAAGTACGGCACCACGAGAAACTGGGTGCTCGGCTTAGAGGTGGTGCTGGCCAACGGCGAGGTCATAAGGACTGGGTGGCCGGTAATAAAACAGTCCACTGGGTACGACTTAACCCAGCTCTTCATAGGCTCCGAGGGGACGTTGGGCGTAGTCACTGAAGTCATGATCAAGCTGGCGCCCATACCGCCCTACAGGGTCACCATGACCATGTTCTTCGACGAGCTAAGCCAGGCTGGAAAGGCGGTCACCGAGATCCTGCTAGCCGGCGTTAGGCCGGCGGCCATGGAGCTCCTCGACAAGGTGTGTCTAGACGTAGTCAACGAGGTGTTTAAGCTAGGCCTCCCCAGCAGGGAGGGCTTCATAGTTATGGAGCTCGACGGAACTGAGGGCAGCGTCAAGGAGGAGATGAAGAAAGTCGAAGAGGTGGCTAAAAAGGTGGGGGCCAAGGACCTGGCGTGGACCGACGACCCCAAGGAGTCGCTTAAGCTGTGGACCGCCAGGAAGGCCTTGGTCCCAGCCCTCGCCAGGGTCAAGGAGGGCTACGTGCTCATACCGCTGGCTGAGGACCCAAGCTTCCCCATCTCTGAGATAGAGGGGGCTATCAAGGACTTCCAGCGCATAGGCGCTAAGTACGGCCTGATAACCGCCACCTTCGGCCACGCCGCCGACGGCAACCTCCACCCCGTCATGATAATAGACCCTGCTAACCCTGAGGAGTGGGACAAGATGTTGAAGATGGAGAAGGAGATCTTCGACGTCGTGATCAAGCGTAGGGGCGCCCTATCCGCCGAGCACGGGATAGGCGTGGCTAAAATACCCTTCGTTAAGCAGGCCGTAGGGAAGGGCCTAGAGGTTATGAGGGCGTTGAAGAGGGCCTTAGACCCCAACAACATCCTGAACCCAGGCAAGATGGGGCTAGACGTTGAGACCCGTGACGACCCAGACAACATCTTCTACGCCTACATATCCAGGCTTAAAGGAGAGTTCGCGGCGCTCAAGAGAGTCTACGAGGCTATAAGGTGCTTCCGCTGCGGCTTCTGCCGCTCAGTGTGCCCGACGTTCAACTACTTCTTCGTCGAGTCGAGGGGCGCCAGGGGCAGGGTCGTATTGTCGTACTACTTCCTCGCCGGCAAGGTAGAGGCCTCAGAGGAGCTTAGGCAGGCCTACGACATGTGCACGGTGTGCGGCCACTGTATGCAGGTGTGCCCGCCTGGGATCAAGATAGTCGATATAATAGAGCAGATGAGGCGAGACCTAGCCGCTAAGGGCTACGTACACCCGGTGCACAAGGCCTTAGGTGAGAACATCTTAAAGTACGGCAACATCTACGGCCAGGACAACACGCCTAGGGCTGAGCTAGCCAGGGAGCTAGGAGGTGGTTGAGGTGGAGCGAGTCCTATACTGGGTGGGCTGCGTCACCAGCTTTAGGTTCCCCGACATAGCCAAGGCGGCGGTGCAGGCCCTAAGGAAGATGGGCGTCAACCCCATACTGCTAGGCGAGGAGGAAGGCTGCTGCGGCGACCTACTACTCTTAACCGGGCAGATGGAGGCAGCTAAGGAGAACGCCAAGAGGGTCCTAAGCGTGATAGAGTCGAGGAAGCCCGACGTCCTTGTAACCGGGTGCTCAGGGTGCTATAGGGCCTTCACCAAGGGCTTCGAGGACCTAGAGCTCAAGCCGAGCTTCAAAGTAATGCACACCTCCCAGTTCATGGAGGAGCTCTTAAAGCAGGGCAAGGTGAAGTTCAAGGAGCTTAAGATGAAGGTAACCTACCACGATCCATGCGAGCTAGGTAGGCTCTCTGGGGTCTACGACGCCCCTAGGAACGTGTTAAAGGCGATACCCGGCCTGGAGCTGGTCGAGATGTCGTCGTCGAGGAACCTAGCTAGATGCTGCGGAGCTGGCGGCGGTCTCTTCGGAATAAGCCCCGACGTAGCCCAGGAGCTAGGCTTGATAAGGCTTAAGAACGACGTGTTACCCACGGGGGCTGAGGCCCTAGTGTCGGCGTGCCCCTCGTGCTACATGAACTTCTACTACATAATAGCCCGCGAGGACCTACCAATAAAGCTCTACGACCTGATGGAGATAGTCAACATGGCCCTCTAAAAATAAAGGAAACCGAAATTTTTACTTCTTTAAATCCTCTTCCAACCACTTAACTGCGGCTTCGCCGTGAAGGAGGTTCTTTAAGTCCTCATCAAGCTTGTTCGGCTTAATGACCACCATCCACCCTCTGCCGTAGGGGTCCTCATTGACCAAGCTAGGCTTCCTCTTAAGCTCCTCGTTAACCTCGTCTATAACCCCGCTCACCGGCGACTCTATGGGCCCTGTCCACTTGGCTGTCTCTATGGTGCCTATAGGCTTACCCTGCTCGACAGTTGAGCCCTTAGGCCTAAGCCTGATGAAGAGTATCTTGCCAGCCATGTCCTGGCCTCTATCCGTCAACCCCACTCTGACCCTTCCATCAGGCTCCAGCTTAGCCCACGTACGCCCCCTAATGCTCCCGTCAGGGTTCCTACCCCAGTAGTAGAGGTCGTCGGGTAGCTCGTACTTGTCCACCTTGACCATCGTCGCCACCTCGCCACCACTTAGCCAAGATAGGCTATTTAACCTTTTAATGGCGCCCTCCCTGTAAGCCCTTTAAGCTTTTTCTAGAGGGCTTAGCCTGGAGCTCTGGCAGAGAGCCTTGGTCGTGGAGATAGACGAGGAGACCGTGAAGCAGCTCCGCGCCATCCTAAGCTCGCTCAGCAAGCCTGTAACGCTCCACCTGTTTACGACTGAGGCGCACTGCCTCTACTGCAACGAGGCTGCGGAGATAATAGAGAAGCTGGCCAGCCTATCAAGCCTCATAAGGGTGGTTAAGTGTAGCTGCGACGTCGACAGCGAGGAGGCTAAGAGGTTTGGCGTTGATAAGCACCCAGCCATAGTCATACACGGCGAGCGCCCATACAACATAAGGTACTTCGGCGTGCCATCAGGCTACGAGTTCGGCGTGCTGGTTGAAGCTATAGTGGCCGCCTCAAGGGGGGAGGCCTCTCTACCGCCTCACGTAGTCGACGTAGTTAGGGGGGTTAAAGGCAGGGTCCACGTACAGGTGTTCGTCACCCCTACGTGCCCGTACTGTCCCTCCATGGCCCTAGCGGCCTACATGTTCGCGGTGGTCAACGAGAACGTGGTGGCCGACGTAGTCGAGGCTATGGAGTTCCCAGACCTAGCCTATAAGTACAAGGTGTTGTCGGTGCCTAAGACCATCATAAACGAGGGCGTAGAGATTGAGGGAGCCGTGCCTGTAGAGCTCTTCGCTGAGAAGGTAGCCGAGGCCTCAAGGTGACCTAGATGTCGCTCTCCCTGCTCCTAAAACCGTCTTGCGACGTGGTGGTGGTCGGGGCTGGGCCTGCAGGCTTAACAGCAGGTATGTACGCTGCGAGCTTAGGGTTAAAGACGCTTATCCTAGAGGGGTCGACTCCTCCCCGCCTAGCGCTAGCCAAGGAGATACGCAACTACCCTGGCTTCCCAGACGGGGTTGAAGGGCGAGAGCTGCTCTCAAGGTTTAGGGAGCACGCGCTTAAGGCGGGGGCCACCATCAAGGAGGGCGAGGTCTTAGCTCTAAGCCTAACGCCCCCCATCAAGTCGTTGACCACGAGGACCGAAACCCACACCTCCTACGCGGTCATACTGGCGGTCGGCGTAAGGAGGAGGAGGCTGAGGATTGAAGGGGAGGAGAAGCTCCTAGGCCTAGGCGTCTCCTACTGCGCTGTCTGCGACGGCCCCTTGTATAGGGGGCGTAGGGTAGCGGTCATAGGCGACGGGGAGGACGCAGTCAAGGACGCTGTGCTCCTAAGCGGCTTAGCCTCAGCCACCACCTTCATCCCCTTGAAGGGGCTTACGCCAACTCAACGTGAAGAGCTAGCTAGGCATGGCGTGTCCATAATGGAGGGCGCACGCCCTAGAAAGGTCGAGGGCGAGGGTAGAGTTGAGAGGCTGATAGTGGAGACGGGCGAGGGGGTTAAGGAGCTGGGGGTTGAAGGCGTCTTCATAGTGACTGAGGAGGTTCCAACTGTAGCCCTACTACGTAGAGCCGGGGTCGAGGTTGACGAGAGGGGCTGCATCAAGGTCGGCAGGGACCAAGGCACTAACATAGAGGGCGTGTACGCAGCTGGCGACTGTACGTGTGGCGGCATGCAGGTCGCGACGGCGGTGGGCGAGGGGGCGAGGGCGGCTATAAGCGCGTCGATGTACGTTAGGCGGGCCGCTAAGCCGTCGTCGATTAAGCTTGGGCGTTAGGCCTTAAAGCAGGCTCGCCTAAGCCCTTAAGGGTTTGAGGCCCGAGGACGCCTTAAAGCTGGGGTTAGACGAGGTGCTAGCTGAGTCTAGGGGGCTTAGCCTAGCTAAGCTAGGCGACGAGGTAGTCTTCTATACGCCTAGCTTCCTTCCAAGCTCGCCCAGCGGCCGTATGACCCCTCCCGCCAGCTTCATCTCAGTCTCAGTTACAGGCTACGCGTGTGCCTTACAATGCGACCACTGTAGAGGCCGCCTGCTTAGAGGGATGACCCCAGCCACCACCCCGGATAAGCTAAGGGAGGTCTGCCGGAGGGTTAAGGAGTCTGGAGGGGTAGGGCTGCTTATTAGCGGCGGCAGCGACGTTAAGGGGAAGGTGCCGCTTAAGCCCTTCCTGGACGTCATATACTGGGCTAAGAAGACGCTGGGGCTAACTGTGGTCGTACACACGGGGCTCTTAAGCGAGGAGGTAGCTAAAGGCCTAGCTGAGGCTGGGGTCGACGCAGCCCTACTAGACGTGATAGGCTCAGAGGACACCGCTAGGCGAGTATATCACTTAGACGTTAAGCTAAGCGACTTTGAGAGGGCCCTAGCCCTCCTGGAGAGGTACAGGGTGCCTACGGTTCCACACGTGCTCGTAGGCCTACACTACGGCGAGCTTAAGGGGGAGCTAGAAGCCCTTAAAATGATAGCTAGGCATAACCCAGCCGCCATAGTGGTGATAGCCCTCATACCCTTGCCCGGCACCTCCATGGAGCACGTTGCCCCTCCGCCCCCTGAACAGGTGGCTAGGATCGTGGCAGCGGCCCGCTTCATAGCCCCAGGCGTACCCATAGCCCTGGGCTGCGCTAGGCCTAAAGGCAGGCATAGGTCCGAGAGCGACGTGTTGGCCTTGAGGGCTGGGGTCAACGCCATAGCCTTCCCCTCCCAAGAGGGGGTTGAAGAAGCCCGTAAGCTGAGGCTTAAGTATAGCTTCCGCCCCACGTGTTGCTCGCAGGTCTACGTCGACCTGAAGAGGGAATCTAGTTGAGGGTTAAGGCTCTCTTTAAGGAGGACCTATGCTACGAGGACAGCCACTCGTGGCTTAAGGTCGAGGGCGACCTCGTCAGGGTAGGCGTGGACGACATAATTCAGCAGGCAGCTGGCAAGCTAGTATATGTCAACCCCCTAAGGCCGGGGGCCCAGGCGCGGCGAGGTATGCCCCTGATAAGCTTAGAGGCTAGCAAGTGGGTAGGCTCCATAAACTCCCCGGTGACGGGGACGGTCGTCGTCGTCAACCAGGAGGTCTTAAGGAAGCCTAGCTTGGTCAATGAGGACCCCTACGGCAGAGGGTGGATCCTGTTAATCAAACCATCAAACCTGGAGGAGGACCTAAGGCACCTACGCTGCGGCGAAGAGGCCCGGAAGTGGTTTGAGAGCGAGGCTCAAAGGCTGCTGAGGAAGGTGGCTTAACCCCTGATTAAGGCTTAATAGCGCTAGCGTCGACCCAGTAGCCCGGTGGTCTAATGTCTAGCTTCGCTAACATAACCTACGAGAAGGAGGACGGAGTGGCCTGGATCACCATTAACAGGCCGAAGGTGTTAAACACCTTAAACTTCGAGGCCATCAACGAGCTGGCCTTGGCCCTAGAGGACGCCGAGAAGGACGACAACGTCAGGGTGGTGGTGCTCACCGGCGCCGGCGATAAGGCGTTCTGCGCGGGCATAGACATAAACCAGTTCATAGCCTTGACCCCCATCAAGCGCAGGGAGTTCACCCTAAACTACAGAGAACGCATACTGAACAGGATCAGGGAATTGGGCAAGCCCGTGATAGCCATGGTCAACGGCTACGCGCTCGGCGCAGGCTGCGAGCTAACCATGACCTGCGACCTCGCTGTAGCCTCTGAGAGCGCTAGGTTTGGTCAGCCAGAGGTCAACATAGCCGCCATACCGGGCGGTGGAGGTACTCAGCTGCTGCCTAGGCATATAGGCGTGAAGAAGGCTATGGAGCTGATAATGACCGGCGACATGATAGACGCTAGGGAGGCTGAGAGGCTGGGCATAGTCAATAAGGTGGTGCCCCCTGACAAGCTGAAGGAGGCGGTCAAGGAGCTAGCCGACAAGCTTAAGTCCAAGAGCCCCGTGGCCCTGAAGATAGCCAAGGCCGCTGTGAATAAGTCGCTAGAGACACTGCTATCGGCTGGGCTGGCCTACGAGACCGAGGCCTTTACGCTATGCAGCACCACCGAGGACTTCAACGAGGGGGTTAAGGCCTTCCTCGAGAAGCGTAAGCCTGAGTGGAAGGGGAGGTAGTTAACCCCCTCTTTTTAATCCCTTTATACACACGAAGCTTTTACCTTCAAGCTCCACGCTGGGCTCCTCAATGAAGCCCACGCTGCTTGGAGGGTAGCTTATGGTGCCTAAGGCTTCAGCGACCTCAAACCCAGCCCTCAACATAGCCTCCTTGAGCTCTTCGACGCTTAGGAGCCTCATCAACCTGTAGACGCCGTCGCCACGCTCCGCGTAGCGCCTACCCCAAGGCGACTCCCTGGGTATTATGCAGGCCACGAGGAAACCTCCAGGCTTAAGCACCCTGTACGCCTCCCTCAAGGCCTCCTCCACGTCCTCAAGGAAGCATAGAGTGGCTGTGGTTAAGACGTAGTCGAAGCCTCCCCCCTTAAAGGGGGTCCTCTCAGCCTGAGCCCTAACCACCTCTAGGCCCCTACTTTTAGCCGTCCTCAACATGCTCAGCGAGGCGTCGAGGCCGACTTCAACCCCCACTTCGCTAGCTATAATCCCGGTGCCCACGCCCACATCCAGGCCTAATCCTCCAGGGACGAGCCTCTTAATCGCCGTGACTTCGTTTCGATACTCGTACGGGTGCTCCTCGTACCACGAATCGTACTTGGCGGCCAGCTCGTTAAACGCCTCTACCGCCTCCCTAAGCCTTCTCAACCTAGGCTCCTCCTAATGTAGGCCGCTTCCACCAGGAAGTGCCTAACGTACTGTTCGTCGCCCTCTAGGTAGGATAGTAGTAGGCTGTTAACGGTGTTCTCGTGTCTACGCTCACTGGGCGACCTAGGGCCCAGCTTGACTCCAAGCATCTCCTCAGCGGCCTTAAGGTCCTCCTCCACCTTGAATAAGGCCTCCCTAAGCCTATCCTCAAGCATTCCAGCTCTACGAGCCACCCCCTCAGCCTCCTCTTCAACCTCCTCCAAGTTCCTCCAAGAGACGAAGCGTCCAGCCTCGCTTAGATCCAAGTCTAGGTTGAGGTAGGCCGATGTCAAGGCTCGCCACTCGTCCTCCTCAAGCTCCCTTAGGGCCCTCAAGCCTAGGAACTCGGGCGGCAGCCCTAACGAGTATAGGGCGCACGTGAAGGGTATGGCCCTAGGCAGCCTGACCCCCCTAACCCCCCTGCTATAGCCGAAGAGGCCTATATGCAGCCTCCTAGCCCTCCTAGGAGGCACGTACATCGAGAGGCTGTTGATTAAGGGGGCCAGGTCCTCGACGACACCTTGATAGGCCTCTCTAAGCTTATCCAGGGCTCTCAGGAGGGCCTCCTCATCCTCCACCTCCATAGCTTCTCTCGCTGGAAGCCTATGGTTAAGCTCAGCTACGGCCCTCCTAGACACCTCCTCCTCGTAATCGTACTTTAAGGCGGACTGCACGGTTACCGTAACCACCCCTCCATACTCGTCGAGGAAGTTAGCTAGGTTGTTAGGGGAAAGGTGCCCTCTAAAGGGGAGACAGCCTACGCCTATAATCGGGTAGGCCTCGACCCCTTCATCTCTAAGCCTACTTAGCTTGTATAGCGCTAGCTTAGCTAGCGCCACGGCGCTGGGCAGGCCATAGTTTAACGCTGGGTCCGACCTAGCTATGAAGACCCGGACCCCTCTAAGGCCCATGGCTTCAGCGTACAGCTTCACTATGTGGTCGGCGGAAAGCAAGCTCGGTAGGTCCTCTATCAACGGTATAACGTTGACCCTTTCAGGCTTAAACTCCCCAAGCCACTTAGCCACCTCCCCTCCAAGCTCAGCGTGTCTCGTCAGCGCCTCATAGTACCTGTGGAGCGCAACTACCTCCTCGTGGCTTGTAGTGAAGGGTAGGATGACCTCGAAGATGGGAGCTACCTCCCTGCCGTAGAACGTTGAGGCTACGTCGAAGCCCACGGCTATGTTCAACAGGGTCTCAGCGACCACTTTACGCTCGGCCTCCTCTATCCTAGGGTTCGGCAGCCTATAGGTCAGGAAAAGGTCTTCACCCAATACATGCTCCCTAAAGAAGTCTCCGTGAGCTGCTAGGAGCTTCCTCACCACCCTGGTATCCACGTCCTTACCCTCAGAGTCCCACATAACCTCGCGGCAGCCCAACGCGCTGTAGGCGTAGAAGGCCTCACGCACCTCGTCCTCGCCCTGTATGACCTCCCCGCTGCACCAGCTAGGAGGCCTAGCGTTGTCTGGGTGTTGGGTGGACATGGTCCTCGGCACCCTTTCGAAGCTCCACTCCATGAACCTGCCACCCTCGCTTAGCCCACGCTCAGGGAGGTTAAACAGAGGATATACATAAACTACTAGGCTAAGAGACCGCTACTCAAGGAGTCACGTCGCGGCTCAGTGAAGCTAGCCTTATTAACCTCCGCCTTAGACTTAAAGGCTGGGCTCCGGCCTCCCCACGCACCCGTCATCGGGTACGGGATGAGGGAGGCACCCGTCGGGCGCCCTCCCACCTTCAACCTCTATAGTACTCACGGCGTATTTTATCGACGCTGCGCTTAACGTCCTCTAGGAAGCTCCACCTAGACCTAACCTTAAGGACGTGGCTTAGGTCCAAGTCAGCCACGTAGACCCCCTCCTCCACGCCTGCATCCAAGATAAGCTCCCCCTCAGGCGACGCTACGAAGCTGCCACCAGCCACTCTTCTACCGTCGGGGTAGTAGGTCATGGTGTTGTTTACAGAGGCTACGAACACCGTGTTCTCAGCCGCCCTAGCCCTCCCCACAGCCCTCCATAGGCTTATCCTATCGGCGGGGATGCTTGAAGGGTTTAGGATCACATCGGCCCCTCTAAGGGTCAATCTCCTAACCACCTCAGGGTACATTAAGTCGACGCACACCACCACACCCACCTTGACCCCGCCCACATTGAAGACCGTGGTCCTCCACCCAGCCCTTATGAAGCTCCTCTCGCCTATGGCCGAGGAGGGGTAGTGTTTATCGTACTCGTATGCCTCGCCGCTCGGAGTCAACGCTACGCCTAGGCTTAGGGCCTCAGAGGGGCCACTTACATAGTGGGCGCCAGCCACCACGACATAACCCCTAGCCTTAGCCAGCTTCCCCAGCTCCTCTACTATGGTGTGGTGCTCATCGTGGGATAGAATTCTCTTAGAGGCCCAGTTCTCAGGTAGAACCACGAGGTCCACGTCCTTAACGCTCGATAGAAGCTCCACGGCGTGTCTCAGGTTCTCGTCTAGCTCCTCCTTCCTAGCGAATTGAAGTAGGGCTAGCCTCAACGCCTAGCTGTGCCTCCCCACTGACCTAGCTAGCTCCTCGACGGCTGATAGGAGCCTCTCAACGTCCTCCTCAGTGTTGTAGAGGTAGACGGAGGCTCTCACCGTGCCCCTAGCTAAGCCGAGCACCCGCTTAATCAGGGGCTGAGCGCAGTGCATCCCAGACCTAACCGCTATCCTAGACGCGTCCAGTATCATGGCCACCTCGTGAGGGTCCAGGCCCTCCACGTTGAAGGAGGTTATCCCGAGCTTATACCTAGGCTCGGGGCCGTAGACCTCTACGCCTGGTAGCTCAGCTAGGCCTTCATGTAGCCTCCTACCCAGCCTTCTCTCATGTTCCTCGACGCTGTCCATCCCCAGCCTCTCCAGGTACTCGACGGCGGCTCTCAGCCCTATGGCCTCGGCTATCATGGGCGTGCCAGCCTCGAACCTAGCGGGGCCGCTTAGGAGAGCGAAGCTGCCGACGTCGACCTCCTCCACCGTGCCTCCCCCTATGAATACAGGGTCCAGCTCGCTCCACGCCTCTCTGCCTATGAAGAGCCCTCCTGACCCTGTGGGTCCACACATCTTATGGCCTGAGAAGGCTAGAAAGTCGCACTTCAACCTTGACACGTCCACCCTGAAGTGCGGCACAGACTGCGCGCCGTCAACGAGCATCAGCGCGCCGTGTTCATGGGCTATCTCAGCTATCTCCTTCACGGGCGTGACCACGCCCAGGACGTTGGACACGTGGGTCACGGCCACGAGCCTGGTGTTGTCGTCTACCACGCGCTCCACCTCGCCGAGGTCGAGGAAGCCCTCGCGGCTAGGCCTAACGACCTCGACCTTGACTCCGTAGCGCTGAGCACACTTCAGCCAGGGGAGGTAGTTTGAGTGGTGTTCAAGCAGCGTAGTGACCACCTTGTCTCCTTTCCTCCACTTTAAGGAGTGAGCCACGAGGTTTATGGCCTCGGTAGTGTTCTTGACCATGACCACCTCCCCCCTCCCCTCAGCGTTTATGAACTTAGCCACCGCTCTCCTAGCCTCCTCGTAGGCCTCGCTAGCTCTCCTAGCCAGCTCGTAGATCCCCCTCCCCACGTTAGCCCTATACTCAGCGTAATACCTATCCATGGCCTCGACGACCTGCCTGGGCGTCAAGCTCGTAGCCACGCTATCGAGGTACACGATGCCTGTCTTAAGCAGAGGAAAGTCCTCTCTAACCCTCGCCACGTCGAGCATGCAGGCCCTCCTAGCACAGGCAAAAACCGTCCCCCAGGCTATTAAGCTGCCGTCGCCCCCCAACTAAGCCGCTTTTAACCGCTACCTGGGGCGTAGAAAGCGCTAAGCGCCGAGGCTCCCAAGAGGGGGGCGTGAAGGGCGAGGTAATTAAGAGCTGCTGTCGAATGTGTGGCCACGGCGGTTGCGGCGTCCTCGTCTACGTGGAGGACGGCAGGGTCGTCAAGATAAGGGGAGACCCAGACCACCCTATAAGCCGAGGCTACGTGTGCTGTAAATGCCTAGCCTCGCTTGAGTTAGCCTACCACCCTGCCCGCCTCAAACACCCGTTAATGAGGGCTGGGGATAGGGGTTCAGGAAGGTGGAGGAAGGTCTCTTGGAGCGAGGCCCTCGACGACATAGCCTCGAGGCTCAAGGAGATCAAGGAGAGGCATGGAGCCGAGTCCATCGCCTTCCTACAGGGGGCGGAGAGAGGCTTCCACCACTTCCTATACAGGCTAGCTAACCTCCTCGGCACTCCCAACGTGGCCACCGCTGGGCACATATGCTACGTTCCTAGGCTGGCCGTATCCATCATAACCTGCGGTAACCTCCCCCTCCCAGACTATGAAGGAGGGCCCAAGTGCGTAGTGGTATGGGGTTCAAATCTGCTACATTCAAACGCCGACGACCGCAAGGCCATCCAGCTCCTGGAAGCCTTAAGGAGGGGGGCCAAGCTCATAGTCGTCGACCCAAGGCGCACCGCGCTCACTGACAGGGCAGATCTATGGCTTCAGCTTAGGCCAGGTACCGACGCAGCGCTGGCTCTAAGCATGGCCCACGTGATCATAGCCGAGGGCCTATACGATAGGGGCTTCGTCGAGAAGCACGCCCACGGCTTCAAGGAGTTCGCTGAGCGCGTCAAGGACTACGCGCCTGAGAAGGTTGAGGGGTTGACTTGGGTTTCGGCTGGTTTGATTAGGGAGGCTGCTAGGCTTTATGCGTTGTCTAAGCCTGCCTGCATCCAATGGGGGGTCTCCATAGAACATAACTTAAACGCGACCTCCACAGTCCACGCCCTACTGAGCTTAATGGCTATAACCGGGAACCTAGACGTCCCAGGAGGCAATGTGCTCTATAGCCCGCCCCCCGTGCTACCCATGAGCCGCTTCATGCTCCTTGACAAGCTGCCTGAATCTCAGAGGAGGAAGAGGCTGGGCGCTGACAAGTATAAGCTGGCGGACATGTTCCAGTTCGTCCCACCCCACGCGCTATGGAGGGCTATTTTAACCGGCCAGCCATACCCAGTCAAGGCCCTTCTAGTGTTTGGCAGCAACCCGCTCATAAGCAGCGAGGAGGCCCTTGAAGCCTACGAGGCCCTTAGGAGGCTGGACTTCTTGGTGGTTGTGGACTTGTTTATGACTCCTACGGCTGAGTTGGCTGATTATGTGCTTCCTGCTGCCACCTGGCTGGAATACGACTACATAGCCGACTACTGGAAGAGGCACGGCTACGTCTTCGCCCAGCGTAAAGTAATTGACCCTCCAGGGGAGTGCTGGCCGGACCATAAGATAATTAACGAGCTAGGCAGGAGGCTAGGCTTCAGCGAATACTTCTGGGACGACGTCAACCAGGCCCTAGACTACATACTGAGCCCCTCAGGCTTAACGTGGGAGCGCTTTAAGGAGCTAGGCTTCCTTAAAGGCCGCCTCGAATACCGTAAATACGAGAAGGCCGGCTTCAGGACGCCCACAGGGAAGTTCGAGCTCTACTCCACGGTGCTCAAGAAGCTGGGCTACGACCCCCTCCCAAGCTACGTGGAGCCTCCTGAGACCCCGCTAAGTAACCCTAAGCTAGCTGAGGAGTACCCCTTGATATTGATGAACGGCGCCAGGTTCATAGCTTTCTTCCACTCTGAGCACCGGTCAATAAGCTCCCTCCGTAAACTACGTCCCGACCCACTGCTCGAGGTACACCCTAAAACCGCGGAGAAGTTAGGGCTAAGCGACGGGGGTTGGGCCTACGTCGAGACGCCGAGGGGCAGGGTGAAGATGAAGGTGAAGGTTACAGACCGCGTACACCCACTATGCGTGCACGCAGACCATGGCTGGTGGTTCCCCGAGGAGGGAGGGCCATGCTATGGGTGGAGGAGGTCCAACGTAAACCTGTTGACGAGCAATAAGCCCCCACACGACCCGTGCTTCGGGTCGACGAACGTGAGGGTCTCGCTGTGTAGGATCCGCCCAGCCAGCTAGCCAGACACCCAGCTCTCCCCTTTCTCCGTGACCTCCTTCTTCCATATGGGGGCCCTAGACTTGACGAGCTCTAGGGCCTCCATGGCTGCCTTGAAGGCCTCAGCTCGATGCGCTGAGGCTGCCACTATGAACACGGTGTCCTCGCCCTGCCTCAACTCATCCACTACGTGCACTATCAGTAGCTCCTTGGCTCCCGTCCTCTCCAAGACCTCCCTCCTAATCTCCTCTAATCTCCTTAGCGCGACCTCCTCGTAGGCCTCGTACACCAGCTTCTTGACCGGCGAGCCGTCGTGGCCTACGCCCCTAACCACGCCGTTAAAGACCACTATAGCGCCGCATTCCCTGAAACCTTCGCTCCTCTTAACCTCCTCCACCAGGTCCTGTAGCTTAACCTCCCCTCGCTTAGCTAGCCTAACCTTCACTCGCCTAAGACCTCCACCAGCACCCTCCTGCTTCTAGGGCCGTCCATCTCCACTAGGAAGATGTTCTGCCACGTACCCCTAACCAGCCTCCCATTCATCACCGGGAAGGTCCTGGAGGACCCTATGAAGGCCGAGGCTAGGTGGGCGCTGGCGTTGTCGTCGATCCTATCGTGTAGCCACCCAGCCCCTCTAGGGTAGTCCGACTTGATCTTGCTGAGCATGTCCTGCATCAACCCGGCCTCGTGCTCATTGGCTATTATGGCGGCGGTGGCGTGGGGAGCGTGGATGAGGCATATACCGTTGTTAACGCCGCTCTCCCTTACAGTCTCCTCCACCTGCCTGGTTATGTCGACGAGCTCGTAGAGCTGGCTCGTAGCCACCCTTAACTCTTTAAAGAACACCTTCAACCTGTAGGCCCCCTACAAGGTAGTTGGTTTCGTTCACCGCTCACCTCACCTCCTATACATCACGGGGCCCGCCGCGCCCTCAGCTACCTAAGCTTTAACCCAGCTAGCTTTTCTGTGTTACGTAGGAAGCTATTTTACTCGCCTCCATCGTCTATGACCGATAGGGACTGTAGGTTGAGCTTCGCCAGCTTCCTACATGCCTTCATAATGCTGTTCGTGGTCTTCGACGCTATAGGCAACGTTCCAGCCTTCCAAGCCTTCACCTACAGGATGACGCCGGCTGAGCGCAGCAAGGTAGCTAGACAGTCTGTGTTGGTGGCTGGAGCCGTGCTAGTGGCGTTCATGTTGGTGGGGCGTTATCTCTTCGAGGCCATTAAGGTCTCCATAGCCGACTTCAAGGTGGCCGCGGGCATAGTGCTCTTCATACTCTCCGTGGAGCTGGTCCTAGGCAAGCTGGAGCCCGGGATGATGAAGGTGGAGGCGGACGACGTAGCCATCGTGCCCCTGGCCACGCCTTTACTAGCGGGCCCCGGCAGCATCTCCACGGTGATATACATAGCTGAGGTGATAGGGCTTCCCGAGGCCTTAACCTCCGTGGCCCTCAACGTGCTGCTCGCCTACATAATCTTCAGGTCCTCGGAGAAGCTCTTCGTGGTGCTTGGCAAGAACGGGGCAAAGGCGGTGACTAGGATCATAGGCCTAATCATAGCCGCCATGGCTATAGCCATAATAAGGGAGGGCCTAGAGGCCATGCTGCTGGGCTAGGAGGGACATAAAATGAAGGGGAGGGGGTGGGTTACTCGATGATCTGTATAGCCTGGTTGGGGCACTGTGATTCACAGGCTCTACAAGCTACACAGGCGTCCTCGTTAACCACCACTACTTTATCGTCCTGCTTCTCGTAGACCCCGCTCGGACATACTTCGACGCACGTACCACAGTTGTTACACTTGCTCTCATCCTTAATTACTTTGGGCATATGCGCCCCTCCATCTATAGGCGGCTTCTAAAGCAGTCGCTTTCAGTATATAAGCGCAGATTCCCCTC
>Ga0180302_10000125_pt1 | contig 30160 bp, 29 predicted proteins | sample GuaBasSediGuay17_FD_121794 | JGI IMG/M metagenome (GOLD analysis project Ga0180302, IMG submission 121794) | Subseafloor sediment microbial communities from Guaymas Basin, Gulf of California, Mexico - Guay17, Core 4571-4, 12-15 cm | ecosystem: Environmental > Aquatic > Marine > Hydrothermal... | reverse complement strand
GGTAATGGGTTGGGGTTACTTAAAAATTTTGGTTTAACCCGCCCCTCCCCTGAAAAACTCTATTACTTTTCTGGCTGCAGCTATGGAGGCTGCCTTCTGGGCCTCCTTGGTTTGCGCTCCAATGTGGGGGGTGCATACAACGTTGGGCAGGCTTAGGAGTTCCCTACTCTTGGGGGGTTCTTCCTCATAGACGTCGAGGCCTACCCCTCCAAGCCTCCCCTCCTTTAAGGCTTCAAGTAGGGCTTGCTCGTCGACGATGGCTCCCCTAGAAGTGTTAATTAGGATGGCTCCAGGCTTCATAAGGGAGAGCTCCCTCCTCCCAATCATGTGGTAGGTTGAAGATGTCAGGGGTACGTGGATGCTTACGATGTCGGCTTCTGCGAGGAGTTTTTCAAGGGAGGCCACGGGCTCGCAGCCATATTTTTCCGCCCACTCATCCCGGTCAACTACATCATAGAATATTACACGCATCTCCATGGCCCTACATATTTTCGCCACTTCACATCCTATCCTTCCAAGCCCTATGATGCCCAAGGTTTTACCCCTAAGCTCTAAGCCTAAAAACTTCTCCTTGCTCCAGCCTCCCCCCTTAACCGTTCGGTCAGCCTCTGGAAGCCTCCTCGCAACCGCAAGCATGAGGGCTATGGTTAGCTCGGCTACAGCTGAGGAAACAGCTTCAGGCGTGTTTTCCACCCTTACGCCCCGCTGCCTGGCTGCCTCCAAGTCTATGTTGTCGAGGCCAATCCCAGCCCTCACAACCAGTTTAAGCTTGTCCGAGGCCTCCAAAACTTCACGGGTTACCTTCGTCCTCCCACGAACTAGGAGAACATCGTAATCCTTTACGGCTTCTCTGAGCTGGTCTGCTGGAAGGTTAAGCTTTACATCTACTTCGAAGCCTTCCCTCCTAAGGATTTCCAAGCCTTCCTCATCCAGCCTGTCGGAGACGAGAATCCTCACCATTTCCAGTCCTTTTTCAACTTCAAGCCTTAAAACATTTAAACCCTACCCTTAGCTGAAACAATCTTTATGATGTCTCGGTGGCGGAGCCTGTAGTCTTCTCCAAGCCTCCTCTTGGAGCGTGCCTCCACAGCGTAGAGGAAGCCTTCAGCTAGCTCGCTGTGGATGAGGGCTGCCAGCTGCCTGGCTGTGGTTCCCGGGGGGACGAGGTAGCAGTCTGGGAGAACCCTCCCCTTATGGTCTGTAAGCTTCTCCACATCTTCAACGGGGAAGACAGCCAGCCAGCCTAGGAGGCTGAAGACAGCTGTGTCCACAGACTGCTGAACACCCGTGGAGCCGTATTTGCCTAGAATCTTTACCTGGATTAGGTCTAACGCCTGCCTCTGCTCCCTTGTTAAGACTTCAGGCTTAAGAACCTTGAAGCCTGAGCCTCCGGGCCTATAGTCTATTAGCCCCCTCTCCGCAGCCCTCCTAAGGGCGAGTTCAGCTTCAGCACAGCAGGCTACAACCGGGTAGCCTAAACCTTTAAGCCTTTCCAGGTTTTCCTCAGCCGGCTCTAAGTCCATCTTATTGGCTATGACGAGGAGGGGCTTGGAGAGCCTTCTAAGGCTTCCAGCGAAGGCTTGAAGGTTTTCCTCACTCCAGAGGCTGGGCTTTTTGGAGGCTAGGTCTGCCTCCTCTAAGGCCTTCACCACGGAGGACCTGTCAACTTGAAGCCCGCTCAGCTTTTCGGCTAGGAGGGCGGCTAATGGCTCCCTAAGCATTTCAACCCTCCTAGCAATCCTATCCCAATCCTTCCTCAAAACCTGGTAAAACCACATGTCAAATTCTTCTTCAAGAAATTTCACGTCTTCTAGGGGGTCGAAGCTTCCAGGCTTTCCAGGCCTACCCTCAGGGTCGGTTGACCCTGCTGCATCCACCACTAGCATGAGTACATCAGCCCTTCTAACCTCGTCTAGGAATTGGTTTCCAAGGCCTCTCCCCTTCCAGGCTCCGGGGACAAGTCCTGGACAGTCCACTAGCTTCACGGGGACGAAGCGTATTCCGTCTATGCAGGCTGAACCCACAGGCTGGTCTTTAACGCCTAGCTCCCTGCAAACGCACTTCACGGTTGCGTAGGTTACGCCTAGGTTGGCCTTCCTCGTGGTGAAGGGGTAGTTGGCTATGGGAACCATGGCTAGGGTGGCAGCAACGAAGAAAGTGCTCTTACCCACATTAGGCTTACCGGTGAGGCCAAGCATGGGTGTAGACAAGGTTTAAGCCTCCTCCCCTAGGGGCTTGAAGGTTAGGGTCTGCCTCCCCAAAACCATGGTGTTTGGCGGAATATCTGTGGCGATGAATAGGTTTGGGCCTATCAGGCTTCCCGGCCCAATCTTCACGCCGGGCATAATGCTCACGTTCACCGCCGTTTTAACATTGTCGCCTATGATGGCTCCAAGCTTCCTGAGGCCTGAATTCACCCTAACCCCTTTAAGCTCAACCTTTACGGGCTTCTCATCCAGTCTTAGATTGGCTATAAGTGTTCCAGCCCCGAAATTGCAGTTTTCACCTATAATGCTGTCGCCAACGTAGCAGAGGTGGGATATCTTGCTTCCATCCATGACTATGCTGTTTTTAACCTCGCAGAAGCTTCCAACCCTCGTGTTTCTTCCAAGGCTGGTGTAAGGCCTAATCCTGGCGGAGGGCCCAACCTCGCAGCCTGAACCTATGAAGGCAGGCCCCTCCACCACGCTTCCAGCATGGATTACCGCTCCCCCCTCCACGATTACCTTACCCTTAAGGGTGACGTTAGCTTCCACCAGGCCTTCAACCCTGCCCTCAGCCTCCACCAGAGCCCTACGATTGGCTTCCAGGAGGTCCCAGGGTCTGCCCACATCCAGCCAGCCCTCCCTGGGAAGCTTAACCATGCGGACTTCATCTTCTTCGGCTAGGAGGTTCAAAGCTTCGGTAAGCTCTATTTCGCCTCTCTTCGAGGGTTTAACCTTCCTGAGAGCCTTGTAAACCTTCGGCTTGAAGAGGTATATTCCAGCGTTGGCTAGGTTCGACTTAGCCCTCTCAGGCTTTTCCATCACCCTTAAAACTTTGTTTCCCCTGGCTTCCACAATCCCATACTCGCTGGGGTTATCCACTTCGACTGCTGCTAGAACGGTGGAGCACCCGCCTATCTGCTTTAAAGCCTCCTCGAGGAAGGCCTTTAACACCCCCCGGGAAAGGTAGAGGTCGCCGTAAATGGTTAGGAAGGCTTCCCTGCCCGTGGAGGCTTCAGCCACAAGGAGGGAGGAGCCCGTACCCTTAGGCTTCCTGTCAAGCCCGTAGGAAAGCTTAAGCCCAAGCCTTCCACCCTCACCGTAAAGCTTTCGAACCTCCAATCCTTCAGGGCTTAGAATGGTTAAAACCCTTTTTAGGCCTGCCTCTCCTAAGGCTTCGAAAATTCTTTCGAGGATTGGCTTACCCCCAACGGGGAGGAGGCATTTAGGCCTGGTGAGGGTTAGGGGTTGAAGTCTAACCCCACCCCCAGCTGCAAGGACAACTGCCAACATGAGTCTTTAACCTTTGCGGAGTTAAGCCGGGCTGGGGGCTTCAACCTTCTCCGAGGGAGGAGGCTGAACAGGCTGCTCCGGAACGGCTAGGAGCTTGGTTTTCCTTATCCCCACATGCCTGAGCGGGCATATCTTCGTTATCCTGTGAAATATGTCGGAAGCAAGCTTCCCTAATACGCATTCTTGGGCAAGCTGGTCGTAGGTTAACTGCTTACCCCGCTCTAAAACTACCTCCTCCATGAGTTTTCTGATGGCTGACTCTTGGGAGGGCTTAATACGCTTCCTCGTGAAGGCTACAGGGAAAACCCTAAGCTTGAAGCCGTCCTTAGTGGTGAGGTTTATGGAGGCATCCACCCTGCTACTCCACCTTCTAACAAGGCTTCGCAAGTATTCTCTCGCATACTCGTGGCCTTTAAGGATGGTTTCAGCCTTAAGCCCATCAACCTTCACAATTTTAAAGTAAAGCTTGATGTTCATGTGCTGGATGTCCTGCTTGGTGAGGTCGTATAGGGTTACCTCTACCACCCTCCCCAGAAGCTTTGAAGGGTCATCGGAGGGAACTAAGGCTATCTCCTGGCTTCCAAAGTAGGGAGGTGAATAAACCGAATACCAGGTTTTAAGCTTCCATTTATCCCTAACCCTTCCACGCTTCGACAAGCCTACACCAGCCCAACCTAGCTAAACCAAAACAAGGATAAGGAGGCATATAAGGTTTAGAGTGGAAGTGGAAGGGCTTGGAGAGGCTTAAACCCGAAGAGGAGAAGGCTATTAGAAGGTTTGTCAGGTTAAGGATGAAGCCTCTAGACCCAGCCCATGGCTTCGACCACGTGGAATGCGTGGTTAGGCTTACCTTAAAGATTGGGAGGGCTGAGGGTGCAAACCTAAGGATAGCTGTAGCAGCAGCCTACCTTCATGATCTTCCCCCAGAAAATGTGAGGGGGAAATTCGATTATTCAACGGAGGATTCGGCGAGGGAGGCTGAAGCCTTCCTAGCCAAAATAGGCTTCCCAAGGGGTGAGGTTGGCAGGGTGGTGGAAGCTATTCTTCCAGCCTCCTACTCCATGCACCTTAGGGGTGTCCATCCGAAAACCTTGGAGGCTAAGGTGGTTAGGGATGCAGATTTCCTAGATGCAATGGGGGCTAGGGGTATAGCCCGAGTCTTCGCCACCTCCGCCTACTACGGCGTGAGGAGGCTTGGGAGGGTTAGGTGGAATCCTGAAAGGCCTGTTAAGCTGCCTCCAAGCCTTAAAGGTCCAGACCCCACCCCCATCCACCACTTCTACTCCAAACTCCTATGGCTGAAAGACCTCATGCAAACAGAGACTGGTAGAAAAATCGCAGAGCAAAGACACCAGTACATGGTGGAATTCCTGAAAAGGTTCAATGCGGAAATGAGGGGTGCCACCTAAAAAACATAAAACCTTAAATAATAGTGGATTTCCTCCTAGTTCTTTAGTCTATGAGGGGAAACCTGAAAATTCTTGCGCTAATCGTGCTGGCAGGCTTGCTTGTGGCGCAAGTGTTTTTTACTCCTACAATTGCTTGGCCAGAAGCACCCAAACAACCTCTTCAGGGCCCTATTACCACGCCCATAAGGCCTCCGCCTCTCACCACGCCTAAGGTAAGCTACCGCATAGAGTTCCATTTATACCTTGACATGGACCAAAAATCTGATACAGGCTGCAACATGGCTGAAAAATACTCTGGTTGGAGGGATTTGGGGGCTGACGTTAAGCTCACCATCACCCTTAGAAAGGGGGAAACCCCTACCGCCAAAGCCTACTACTGGAACGGGGAAAATTGGAAAGACCTTGAAGATGGGGAGTATGTTGGTGGCGGGGTTGGTGAAGATTACGTTGAAGTAAGGTTCCCCTATACTCCCTCCCCTGATTATCAACCACCATGGAATGTGGTTTGCAAGTCCGCATGGGCTGAGGAGTTTTATCTAATGACCGTTATACCCATACTCTACATTCCGCCTGACTACGCTCCAAACAGCGGCTATGGAACCTTCAACGAAAGCAACGAATATGTCACGGTCATTAACGATCCGGGAGGTGAAACAGCTAAAGCAGTAGACATAGTTGAGGTTGAAATGAAGATTGCCAGCGGAAGCGGTGAATACCTCTACGTTAAGATTATAGATGCTGGGCCCATAGACCCATCAAACCCGCCATCTCCACCAGTTGGCGGAATAGTTTGCCCACCCAGCACAACAGCAATCCTCAAAGAGAAATGTTCCCAGAATGTTTTCCCCTTTCCTAGGGTTGGCGGGCCCAGTGGGATTTGAACCCACGGCCTACGGCTCCGGAGGCCGTTGCGCTTTCCAGGCTGCGCCATGGGCCCTAAGTTTGCTTTCTGGGTAAAGCTTAATTAAAGTTGCTGGCTAATTGGTTTCAGGGAGCCTTAAAGGGTAGGTGCATGTTTTATGGCGAAGATTACTGTTAGCCTGATTAAGGCGGATATTGGAAGCCTTGCAGGCCACCACCGGGTGCACCCCAAGCAAATTGAGCTTGCTGAAAAGCTTTTGGGGGAGGCTAGGGATGGAGGCCTCCTAACCGACTTCAGGGTTTTCAATTGTGGAGACGACCTTCAACTGCTTATGACGCATAGGAGGGGTGAGAACAGCCCTGAAATCCACGGGTTAGCCTGGAACGTTTTCAAGGAGGTTACGGAGAAGGTTTCAAAGCCTCTAAGACTTTACGCTGCAGGCCAAGACCTGCTCGCTGAAGCCTTCTCAGGCAATATTAGGGGTATGGGGCCAGGTGTAGCTGAACTCGAATTCGAGGAGAGAGCCTCAGACCCCATTGTCGTCTTTGCAGCCGACAAAACGGAGCCTGGAGCCTGGAACTACCCGCTCTACAAGATTTTCGCCGACCCCTTCAACACGGCAGGCCTAGTCATAGACCCCTCCCTCCACTCCGGCTTCAAGTTCGTGGTCTTAGACGTCTTCGAAGGCTTGGAGGTTGAGCTTAGCTGCCCTGAGGAAGCCTACGACCTCCTCGCCCTCATAGGAACCCCAGCCCGCTACGTGATAAGCAAGATTTACAGGAAGGATGGGCTTCCAGCCGCAGCTGCCAGCACCAGCAGGCTTTCGCTAATAGCAGGCCGCTACGTGGGTAAGGATGACCCCGTATGCATTGTTAGGGCTCAGCATGGGCTTCCAGCCGTGGGAGAAGTCTTAGAGCCCTTCGCCTTCCCCCACCTCGTAGCTGGATGGATGAGGGGGAGCCACCATGGACCCCTCATGCCCGTGCCGTTAAAATACGCCCAGTGCACGAGGTTTGACGGCCCGCCAAGGGTGATAGCCCTCGGATTCCAAATTCACGACGGCGTCTTGGAGGGGCCAGCCGACCTCTTCGACGACCCAGCCTTCGACCTGGCGAGGCAGAGAGCCAACGAGCTGGCTGAAACCCTGAGGAGGCATGGGCCCTTCATGCCCCATAGGCTGGGCCCAGACGAAATGGAGTATACCACGCTTCCCAAGGTGTTGGAGAAGCTTAAGGACAGGTTTAAGAAGGCTCAGTGAGCAGGCTTGGGAAGGCTGGAGCTCCCCGCCATCATCGTTAACTTCAAATGCTACCTTGAAGCCACAGGGCCTAGAGCGCTGGAGCTAGCGAGAAAATGCGAGGAGGCTGCCCGCAGGTATGGGGTAACCATAGCCGTAGCCCCCCAGTTCACCGACCTAGCTAAAATCGCTGAAAACGTTGAGATACCTGTCTTAGCCCAGCACCTTGATGGGGTTAAGCCTGGAAGCCGAACAGGCCATGTGCTCCCTGAAGCCGTTAGGGAGGCTGGAGCTGTTGGAACCCTCCTAAACCATTCTGAGAGGCACATACCACTGGAGGCTGTTGAGGGTGGGATAGGCAGAGCTCGGGAGGTAGGACTGACTACCGTGGTCTGCGCTGACACACCTGAAACCTGCGGCCAGATAGCCAGGCTTAAACCGGACATCATAGCCATAGAGCCTCCGGAGCTCATAGGAACGGGCATACCTGTTTCGAAGGCTAAACCCGAAGTGGTCACCAAAGCCCTAGAAGCCGTTGCAAGAGTGAATTCTGGAATTCCTGTTCTATGCGGGGCTGGAATAAGCAGGGGGCCTGATGTTGAGGCAGCCCTAAACCTTGGAACTAAGGGGGTCCTCCTCGCCAGCGGAGTTGTGAAGGCTGAAAAACCGGAAAGAGTGTTAGCTGAAATGGCGGAGGCGCTGGTTAAAGCCTCCAGGAAAACCTGAAAAGCCTGTTAGGCTTTAGCCCCCCTTTCAGCCTCCACCTTTTTCCATTTCTCCGTCAGCGTGTAGGAGGGGTTTTCACCCTCCTTCTTCTCCACGAAGCCCTGTGCTTCAAGCTGGTCCATGTAGAGTCTTATGACTAGCGGGTCTAGGTCCTTTGAAACCTCGTTTAGAGCTGCCTCCAAGTCGCTTAGGGTTTTCTCCCCCTCCTTAAGCTTGTCCGTGATGATTTTCAGCGGGGTGTTCCTGACAATCAGCTCATAAGCTTTAATGTCTTCCTCCGTAGCCAATCTTCCACCCCTAAACGCCTGCAGGAAAGATTAAAGGTTATTTTTTCAGGAGATAGAAAAAGGTTTCCCCCTCTTAGGCTTCCACCTTGAGGGCTTCTCCAACCTTGCGGAAAACAGAGCCTGAATGGTGGGTTAGCGGAGTGAAGTCACCGGTTTCCACATGTTCTTCCACCACTCTTCCAACGATGAGGTGGTGGTCTCCAAACTTCCGATCCAGTTCAACCACACATTCAAGCTGAACTGGGCATCCAGCTATCCTTGGAGGTTTAACCCTTACACTTTGAAGCGTGGTTAGGCCTGCCAGGCTAAACTTGTCGGTATCCCTCCCAGAGCGGCTTCCGCAAATCCAAACCTTCTCCAGCATATCCTCCATTGGAATGTTTACAACGAATTCACCGTTCTCTTTCAGGTTTGAGTAACTGTATCTTGAGGGGTCGATGGCGAAGGCCACATATTTAGGGTTGAAGCTCACAGGCATGAGGAAGGAGAAGGAGGCAACATTCGCTCTCCCCTCCCTACTACACGTGGTTATCAGAGCTACAACCCTAGGGAAAATAAGCTGGCTAATTTTCCTCCCAGCCTCCAACACTAAACCACCCGTAAAATTAAGCCCTACCAAAACACAAAAGTTTTCGCTTAGAATTTCCTCAGAAATTAGGTATGGATGTATGATAACCCCCGGTTTCTTGAGTTTAAAAGTGTTTCTGCTTCACAAAACCAAAGTTTACAAGGTCTTCAAGGTCTCTGGGGTTATGCACTTGGCGCCGGGGGTGGGATTTGAACCCACGAGGCCCAGCGGGCCACAGGCTCTCCAGGCCTGCCCCTTACCTGGCTAGGGTACCCCGGCTAAAGCTGGTTATTGCTAGTAAGGTTTGAGGCTGATTTAAAGGTTTGTTAGGGTTTAAGGCTGAGCAGCCTGTCTACGAGCTCGCTTACCTCTTTTAGGTTGAGCCTGATTTCCGAGCCCTCCAAGCAGGCTTGGAAGATTTCCTCCCTCTCGGGAACAACTCCTAAAATTCTGCTTTTATCAAGACCTTTCATCAGCGTGTCCATGATTCTGCTGTTAACCCTGTTCAGGATTAGGTATGCGGGCTTCCCAGCCTCCCCCGCCATCTTTAGAATGCTTGTTGAAAGCCTAAGCGACTCGTAGGTTGGATCCACAACTACCAAGATGAGGCTACATGCGCCTTCTACACCCCTGCCGAAGTGTTCAATTCCGGCATCTGAGTCCACGAGGATGACTTCCCTCTCGCCAAGTTCAAGCCTTTCGAGGAGGCTTCTCGCCAGGGCTCCCATAGGGCAGGCGCAGCCCTCCTCAAACCTTCGGATTTTACCCACAGCGAGGAGGGTGATGTTCCCCCTATGGGATAAGCATTCGGCTGGAAGGCTTTCCACCTTCCACCCGCCCCTGAAAACCTGGGATAGAACTTCCTCCTCCCCTGAAGCCTTGAAGATCTTCTGGGAAAGCTCCCTTCTGCCTCCAAGATATTCTGTTAGGCTTTTAGGGAGTTCTAGGCCTAGCTGCCTGTGCAGGCCGAAGTTCGACTCATCCATGTCGACTACTAGGACCTTAAAGCCCCTAGAGGCTAGCTCCCCCGCGAGAAGCGTGGTTACAACGCTTTTACCGCTTCCACCCTTACCGCAAACAAGAATCTTCACCGCCTATCTACCTCCCCTCCGACCAGTTAAATCATACCAGCTTTAGAATAAAATCTTACAGGAAGGCCACGTAATATACTTTGAAGCCTTAAAGCTTGAAATGGTTAAGCCTTCTCTGAGGGGAGAAGAATTGAAGGTTGAGGCTGAATGCTTACCATGCCTTCTCGAGCGAGGCTATAAGGAGGCCTCCTACCTCACAGAGGATGAAAGCCTTAGGATTGAAGCTCTACGAAGGGTTCTAGAAATGCTGGCTGAAAACTTCAGGCCTGAAGCCTATCCAGCCAAGCTTGGAACCCTGAGGGACAGGATTATAAGGAGCTTCTTTAATGGCAGGGATCCCTACGCTGGGATGAAGAAGGAGTCCAATAGGCTTGCTTTAAGCCTTCTACCCGAGGCTGAAGCTTACGTCTCAAAGGCGGAGGATGCTCGGGGAAGGTTTAGGAGAGCCTGCCTTGTGGCAGCTTTAGCAAACGCCCTAGAATTCGACGTGAAGGATTACGACTTCAACCTCGAAGGTTTCAAGCTTTCCCTTGAAGATGCAGCCTTCAGCCTAGACATGGTTGAGGAGGCTTACAGGCTGGTTAAGGGGGGAGGCCCACTTCTCTACCTGGCCGACAACGCTGGAGAAATCGTTTTAGACCGGGTTTTGGTGGAAACGTTAAGGAGAGATTTTGGGGCTGAGGTAACTCTAGTCGTGAAGGGTAGCCCAGTACTTAACGATGCAACCCTTGAGGATGCTGAGGCCTCAGGTATGGCTCAGGCTGCCAGCAGGATTGAAACAATAGGGGATACGGTGGGGCTTATCTGGGATGAAGCACCTGAAAACGTTAAAAGCGACATGAAGCAGGCGAGGCTGATCATAGCCAAGGGTATGGGAAACTATGAAGCCTTAACAGAGCTTGAGGGTGCAAATCTGGGCTTAAAGGTTTTCTTCCTGCTTAAGGCGAAGTGTGGGCCTGTGGCTAGAAGCCTGGGTGTTGAAAAGGGCAGCCTAGTTGCCATGCTCAAGGAGCTCTAGCAGCTCCCCCAGGTTTTTCAGGGTGTAGTGGGGTTTGGCCTTCAGTCCTTGCTGGGGGAGGCCTGAAGGTATGAGGATGGAGATGGCTCCCGCCCTCCTCGCCATCTCCACATCGTAGAAGGTGTCACCCACATAGGCGATTTCCGAGGCTTCTACTCCAAGTTTTTCGCTAAGCTTGAATAGCATGTCTGGGTGGGGTTTACCTCTTTCCACCTCGTCATAGCCTACCACGGCGTCTACATAGCTTGAAATCCTGAAGTGGCTTAGAATTCTGTTAAGCCTCTCCCTCCTGTTTGAGGAGGCAACCCCGCAGAGGTATCCCCTCCCCTTCAGCCTGGCTAAAACTTCTAGGACTCCAGGCTTAAGCTTCGAATATTTAGGCCAAAGCTCATCGTAAAACCTGTCCTTCGCCTCCACCAGCTTTAAAGCCTCATCAAGGCTTCCCGTAAACTCTAAAGCGATATCCGTCGTCTTCCTCCCAAAATGCTTTAGGATTTCAAGGTCGGATTCAACCTTTATGCCGAAGCTTTCTAGGGCTAGCTTCCAAGCCTCTAAGAGCTGGCGTAGGTTGTCTAGGAGGGTTCCATCAAGATCGAAGCCTACAGCTTTAACCCTTAGCACAGCCCAAGCCTCCTCCAAAAAATTTTTAGCTGAACATGGAAAACTTAAGGCTTCAGAATGCTCCTTTCTCCCAAGTCTCCTTGGGGAGTTAAGCCTAAAAGTTTATTAAATGGTCTTCAAGCTCTATTTGGTGCATAGTGTGGTGCGTTGCTTAGGGCGATGACAATATTTTTAAGCCGGGTAGCCCAGGCTAGGGGAGGTACTAGCCCAAGTGAGCGTTAAAAAGGAGGAAGCCTCCTTCAAGGTCTTCGAGCATGTCCTCGTACCCAAGCATGAAATCTTATCTAGGGAGGAAGCTGAAGAGCTTCTTCGCAGGTATAAGATAAAGCCCTACCACCTCCCCAAGATTAAAGATACCGACCCGGCGGTTAAGGCTTTAGGGGCAAAACCCGGCGACATCATTAAGATTATTAGGAGGAGCCCCACCGCCGGCGAAGCCGTATACTACAGGTTTGTGGTGAGGGAGAGGTAAGGTTTGGAAACTGTAGTTAAGCCTTCCAGCATAGAGTATGCTACTAAGACACCCCGCTCTCCAAACTGGGCTCTCCTAGAAAGCATGCTTAAAAGGGAAGGCCTAGTAAGGCAGCACTTAAACTCATACAACGACTTCATAACCCACGGGCTTAAGGAAATCATAAGCGAGGTTGGCGGAATAGATGTTGAAGCTGAAACCAAGTATAGGGTTAGGTTTGGAGAGGTAAGGGTTGGAAAGCCGAGAATCGTTGAGGTAGACGGCTCCGAGCATGAGATTTACCCAATGGAGGCTCGCATTCGAAACGTTACCTATGCGGCTCCACTTCACCTTGACATGTGGGTGGAGAAGGATGGGAGGAGAATCCTCTTCATCAAGGATGTCTACATAGGCGATATTCCCATTATGGTTAAGTCTGAACGCTGCCACCTCTCCGGGTTAAGCCGAGAGGAGCTTATGGCTGCTGGTGAGGACCCCAACGACCCCGGCGGATACTTTATCGTGAATGGGTCGGAGAGGGTTATCGTAGCCCTCGAAGACCTTGCACCCAACCGGATAATGGTGGATGTGGAGGAGGTTGGAACCACCGCCACCTATCGGGCTAAAATCTTCTCAACCACCGTGGGCTTTAGGGCGAGAATCGAAGTGAAGATGAGGGCTGACCGCTCCATCCACGTCTCCATCCCAGGCGTGATGGTGGACATACCCTTCGTCGTCCTCATGAAGGCCTTAGGCCTCGAGGTTGACAAGCAGATAGCGGAGGCTGTTTCGCCTAGGCCTGAAATCCAGCAGATGCTTGACGCCTCCTTTGAGAAGGCTTCAGGAGTTATGAAAACCAAGGATGCCATCCTATACATTGGGAACAGGGTGGCCTTCGGCCATGTGGAAGAATACAGGGTGAGGAAGGCTGAAAACGTTTTGGACAGGAACTTCCTCCCGCATCTGGGCCGAACCCCAGAGAGCAGGATTAAGAAGGCCTACTTCCTGGCTGAGGTGGTTTGCAGGCTTATAGAGCTCAAGCTGGGATGGAGAAAGCCAGACGACAAGGATCATTACGCCAATAAGAGGCTGAGGCTTGCTGGAGACCTCCTAGCAGACCTCTTCCGCGTAACCTTCAGAAACCTATGCCGGGACATGAAATACCAGCTGGAGCGTACAAGCCTCAAACGCGTGGGGCCTGCTGGAGCCATAAACGCGGCAGTTAGGCCTGGAATCATAACCGAGCGGATTCAGCATGCTCTTGCCACTGGCAACTGGGGTAGGGGGAAGGTGGGGGTAACCCAGCTTCTCGACAGAACCAACCATATTTCGACTTTAAGCCACCTTCGGAGGCTTCAGTCACCCCTAAGTCGAAGCCAGCCCAACTTTGAAGCCAGAGACCTACACGCCACCCACTGGGGTAGGATCTGCCCCAACGAGACTCCTGAAGGCTCCAACTGCGGCCTCGTTAAGAACCTAGCCCTCTCCGCCACCATCTCGGTTGGGGAAAGCCTGGAAAAGGTTAGGGAGCTCCTCAGAAGCCTGGGCGTCGTGGACGTGGAGGAGGCAGACCCCGAGCTCAGGCTTAAGGGTGCAAAAGTCTTCTATGACGGCCATATAGGCTACACGCTGAATCCTGAGGAGCTTGTTAGAAAGCTTAGGCAGATGAGGCGTAGGGGTGAAATAAGTAATGAGATAAACGTGGCTCTCTACGTTCACAAGTCGAAGGGTATGGTTCTCAAGGAGGTCTACGTTAACGCTGATGCTGGGAGGATTAGGAGACCCCTCATCATCGTTGAAAATGGGAAGCCCAAGGTTTCGGAGGAGGATCTTGAAAGGCTTAGGCGTGGTGAGATTTCCTGGTACGACTTGCTGGCGAGAGGGCAGATAGAGCTTTTGGATGCGGATGAGGAGGAAAACGCCTATGTGGCTCTTAGGCCTGAAGACGTAACCCCGGAGCATACGCACCTGGAAATCGTGCCCTACGGCATCCTGGGAATCTGCGCCTCGCTTATCCCATATCCCGAACACAACCAGTCTCCGAGGAACTCCTATGAGGCGGCAATGGCGAAGCAGGCCCTAGGCATGTACGCCTCCAACTTCTTCCTTCGAACAGACTCAAGAAGCCATATACTGCATTATCCTCAGAGACCCCTTGTGAAGACGGACCCCATGGATATCATAGGCTATGATGACAGGCCTTCAGGCCAGAACTGCGTGGTGGCTGTCTTATCCTTCGAAGGCTACAACATGGAGGACGCCCTCATCTTCAATAAGGCTTCGGTGGAGCGTGGCCTAGCCCGCTCAACCTTCTACAGGCTCTATGAGGCTGAGGCCAAGCAGTACTTGGGAGGCGAAAAGGATAGGTTTGAGCTTCCTGAGGCTGGAACCATAGGCTTCAGAGGCGAACAGTACTATCGGAACCTTGAACCCGATGGGATTATCTCCCCTGAGACCGAGGTTTCAGGGTTGGATGTGCTGGTTGGGAGGACAAGTCCTCCAAGATTCCTCGAAGAGTATAAGGAGTTTGAGATTAGGGGGCCCACGAGGAGGGATACCTCCATAACCATGAGGCCCTCTGAGCGGGGAATTGTGGACTCTGTGATGATTACAAAGACCTCGCAGGGGAATACGCTGGTGAAGGTGAAGGTTAGGGATATTAGGGATGCTGAGCTTGGAGACAAGTTTGCCTCCCGCCACGGCCAGAAGGGCGTAATAGGCATGCTCGTACCCCAGGAGGACATGCCCTTCACGGAGAGCGGCATAGTTCCAGACATCATTATCAACCCGCATGCCTTCCCCTCCAGGATGACTATAGGCCAGTTCCTCGAATCCATAGCAGGAAAGATAGCCGCCATCATTGGGAGGCCCATCAACGGAACCGCCTTCGCCAATGAGAAGGTTGAAGACCTCAGAAGCCTGCTCAAAAAGCTCGGCTTCCACCATGGTGGAAGGGAGGTAATGTACAACGGCATTACCGGCGAGAAATTTGAGGCAGACATTTTCATAGGCATAGTCTACTACCAGAAGCTCCACCACATGGTAGTAGACAAGATTCATGCTAGGGCTAGGGGCCAGGTTCAAATGCTGACTAGGCAGCCTACCGAGGGCAGGGCGAGAGGCGGAGGCCTAAGGTTTGGGGAGATGGAGAGGGACTGCTTGGTTGGCCATGGTGCAGCCCTCCTATTGAAGGATAGGCTTCTAGACGAATCCGACAAGTATGTGATTTATGTTTGCGAGAAGTGTGGGCTTATCGCCTGGTATGATTCAAGGCAGCGTAAGTATGTTTGCCCCATCTGCGGGGATGAAACCGTGATTTCGCCTGTAACAGTTTCCTACGCCTTCAAGCTTCTGCTACAGGAGCTTATGAGCCTTTGCATAGCTCCAAGACTAATCCTGGAGGAGAGGACATAATGGCGGTTGAAACCCTAATCGAGGAGGAGGAAGCAACTAAGAGGATTAAGAAGATTAAGTTTGGAATACTTTCACCCCAAGAGATTAGGAAGTATTCTGTGGTTGAGGTTAGGGAGGCTGACACCTACGATGAGGATGGAGCCCCCATAGCCTCAGGCCTCATGGATGAGAGGCTTGGAACCCTTGAGCCTAGAGCCCGCTGCAAAACCTGCGGGAATACGACGGCTAGGTGTCCAGGCCACTTCGGCCACATAGAACTCGCCTTCCCAGTGGTTCACGTAGGCTTCGTAAAATACATTCATGAAATCTTGAACATTTTCTGCAAGGAGTGCGGTCGAATTCTAATCCCAGAGGAGGAAATCGAAAAGTATAGGGAGAAGATTAAGCAGGTGAAGGAGGAGCTTGGAGAGGAGCCCACCCAAATCTACGAGGAGATCAAGCATAAGGCGAGGAAGGCTCAACGCTGCCCCCACTGCATGAAGAAGCAAAACCCCATAGAGTTTTCCAAGCCCACCAGCTTCTACGAGCATGTAGATGGGGTTCCAAGGCCTTTAACCCCCTCAACCCTGAGGGGTTGGCTTGAACTCGTAAACGATGAAGACCTAAAGCTTATAGGTTACGACCCCACGGCGATGAGGCCTGAATGGATGATCCTCCAAGTTTTACCCGTGCCACCCGTATGTGTTAGGCCTTCCATCATGCTTGAGTCGGGGATACGCTCCGAGGATGACCTAACCCACAAGCTTGTGGACATCATCCGAATTAACAGGAGGCTTGAAGAGTATACGAGCGAGGGTGGGGCTCCACCCCTCATCTCCCAGGAGCTCTCCGACCTCCTCCAATACCACGTGACCACCTACTTCGATAATGAGACCTCGGGGATTCCGCCTGCCAGGCATAGGTCTGGAAGAGCCCTGAGAACCCTAGCCCAGAGGCTTAAGGGGAAGGAGGGACGCTTCCGAAGCAACCTCTCAGGCAAGAGGGTGGACTTTTCGGCTAGAACCGTGATCTCCCCCGATCCAAACCTCTCCATCGATGAGGTTGGAGTCCCCGTGGAGGTGGCAATGAAGCTAACCTACCCCGAAGTCGTGACGGAATGGAACCTCGAAGAGATGAAGAAGCTTGTGGAGAACGGCCCCGACAAGTATCCTGGAGCCCTCTACGTGCTCAGACCCGACGGGAAGCGGATAAGGCTGGAGTTTGTAGCCGACCGCTCCAAGATCAAGGAGGTATTGGAGCCAGGCTTCATCGTTGAAAGACACTTGAAGGATGGGGATATTGTCCTCTTTAACAGGCAGCCTTCACTGCATAGGATGTCCATGATGGCCCATAGGGTTAAGGTTTTACCCTACCGAACCTTCAGGCTTCACCTCTGCGTCTGCCCACCTTACAATGCAGACTTCGACGGGGATGAAATGAACCTTCACGTGCCCCAAAGTGAGGAAGCCGTAACGGAAGCCCTCGAACTCATGAAGGTTCAAGACCAGATTTTGTCGCCGAGGTATGGTGGGCCGCTGATTGGAGCCATTCGAGACTTCATTACTGGAGCCTACCTGCTCACGAGGAAGACCACCCTCCTAACCAAGGAGGAGGTTTGCACCCTCCTGGCGGCTATAGATTATAGGGGAGACCTGCCCGAGCCAGCTGTGAAGAAGCCTCAACCCCTCTGGTCTGGGAAGGATATCTTCAGCCTCCTCCTACCCAAAGACTTCGACTACGTGGCTAGGGCGAGTATTTGCAGGGGCTGCACCCAATGCCTAAAAGAGAAATGCGAATACGACGCCTACGTGGTGATTAAGGATGGAAAACTCCTCCACGGCGTCATAGATAAGAATGCGATTGGAGCGGAGAAGCCTGAAAGCATCCTCCACAGGATTGTTAAGGAGAAGGGAACTGAGGCGGCTAAGGACTTCCTGAATAAGCTTTCAAGAATGGTTAACGTTTACACTACTATGAAGGGCTTCTCCTACTCGCTGGATGAACTTGACATCCCCCAGGAAGTTAAACGTAAAATAGAGCGTAGGATGGCTGAGGCGAGAAAGAAGGTTATGGAGCTCATAAACAAGTTTAACAGGGGAGAACTAATCAAGCTTCCAGGCCAAACCCTCGAGGACTCCCTTGAAATCTACATCATGAATGAGCTGGCAGCCGCAAGGGATGAAGCAGGAGTGCTTGCAGACGAATACTTCGGCATGGATAACAGTGGAAGCGTGATGACTAGGACGGGGGCTAGGGGTTCAAGCCTGAATATAGGGCAGATGGCTGCCTGCCTCGGCCAGCAGTCCATCCGTGGCAAGCGGATTATTCGAGGCTACAAGGATAGGGCCCTACCCCACTTCAAGCCTGGAGACGTAAGCCCGGAGGCTAGGGGCTTCGTTAGCTCCTGCTATAGGGATGGGCTGAACCCCTGGGAGTTCTTCTTCCACGCCATGGGTGGAAGGGAAGGCCTAGTCGACACAGCTGTCAGAACTCAGCAGAGCGGCTACATGCAGCGTAGACTCATCAACGCTCTCCAAGACGTAAGGGTGGAATACGATGAAACCGTTAGGACGGCTACAGGCCAGATTATCCAGTTCCGCTATGGTGAGGATGGAGTTGACCCTGCGAAGAGCGACCATGGGAAGGCTGTAAACGTGGAGAGGCTGGTGGAGAGGCTTAAAATAGCCTATGCGGATAGTCGGGAGAAGCCTGCCCCCAAGGAGTACATTCTGAAAAAGGTGGAGGAGGTTAGAGGGGAGCTCACACCCCTCCTAACCGCTGAGCTGAAGAAGGCCCTGCTTAAATCCGACCTCCCCAAGAGAGCGGTAGATGAAGCCGTTGAAACAACGGTTAGGGACTATAAGATGGCGAAGATTGAGCCTGGAGAATCCTGCGGAATCGTTACCGCCCAGTCTATTGGGGAGCCTGGAACCCAGATGACGCTTCGAACCTTCCACTTCGCAGGGGTTAAGGAGCGAAACGTTACGCTCGGCCTCCCAAGGATCATTGAGATCGTTGATGCGAGGAAGACTCCTTCAACCCCCATTATGAACATTTACCTTAAGCCTGAGTTTAGGAAGGATAGGGAGAAGGCTGCCAAAATAGCTCAAAGCATCGTTTACACCACCCTAAGCGACATAGCCACAGCCATGTACATAGACTATGCTAAGGCCTCTGTGATTGTTGAGCTTTCACCCCAATCGCTAAACGAGCGTGGGCTAACCCCAAGCGAGGTGAGAGACCTCATAAAAATTGCAGGCTGCAACATTACGCTGGAGGAAAGGTGGAGGATTATCCTGACACCCCGGAATCCAGCTGACCTCCCCAAAATCCTCACGAGGATCGCTTACATCCCGATTAAGGGGATACCAGGCATTAGGAGGGCCATGGTGGTCTGGGACAAGGGTGAATGGGTGATCCAAACAGACGGCTCCAACCTAGCCAGAGTCCTAAGGATTCCAGAGGTTGACCCTACGAGAACAACCACCAACAACATTCATGAGATAGCTTCAACCCTCGGCATTGAGGCTGCCAGAAACGCCATTATTAACGAAATTGTGGGGGTGCTTGAAGAGCAAGGCCTCGACGTCGATATTAGGCATATAATGCTCGTAGCCGACATTATGACCTTTAACGGTGATGTTATGCAGATAGGACGCCACGGCGTTACGGGGGAGAAGGCGAGTGTGCTGGCTAGGGCTGCTTTCGAGATAACCGTTCCAACCCTAATAGATGCCTCCATTAAGGGTTTGGAAGATGACCTTAAAGGCGTAACCGAAAACGTGATCTGCGGTCAGCTCATACCAGTGGGGACGGGAATCATCGAACTGTATATGACGCCTGGAAGGCTTGGAGGGAGCCAGAGCTGAGCAGTAGCACGCTGACCAGAGCCCTATCCATAGCTGTGAGAACAGGGAAGGTAACCCTAGGCCTAAAGGAAACCCTTGAAGCCTTAAGAGGGGGGAAGGCTAAACTGGTGGTTGTAGCTGGAAACCTCCCCCCAGAGCATAGGAAAAAGCTTGAAAGCTTAGCCAAGCTTGCTGGGGTACCCATACTCGACTCCAAGCTTACAAGCCTAGACTTGGGGGCGGCCTGCGGGAAACCCTACACGGTTTCCGCCCTAGCCATTCGCGACCCAGGAGATTCAGGTATTCTAGCCCTCTCCCCAGCGAAGAAGCGTGGAAGGAGGAAGGGTTAGCCTGTGGCTGGGAAAATAAAGCTAACCGCTGAGGAAATGCGCTACATCGCCTTATTCGAAAGCGTAACCGGGGCGACGGCTAAGGACTGCATCATAGACGACAAGCAGAACAAGCTCATCTTCATAACCAAGGAGAAGGAGGGAGGCTTAGCCGTAGGCAAATCGGGAGGGAAGGTTAAGGTTTTAAAGAGGATGACGGGGAAGGATATAGACATCATAGAGTATTCAGACGACCCCGTTGAGTTTGTTAAAAATGCCTTCATGCCCGTAAAGGTTCAGGAGATTAGGCTTACGGAGAAGCTTGATGGAAGAAAAATCGTGGTGGTGAAGATAGACGAGAGGGAGAAGGGTTTAGCCATAGGGCGGAAAGGTGAGAGAGCAAACAGAATAAGGCAGCTAGCCCGCAAATACTTCAACATAGACAACGTAATAATCGTTTAAACACCTTTAAAAAAGGGATAAAACCTAACTATTTCTCATTCTAATAGGCTCGTCAGCATCAAATAATTTCGTTCCACCAAAAAAGCCTAACTTACACGTAAACTAAAAACTATTAGTTAGTATGCTACACAGTTTGAGAATATGTCCTAACTTGTTTGCTGAAGTAGGGTGAGGGGGATGGTGAAAGAAAGCTTTGAGGAGTTGGTTAGGAGGCTTGGTGGTGAGATAATAAGTGTGGGTGTGCCCGTTAAGACCGTGGAGCAGGCGGTTAAGGCAACGGGTTCAAAGCCAAAGCAAATAGTAAAGTCTTTACTTTTCATTGCTGAGAGGGGTGGGCCTGTACTGGTTGTTGTAGATGGTGAGGCGAGAGTGGATTTGGAGAGGCTTGAGAAGCTTTTTGGCTCGGTTAGGTTTGCAACCCCTGAGGAGGTTAAGGAAATAGCTGGCTGTGAGGTCGGTGGGGTTCCCCCAGTTGGGGTAAATGTTAGAACAATAGTGGATCCTAGGGTTCTTGAAAATGAGTTTGTAATTGGTGGGGGAGGAAGCATCGACAAGCTTTCAAAGCTGAACCCAAGAAAGATAGTAGAGCATCAAAAAGCAGAAATCATTGATGTTAAAGTGAGGTGAAAAAGCTTTTCGTTAAATTAAAAATTAGTTGTAAGGTTTTTAGGTCTGTTGAAAGTCAGCGCCACAGGAAGATATATTTTCTACGGGTTTTCCTCCTTTCCTTTGGAGGTTTGCAGCTGTCTGAGGAGCTTAGATGGCTTAGCTGGAGGCTTTCTAGGCTAGCTGAAACTGTGAGGGTTAGGGTTCCAAGCTATGGCTCCCTCTGCCTAGCCTGCAAGGCTGGGAGGATGCTCTGCGGGAAGGCTAGATGCCCACTTCTGCTTAAAGCCGAAATGATGCTTAAAAGCCCTGTTTTTAAGGCTTCGGAGAGGGTTGAGGGCTCCTCCCCACCAGGAGTTTTCGTTGGGAGGCTAGGCTACCCAAAGGTTTACCTTGGACCTTTGATACCCCCCTTCCACGGGGACACCTCAACCCTCGACCTACCAGAAGCCTGGCTGGGGAAAAGCCTAGAAGAAATCGTTGGTTTAAGGTACTCGCTGGTTAGGGGCTTATCAAAGGTTAGAGTAGACCAACCCCAAACCGGTGGAAAACTCCTAGACCAACTCCACGAGATGATCCTCTCCGAGAGGCCTGTTGAAGCTGAGGCTGAGTTTACGAGGAAGCCTAGGGGCTCAATCCTCCTAAGTGATGAAAGCCAGCCCTTCGGCCCCTCCGCACCCCTCAAAACGTTAAAGATTATCCCTCAAACAGCTGATAGGCAGCTTGAGAAATACTATTATGACTGGGATTTGAAGGCTTGGGATGCTGTTTTAAGCCTTTACAGGGCTGGCCTCCCCATCTCACGCATTCAGAAAGCCTTCAGCCTTGGAATGTTTGGTGAGAAACGTTTTAGGAGGCTTGTTCCAACGAGGTGGAGTATAACCGCCGTGGACAGCATGGTTAGCCTAAGCCTCGTAGGCGAAATTAAAAACTACCCCCCAATCAACGAATACAGAGTTTACAGTTTCAAGCATTTAGACAACCTCTTCGCAGCCCTACTAACCCCTGAAGCCTGGGAGTTCGAGTGGATTGAAGCCTGGTTTCCCGGAACCGTCTGGAATCCAGCTGGGGAAAAAGCTGAATTCATGGGGGACTATGAGGGCTATAAGGGTCGAACCACCTACCCGGAGGTGGGGGGCTGCTACTTCTCAGCCAGGCTGGCTGTGGCTGAAGCCCTAAAAGCCGAACGCAGGCAGGCTGGAGTCCTAATTTTAAGGGAAATCCATGGAGGATACCTACTACCAGTAGGCGTTTGGAATGTTAGGGAAAGCGTTAGAGCCATGCTTAAGAGCAAGCCTGAAAAGTTTTCAAGCCTAAAGGAAGCCTTAAAGGCTTTGGAGGCTAAGCTAACCATCCGCCTAGAAACCTGGCTTAAAACAAGCAAAATACTCAGAAAACTCCTATACCAACGTAAACTGTCAGCATAATCCTCCAGCGAAAAATTTTTTTAATAGATTTGAAGAAGAAAAGAAACGTTTAGGAGGCTTTAAATTGAAGATTTCAGCAACACTCCTACTATTAGCTTTTCTTTTAGGCATGATGGTGGCTGTGCAGCCAGCACTTGCAGCAGAATTCCACGTAACAAATGCTACCGAATTCCAGGACGCCCTAGACGATGCTGAGAACAATGGAGAAGATGATATTATATATCTTGCTGCAGGAACCTACAAAGGAAACTTCAAGTATGTTCCTCCAGATACAGAGCATAAGTCCCTAACCATAACAAACGAGCCGGGAGTCCCAGCCACCCAAATCATCCTAGACGGACAAAACAACTACACCACACTAAGGCTGTATGACTGGAGTTCTGGGGCGGAAGCAAACATTGTAATCAACGGGATAACCATTCAAAATGGCGAATCACCAGATAATGGTGGAGGAATCTATGCGGCCATGGCATACTACAATATCACAATTACCAACTGCATTGTGAAAAATAGTACAGCTAAGAGGTATGGCGGCGGGATTTATGTAGACACACATAAAAATATAACGTTAGAAAACAACCAAGTCTATAACAATAAGACGCTGGGAGACCCCGATCGTAATCTTAGCAGAGGCGGCGGGGTAGCACTAATAACTCCATTTGGCAATTATACTGTGAGAAATAATATTATTGCATGGAATCAGGCAACTGGCAACGTAGATAATGTTGAGGGTGGAGGTCTCTGGGTTGGCTGGAGTTCCAGAAATATTATTTATTTGATTGGGAATACGATCTACGGTAATGAGGCTTTGAATGGAAATGGAGGCGGCCTTTACATCAGCTTCGCTGAAACGGCTTATGTTTACAACAATATAGTTTATGCAAACGAGGCTTCCTCGGGAAAGGACATATACATACATGATGAAGTAACCTCTAGAATTGCATACAATAATGATTATTCGGATGTTTGGGGTTCTTGGACGGAGGAAGGCAGCAACCTAAATGTTGATCCTCAGCTTGTTGATCCTGCAGGCTATGACTTCCATTTGAAGGCTACTTCTCCGGTGATTGATAAGGGGACAGCTAATGTTCCAGATCCTCCGGGACTCCCATCCACAGACTTTGAGGGTGATCCAAGGATTATTGGAGCAGCCCCAGACATAGGAGCAGATGAGGCTTCGGTAACCCCACCAGCTGTTGGCGGTGAAGTTACTCCAACCATATGGACGATGATAACTCCAATAACCCTACTGGTGGTAATGCTTATTGTTGCCTTACTGGCGCTTTTAAGAAAGGTTTTCCCAGTGAAACCCTAAGAATCCCCCATTTTTAATTTTTCCCATCTAGCTTGGAAGGCTTAATGGGTAGGGTTTCCCTCTCTTAGTTTAGGATGACTGTTTATGGTTGGACTGGGTGTCGTAGGGCTCTTTACCCAAGCGGGCTTCCCGACCTAGATTATGCTTTAAACCCTTATGTGGGATGTGAGCATGGCTGTAAATACTGTTATTCGAAGGCTGTTTTAGGCGATAGGAGGATGGCTGAAAACTGGGGAGGCTTTGTCTTAGCTAAGCGTGGGCTTCTTGAAAGGCTTAGGGCTGACCTTAGGCGTAGGCCTAAAGGGCTTATAGGGGTTGGAACGGTTACCGACCCCTACCAGCCCTTGGAGGCTAAACTCAACCTTACGGGTCAAGCGTTAAGGCTTATAGAGGCCTATGGGTTTAAGGCCTCCATTCAAACGAAGTCCCCCCTAGTTCTGAGGGATGGGGAAACCATTGTTAGAGCTGGCTTCGATGTGGGAGTAACGGTTACAACACTGGATGAGGGGGTGGCAAGCCTCCTCGAGCCTGGAGCCCCACCACCCAAAGCCAGAATCAAAGCCCTAGAAAAGCTTTCACGTTTAGGGGTTGAAACCTGGCTCTTCTACGGCCCCATAATTCCGGGGGTAAATGATGATCCCGAAACGGTTTCAGTGGTGGTGGGGGCAGCGGCCTCCGCGGGTTGCAGCCTCCTCCTCTACGACCTACTTAACTTGAAGAGGTGGGTTTTGGAGTTCTTAGCCCCTGCCCTAGAGGAGTTGAAGCCTGGGCTTGCTGGGAGGCTTAGGGAAAACCTAAATTCTAGGGCTTACCGGGAAAATCTTTCCAGCCTCATCCAGCGGGCCTGCAGCCGGTTTAGGATTGAATGCAAACCCGCCTTTCCAGCTCCAAGGGGCTTTAAAGCTCCGGGTGAAAGGGGTGCCGGGCTTCTGCCCTGGCTGGAGGAGGAGAAAAACTCAAATAAGCCTTTTCGCTAGTTGAAAGGGCTGAAGGCTTCAGCCTCCTCGAAGGGGAGCCCCTATGCCTGGAGAGTTTGCAGCTAGGAACTTGCTCAAGCGTAGGCAGAAGTTTAGGTGGAGCGACCGCCATTATAAGCGTAGGATGCTGGGCTTAGATGTTAAGGCTGACCCGCTTGAAGGAGCCCCCATGGCTAAGGGCATCGTACTAGAGAAAGTGGGTATTGAGAGTAGGCAGCCGAACAGTGCCGTGCGGAAGTGCGTAAGGGTTCAGCTCATCAAAAATGGGAAGGTGGTTACGGCCTTCTGCCCTAGGGATGGCGCCTTAAACTTCATTGACGAGCATGATGAGGTGCTGATTGGGGGGATTGGAGGCCCCATGGGGAAAGCCTATGGAGACCTGCCAGGCGTACGCTACCAGGTTCTGGCTGTAAATGGGGTTTCACTCAGAGAGCTTTTACGGGGTAGAAAGCAGAAGCCAACCCGCTAAGCCTTCAACCCCCTACCTTGAGGATAAGGCTATCCTCTCCTGCTCATCCCGCCTGGATACAGCATAGCTTCGACTATCCCTATTGGCTGCCAGAATAATCTCGTCGGCGAGACATTCATCTATGGTTTTCAGGTTGTTGAAGGCTGCCTTCCTCGCTCCTTCAGTGAGCCAGCGTAGGGCTAAGTCAACTCTACGCTGGGGCGCCATATCAACGGCCACATGGTAGACGATTCCACCATAGCTTATCCTGGTGGTATCCTCGCAGGGGGCTGCATTCTCAATAGCCTTCACTAGAACCTGGATGGGGTTCTGCCCTGTCCTTAAGTGGATGATTTCAAAGGCGTTTTTGAGGATTTGGATGGCCCTCGCCTTCTTACCAGCGTTTTTCCCAGGCTTCATAAGCTGGTTTACAAGCCTCTCAACAATGTTTACCTCAGACTTTTTGAAGCGCTGATGCTCGTGGCGTCCTCCAGAGTGGGGGATGAAAACTGGTTTAAGGCTTATGTATCTTACGAGTCCTGGGTCTTCAACTTTTACGTCTTCAAAGCTCCAATTCCCTAAGATCTTTATTTCAGGCTCCTTAAGTTTCTCGCTCAAGCCCTACACCGGAACCTTTTCCGCCTTCTAAGATGAAGGGGGAAACGGATTTAAGCTTTAGGCTTCTCCGAAAGCTTTTATATGGCGTAGTAATATCTATGGAATGCTCTGGAAAAGCAAGGTTTGAAAGCCTTGACTTGTGGGGAGTGAAATCCGTATGCCTGAAAAGCCCCACCTTAACCTAGTGGTAGTTGGACACGTAGACCATGGGAAGTCCACGTGCATGGGCCACATCCTATACCTTACCGGAGCCGTCAGCGATAGGGAGATTCAAGCCTACGCCCAAGAATCTGAAAGGCTTGGCAGGGGAGACACTTTCAAGTTCGCCTGGATCATGGACAAGCTTAAGGAGGAGCGGGAAAGAGGCTTAACCATAGACCTAGCCTACTGGAAGTTTGAAACCGACAAGTACTTCTTCACCATCATAGACGCTCCAGGCCACCGAGACTTCATCAAAAACATGATTACGGGGGCAAGCCAGGCTGACTGCGCCCTCCTCGTCGTCTCAGCGAAGAAAGGTGAATTCGAGGTTGGAATTTCGCCTGGAGGACAGACGAGGGAGCACGCCTTCCTCCTTCGGACGTTGGGAGTAAACCAGCTGACTGTAGCCATAAACAAGATGGACGACCCCTCCGTGAACTGGAGTCAGGAGAGGTTTGAGGAATGCAAGAAGGAGGTTGAAAACCTCCTTAAGGTTATCGGCTTCAAGGTTGAGAAGATTCCTGTCGTTCCCATCTCAGCCTGGACTGGAGACAACCTGCTTAAGCCCAGCGAGAAGATGGGGTGGTGGAAGGGGCCTACGCTGCTTCAAGCCTTAGACACCTTTGAAGTCCCGCCTAAACCCATCGATAAGCCTCTACGCATCCCAGTTCAAGACGTCTACACGATTACTGGCGTTGGCACCGTCCCGGTTGGGAGGGTTGAAACCGGCGTTCTCAAGGAGGGTGACACCGTTATCTTCATGCCTCCAGGCGTTAAGGGCGAAGTTAAAAGCATTGAAACCCATCATCAGAGGATTCCGAAGGCTGAGCCAGGCGACAACATAGGCTTCAACGTTAGGGGAGTCTCTAAAACAGACCTGCGCAGGGGGGATGTTGCAGGCCACCCAGACAGCCCGCCAACCGTGGTGAAGGAGTTCATAGGCCAGATAATCGTCATCTACCATCCAACCTCCATAGCGCAGGGATACATGCCCGTACTCCACGCCCACACAGCCCAGATGGCGGTTAGGTTCGCCGAGCTCATGCAGAAGATCAATCCGAGGACTGGTGAGGTAATAGAGCAGAACCCAAGCTTCCTAAAGACAGGTGACAGCGCCGTAGTTAGGTTTCAGCCAGCCAAGCCCATCGTGCTTGAACACTACGCTGAACTCCCCCAGCTTGGAAGATTTGCCATTCGGGATATGGGAACCACCATTGCGGCTGGAGTGGTTAAGGAGATAACTCAGAAGGGCTGAAAGAAGCTTGGGAGGCGGTATGGGTAGGCCATGGCTCAAAAGGCAAGGATCAGGCTTACCAGCATAGACCATAAGAAGCTGGACCAGGTTTGCAGGGAAATTAAAGAGATTTCCGAAAAGGTTGGGGTTAAGGTTTCAGGCCCCATACCGCTTCCCACCCGCCGAATCATGATTCCAACGAGGAAGAGCCCCTGCGGTGAGGGAACCAACACCTGGGACCGCTGGGAGCTAAGAATCCATAAGCGGCTGATGGAGGTTGAAGCCAACGAGAGACTCATGAAACGCATAATGCGAATCCATGTGCCAGACGATGTCTACATAGAAATAAGCCTCGTGTAACCTTCAGGAATAAATTTTTCCCATTTAACACTGTGTTGAATTTGTCGACGTATCTTGGAAAAAGGGGGTTTGTTAGGGGGTTAAACTGTTTTCCTTTATTTCCTCTACTTCATGAGTGGTGGCGTGTAGGTATCTGTAGAGGAATTCTAGGTTTTCGTAGGCTACGGCGTCCAGCATTTCCCTAAGCCACTGCCTACCCTGCGAGGTTAAACGGTAAACCTCCTTTCTTTCAAGCCTCCTCCTTTCCACCAAGCCCTTCTTCTCCATGTTGTGGAGCAGGGGGTAGACAACTCCAGGACTTAGGAGAATTTGAAGCCTGTCATAGATTTTTGCTATCACCTCGTAGCCCCAGGAGGGTTTCTCAGCCAGCAGGTAGGCTATGATCACGTCTAGAAAGCTCTTAATACATCTCTCCCTCACATTTCTAACATAGATGTTCATGGCTTCTCCCCCCTTTAGAGTATTCCATCCCCGTTTACGAGGGGGGTTTCAAGGTTCTGCGGGGGTCTACCCCTAATGAACCTGAAAACCTTGTATAGTTCTCCTCCCCGCCCCCTAGCCCAAACAGCTTCAAAATGTCCTCCATAATCCCTCTCAATCTTCTTCCTCGCCCTCTCAAGCCTTCGATAAAGCGCATTATATCTTCGAGCGTCGAGGCCGCTGGAGGTTATCCTCCTCCCAAAGAAGTGTTCAGCTACCTCGAAGAGGTTATGCTCAAAATTCGGCTTCGAAAGTATGAACCTTACGAGGGTTTCCTGGTCAGGTATAAACTCTCTGAGGCTCTCCCTCTCCCCTGAAATCTTCTCCGTCCGGTATCCCTCAGCCGCTAGTTTCGCTATAAGCTCCTTAATCTCGTCGATGCTTCCCTCACTCTCGAATTCCATACCCCCCACACGAAATCTAAGCTTTACCAAGCCCCAGGACACCACCAAAATATTTTTGCACATACATTGTATATAAGTCTTTCCATGCAAAAACCTAAGAAAAAGGGAAAATTAAGCCTTTTTAAGGAAAAGAGGGAAGATTTTCCCCTTTTTATTAAGGTACTTTTTGCATACATTTTTACATGCAAAAATCTACTTTGGAAGACAGTATTTGAAACTTCCCGGAAAGATATGTTTCAGCGTGATTACATGCCGTAATAGGGGACTGTATAAGGCATCATCTACACTCCCATCTAGCCTCCATCGTTGGGAAGATTGTGGATAACCCCTTAGTCGTTATGAAGCTTGGAAGCAAAGTGTTAGGGAGGACCATAGGGCAGCTTACAAGGAAAATCGAGGAACCCCCGGGGGGTTAAGCTATTTCCCTGACTAGCTCCCGCATGGTTGAGAGGAAGATTTCCACCTCTTCAGCCGTGTTGTAAACGTATAGGGATAACCGCACTGTTCCTTCAGGCTTCCCCAGCACCTGTCTTACGAGGGGTTGGGCGCAGTGCATCCCAGATCGAACAGCAATGCCAGCCTTCAAGTCGAGGATTGAGGCTAAATCGTGAGGGTTCAGCCCAGCCAGGTTGAAAGAGGTAACCCCAAGCTTGAACTCTGGGCTTGGACCGTAAACCTCAACCCCTTTAAGGCTGGATAGGCCCTCGTAGACCATTCTTGAAAGCTCACGCTCGTGGGCTTCTATGTTCCTCCTCCCAAGGCTTATGAGGTATTGGGCGGCTGCCTTCAACCCTATTACCTCCCCTATGGCTGGGGTTCCAGCCTCAAACCTTTCAGGCCCCCTCAGCAGTCTGAAGCCTTCCAAGTCAACGTATTCAACGGTTCCACCCCCCACATATAAGGGCTCTAAGGCTTCGCTAACTTCCTCCTTAATGTATAACACACCTGAGCCTGTTGGCCCACACATTTTATGGCCTGAAAGAGCGTAGAAGTCGCAGTCAAGCCTTCTCACGTCAACCTCTAGGTGGGGGGCGGCTTGAGCCCCATCCACCAGTAGGAGGGCTCCATGCTCATGGGCTATTTGGGCTATCTCCCTTACAGGTGTCACGGTTCCAAGAACATTTGAAACATGCGTCACAGCTACAAGCTTGGTTTTGTCGTCTACGGCTTTCTCGAACTCGGCTGGGTCTAGGAGGCCCTCCCCACTCGGCTTAACCATTTCAACCCTAACCCCATAGCGCTGCTTGCAACGCATCCAGGGGAGAAGGTTAGAATGATGCTCTAGGAGGGTTGTAACGATTTTATCTCCACGGTTGAAGGTTAAACCGTGGGCTACAATGTTTATCCCCTCCGTGGTATTTTTGACGAAAACTATTTCGTCCGGGTTTTTTGCTCCTATGAACTTGGCTAGCGTTCTCCTAGCATCCTCATATTCCTCGCTTGCTCTCTGGGAAAGACTGTAAACCCCCCTTTCAATATTGGAGCGATACTCCACATAGTATTCAAGCATCTTATCGATTACGGTTTTCGGCGTTAAACTGCTAGCTGCATTATCGAAATATATGATTCCCGCTTTAAGCTGGGGAAAATCCTCCCTCACCCGCTCAACGTTAAGCATGCGGCTTCCCCCTACCTCCTTCAAGCCTTCTCCCTTTCAGGTTTTCGTCGAAAACCCCCCTCCGATAGCCGGAGAGGTCTAGGGTCACATACCTAAATCCAAGCCTCCTAAGCCTTCCAGCAGCCTCCCTAAGGCTTTCCTCCCTCAACACTGAGGGAAGCTCACGGCTTTCAATTTCAATTCTCGCTAGGTCTCCATGGTTTCTCACTCTTACAAGCTTTAGACCCCACCTGCGCTTGAGGTAGGCTTCAGCAAGCCTCACCCTCCTTAAACCAGCCAAGTCCATTCTATGGTAGTAGGGAAACCTTGTTGCGAGGCAGGTGTCGGCTGGCTTATCCATTACGGGTAGCCTTAGGAATCTAGCCAGCATCCTCGAATCCTTCTTCCCCAGCTGGTTTTCGAGAAGGGGGCTGTAAACCTCCTCCTCCTTTAAGGCTTGAAGCCCAGGCCTATACTCGCCTACATCATCCATGTTGGTTCCATCGGCGACGGTGCTGAAACCTCTCTCCTCAGCAATCCTCCTGAGCAGTTTAAACCTAGCCTTCTTACAGAGGTAGCAGCGGTTTGGAGGATTCTCAGCGAAGCCTGGCAGCTCCAACTCGTTAAACTTCACGATTAAATGTTTGATTCCCAGTGTTCTTGCAACCCGCTTGGCGTCTGAAAGCTCGCCTGG
>Ga0180302_10000124_pt1 | contig 30166 bp, 35 predicted proteins | sample GuaBasSediGuay17_FD_121794 | JGI IMG/M metagenome (GOLD analysis project Ga0180302, IMG submission 121794) | Subseafloor sediment microbial communities from Guaymas Basin, Gulf of California, Mexico - Guay17, Core 4571-4, 12-15 cm | ecosystem: Environmental > Aquatic > Marine > Hydrothermal... | reverse complement strand
TAACCTTAAGTTCCTCGTATTCTTTAGGTACCGAAAATGAGCAAGAAAGAGCTATTGGTCTGTAATTTCTGTAGCTTAAGTTACCTAAGTTAAGCATTTTGATAAAGTATGTTAGCTCAGATACTATACTATCTTGCGAAACCTTATTAGCAAAAGGTGATAAAACAAAATTAAAATTTTCGATATTCTGCGAGACATGATAGTAGTCCCTAAAATAATTCAACGTAACATATACCGAGAAGAGAGCTTCTCTGAGACTTCCAGGAGCAGATACAAGTATTTCAGGAAAAACTTTAGATCCTATAAAATTCTCTTTTGATAAACATAAAGAAAGATCATGTCTAATATCCTCAACTCCAATAAACCATTCACTGCTATTTGCTATATGTATATATCCATTTAAATGGGCTACAAGCGCACTAGGAGGTATTAGTTGAGACATAGTGTAAGCCTCTATTATTGATCTACCGAGAATTCTTAACAACACGTTAGGAGTATAGGGCTTTATTAGATCATACGATTCAAAAATATTCTTAACATCATAGACAGGTAGACCGTATCTGCTATACTTCTTTATATATTCTTCATATCCTTTCTCAAGCAGCGTAGCGATTACCAGTTCTCTTATCAAATTTGTTGAAACATAACGCAAATTGGCGTTCTTAAGCTTTTCTTCCACATCAATGGCTATCTCTTTAGCCAATGACCTCTTGATACCCGTTTCTCTAACTAAACTATCTATTATTTTATTCTTATCAAAATACTCCATTATATATTTTGAAGTTGATACAAGCATATCTCTACTTTGCAGCGATAGATATTCTTCTTTAAACTCTTTAAATAAATCAAATATTTTAAAACCTAAATCAGTTAACCTATATTTTCCAGTACTTCGATCTATTTCTATTATCTTATTATCTATTAACTGTCTTAAATGATACCCAAATTTTCCGCTTTTATCTCTTGTAATACCTATTTTTTGCATTAATTCACCATAAGATAGTTCACCTTCATTATATAACAGCTTAATTATTTGCATTCTAACTTCATTACCTAGAACCTTTAATATTTTAATTATATCCTGCACCTCAGCCCCCTCATATCATTCTATGCTTAAAAAATATAATCCTTAGCACCCACTCTGTTTACCTATATTTTTCTAATTTTCTCTTAATGTATTTACAGCTGAACCCACACCTATTTATTATACCCTATACAAGGTACTGAATGAATGCCGTCAATAAGGGTTGTATTAGTTGAACCGTATTACGAAATTAATGTAGGGTATGTAGCCAGAGTCATGAAGAACTTTGGTTTCACCGAACTTTATTTAGTAAAGCCTAGAGCACAAATAAATGAAGTAGCTAGACGATATGCCATGAAAGGTAGAGATGTTTTGGAGAAAGCGGTGATTCTAGACTCCATAGATTCTGCTATAAAGGATGTAGAGCTAGTTGTTGGTACAACTGGAAAAATCTCTGATACCTCTCTTTTAAGACAAACTCTTTCTGTAAGAGACTTCGCTGAAAGGGCACGCTCTATAAGCGGAACAGTAGCTATTCTATTTGGTAGAGAACCATCAGGTCTAACAAATGAAGAAATAAAGTTATGCGATTACATGGTAACTATACCAGCAAATCCCGAGTATCCTATCTTGAACTTGTCCCATGCCGTAGCCATAGTTTTATATGAAATTTTCATGGCGATAAAAGGAAAAAAGATGATGGAAACAAAAATTCCAAGGGATTATGCTACGCTGATTCTAGATTATATTTCTAAAATATGTGAAAACATAGAATTTCATGATTTGAAAAAAGATAATATTATACTAGCATTCAAGAAAATAATATATAAATCAAATCCTACAGAAAAAGAATTAAGAACAATATTACTATTCATGAGAAAAATATATGTTTTATTATGTAAGAGTAGCTTCTAAACTCCTACTTAGTTAACTAAGCAATCTTTATAAATCAGCGTGAAGACATATAGTGATAACTATGCCTCTGCGGCCAGGCAGATGCTATAGACGATTCGACACTCCACCCTACACAAGACTAGAGTATATTAAAGGTGCTCCACACGTGCAAATACCGAAATTCGACCTAGGAAACGTAAAAGGTAACTTCACACATATCGTTAAGTTGATTATCAGGGAAAGAGGACAAATCAGAGCTAATGCATTAGAAGCAGCAAGAGTTATAGCACATAAATATCTAAGCAAGAATGTGGGTGAAGCAAACTATCATATGAAACTCTGTATATATCCACACCATGTTCTAAGAGAAAACAAAATGATGGCCATGGCCGGTGCCGACCGTCTACAGGACGGAATGAGACTAGCTTTCGGCACACCTATTGGCAGAGCCGCCAGAGTATATGAAAACCAGACAGTAATTTACGTGAGAATAAACAGCGAACATATAGATAAGGCTAAAGAAGCCCTTAGACGCGCTGCATCAAAACTGCCATTACCTTGTAGAATAGTAGTGGAACCTGCCGCCTAATAACAATATACCTTAAGAAAGTAGGGGGTTTTCTGTGAATCAAGGAATAAAGAGAATGATAGAGGCGTGTATATACGTATGGAGTCATATCATAAATGACAGTAGCAATAATGTTTCTAGAGAAAAACTAGTAAAAATGCTTAAGGACGCATACCATAAGTTTAAAGTTAAGCCTATTAAGGATTACAGCAGAACCGGTCTTTATGAGAGAGAAATAATAACGTTATATATCGTCGGTAAATATGGTTTAAACCTTATAGATGAAATAAACTCTTTGTCGAGAGTGTTTTACAAAGAGAAAGAATATGATTCACTGTATCACGAACTTCTTGAAAACTTAACTAGCAGCAGTGTCGTAAAGAAAAAATTATCCGCTGAAATTGTGTTAAAGACTGCCAGATTTGGATTAATAATGTCTCTGCTCGGATTCGGGTTAAATGATAAATTCCTAGAAATTATATCACTTTTGGCAAATAACTATCCAGATTATGCTTCAAAATTATATAAACTCGCAAAAGTGTATATAGCCATAGAAATAGCCAGGAAGATAGCAGAAGGTACTGTGAAAAATCGTTTAGAAAAGGAGGCTCTCAAACAAGCACTATGTATGAAAATTAATTCACCGAAGGCAGCGCCATCTGATAAGATGGTATATAAGTTTGCTAAGTATTACTTTGGAGTCCCAGAAGATCAAGCCTTTCACGTCCTAAATGTTAAGGATTCAATATTAGCTGAAATTTAGCTTCTACTTTTTATACATTCAGATATTATTTCAAAAACTAATTCTTTATCCTTTATTTTGCAAGCAGACCATAGCGGAGACTCGCAATCAACTACGAAAATGCGTCCTTTTCTCCTCTTCAATCTCCTAACTATTCCCGCTCTCATGAGCTTATATAAGATTTTCTTAATAGAATATAGTGTATAAGCATTTATAGGCAATCCGGCCAGCTTCGCGATATCTATGCTTTCAAACGAAACGCATGTGCCTTTAGCTTTGCTAATTAATTCCACTAGGGCTTCACATATAGCTTTTTCATACATTTTATTTTTCTCGGACATTTTCTGTCCCTTAAAGCTCCACTATTTTACTTAGAGTATCTAGATCTCCGCGCTTAAAGGCACTCCATATGGGACTCTCTTTAGTCGCCATGTATTTTATTCCATGACTTGACCGGCTATACCTTGTAATGAGACCTTTATCGCAAAGTTCATCTAAGACGCTTCTTATCACTGTTAAGAGAACCGGCTGTGAAGGTAGACCAGCTATTGTAGCTAGCTTTTTGCAAGTAAACGTAACACAACTTCCCCTAGACTTTTTTATTAAATCCCCCATCGCTTCTATTACGGCAAGCCTTACTTTCCTATAATCTCGATAAGGTATCTCCTCAAAACCTACATTTTTTATTTTCACGTTCTACTCTTCAAAAATACTAATAAGTATAAGACTTTGAGAAAAACATTGTATTAAATCAGGTAATACAGAGCTACTACCAAAATATATTTAGCACAACAACGTGATTAAGTGAGGCGATAGAATTTAGCGAGAAAAATATATATTTAAGCTACCCCTCAGACTAGTCCTTAAGGACCAGGTTGGTGAAAATGCTTAGAGAAATATACTTACCAGATTCGACGGTAATAATTAAAGGTACTCTGAGTACTGCGCTTGAAAAAAGATCGCCCAGAATTTTGGGCAAAATAGTAGTCCATAGTCTACTAATACTGCACTTTGAGAAGCTTCTAAGAGAAGGTAAAAGCCAAGGCCTATTAGGTTTACAGGAATTAAGAAAAGTAAGACACATCATTAAAGAGAAATACACAGAAGAAGAGCTAGTTATAGAAGAGAGCAGAGAACTCCCTCAAGGTTACCAAATGCTGCGAGACGAAAACATAGATGTTCTGCTAAGAGAACTAGCTAAAGACTGGAATGCTACACTTATAACATCCGATAGGACTCAATATGAAACATGTTTAGCGGAAGACGTTAAGGTAATTTACTTAAAAACGGAGGCTGGAAGAGCTTTGATTTTCGAAAAAATGTTTCCTGAGAATGCTATGTCTCTTCACTTAAAAGAAAATGTTGTACCTTATGCTAAAGTAGGCAAGCCTGGCAAGTGGATTTTTCTTAAAATAAGAGAAGACCCTTTGACAAGAGAGGAATTAGAAGGTATGATTACTGAGATAATTGAGGCAGCGCGTAGTTCGCCTGACGCGTTTATAGAAATAGATAGACCAGGGTCCACAATAGTACAGCTTAGGAAATATCGTATTATAATAACCAAGCCTCCATTCTCTGATGGTTACGAGCTAACTATAGTTAGACCACTAGTTAAGCTCAGCATTGAGGATTACAATCTGCCTAAGAAACTCTTAGACCGCCTTGAAAAAAGGGCTGAAGGTATCTTAATAGCCGGAGCTCCTGGTATGGGTAAAACGACCTTTGCACAGGCTTTAGCAGAATTTTACATGAGAAAAAATAAAGTCGTCAAAACAATAGAGTCTCCAAGAGACATGCACCTTCCTCCACAGATCACCCAATACTCTAAGGCATACGCTAGCTCGGAGGAAATACATGACGTTCTATTACTATCAAGACCTGACTACACAGTTTTTGATGAAATGAGAGATACCAAAGACTTTGAGTTATTTGCAGATCTTAGATTAGCGGGAGTTGGCATGATTGGTGTAGTTCACGCAACAACTCCTATCGACGCTATACAACGCTTCATAGGAAGAGTAGAACTAGGTATGATCCCCTCAATAATAGACACTGTGATATTCATAAAAGATGGTGAAGTTGCAAAAGTACATGAATTAGAGACTGTAGTTAAAGTACCCTATGGCCTAAAAGAGGAAGATCTGGCTAGACCTGTGGTAGTAGTAAAAGACTTCTTCACAGGCGAACCTGAATATGAACTCTATGTATTTGGTGAAAGAACATTCGTTGTTCCAGTAAAGAAGAAAGAAGTAGAGAGAAAAGAGATGACTAGAATTCTCATTGAAAAGACCATAAGGAAATATGTGCCTGATGCCGAATTCGATATAGTGATTCATGACACACACGCTGAAGTTTTAGTTCCGACGGAAATCTACAATTATGTACGCAGAAAATGCCGCAAAAGACTTGAAAGGCTCAGTAGGAAACTAGGAATAAGAATAGGCTTAAGACCTAAAGTACTCTAGCAATACACAAGCTATATAAATATATACCAGACCACTGGATTTTAATCACGATTGAGAATTAGTAGTGTAAAGTGGTTGCTATGGCAAGAAAGTGTATTAATTGCGCGTGGTATGATACTTCCCGCAAAGTATGTAGGATTTTAGGTAAAGAAGTCCTTGATCCAGATAACCCTCCATGCTTGTTGGGTTCATTCTCGCGAGAAGATACCTCCTTAAAGTCTTCATCTATCGGAAACTCTCTTTCTAGAATTTTACCTGAACCATCTTCCTCATTAACTACTAAATACTCAAATTCTTCGAGCACAGTAGGGCGTCAACCCGTGCTAGCTTCTCCCAAACCTACATACCCTTCGAGAAGAACACTCTTAATGTATGCGCCTACAGGCATACCTGAGTTAGACAAAGTACTTGGAGGAGGGTTCCTCAGAGGAAAGACGTATCTTGTAGCAGGTGAAACTGGCTGCGGAAAAACAATTTTCTCTATGCAGTTTCTGTTGAAGGGCGCGGCCTTGGGAGAGCCAGGAATATATCTCGCCATAGATGAGCCTTCCGAGCATGTAAAAAGAGGGTTAAGGCTTTTTGGATGGGATGTAAGCGAACTTGAAGACCAAGGACTGCTTCTCTTCTTAGACATGAGAACACACTTCAGTAAAATTTACTTAAGAGAAGAGAGGAGAAAAATAGAACCTAAATACATCATAGAGTCAATAATAAGTAATATCAAAAAAATTAGAGCTAAACGTCTAGTCATAGACCCTATAGCGCCCCTCATATATGGCGGTTCTCCATCGGACGTAGTGTACGTCAGAGAATTTGTTAGAGAAATAGTGTTCTCTCTAGAAAAACTAGGCACTGTGACTACCATAATGACTAGCGAAATACCCACAGGATCTACTCAGTTAAGCAGATTTGGCGTAGAAGAGTTCTTAGCCTCGGGAATAATAGTACTTTCGTTAGAAGAGATAGCAGGAAAAATATACAGGGTTATGTATATAAGAAAAGCTCGTTGGGCGCCTGTTCAGCCATGCAAATATGTCTTTGAAATAAAGAGCGGCGTAGGAATAGTAATACTTGGCCCGCTAGAAAAATTTAAGAGAGCAGCACCAAGCATATATTGACGTAAATGATAAGAGTATTATCTGAAGAGCTAATTAAAGTAATTAAAAAAATCAGAGGCGCGCCACTAATCGATGAAAAAACACTTAGAGAGGTAATAAGAGATATTCAAAGAGCTCTTCTCAAAGCGGACGTAAGTGTAGACTTAGTTTTCAAAATATCTGAAAACATCAAAAGTAGAGTATTAAATGCGGAAATACCTCCAGGATTCTCTAAGAGAGATGTTCTCTTAAAGGCTGTTTATGAAGAATTAATTTCACTCTTAGGAGGAGAAAAGGTTCCTGAAATCTTGCCGCCAAAAGATAAAAACTACGTTATAATGTTAATTGGGCTACAGGGTTCAGGCAAGACAACAAGCGCTGCAAAGCTTGCATGGTTTTATTTAAATAAAGGATATAAAGTGGGACTCATCTGTGCCGATACCTATAGACCCGCTGCTTTTACACAGTTAAAGCAGCTTACAGAAAAAATAAACGTACCCGTATGGTTTCAAGAAAACAAAGATCCTGTTGAAATAGCTGTTGAGGGAGTAAAATACTTTAAATCCAAAAAATATAATTTAATAATAATCGACACAGCCGGCAGGCACAAACAAGAAGAAGCATTACTCGATGAAATGGAAACTATGTTTGAAAAGGTGAAACCCGATGAAGTAATGTTTGTAATTGATGCAACAATAGGTAAACAAGCCAGAAAACAAGCAGAAGCTTTTAAGAAAAGAGTCCCTATATCGTCGATTTTTATAACAAAACTTGATGGCAGTGCCAAAGGAGGAGGAGCTTTAGCTGCTGTAGCCTCCACAGGAGCTATAATAAAATTTATTGGAGTAGGAGAAAAAATAGATGAAATAGAAGTTTTCAATCCACCTCGATTCGTAAGCCGCTTATTAGGGTTAGGCGATTTAGACGCACTTATAGAGCGCTTCAAGCGACACGAGGAACTTATAAAACTGCAAGAAAAAATTATGCGAACAGGTAAGCTTACACTATACGATATGAAAATTCAGCTTAAGAATCTACGGAAAATGGGATCTCTAAGCAAACTCTTATCATTCATTCCTGGAGGACCACAACTAACAATAGACGCTGAAGAACTTGATAAAGATAAAATAAAGAAATGGATAGCTATCTTGGATTCAATGACTAAAGAAGAACTGTTTAACCCAAGTATTCTGAACAGCTCTAGGATAAAAAGAATATCTCGAGGAGCAGGCGTAACTCCACGTGATGTAAAAGAACTCCTAAAAAGCTATGAATTAGCTAAAAAATATATAAAACAATTAAGTAGGAAAAGATCTCGCTTATCTAAAATCGGCAAACTATGGTAATATCTTTTGCAGTAATCACTTCGATAGAACATTTAACCGAGAAATATTCTCCAGTGCTGATGAGATGTATCCCTGCTTCGCTGATGCTTTCACACGATCTTCGTCGCGATAGATGTTTATTCTTTATATGCAGAGAAAATAGAATAATAGTGAAAATTGAAGGCAATAGAGTCAAAAGAATATTTACTGATGAAGCTTCTCTCTCAGGGGTTTTTAGGAAAATAAAACTGGCATTAGAAAAGAAAATTCGAAAGATGGTAATTCACCCAGGAATCAAAATATATCATACTGATATAACAAGTTTTCTTTCAAAATCATTCACCTCAGTAATATACCCAAGTACTAGAGGCAAAGAATTAAGTGAATTATCTTCTATAGAAAATGTAATGTACATGCTATCTCTTGATGAAAAAACTCTAAAGAATTTTTTAGCAGATATTAACATAAAAAAGATACCTATAGCTTTCCCCAGATCCATGCATAATTCGCCGCCTGATAAAACCATAGCTATACTCAATATATGTCTTGATAGAATAATGAATAAATTGAATCCTTACTAAGTTCAAGGATACGGCAATTGACATTTATGAGATATTAATTTTCTAATAACACAAATCTCTAAAACTATATATTCTAGAATTAAAAGTAAGGAGCAGTGATGTTCAATATTCTAGAAAAAGCTGCAGAGATAGTAAGCAAGTACTGTCTTTGCGACTACTGCTTAGGAAGACTGTTTGCTCAGCTTGGCAGAGGCTTAGATAACAATGAACGTGGATACTCAATAAAGCTATGTTTAACTCTACAAACTCACTTGAAAATACTAACCTCTGAATGCGAAGAGGGTATAGAAGAAAATATTAGAATCTTAGAAAATTTAGCTAAATCTAACTTTGCTCCAGCAAAAGAAATACTTCAAAAGTACGGCTACAGCATTCCCAATACAACTTCATGCTACGTGTGTAGAGACTTTTTCTACAAGAGCATAGACTCAATTCTGAAAAAAATACTTTTGCTATCAAGTAATTACGAATTCAAAACATTCTTAATAGGAGCCAGGATACCAAAGGATATAGCTAAAAGAGAAGATGAAATCAAAATTACTTATGGTCTTGAAAATATAAGCGAAAGTTTTAAATCCGACTTAACTCGAGTTTTAGGAAAACTCTTTCAGAAAACAACGGGTAAAGTAGTCGACTACAAGAAACCAGATCTCCTCATTACAGTAGATTTACCTAGCGGAAAAATAAGCGTACGTTCCGCGCCCATCTTTATTTACGGAAGGTATAGAAAATACGTTAGAAACCTTCCACAAAACAAGTGGCTCTGTCCACGTTGCTGGGGTAAGGGATGTGAAGAATGCTCATGGACAGGTAAAAAGTATCCGACTTCTGTGGAAGAAATAATATCAGAACCCATAATTAAGCTCTTTAAAGCTGAAAAAACAAAGTTTCACGGAGCAGGAAGAGAAGACATTGACGTACGAATGCTTGGCTCGGGACGGCCTTTCGTTATAGAAATTTTAAATCCGAAAATAAGAACAGTGGATCTTAAAATAGTTCAAGAAGAAATAAATAAACATGGAAAAGGATTAGTAGACGTCTCCGACTTAAGATATACTACACGTGATACTATCAAAAAAATCAAAGTATATTCTGAATACACTATTAAAACTTACAGAGCTATAGTTTCAGTAAAGCGCGACATTACTGAAGATGATCTCAAGAAAATTGAGGAAGTATTCAACAACATAATAATCGAGCAAAGAACCCCGCTAAGAGTTCTTCACCGAAGAGCAGATAGACTACGCAGAAAAAGAGTATACAAAATTACTGGTAGAATACTAGATAAGAGGAGAATCGAACTAACTATAGTCTGTCAAGGAGGACTTTACGTTAAAGAGTTAATAAGCGGAGATAAGGGAAGAACTAAACCGAGTATTTCTGAGATTCTTGGAGCTCAGGCGGTTTGCGAAGAACTCGATGTTGTAGATATAGCAGAACCTCCTGTAAAAGGTTTTATGTGATCTGCAGTAGTAATAATGGTCTTCTTCTTGCCTCCTAAATAAATTTCAATAATGTATGCCTTTCCACGTTTTCCAACAATGGTTCCGGTTAGACCTTGATAACGTCTATGTGGTGCAGTCCTTATGTAAGTGGGGTCTATATCTATACAAACCTTATCTCCTACTTTATATTCGATCATAAGTCTACTTAGACCCGGTCTTCCTCGAGCCCTAGGGTGTTTTCGAAGAAGCTTACGTCCTCTAGTTCTATAGCCTTTTGAATGTCTCGGCATAGCGAGACAAAAATCAAATACACGCAGATATAAGGTTTATGCACATAACTCCTTATAAATTACTAAATTAAAACATAACTCAACTTCTTCAACTATTTTAGCAAAAAGCTTTATGTTTATATCTTTAAACCACTATATCTCACTGCATGATAGCAATAGACACATATTTACTGGAAAGTGTCAAAAGATCTATAGCCATACTTTGCCTTTCTATAGCGTCATACCAAGATATAAAATCACGAGAAGTAAGCGATAAAGTATGGTTGCCCATAATAGTTACAAGCATTATAATAAATGCTATTGAAAAAGTCTGGATAGACGCAAGTATCTTCAGATTCTACTTATTATCCATAGCCATAACATCTTTTCTTGCCTTAACTTTAGCATACTTAGGACTAATAGGGGGCGCTGATGCAAAAGCGTATATATGTTTAAGTATCCTTGAAATCCCCCTAGTAGCCGTCACTGTAGACAAGTTGATTCCTGGGATAAGTATATTTATGAATTCAGTTATCTTATCAGTTTTTGCAATGCTTATTATAGTAATAAATAATATAATATTACTTTTGAAAACCGAATTATATTTTCCGCCAAATATCGGCATATTAAAGAAAATTATCTTATTTTTAAGTGCTACGATAGTTGACTTAAATAAAGTAAAAGACCAACCCTACAAATACTTTATTTTATCATCACTACAAAATACTGTTGAGATAAAAATAAGTATTCAGAATATGGACAATTATATGGATATAATAGAATCTCTAGAGAAAAAAGGAATAAAAAAGGTATGGGTATCTCCTACACTTCCTTTTATTCTATTTATATTCATAGGTTATCTATTATATTTAATTTTAGGGAATATTATATTATATATTCTTAATATTTTATTTTAGATTCTATAATACTAATAGTCTTGTCGATAACCTTCTTTGTAGATTCTTCTACACTATCTCCTTGTGCTGCAGCATCTATTAATTCGTCTATTGTCACCCAGCCATTTATCCAGATATATGCTATGAGCGCTTCTACAATATCCTCTATTTTCATATGCTTTAAACTGCTTTTATGAACAATTCTTTCTATACACTCTTTAGCTACAGCTTTTCTTATTATCTTGTCGGCTACTTTTACTCCGCAGGGCTTCTTCAAAGATATACTTATGCCAGCAGACACAACAAAGTTTAATACGGAATCTCCAAGTTTAGCTAGACCCTTGGTTAATATTAGCTTCATATTTTGACAATGCTTCCTTAAATTTACTTTTAATTACCTTCATTAACTCTTCTATTTTATCACAAGCTCTAATAACTGCGTCCCTAGGCTTACCTTCTTTAGTTTTCACATAAACTACAGGTTTTCTGATAAGGGGATGCGGTATTCTATATGCACTGAATTCTACTTCCGGATCTTCGAGTAAAATATTTACCAGTAAATTACAGAATGTATGATCTTCGCCTTCTAAGATAAACTCTAACTCATTTTCTGTTTCTCTTACTATTTTAAGTTTCACGCAACCAGTAATTAGGAAGTATTATTTGAGTTTTTCTCACAAGTAGCCTTTATAAGTTTTTTAACTTCTTCAATATTTTTAACTAATACAATTTTTCCGTTCTGATAATCAATACATTTATTTTCCTCTAAAAATCTAATTGCCTCATCTATATTTTTATTCAATAATAGAGCTACATATGTTATTGCTTTTCTGGCAGAAGCGGTAGTCTTTATCTTCGTTAATTTTTCATATATTCTTCCTAGTTTAGTGAAAATGTCAATAGTCGTATTCAGATCCGCATCTGTTTGAAGAAAACCCTTAGTTACATTCACTCTATATCCTTTTAGTTTGAGAACCTCTAATGCTATATTTATTGGTATACCTATAGATAAGTTAATTGACTTTAATATACTTCTTAGACTATACATGAAGTATCCACTATAACTTCTTTTTCTCTTGTACTTTACTTCTGTTGCAATTCTTCGTAATTCAATTGCAGCTGCTTTTACTGACTCCTTATCTCCTTGCAGAGCGAAATCTATAGTATTTAATTTAGTTCTTACAATAACTACAACATTTTTAATTCTTTTATTTACTTCATTTAGAAGTTCCTCTAATTCTTCTCTATTATCGACCTTTATCGTTATTCTCCGCTCATACATAACTAGTCAGATCCCTAATAGAATAATTACAGTCACATCGTTAAATAAAGCGAAGATATTTTTTTGCGATAGGTTGACCTACATATATTACAGAAGAGATAATTTCCTCGTTTACGCAGTGGTTCTACGCAGTTAGGACACCACGATAAAACTACGCCAAATTCTCTGCCTCTTAATGTTAAGTGAAACGGCGGACCTTCATCCGAAAGCACTCTAGCTCTTATTATATCACCTATTCTTAGAAGATCATGCATATCTCTTACTGGCTCACTAAGGGCATAGCTCACATGAATTATGCCAGTGAAAGGTATAGGCAGTAGTCCTTTACCTTCTACTTCATATATCCGTGCTAAAGCATAAAGGCTCCTAACATATGATACCTGAGCGTATACCGTATCTTTTGCTTTAGGTATGAGAGGTCTCCTTGACGGAACTACCGATAATACATGGTTCACTCTATCTGCTTTAAGTACTCCAAGTGCAGCCGATCGCAAAAAGCCATTCTCCTCATATACGTACTCTCCTGCTGAATACTCTTCGATAACAGCTACTTTTTCTCCCGGAGTAACTAGTTCTTTTCTAGTCACTACTATGTGAAATAATAATACGCAGATAAAGCTTTCGTAAAGTCTGTACTACAAAAACTTAACTTTATATATCTCCGTTAGTAACTTCATCCTGCAGGGGTGCCCGAGCTAGGTCAAAGGGGCGGGACTCAGGACCTAAGGGGGGAGACCTCCCGTGGCGTAGGCCTGCGTGGGTTCAAATCCCACCCCCCGCACTACTGCCGACAATATGTCGCCTTTACTTCAGCTAAATAAGGATATTGTAGCTTGCTTAGCAAAATGGTTTGGCCTAGGACAAACTTTATACATGCTTAAGGCCATTTCATCTCCATCATCCCGGTATTACATCAGAGTAAATACGCTCAAAGCCATTCGGAACGAAGTCCTAAAGGAACTATTACACGAAGGAATAAAGGCTTTGAAAAGTAGCTTACTACCAGAAGCTATTTGCATACCTATAAGAGGCCCATTTAAAGTGAAACTTCATAAAAAAATTATCATTGTAGATAAATTTACAGCAGAAAGTGTAATGTTAGGAGCCGACGTCTATGTACCAGGTGTTCTAAAAGCCTCAGATATTAAGGAAGGAGACTTAGTTTCAGTAGTTGCTCCAGGAGGCTATCTTGTAGCAGAAGGCATAGCTCTTATTTCATCAAAAGAAATCTTTAACAGAAGACGTGGTATAGCTATAAAAGTTACAAACTCTAAGTACAGAGCACCTAAAGTCAGAGAACTTCGTGTATTTAAGAAAGGACTTATATATGATCAAAGCTTGCCTGCAATGATTACCTCCAGGGTGCTGGACCCTAAGCCGGGTGAGCTAATAGTCGATATGTGTGCTGCACCAGGAGGAAAAACTACTCACATAGCACAGCTCACCAACAATAAAGCTACTATTATAGCTGTAGATAGATCTGAAAATAAAATAAAACGCTTAATTGAGAACTGCAAAAGACTGGGAGTAAAATGCATTAAACCGCTCATCTACGACTCGCGCTATCTCACCGATGAGTTAGGGAAAAACATGGCTGACAAAGTTTTACTAGACCCTCCTTGCACTGCACTAGGTGTTCGACCGAAAGTATATGAAAATAAAAAGTGCAAAGATATTCAAGCAACAGCCGCTTATCAAAGACAATTACTGAAGGAAGCAGCCAATATTGCTAAAAAAGGAGGTATTATTGTGTACTCTACATGTACTATATCCGTAGAAGAAAATGAACTAAACATACTTTATGCAGTGGAGAAACTTGGATTAAAATTAGTTAAGCAAAACATCATGATTGGAGCATCCTCATCAACCATTCTGCCGGAAATACCTCTACTATATACTCAACGGTTTTTACCGCATATTCATGAAACCCCAGGCTATTTTATAGCAAAACTTCTTAAGCCTTAATATATTTACTCTTGAGCTTACTTCCACATATGGGGCAGAAGACTTCATTAATATACGTTTTCTTACAGACACTGCAATAGTATATTTTCTTCCGGCAAGTGTCTATAGGTTTATGAACAACACTACTATAAGGTATACTCAATTTACTTAGCATACTTTGAATTTTATAATCATCAGTATATACCAATACACTCAATCCTTTAGATGCATATTGGATAGCTAACGCTACTAGACTGATGTCAGCTTCAGATAGATCCCTTGAATACCCCATTTGTTTAGCTACTTTTTGTGCCTTTAGCAAGTATTTTCTTTCAGGTTCAACTACATTAATTTTCTTTCTCTCAATTAAAGTGGACAAAATGTATTTAGCCGTATTGGATTTTACCTCTTCTAGTACTTTAGGAGTTGTCACTATGCTGTCATTACATAAGAGGGCTGCTCCATGAATTATGGCAGATGTATCGGCTACTATTATTTTCATTAAAATCCTCCTCCTTTAAGTCTATACTCTAATTTTTTAAAAGGATTATTTGAAAATCGAATAAATCTAACTGAATGTCTCTCCGAAAGCTCTACTTTAATTTTCTCACGTGGTTTAACACGATATGACCCAATGCCATCATAGACTATCAGCCCAGGTTGCTTAATTGAGTAGAGCATGATTTTTCTATCAGCATTAATTACGATAGGTCTTGTCCAGCTGTTATAGGAACATAGAGGACATAAAACCAAGGCTTTCAACCTGGGATCTAGAATAGGACCTCCTGCAGATAAAGAATAGGCAGTAGACCCCGTTGGTGTAGCTACTATAATTCCGTCTCCTCTATCCTCATATACTAAATGCCCATCGACAAGTACGCGATATTTAAAGACCTTAAATGGACGCTCCCCTATGAATACAATTTCATTAAGTACTAAGAAAGACTCTCTGTCACCTACGATAACTTTTGCACGTGCTCTCTCATCTATAGAGTACTCTTTTTCTATAATTTTTTCAAATGCCCATTCGATAAGTCTTTCATCTATTTCTGTTAGAAAACCGATGGTACCCGCATTGACCCCTAGAATTGGTGGTACATTTTTAATACTTCTTACTGTCTCCAGTATTGTTCCATCTCCTCCTATACAAACAATACAGTCTACATTACATAGTTCGCTTTCTTCACAGTACTCAGCATGCACCTTCAGCTGTTCATAGCTTTTTCTACATACAACATATTCAACACCCAGCTGCTCTAATATTTTAATAGCATTCAAAGCAACTTTCACCGCCTTCTCGTCATCAGATACCACCACTCCAAATTTCATTGCTCCCGAAATGCCTTATTTAGTGAATTTATTTAAGGTCTTCGGACACTTATGTATTATTCCCCTTAGTAGTTACTATTTAACAAATACTCTCCGAAAATATGTCGTATACGAGAACAATACCGCTAAACTCTAACATATAGAACAGCTCTAAAGATATACCGTAACAAATATTTAAGACTCTCTTTATGTACATAGTAAAAGTAGTTACAGAGGTGACATTATGTCTAAACCTGTTGACGCAGGAAGTCTAAAGGTAGGTTCATTTATTGTAATAGACAATGAGCCCTGTAAAATAATGGAAATAGAAAAGTCAAAGCCAGGAAAACATGGTTCAGCGAAATGCAGAATAGTAGCAATAGGACTTTTTGACGGAAATAAGCGAAGCATAGTTGTTCCAGCAGACTCTAAAGTAGAGGTACCTATTGTAACTAAAAAAACAGCGCAAGTATTAGCATTGTTACAAGATTCTGTTCAACTAATGGACCTATCTACTTATGAAGTATACGAAGTTCCACTACCAGAAGACGAAGATTTACGGAAGAGAATAGCTCCTGGAGTCGAAGTAGAGGTATGGGAAGTACTGGGTAGAAGAAAAATAATGAGAACAAAGTAGCTTCTCTTAAAGTGATGAGCCCCTCGAATCTGACCGATGAAGAAGATTATGAGTGCTGACAATAAAAGCGGAAATGGGTAGTAACTTTAAATACGTGAGAAAGACGGCTTAGGAGGAGGAGCTACAAATATGTAATATTTTTCTTCCCCTCTAATCTCCTCTAAAATTCTCTCTATGACTAATTTCTTAGGGTCTGGCAATTTAATTCTCTTCTTTATATCCTCAATACTCGTGAAGGGTGATTTCTTTCTCTCCTCAAGAATTTTCCAGAGAGTTTTCTTACCTATACCCCTCAAAAGCTCCAGACTATGCATTTTCGTAGTTAGAGGTTGAGCCTTGTTAAAAAATTCGACAAATCTAGCTTCTTGCTTAGATACTATCTCCTCAACTATTCGAGGTAATTCATCGCGCGCCAAAGGTGTTAGATCATCGTAAGATATTCTCCTTAATACTCTCTCTACTTTATCTCTTAATCCTTTGCCTATGAAAACTCTTTCTCCAGTCGATAGCATTATTCCGGGATAGGGAGCTACTTCGAGTAGTGTGAAACAATTTTCTCCTATTACTTGAGCTACAGGTCCCCTATACCCCCTGTACCTTTTTAAAGGAGTTGGTATATAGTCTAGTACATATGCGTATTCCTCATAACACTTTCTTGTGAAAAACATTTTATTCACCGGTACTCATTTACGGTAGATAGCATTTTTTCAAGATCTTCAGGCAAGAATACCTTAGTTCTCTCTTTGGCTAAAATTGTTCTAAGTTCGTCTACTGTCTTTGGCATGATATTTACTATCTGCACCGCCGAAGCATCAGATAATCCATATTCTTTAATCAGTCTCTCCAAAAGTTCTGACGCTTTTTCTTCGTCTATTTTACTAAACTTCTTCAAATAATCTAAAACTTTTTCCTGTAACTGAGATAAACCATATTTTTCCTTAACTTCCTCTACTATTTTAGCAGCTTGAGGTAAGGTAATCATTTTTTGCGATAGTATTTTCATATCTCAGTTTTTAATGGATAGAGCCTTTTTATCTTTTTCGTTGAAGACTGCCAGTTGCCTAAACAGAAAACATTTTAGCTAGCTAAACCTCTCTTAGTAGTAGATACTTCATGAACTTGGAGAAAATAATACTTAAATATGCACTTATTAACGCCGTAAAGTACGGCGGCACTGCTTCGTTAAAAGCAGTTATAGGCAAGGTGCTCGCTGAAAACCCTTCATTAAAAAACAATATTAAAGAAGTAATAAAAGAAGCTAAAAAAATAGTAAACGAGGTCAATAAGATGGGCTTAAAGAAACAACAAGAGCTTCTCAATGAAATGTTTCCCGACGCACTACTTGTTGAAAAGAAAGAAGCCCAGAAAACATTACCCCCTCTCCCTAATGCCGACAAGTATAAAGAGATAAGAACTAGGTTTGCGCCAAACCCTGACTTCGTGTTGACACTAGGTAACGCCAGACCAGCAATACTGAGTTATGAGTATGCTCGACTATATAAAGGCAAATTTATACTAAGATTCGAAGATACTGACCCTCGAACCAAAAGACCTCTTCCAGAAGCATACAACTTAATAAAGGAAGACTTGAAGTGGCTTAAGATAAAATGGGATGAAGAGTACATTCAATCACTCAGAATGGAAATATACTACTACTATGCTAGGAAGCTTTTAGAAAAAGGATCAGCATATGTATGTACGTGCCCCCCCGAGAAAATAAGGGAGCAAAGAACTAAAGGAATACGATGCATTTGTTCTGAAAAACCTCCAGAAGATCAGCTTGAATTATGGGACAAAATGCTAGAGGGACATTTTGAGGAAGGAAAAGCAGTTCTTAGGATAAAGACTGATCCTAAATACCCTGACCCCTCGGTAAGAGACTGGATAGCCTTTAGAGTAATTGATACAAGCAAATACCCTCATCCAATAGTGGGAGATAAATATGTTGTATGGCCTACATATAATTTTGCCTGCGCTATAGATGACCATGAAATGAAAATAACACACATACTGAGAGCAAAAGAACATATATCCAATACAATAAAGCAGAAATTTCTTTTCGATCATCTTGGGTGGGAATATCCTGAAGCAATACACTTCGGTAGACTAAAATTAGAAGGATTTATTTTAAGCAAATCAAAAATTCGCTTTGGCATAGAAAAAGGTCTATACACAGGACCTGACGATATCAGACTAGGAACCTTAATGGCCTTGCGCAAGAGAGGATTTCTCCCAGAAAGTATATGGGACTTAATACTTGAAGTAGGTGTAAAGGCATCAGAAGCAACTATAAGCTTCATAAATCTTTGCGCTCTAAATAGAAAATATCTAGAGCCTATTGCAAATAGGTACATGTTCGTATACGACCCTATACTACTTGAAATAAATTCTGATAGAGATTTAGTAGCTAAGCTGAACTACCATCCATCGTTCCCCGAACGAGGAACTAGAGAAATAGTCATTAGGTCAGTAAAAGGCAAAGTCAAGGTATTTATTTGCAGAGAAGACGCTACCAGAAACTTAGGCAGACCTTTAAGGCTGATAGGCTTAATAAATATTACTTTAACTCACATAAAAGGAGACAAAGCTGAGGGAAATATTATCGGCGAGAGCATTAAAGAAGTAAAGGATCTAGGAGGCGAGATCATACAATGGATTCCAGCCGACAATTATGTTGAAGCCAAAGTAATAAGAGTCCGCGAAAATAATATTATAACAGAGGAAGGTTTAGCTGATCCTGGTGTAAGAGCGCTATCAGTGGACGATAAAGTGCAGTTCATTAGATACGGATTCGTGAAGTTAGATAACATCAGCGGAAATAAATACACATTCATATATATTCACGACTAACCCTGCTTTTTAAGCGAAAATGGTTTCCCTTCAAAAATTATTTCCTCTGGTAGCTTATCCTTATATTTGCTGAGGAATGCTATATCTTCTTTTTCTTTTCTCAAATCATCTGGCAACAATATTGCTATCTCATCAATTATAGGGTACCATCTTTTACAGCTTTTGCAGAAAAGTACCCCCTCCTTAACCTCATATTTTACACATTCTTCACACGGAACATTTTTCTCTTCGCCTATATCTTTACCTAAATATCCGCAGTAAAGCTCACACAATGGCTTCTCTTCCTCTAAACTTCTCTCGGGATATTCTGATTTTTCTATAACTATTAGCTGTAAGGGAAAGTGCTTGCACATAGGACACGCTAACTTATCTATTAACCTGTACTTCACAGGTATACTATAACCCCTCCTATAACATAAGGTTTTCCGCCCGATAACATAAGCATATGCTACTATTCTATATCCGCTCAAGCTAGGTTACTATTATCGTAGGAAGAAAATACAGGAAAGTATGATAAACTCTACGGTGTAAAGTCAAGAGTTAAGAAAAAAGCTGTGAGGAAGTTGAGGGAGAGAAAAGAAGCTTGACATTAAATGGAAAGCCACTAACTTAATTGTTAGAACTGCCTATGAGAAGCAATACGCTATTGTTCTTGAGAAATTAGATAAGAGAGTAACAAACGGTATGGTAACGAGAATAAAAATAAACAACTACGTCGTAGAATTTTCAGACTAGTTTCAGAGATACCCAGAAAGCGATAAAAGAGAAAGCAAAAGAATATAGTGTACCAGTAGTTTAATCCAAAAATAGTCTAAAATATATCCATTACATAATGCTCTAATAATGACCATAGGAATAAAGAAATCCCTGTGGACGAGGTGGCGGTCCCTACTGCAAACATAAAACACTATAGTTTTATCTAAAATGAAACAATAGGGATAAACGGTAATCTTTATAGCTCTGAATACATTCTGCTTAAAGAATATTCATTAGGTGATTTTATGCAACTTCTAGAAAAAGAACTAAAAAATCTTCTTCGAAAACATCCCGCTCTAGTTGAGGTTTTACTTCATGCTCGTAACTTGAAAGAATTTACATTACCTGACTTAGCTAAATCGTGTGGAGGAGTTAGAACCCCCGTCATTAGACGCTACATTAGACACTTTATGAGAATAAACATAATTTACAGAAAAGAAGAAGGAATATACTGCTTTAATAATATCTTTGATTCAACAGTATCCAGGTTAATAAAACATTTCAATATAATTTTACATACAGAAAAATATCTTCTAATGGAAGATAACAGATACTATATTCTTTTAATTAATAGAAGGAAAGGAATATATGTTAAAAGACTAGACAAAAGAGTAATTGATGTAATTAAGAAAAATACACAAATATTACCTAATGAATTCTCTTTAAAAGATATTTGTGATAAATTAAATATGTCTAAATCATTAGCCTCGCTAGCACTAAAAATAATGTGCCTACTCAATATTTTAGAAAAGAAAAAGATAAATAATAAAACAGTATATGTATTTAGGTAACTAACTCATACACTAGTTGGCCTACTTCAGCATCAAAGCGTTTTCTAATAAGTCCCTTTCTCTCCAAAGAAATTATAGCCCTATATAATTCTGCGGGAGAAATATTCCTTCTTTTCGACCAAATATAAATTTCGTCTTTGCTGACCTTTCCTTTTTGACTAATGTAGCTGTATATTATATTTTCATAATTTTCATATTCTTGTTCCTGAACTTTAGTTTCCTCTACTTTAGCCTCTTCCTTTAAGCTCGTTTGCTTAACTTCCTCTTTCTTACTTTCTATAAATTGAAAAAGAGTCACAGAAGGGGCCTCTTCCTCCTTTTTTCTTCTTTTTCTCGGCATAAGCAACTATTATTTTATTATCAAAGGGAGATATTTATTATTGACTGTAATGAACTAAATTACAAAGCTGAGCAGAAAAACTTATCTCATACACAAGAATAAGAAATTAATCGGGCCGGTAGTTCAGCCTGGAAGAATGCCGCCCTCGCGAGGCGGAGGACCCGGGTTCAAATCCCGGCCGGTCCACTTATTTGTAATTACATCTCATCGACATTCCTTTATTTTGCCATATTCGCTAATAGCAGAATAGTAGTATTAGTGAAAAACATGAATTTAATGAAAACATAACAGGTTAAGTGCTGTAGATTATGCAATTACTACAACAATTCTTTATGAAACAATTATTGCATGAAAAATATATTGTCAAATATTAGCTAGGTAATACTTCAGTATATCAGATAAAATAGCTTAGAACATCTTAACTATTTATGAGTTAAATAAACACTCGTGAGCAGGAGAAGTATGAATATAAAGAAAATACCTATACAATGTAGAATACCTGTAGATTTAGACAAAAGATTTCGCTTAAAGATAGCAGAAAAATACGGCGTAAGAAGAGGCGCTCTCGAAAAAGCTCTAACTGAAGCCATAATGCTGTGGCTTAAGGTTCAGGAAGAGGGTGAAAGATTATGAGACTTAAGGTCTTTGTTACCACATCATTTATTGTATTAGTCTTAATAGCCTCCCTAGCACTAAGCTCAATAAAAGTTCATGCTACTCCTGAAAACACTACGTTCTTCGTTGAAATAGAATACATTCTAAAAAGCCGTACACAAGTAAGCATAATACTCGCTCCTAGTGAAGTAAGAGAAATAATAGCTCCTCCTGAACCCGAAGGATACAAATTAGAATATATGATAATAACTACGTCTCAAAGGTACATACCTAAGTATCTTGCCGTAATGAATTACGACAAAGAAATACTCGAAGGAGATAGGCTTTCGGCAGTAATCTCCTTTAATGGCAAAGTCAAAATAGTAAACTCGGCAGCTAAGAACTTCACTACAACAATAATAGTTGAAGCCTTATACGTAAAGAGAAAGTGGATATCAATAACCCCTAATACTAAAGAGATAACATTTAACGTCACTAAACCAGAGGACCCTGTTTTTACACTAAAAAACCTGACCATAAAGGTCACGATAGACAACTATGCTCCTTACAAAATATCTGATGTCATAGGTCCCGAAGGAACTTCCCTTATAGAATTAGAATCAGCAAACAAAATCTCCGCCTCCTCGTTTAGCGTAGATCTTAAACACGTAATACTAGACTTCAGTACAGGAGACCTTAAAGAAGGAACATATACTATAAAGCTACTTTACTCTGAGTCTGCTGAACTCCCTTCAGCATTCATAGTCAGAAATGAAAAATTTGTTAAAGACTCCATACCACCGCAGTCTCAGAAGAGCTTTACTAGAAGACAGCAAACAGCAGCAAAGCACTTAGGCTACGTAGTAGTACTATATTCAGTTATTCCGGAGCCAAGCTATACAAAAGCTGAAGTAAAAGTACTATCAGATCTAGTAGATTTAGTGTTTAATAGGGCGCAAGAAATAGTTACATGTAGCGCCTCATACCTCATACCACCTCTTAGATTTAGATTTTGGGTTAAAGCATTCATTGTATTCGGAGAAAAGTTCACAGTAGTAAATGGACTTAAAGAACCTTTAAACGTTCTATATATGCCTATAACCATAAAGCCTACAGGCAAATGGACTCCTAAGGAAGTTATTGCGGAAGTTAAAAGTGAAGACATCGAGGACTCTGAATATGCTTATCTCGTAGTACAACTTCCTCCAAATGCCCGAATAAAAGATGCCGTCTCGCCATCGGGTATAACGTTTTCAAAGTATATCAGCAGCCAGATAGCCTGGGGATCCGTTAATAGAAGCGTGAGTGTATCATCAAGGGAACTCTATATTCAAGTCAAATCTAAAAACATAATGGAAGTAGGGTCTTACAGAATCTACGTAAACTGGCTACCAATAAGCATAAAGGTTGTTGACTATAAAGGTGCTCCCATACCAGGAGCTGAAGTGACAATAAAGAGCGGTGCAATGATCCTTAAAGGCGAAACATCAGAAACAGGTCAAGTAGAACTAACCCCCTACATTCCCGGAATCTACGAATTAACAGTACACTTTAAAGGAAAACTAGTAAACGAAACAATTATTCCAGCGTTTTATGAAAAAACACTCACAGTAAGGTGTTCAGTATACGACCTAAAGATAATGGTTGTAGGCGCTAGAGGCCAGAGTTTAAATGGAGCTATAGTAATGTTAATTGATAGTTCAACTAACACGGAAATTTACAGCCTAGTTACAGACGACACAGGTTACTGCGTATTTAAGCAAGTACCTGCAGGCGATTATACACTCGTTGCTAGGTACAAGCGGGTATCCTCATCAGTAAAAATCACAGTAGATAAACCTCTTGAGAAGAAAATTCAACTGGACGTCTTCATAGACACACCGCTGCTCAATCTTACATTAACAACTAAAGAGACTATAGGAGTTGCATTAGCGTTAATCACCTTAGCTGGAGTAATCAAGATCTTAGGTTCCCGCATAGCCAATAGGAAAAATAAAAGTGAAGAAACTGTAAAAGAAACAGAAGAGGAGGAAGAATAACAAATAAATATTTAAATGGGTTTTATAACCTTTTATTATAAAATATTTTTCCATTCACTTTAATGAATAAGCTTTTATACTGGCTAAGAGACCCTTTCTTGAATGTCCATAACTATTCTGCAGAGAGAACTTAAAGAAGTAGAACTCAAAGATACACTCTATGACAAATATCTAGACTTTATGAAAGAGATTCTTGAAACTAGATTTAGAGAAAAATTGGATTATGTAATTAAATCAACATACAACATGTCTCCCTGTCTTCTCATAAAAATCTCACAACCCCCCGAAACTTCCGTTGAAGTACTTATTGTAGCTGCGAGAAATCCTAAGTATAGCATCAGCGGAGTACATGCCAGATACGAATTTTTACAGGAAATATCGCAAATAATTGAAATATACACTTACTTCTTTGTAGAAACGGGAGGCTTTGGACACATATATTTCATTTACGTGCCAGGCCAGCCGATAATTCCTTTAAGACAATTGACTAGAAAGCATAAAGTTGTAGAAAAATTATTCTTTGAGAATATGTTTTATCTATTTGTATTCTCTATGCTAATATCGGTTGGAATATATTTGCTATTATATACATTCATACCTCTGGAATACTTGCCAATTGCAATAATATTATCTCAAACTCCACTCCTAATCTTTGCTCCACAAATAGTAGATGCGCTTACCGATTGGGTAATAAGCAAGGATTCTCCTACAGTTGTTATTGTAGACATTTCACTACCATTTAACGAGTATGATAATTTTATTAGAAATATATTTAATAAATATAAATATGAAATAAAAAGAGAAATATACAATGCCATATCAAATGATTTTACATCAGAAGGAAATAATCAAAAAATAGCTGATATATTGAAAAATTATGGCGCATCAGTGGATCCTCAATATATTAGAGTCAAAAAAATTGATCTATATTCTCTTGTTACCACCGTGTTTAAGAAGTACAACCTAAGAGTACCCAAAATAATATTATCAAACATAATAATACCTAATGCCGCTGCTAGTGGCGTACTTAGCTCTAATTCTGTTCTATTAATTACATCGGGCTTACTAGTGAAACTTAATGACGATGAAATTATGGCTGTAATAGGTCATGAAGCTAGCCACATGAAAAACAAGGATCCGCTAATCTTCTATCTTCTGAGTTCAGTAGAGTACTTAACAAGAGTATATATTTTAGCTTGCGTACTTTACCCACTATTAATAAGGCTGGGCTTATTCTTCGAATTAGTTTACCTATATGTATCTTTAACAGCTTTATTTTTTGTAGCTAAATTCCTAGAAGCAAGAGCTGATATAGAGTCAGCAGTTGTCCTCGGGAAAGGCCCTGCTCTCGCCGCAGCTCTTAAGAAAATAGGTTTACGTAGACTTTTAAGAGAAATCAAAGTATATGGAAGAACTAGAAGCTGGCTACTATGGGATCCTCATCCACCAATAGCCTTCAGAATTCTGCTCCTAGAGAAAATACAGGAACTCCATGTAAAAAATCCATGGATATTCTCAATAAAGTGCTGCTTAAAAGACTTTCTTGAATCGCTGACATTATAGATCCTCAACGAAACATTAATATTATAGTATTTAAAAGTAGATAGTGACTCGCCGCGATGATTTAGGGCCCAAGCTATGATCTAATGAATGATACTTGCAATGAGCGGCGATCGGTGGGGAAAAGTATGCCTAAAGCAAGAAGAGTTAAAAGAAGACCTCCAAAGAGGAAAGTGAAAAAGAAAAAGAAACCTTCAGGCTTCTCATCAAAACACATAATCATTATAGGAGCGGCTCTATACATGATTCCATTAATAGCCGCTCTACTTGATAAAAACTTTTCGGAAGAACTCTTCCTGAAAAAAACGCTGGAAACTTTAGCTTCATTAGCTTTATTTGTGTCAATTTACATAGCACTTAAAGTGGAAATCAGTAGGTACTATAAAAAACTCTTAGCTTCTAAGCTTCTTTTAAGCAAAGCGCCAACAGTCACAGGCGTCTCCGAACAAGTTGCAGAAACCCCGGCCGTGGTAAGACCTACAGCTGCTGTAACTCCGATGAGACCTGAAGCCCCGGTAACTATAACTCCTTCTCTTGGCAAAGAGGAGGAGAAAACAGAAGCTCCTCTGACTTCCAAGAAAACCTGCCCTTACTGTGGAGGGGACCTTCCTCTAGGAGACATTCACATATTTTGTCCTCACTGCGGAAGAAAACTTAGAGACTAAGAGACCCGCTTTCTTTAAGCTCTCTACCTATCTTTACACCCTCACGCAGAGCAATAGTGTTTACTTTAATATACTCTTTTTTAACTAGATCTTTAAGAGCATTGTAAAGTGCTTCCTCCGAAACTATTTCTGTATATCCGGCAAATATTCCTAAGGAAACTACGTTCATCACTATTGGACTCCCAATTTTTAGCGCAATATCATACGCAGGCATTACTAAGGTTTTTATGCTTTTGTCATATTTTCTTACAAACGTCTTATCTATAAATATTAACCCACTTTTCTTCACTTTTTTAATGTATCTGTCATATGCTTTCTGAAAAAGCATTATAGCATAATCAGCTTCAACTACCCCTACCAATGGTATCTCAGTATCATTGATGATTATTTCGGATCGAGATTCCCCCCCTCTTGCCTCAGCCCCGTATGATTCTACCTGAACAACATACTTATCCATGTATATACAGGCTGCTCTCGCTAATAAATGCCCAGCAAACTGTATTCCTTGCCCTCCCCTACCACCTATAATAATCTGTATCATGTTCTCAAAGCCCTCTCCTTATACTTTCTCAATTTATCTATATACCCTTCTTCGTCCTTGTCCACAAAAACACCGCAAACTATTCTCTCAGCAGATATTTCCGCTTCTTCTGGAGGTACCTTTTTAACAATAGACACTTTCTTAAGAACCTTTATCATATTAGGAGGCCCTCCGAGCCTGTTTAGCCTGCCGTAAATCGTTGGACAAATGGAGACAACTTCTATGAATCTGAAACCTTTTTTCTTTAAACAAGCCTCTATCGAGAGGGTTAACTGCATTGGATGAGCAACAGTCCAGCGGGCAACATAATTTGCGCCAGCAGCAGCAACAAGCTTGACTGCATTGAACGGTCTTTCTGTAATGTTTCCGTAAGGCGTTGTAGTGGTATAAACACCTAACGGCGATGTAGGAGCCACCTGGCCTCCCGTCATTCCGTAGATTTGGTTATTTACCATAATCACTATTAGATCCATATTTCTTCGAGCTGCGTGTATTAGGTGATTCCCTCCTATCGCCAGTATATCCCCGTCACCTCCTACAACTATTACCTCAAGTTCAGGCTTAGCCAACTTTACGCCAGTCGCAAATGGTATAGCTCTTCCATGTAGTACGTGGGCGTTATCTGTGTACAAATAAGTGGCCATGCGCCCAGCACATCCTATCCCTGTAACTAGCACGACTTTGTCTAAATCAACATTAGCTCTCTTTAAAGCTCTTGCTATGGCTCCTAAAACTATACCATTTCCGCACCCAGGACACCATATAGTAGGAAACGCTTCTAACCTCAAACATTCATCAAGAGGATGCCTCATATTCTCTCCCCTATAAGGCTTTCAATGTCATGTGGTGTTGGAGGTTCATAAGACAACCAAGGTATTAGTTCAACATTTCTGCAGATATGAGTCACCTCTCTATAAACCTGCCCATAATTCATTTCAATAACAAAAATCTTTTTTGAGACTCTATTCGATATTTCTCTTAACTCTTTATCTGGAAACGGCCATACCGTTATTGGTCTAAAGAGACCTATTTTCAGACCCTCTTCCCTAAGGTTTGATATAGCTGCCTTACAAATTCGTGCCATAAAGCCTACGGAAACAACCAGATAATCTAGATCACTTTCACTAAATGCCGAATCCCACTTAACAATTTTGTCTCTATTTTTTCTTATTTTATCACAGAGTCTCTTTACGAGCGCGCCATGAACATCAGGTCTATTATCTGCTGGCAAACCACGTTCATCGTGCGCACTTGTTTCACAGCGAGTTCTCCATCCTTCACCAAAACAAGCCATAGGCGGGACTAGTGTTTCAGGATCCGGCGCGTAAGGTTTAAACGTTTTTCTAGAATCCTCACTGGGACTTCCTTTAGGCTTCTTCCTATTAACTATTTTTATTTGGCTTTTTGGCGGAATAACAAGTTTTTCCCTCATATGACCTATAACTGCGTCTAATAAGAGGAAGACAGGTACTCGATATATTTCAGCTAAATTGAATGCATCTATTGTCAATGAATAAGTCTCTTGAACACTCCAAGGGTAAAGAGCTATTATTTCATAGTCTCCGCTACTGAGCCATTTCACTTGCTGAAGATCCCCTTGCCATGGCCTTGTGGCCGCACCTGTTGCAGGTCCTGCTCTTTGAACATCGACTATTACACATGGAGTTTCGGTCATAGCGGCAAAGCCGATGGCCTCGGCCATGAGACAAATGCCGGGCCCTGAAGTTGCCGTCATAGCTTTCAATCCGGCCCAAGATGCTCCTATTACAGCCATTATAGACCCTAGCTCATCTTCAAATTGAATGAATACTCCACCTACTTTTGGAAGTTCTCTAGCCATGTACTCGGCTATTTCAGTGCTAGGCGTTATCGGGTAGCCGGCGAAAAAACGGCATCCTGCATCAATTGCCGCCATTGCACAGGCATAGTCTCCGTGTACAAACTCAACGCGTCTAGACATGATATCCTCCGTTCATCTAAGACTGTCTTTATACCTTACTCAAAGGTTTTAAATTTAGCCTTGACTACTACTTCACTTTAGTTTTACTTACATTAAGGACTCTTTTACTAATACTATTCTTTACTCTATCTTCTTGACAAAAATAGCGAAATCTGGACAATGGTATTCGCAATTCCTACAGCCTACACATCTGTCTTCAGCGATGACTACGGGATATCTGTAGCCATACTTGTTTATTTCGTTACCCATCTTTAGCACCTGCCGCGGACAAACTTCAATACATATACCGCATTCCTTACATCTATCGGCTATTATACACACTTTGAATTTCATAGTAAAGTACCTTTAACTATTCACCGATAAATAACTTCCTTATTTTTCTAAAATATTCTTATAATTACTCTCTGACTCTAAGACTAAGTATACTATGTAACCGATTAAAACTCCCATCATTATAGAGTAAAACACTTTAGTGGAATCTACTTCAGTAGCAACCGACAAACCTTCGTAAAGAACACTTACCTTTGTACCGTCTTCCGGCGCAATAATTAGGAAAATGTTCGGATCCATCCCTACAGCCTTTCCATAAACCACTAACCGTTCATTAACATTTATTCCCGCACTCTCTATGCAGTCTTGAGGCCTATTGCCAGCATGTATTACTATGTCTACTGGAACCCACCCTATAGAACTTAAATAAGCCATAACGAATGCATGGGGCCCTAAGTTTCTATATTCAACAGATAAAACAGGAGTTCGTTCTGAAACTTTTAGACCTTCCTCGTATACGTAGCTGAAACAGATATACGCCGGTATATTTTTAATTCTAAGCATAGCTACAAGTAAAGCCGAGATATCCCCGCAACTTCCATATCCTCTCTCCAAAGTCAGTGCCGGAGGAGCTATACCATATGATGAATTAGAATATTTAATTCTACTTAAAATTATTTTAATACAGTTTATTAAAATATCTTTATCACTATCGCCGTTTACATTTTCCGCTAGTTCGATTACCTTATTGAAGTCACCTTTTTTATAAAATTTATTTAATTTAGCAAATTCTACTGACGGCTTGGGGTCCTGAAAACCCCTGCTCAATCCTCTCACCTCTCTCTTGAATTCAGGAAAAACTAGCCTATATACAACAACCTCCTGCACGACCGTAACATTAAGTTTTTCTCCAGGCTTAATTTGAAAGACAGGAAATTTTATTATCTTATTCCCATCGATCTCTTTAACACTATACTCTACTGTATCTAACCTCTTACCATTAATTAGCACTTCTACTTTCTTCACTTCCTGCCAGCCTTCAATTGTAGGAATTAAGTAAAAATTCATAATATTTGAAGGCGATACCATTAGTTCTCTACCTGATACATTCTCTATAATACATTTAGTTACGAAACAATACCTCTTTGTAGTAATGAGACTAAGTACAATGTCTGCATTAAGTAAAACTGTTACTAGTAAAGATATTACAATAGCGAAGACTAAACCTCTCTTCATGGACCACTCTATTTGTCTTCCTTAGGCTATTAAAATTTGCGATAAACCTTGGCTTTTTCTCCTTAGAGATGAAGCAACATGGCCCCT
>Ga0180302_10000121_pt1 | contig 30566 bp, 33 predicted proteins | sample GuaBasSediGuay17_FD_121794 | JGI IMG/M metagenome (GOLD analysis project Ga0180302, IMG submission 121794) | Subseafloor sediment microbial communities from Guaymas Basin, Gulf of California, Mexico - Guay17, Core 4571-4, 12-15 cm | ecosystem: Environmental > Aquatic > Marine > Hydrothermal... | reverse complement strand
AAGACTTCGAGAGCTTTACTGAGCTTACGAAGAGAATTGGAAATAAAGTACAAATAGTGGGAGACGACCTCTTCGTCACTAACGTTGAAAGGCTTAGAAGGGGGATAGAAGTAAACGCTGCAAATGCTCTTCTATTGAAAGTCAATCAAATAGGAACTCTCACTGAGGCCATTGAGGCTGCTGAGCTAGCTATGAGTAGCGGATATAACGTCATAGTCAGTCACCGTTCTGGAGAGACTGAGGACACTACAATAGCTCATTTGGCAGTAGCCTTAAATGCCGGTCAGATAAAAACTGGAGCTCCTGCTAGAGGAGAGAGAACTGCCAAGTATAATGAACTATTGAGAATAGAAGAGTACTTGGGGAGTAGTGCTAAGTTCATAGGGATTAAAGTGTTTAGAAAGTAGGTTTGAAATAAGCGCTTACAATCGCCAAGTAAGTGTAAGAGAAGCGAACTAACTATTGAGTTCATTAGACACTCTTTTTATATGTTCACTATATACCTATACGAGAACGTAACTCAATGAATGCCTAGACTTAGTCTCCTCAAAGATTACTTAACTTAACTTTGAGCTTGAGAGTCTTTATGCAAGAGTGGACAGTACGGGTCAGGAGAGTGTATGTCCTTCGATAACAAATACGCTCTAGCAAAGCATCCCCCTTTACAAACGTCTCTTATCTCACAACTCTTACAAGGTTCATGAGTTAAGTCTGGGAACACTAAAGACCTTACTAGTGTATCCTGTCCATAAACTTCTAGAGCTCTCTTAAGGCCTAGCTTCCTAACGTCTGCTACTCTGAAGTCTAAAACGTCACAAACCAGTAACTTCCCTGAGGGGGCCATGTCTACGACTCTGTACGTCCTGCAACCGTAGACTCTTACGTACTTAGAGTTCAACATCAGCTCAGCTGGCTTATAACACCAGATGCTTATCCAATATCCCATGTCGTTAGAAACTTCGTCCACTAACTTAATTACTTTAAACAGATCGTTCGGAGAGAGCACAAGGTCTAACTTCGCTCTCCCTACAGGCATTACTGGTATTATACAAGCGCTCAAAGCTCCGACATCTCTTGCTAACGTTATATACCCCTTGACTTCATGCACGTTGAGTTTATTTAAAGCGAAGACTGTAGAGAAAGTTACCCCTTCGCGCTTCAAGTAGGAGATCCCCCTCATAGTCCTGCTCCACGAATTCTCTCCTCTCACTAAGTTATGTGTCCTCGCACTAGACCCGTCAAGACTAACGTAAGTAAAGACCTCGTACGTGTAAAGCAACTTAACTAAGTCCTCTTTAATCACAGTCGCATTGGTGACTAAACTGACGCTTATGCCGTAATCACGTATCTCCTTAATTATCGTGTTAATGTCTTTCCTAATTAATGGCTCGCCTCCTGTCAACGAAATGTGGGATATTCCTACGTCATACGCATCTCTAATTATGCTGATCGCTTCAGTGGTACTGAGCTCATAATGACCTTTGAACCTGCTAGTGTAACAGTGTAGACAGTTCAAGTTACAGTTAGCGGTAACTAACCATATCAAGGACCTAGGTATCATGTTGATCTCTCCACAATTTCAAGTAGCACTGAGGACTTTAAAACTATTGATACCATAGTGACTTAAACTTTGCTCTTGTTCCGATCACTTATCACGAGTAGAAGCCCTCAAACATGAGATTTAGAAATACGTTCATAGTTGTAATAGCGTCAAATCACTTAAAAACTCTGTACACCTTGTACCTGAGCCACAGTTCTACTGCCTTCCTAACGACAATTGATATGTTACGAGTTTTGTTAACTCCTGGGCAGGTACTGTCTAGATATACGTAGACGTAGTTCTTGTTCCCTATGTTATACCTAGCTAAATCCTCGTCAATATTCGGTAACGGATTTGTAGTTATGTAAAACGGGTAGAGTTTGCAAACTAATGGTCTATCGTAGTAGATGCTACACTCAGTGTAGGAACCCCTATCGACTAAGAAGCAACAAGAACCGTCAAGCTTCCTCATCAAATAACTCTTGTTCCTATAAGGTATGACTACTGAACCGTATTTGAGAGTATAACGGATAGCTTCTCCTCGGGTTAACGGAACTGCATATTCTCTACAACACTTGCCACACCTTAAACAGACCCACCCTACGAGGCCTCTCCACGGCGAGTAGGAGGTTTTCATCTACATGAATATAAAGTTATACTGAGATTTAATTCTTCCCTTTAAGCGTAAGCTTTGATCAAGTTAACTCTTAGAAAGGCTTGACTAAAACGCCTTTAATGTATATTCAGTAGTGTAACGACTCACTATGGCATTAAGTAAAAGAGCATTCGTTATAGGTTAGACGGCGTTGGAGGGTGAGTAGTGGAGGAGGTTTAAGGGCGCTTCGATCAATTATAAAGTGCGTAGCTTACTCTTAATAACCTGAGCGACAATACCTTAAAGGATGCTAAAATGTTGACTGTCATAGACTTGTTTTGTGGTGCAGGAGGATTTGCTAGAGGCTTTGAAATGGCAGGGTTTGAAGTACTGTTAGGACTTGACAATATGGAGCCCGTCGCTGAGACGTTCGAGAGGAACTTTCCAAGGTCGTTGGTTATAGTAGAGGACATCAAGAGAGTGCGAAGTGAAGACTTACTTAAGGAGCTAGGAGAGAGCCCCGACGTGATAATAGGAGGACCTCCTTGTGAGCCATTCACTAGGACTAATCCTAGAAGACAATCAGTGCCTTTAGACAGGTTGTACAGAGACCCTATGGGACGACTAGTCCTTCACTTCATAAGGATAGTTGGAGACCTCAGACCTAAGGCATTCGTCATGGAGAACGTACCAGGGATCTTAGAGGGAGATTTAAAGGAGGCCTTGAGAAGGGAGTTTGCTAGAGTCGGATACAGCAAGGTATACTTCAACGTTTTAAGAGCAGAGCAATATAGCACTCCCTCTCAAAGGACGAGGGTCTTTATATCGAATTTCAAGTTGAGACTTAAGCCGTTAAGAAAAGTAGTTACTGTCATAGAGGCAATAGGAGACCTCCCTGACCCTCGTAGCATTCACGATATCCCAAATCACGAATACGTCCCTCTTTCAAAGAGGAAATTGAGAAAAGTGTCTAAGCTAAGGTGGGGAGACGCCTTAATTAGGTATAGAGGTTCTGGTGATAGGATATACGGAAACTTCATAAGGTTACACCCGTTTAAGCCAGCTCCAACTGTAATGGGTTCCTCTAGGTTCATACACCCATTCGACGACAGATTACTCACAGTGAGAGAGCATGCTAGGCTCATGGGCTTTCCAGATTACCACGTTTTTTTAGGAGGTAGAGACTTACAGTACAACCAAGTAGGAGAGGCTGTCCCAGTTCCGCTAGCTTATCACATAGCTAAGTACTTAGCTAAGAAGTTACAACATAAATTGAGAGACTCTAAATAAGGTATCAGTTTACGTTATTGAAGCGTTGAGTGGAAAGGTGAAAGTTGTGAACAAACTGTTGGTCGTGTTACACAACGTATACTCAGTACAAAGGGTTGTTGAATTAGCTAAGGTAGTTTATGGTCTCGGTTTCAATACGCTTATCGTATCTAGAGCTCATGGAGCGGCAGCGCAGAGTGGAGTTCCTGAAGCACAGAAAATTGCCCTTAGGAAGTCCAAGAACTTTTTCTATGTCTCAGATTTAGCGGACGTCATCGAAATATTCAATCCAGCACTACTCCTATTATTCGTTCCAAAGGATTACGCTGAGGAAAAATTTGATATAGCTCGAGTAGTTAGCCTGTTGAGAAAAGGTGAAGTCATAGCCTTAGTCTTTGGAGGAGCTGAGCCAGGTCTGAGTAAGAAAGAGTTAGAGATGGGAAAGCCTACGTACATTGAGGGAGTTGAAGAAGACATAGGATCAACTGGATTAGCCGCTATAGCGCTTTACATGTTAAGGCGGGCTTCAAAGGAGTGAATGATGTTCCATTAGTAGAACACTGCAAGACGTTAAAAGTAACATCATGTACCAAATACCCTAGGTATCGTTAAATTACACCTCTAAGGTATTCTAAGATGGTGATAGAGTTTGAGTGACTTGAGTGAGCAGGTATACAAGGTTGTTGAGGAAGCCGATAGAATTCTCAACTTATTGAGAAGGAATGCAAAGCTCGTCAAAGATACTGTGGAAATTTTAGAGAGGGTAGACCTCATGCTTAGAACTGGGGAAATAGACTCGCGTACTCATAAATCGTTAGTTGAGGACTATGAGCAGGAGCTAATTAGAGGACTAATCGAGTTAACTCGTCTAAGGAGGGAGGCAAAGAATATCAGAGCTAAACTTAGGGGTTTAGCAACTAAGATAAGGCTAGGACTAGAGAGGGCTAGCGAATACCATAGCGCTGTATCAGCTACTATCAAGTTCACGACCAGGGATGTAATGGTGTCTCTGGAGGGTGAGTTGTTAAGAGCTATAAACTCTAGGATGCAAAGCCTTGAAGATACGATAAACGACATTAACATTGAAAGTGAGGTTTACGCTTTAGTGAGAGTTCTAGGCAAAATTAGCATAAACGAGTTAGGAGAAAGAGTGAACGAGGGATTAAAGGAGTACTTAAACGACTTATCTGATAAATGGGCTCTTCTCAAGAGCGAATACATGGAGAGAATTAGCACGTTAGAGGAGAAGATAAGTGACGTTGAGATGTCGTTAAAGGAGAACGACGTTAGATTCGTCATAGGAGAGTACGACAAAATTACCTATGAAGAAAATAGAATAAAGTTAGAGAGAAAGCTCAACTCCTTGAGAAGTGAAATAGAAGAAATAAGGGAGAAGATAGACTTGATCGACGCGAGAATCCTCAAGTGCTTTGAGCTATTAGGTGGAAGTTCATGAAACTTGCTAACGCGATCATCTTAATAGTTCTTCTACTACTCGCAACACACGTCTCTCTTCTTCATGCTGAGGAATCAGTCCACGAATTCCATAAATGGTATGTAATGGTAAACTTATTACCAACATCTATAACCGATATAGTGATCTTAAACTTAAGCTTTCCATACGGAAAGGCTTATAACAACACACTTACAGTGTTGACCGATAAGGGAGTAGTACTCCCCTTCACTGTACTTGACTCAAAGTATTACCCTGACACGTCGTTTTACAAGAAGTGCACAGTAGCCGTGCCTTTAAAACTAGATGGTTTCACAACGCTTAAACTTGAAGTTCGCGCTTGTGACAGACCTTGCGAGGTCATAACACCGACTCTAGAGAGCAAACTCAACTTAACACTAGACGAGGAGACTGGAGACTTGATAGTGGAAAACGATTACTACCTAATGCGTCTAGCGAACTCATCAAGAGGTCTTTATAGGTTAGTGATTAAGTCCCTCGGTAACTGGAGCGTAGTAGAGGAGGACTGGCCATCGCTGAGTTTTGTAGTGATGTTTAAGAACTACACAATGCTAACTCAACTCGACATAGACTGCGCAAGAGTAAAAGTCGTCTATAACTCGAGTTTGTTAGCGCTAGTCGAGTATGTGTTTGAAAGTCCGACGTTGATAGTTCATCAAAGTTACCTCTTCAACGCGTTAAACTCTAAAGTCATAGTGTCCACAGAGCTAAAACCCCTAGAGGGAGAAGACGTTCGAAACATATACCTGCATGAAATTAAGTTCTCGAGAGGAAACGTCTCTACGATTCACGTGCCCCTCACAGACATAAACGTGTCTCAAGGAGCCACAGTTCGTAGTTTAATGCCTTCTCCTAGGTGGTTATGCTTTAATGTAATCAATTGTTCACTAGCATTAATCAAAGTTTATTCAGACATAAACATTACAGAGTCCTTATTAAGGTTTCTAAACGTCAGTGGACTCTTAAGTGAAGAGGTGGAGTCGTTGTTAGAGAAGTACAACTCAGCGCTTTTTAATTACACTAACTTAGGACTAAGCAATTTGACGAGTTATCTCCTAGACCTCAGCAACTACAAGAGTAACATGAAGACTGCGTTGCTTAACTCTTTAGTCAAATACCACAATAGTACTGGTAGTGATCTAGAGAAGAGAGATGTCTTCATGTGCGATGACTACGTGATATACGCTACGCAAATAAACGAGACAACGGCGTTAAACGCTTCGGCCTTTACTAGTAAAGTAGTACTTGAAATACTACCTAAGTTTAGTAACGTAGGTAAGTTGAGAGATCGTTTGTGGGAGGAGTACTTAGATTACATTGGAGAACTCTTAGTAGTAGAGTTGCCGATTGAAATGGAGACTTCATCTCCACATCAGATAATGGTCGATGATTTAGTTAGCCTGAACTTAAGCCTTACTAACTATGACTCTGTAAGGAATTTAACGATAGCATTCATTAACAGTACTTACATAAAGCTTGAACAAGGGAATTATACCATAACCCTTAATGACGTAGAACCTTATTCAACGCTATCATACTCATGGATTGTATCATTACTGAGAGAAGGTCTTCACGACTTAATGATAGATGTGTCAATTGACAACTACACTGTTCGAGTCATTAAATCGATCAACGTGACCCTTCCTCCACTACTCCCTAAAGTCCCTACAAGCGCAGTCAACTTGACTGTTAGATGCGTAGACTTAAACGGAACTCAAATGCCCAACTGCGTAGTCACTTTAATTAACAACGAGACGGGAGAGACAATAGGAGTCTATGTAACTAACGAAACAGGTTACGCTGTCTTTTACAACTTGAGCTTGGGAACATACACTGTAATAGTTAACGACGGCATACTCCAAGTCTCGAGAACTATACAGTTATATCGTAATGAACAACTGGATATAGTCCTAGACAAGCTCCTCCTAGAGATCAAGGCTATTAACAAACGTGAGATTTCGTTAAAGGACATATATGTCTCCGTGAGGGATGAAAAAGGAAAGTTAGTGTTTGCTGGAGTGACTGATGAAAACGGCACTGTTTTCAGATATGGAGTGCTGATAGGGAATTACACGATTACGTTTAAGTGGAGGAACTTCATGTTGAGGAGAGTTAGCGTTAACTTGAAGAACTACACTAGGGTAACTGCTGTACTAGATATGTACTACTTGACTGTAAGAGCTCTTCGCGATAACAAGACCCTTGTAGGAGCGTTAGTTACGGTAACCTCTAAGGGACCTCGCTTCTACAGAGAGACTTTCATGACAGACTCTAATGGCGAAGTTAGAGTACTCTTACCCTTAGGGACGTACGAAGTCAGTGTCTCCAAAGGCCAATATGTTGGAAGCGTCATCGTAACGCTCGATGACGACTTAAAGGTAACTGTTAAGTGTAGAACCACTAACGCGTTGTTAGTGATAATAGGCATAACTGGGACTTTGTGGGTGTGTTACGGAATAGTTTGGAGGCGTTACACTAGCGTAACTTACAAAGAGAGGGAGAAGTACAGGAGATTATTAGCTAGGCTTGAGGAACTTCACAAAGAAGGATTAGTAGAGGATAAGCTTTATCAGAAGTTGAAGTTAGAGTACGAGAGCAAGTTAAGAGAGGTGGGAGGGTGAAGGAAGCAAATTTTTCAATCTTAGTATCACTCATAATACTCACCCTCTTACTCTTACTTGTGCCTAAAACATTAGCCCAACCAACTAGTCAGTTGAAAGTAAGCATAGTCGTGACTTTGAGGGACTATCTAACGGACCAGCCATACATCAACTATACTGTGAAACTCGGGTTGTACGTGAGGACAAATAGGGGGAGTACGTCAATAGAAGTCACAGGCAAGACTAACATCACTGGACAAATCGTGACGAGCACGGTCGTGTCAGGGACTAGAATACGTTATGTACTCATTAGAAGCGTTAGCATAGTCGCTTATAACAAGACCCCTCTAGTCATAGTGAAAATAGGAGACATGCTAGTTGAAGAAGTTAGAATATCTTCGTCAACGTTTGACCCTGTGAAGAACTCAAGTGACTTATTCATATTTGACTTGCCGTTGAGCTACGAACCATTTTACCCTAACAACGTCACAGCCTTTTGTAACATCTGGACTCTTAAAGGTAAGTTAGTTAACGTCTCAGACTACGACCCGTTTCTAGAAAGAAAGGTAGACTTGAGTGTAAGACCTAGTCACTTAGTTCAGTGGAAGTCGTATAAGTACGAGACTACTTACTTGTTGCCACTAGGCTATCAAGTGATAGTAGAATGTCGTGAAATAGTTGAGCCAGAGAGGTACATTAAGTTCAGGTATAAAGTCACAAACGACACGACAATAGTGCCTTGGACTCAGTTCTTAGTGAGAAATGCTCTAATAAGCAAAATACAAGATGTCAAAGGCGAGATAACTTGGTTTATGTCCTTTGGTTACCCGTTGATGTACGAGGAAGAGCTATCCTTACTTGATTTACTTCTCAACCAGTCTCTGTCACTCCTTCAACTAGGAAACTACATAGAAGCCATGGGAGCTGTGGAAATATTTCACAACAACGTTAAGGCAATAGAACGCAACATAACGCTGTTAAAGGTCTCGGCGTTAAACTCTTCATTAGTGATGTTATTAATGATATTGGGCTTCTCAATAGCTACCTCGAACTTACTGTTCACAAAGCCTAGGCACAAGAACTTCATGAGGTTCCTCACATTCGTATCTCTATCGGTAGTACTAGCGCTAACTCAACCAGCCTACAGGATAGCATCAGGACTGTTAGTGAGTTGTCTCGGAGTTAAAATAGAGTCCTTTGACCTCTTAACGCTAATCGTAAGTGTTATAGTAATTAACAGCTTAACTTATGTTATATTCATATTTTTGTCGTTCTTAATAAAACCTGAGAGGAGACTTTCACCGACAATCGCCCTACAGTACTTAAAGGCTAGGAAGTGGATGGCGTTAGTAGTCATTGTCACAATAACTATCACAATAGCGTCATCGGCTTTAGTACTCAGAATTTCCCAATACACATACCTCAACAAAGAAGTTATTGAACAAAAGTCCAAAATTAATGGACTTTATATAAAGTTAAACTTGATGTACAAGCTCAACGGTTTCAGTGAATACGAGTTGTCGTGGTTAAAGACTCAATTGCCGAATTCAAGCTTCTACTATGTCTCGGAATTCTCTCCGACAGAAGACTTGCAGGGGACTTGTCTCGTAGCTGAAGAGGAGACAGTGTTAGTAGTCAACATAGTAGCTGGTAATGTCTCACTGCTCAGGGACTTGTTCGGGTTAAACGAATATGTTTATTCTGGGAGTTTCATAAGCGAAGAGACGTGCTGTATAATGTTGCCAGCCATGTACATGATTTACTTTAGAGTAGGTGATGAAGTAGAACCCTACGCTTACGTCATGAGAGACGACCAAATAATTCCGACAGTCTCCTTGGGACCTCCCTTAAAGATAGTGGGATTCTTTGATAACAACTTGCTCAAGAATGTAACTGGTCCTGATGGAAGTCAATTATTTGAGTCGCCAGAGTACACAGTCTTCGTTCCCTTTGTATCTTTAGAAAACCCGGAGGGCATGGTCGTTAGTAGAGTCATTGCCGTAACTAACGCTACTGAAGTTGACTTAGAGTCCTTGGCTAAGAGGATAGCATTAATGTTCCCATCTAGAGTCGCCATAGTGTCTCCTAACGAGACTACTGTTTATGAGAAAGTCACAGTAGTAATTCTCAGCGGTATAGAGAGCGTCGTGATGTTGTTGACGATAGCCTCGCTTCTAGTGTTTACTACGTTACTCGGAGTCATGGAAGAAAGAGAAAGAGACCTAAGAACTCTAGCAGTTCTCGGAGCTCCTCCATCGACTTTGTCTTACGTACTCCTCACAGAGTCGTTGTTAATAGGATTTATTTCCTCTTTATTAGGCTGGGTAGCTATACCTCTAGTAGCCCTTTTAATGAAGACCCTAACTGAGTCCCTCGGACTAGGACCACCTGAGATACCACTAATGTACGTGCCGACTATGGAGTCGGCATTTATAGCTATAATCCTAGGCCTAGCGATGTCGTTGATCTCAGCAGCTGTGCCAGCTTCTAGAATCCAAAGGCTGTCGTTAATGGGAAGGAGAAAGAGAAAAATCCTTGAAGCTGAGGACCTCAGAGTAGAGGGAGGAATTGCTAAGTACACGTTACCTTTACGAGTGTCTATGTTTGAGGGGAACATGCTCTATAGGTTCCTGAGGAGTGAGATAGTGTCAAAGAGGGACTTCCTAGGCGAAGAAGTTTACCTAGACGGAACCTTCTCAATAAAGTTTGGCATTCATACAACAGAGGGCAGCATCATCAACGCCACGTTAAGAACTATTAGACGTGAAGATGTCTTATTACTAGAGCTCCACGTCCCTGAGAGGTTTAGGCACTACATAAGACTGAGTGATACGATCAGGAACATAGAGGAGAAGATATTGAAATACCCAGAGTGGAAAGCTAGACAGCTCAAGTACGTAATACTGAGAAGAGCCCCTCCACGAAGACCGTTTACCTTAGACGAATTGATAGAAGAATCTGAAAAAGTGATCCTAGAAATAAAAGACATAAGCTTAAAGCTCAACACTCTTGAGAAGTTGAAGACTAAAGTCTCGATTAAACTATACTCAGAGTACAAAGACAAGTACGATAAAGAGTTGAGAGACAAGTACCGTCGGTTAAAGGTCTTAGCTACAAGGCTTGAACCGTTTTACAAGCAGTTAAAGTCAGAAATAGGCAAGTTGTCATACGAAATCAATAAACTGAACTTAGCTAAGGAGTTGGGAGAGATGAGTGAAGAAGAGTACAAGAGAAAGTACTCAGAGATCTCAAAGATATACGACGAGTACAAAGATAAGCTATCCAAGGTCGAAGAAGTGTTTAACACATTGAGAGAAAGGGAGAGGAAAGTTGGTCGCATAATATAGTTCTTTACACGTTGATCGCTAACTTCAGTGTTACGCTCCCTCCGAATTTTCATTCGTGAAGGAGAAGATATTGAAGTACCCAGAGTGAAAACAATAGGACAGCTCTCAAAACCGTTTGTCCTTACTGCAGATACAAAAAGCTATAATTTTAAACAACGCTCTTGTTTCTCTGTCGTATGGTTCTGCTTCTACTGTTCTTATTAATTGTCATAGTTATGAGGGAGAGGAAGGCGACACTCTTAGCCTCAATTACACTTTTCAAACAACGATTATAAACAAGTAAACGTACATCATGTAAATTAGAGACAAGAGTGTATCTAAAATTATCAAACACCAAACTGCTATATTAAGGACATTTACCATATATGTAATATGAGCTATAGTATCAAGAAAATCCTTAAAGTAATCATCTTGTGTATTTTAGGTTACCTGATAACTGGCTATGTGGCTGTTTTAAGTCTATACATATTCTCTAATCCTGGGTATCTAATACCTCCACCTCCAAGATTAGCTCAATATAAACGTCGCACCCTAGTAGATTTTGTAATAGAATTAATGCTTAGACCAGACTTCTGGCGCGATGTACTAATATGGCCTCTCTTCCTCATAGCATCTGCGAGTACTTGACGTGTAAAAACTTCTCTAAATTTAATAGTCCAACTCAGCATATTCTTAAGGTCACTGAGAGCATAGATACTTCTGTTAATCACGTGTAGTTTTCCCTTCTTTCTTTGTGCCACTTCCTTCTCAGTCATACTGAAAAAGGACTCTCGCTAACTAAGGAAAGTTAGAGAACTCATTTATTCACATTGGATTAAAACAATATTGTAATATTTTAAGAATATATAAGGTTTTTATAAATGAATAGTTTCACATTTATTAATAAATCTTATATGTTTATTAATTCACTCTTAAAAAGAGGTGGCGCATCTGCCTTTAGTAGAAATCTATTTTGCAAGAGGAGTTCTCACTGATGGGCAAAAGGCAGAGTTGTCTAGGAAAATAACTGACCTTATAGTAAAGGAGACAAAGCAACCGCAACATTACACATGGGTAATAATTCATGAAATTCCAGCAGAAAATTGGATGGTAGATCGCTTAACCATACCAGAACTCAAAGCTAAGCTTGCAGCAGAGAAAAAAGCTAAGTCTATCCCTAAGAAGTAAGAAATCTACAAAGACTCTATTAAGGTTATGGAAATGGTTAAAGAAATTCAATTAAAGGAGCTGCAAGATAGGGCGGTTCGATATTTTTGTGAGAGGCCCAATAACTTTCCTATAGGACGACCATTCAATTGTTGTGAAAGTATCTTACTGACTCTTAAAGACTTTCTAGATGTAGACCCCAGTCTAATTCCTAAAATAGGCACAGGAATAGGAGCTGGGGTTTCTTTAAATGGACTACTCTGTAGTGCTGTCTCAAGTGTTGTCCTAGTTGTAGGAATTAAACATGGAAGGACAAAACCTGAGGAAAATCCACAACCAGTATGGGACATAGTTGACAAGTACATAGCCGAGTTCAAGGATAAGTTCGGTTATGTAAACTGCAGACAACTAACTGGTTTAGACCTTAAAACAAACGAAGGATTGAAAGAGTATTTTATAAGAGTACATGACTATGCCTGTGTTGAAAGGATTAAATTTGCCGTTAAGAAGGCCATAGAAATTCTTCAGGAGTAATTTACTACGTTTTAATATCATCAATTTTTTAACCATTGAAACACGAGGACAGAGTCTCTACCATTTTGAGATTTATATCCCTTTCCTTGCTGTAGCTAACCCTTCCTTCGCTCTATTTATTAATCTCTTACTATATTCATGACATGGTAATGAATCCCCATGAAGTACTAGGAATTAACATGTGAATCCTTAACATCAATAATGATGACGGGCCCAAGCTCTGATAAATGATGAGCTATAATTTACTGATGACATAAGAAACCATGGAAAGAGGTGGTTAAATGTCAAAAATCGAAGAAGTCTCCGAGATGCTTGAGGACTTAAAAATTATCGTCTCAAAAGCCCTTGAAATTTCTAAGGAGGAAGAAGTTAAGGAGTTATTGAGGAAAGCTATGAGGATCATTGAGGATGCAATTTACACTATTGAGTCTTAAGTCTAAAGAGTTTAGGTCTTAAAAGTTAAGAAGGCTTAATGTAAGAGAACAATTGGTGACTGATGATGAGTAATAACCCTGATGAGCGAAGGGGGTTTAAGAACATAGTAGCTCTCGGTCTAGTAAGCTTGTTTACAGATATGTCCACCGAGATGATACTAGGTCTTTACCCAGCCTTTATCGTTAGCGTCCTCAAAGCTTCTAGAACTGTCTTGGGATTTACTGAGGGTTTAGCCATACTACTCAGCTACTCTTTTAGATTAGTCTCGGGTCTCATATCTGACGTTATTGGTAGGAGGAAAGTATTAGTCCTAGTTGGTTACTGTCTATCGAACTTAACAAAGCCTATACTATCTATTGCGAGGACATGGGTTGAAGCCGTATTCGTTAGGTTGATTGATAGAGTGGGAAAGGGAGTAAGGACTGCTCCTAGAGATGCCTTACTAAGTGAGTCTGTTGAAGAGGCTAGGACTGGAATAGCCTTCGGAATTCACAGAACGTTAGACCAAACAGGCGCCATAGTAGGTCCGTTATTAGCCTTCGTGTTAATGCCTATTTTGGGGTTTAGAGGGATTTTCTTCCTCTCACTGTTACCAGGATTAGCGGCTATAGTAACCTTAGCTGTACTAGTTGAGGAGAGGAAGGCTCCTAAGGTAAAGTCTAAGAGCTATCGAATAGACTTTAAAGTACTCTTAAGAAGAGATTTCTTGATGCTACTTGGAATCTTAACTACATTCTCTGTTGGCGCATTCAACTTCTCCTTTCTTTTGTTGAGAGTTGGAGCCATGGGAGTAAGTGAAGTTCTATTTCCACTATTCTACGTCTTGATAAATGTGTCTCATACTATTGTAGGGATACCCACTGGTTACTTAGCTGATAGATTTGGAAAAGAAGTCGCTATATTGCTCGGTTATATTACGTTTCTCATATCATGCCTACTATGTCTAAGTGATATCACTGGAATTCCCTTCGCAGTATTAGTAGCCCTCATTTACGGTGTTTACGTAGGAATGATAGAGACATCACAAAGAGCAGTAATTCCAGAGTATGTCCCCGAAGACCTTAGAGGATCTGGCTATGGAGTCTATTACTTGCTCATAGGAATTTCATCACTAGCAGCAAACTCCGTAGTCGGTCTCTTGTGGGATACTCTTGGACTTAAAACCGCGTTTGAGTACAGTTTGATAACTACAATAGTATCGACAGTATCGCTTCTAGCTTTCATTGTAAAAAAGAAATCAAAAAATCTTAGTTAAGACGAGCTTAACTTCTATTTTCTACCTTGAATTTAATATTCCTAGTGTAATCCAAGAAAAAGTGTTAAGCTTTAGTACGGAAGATGTAGGGACAATTCTAGAAAAATAGATATTTCTTAGAATTAATTAAATTCTTAGATAATTTATATATCTTAGAATACTTTAATATATTAGGTGTTTAGTGTGATTAGTAAGGTTTCTAAGAAGGGATTAACAAACATTCCTACTAAGGTTAGGAAAGCCCTAAATATTGAAGAGGGAGATCTACTGATATGGGAGGTAAATAGAGAGCAAAGTATAGCCATTATAAGAGTCGTTAAGAATCCCCTCAAGTATTTGAGAGGGAAGTATAACGATCCTGAATTAACTTACGACAAAGTCGAAGAAATCTCAGAGTTCCTATTGATGAGGGAGTTACATGCCAGTGATTGAACTAGACGTGTTAATAGCGTTTGTTAATAAAGCTGATAGACTTCACAATATAGCAACAGAGATTTTTAACAAGATAACAACTGGTGAACTAAAAGGCATAGCAGTACCTACATCAGCGTACATAGAGTATGAACTTATACTTAAATCGAGAGGATATAGTGAAAACGTCATACGTAATGACATTGAAGCGTTTAAAAGAGTGAAAAATCTTGGTGAAATACCACTAACTTCTAACATTATCATAAAAGCCTCGAAACTCAGAGAAACGTACAAACTCACATACTTCGACTCACTACACGCTGCTTCAGCTCTCCTATATGATAAGACGATCGTCTCTATCGATGAAGCCTATCAAAGAATACCAAAACTTAAAGTACTTAATCCTAAGAGAATTATCACACATTAGGTTAACTCGAACGTCTACATCAAGTCATTGGTAGTAAAGCTAAATCCTACTTTACATCTAAGGTAAGGTCTCACTAGAACAGGATGTACCTTTACTCTCTCATAAGAGGGCTTTGAAAAGCTCACTCTGTTTAATTCTACTCCTTGATCATCTTTGCTAAACTTGATATGCTATATTCCTTTATTACCTTTCTAACTTCCTCCTTTCCTCTAGTTTCAGAAACTCGACCACTTGACCCGTTTTTCACTACTGACTTAAAGACCCTAATCGAGGGTCTTATCATGTTTGTGGGAAATAGAGCTATCAAGAACATACCGTTAGTTTAAGTAATGTGTACTACTAGTCTCTAAAGCTCTAGGTTTTTATACTTTTCTTCAATTTGATTATTGGTGTTTACTGTTGGCTGAAGCCGTACTGCCTACTATACTTGTAGAAGTCTCTAAGGCTATTTTAGAGAAGGTTAAGGAGGGTAAGAAGCTCTCAGTTGAGGAGATAATGCTATTATACTTAGACGTGATGTATAGGAAGGTAGATGAAATGGATAAGAGACTAACAAGTAGAATAGATGAAGTTAATAAGAGAATAGATGAAATGAGTGAAAGATTATCTAGTAGAATAGATGAAGTCAACAAGAGGATAGATAGCATTCACCTAGAACTATCAAAGAAAATAGATGAAACTAATAAGAGGATAGATAGCGTCCACTTAGAACTATCTAAGAAGATCGACGAGACCAATAAGAGAATCGACAGCATTCACTTAGAACTATCTAGAAAAATAGACGAAACAAACAAGAGAATTGATGAGTTAAATGGGAGACTGACAGCTAGAATTGACGAGACTAATAAAAGGATAGATAGACTATACGAGTTGTTAGTAAAAAGATTAGAAGAGACGCCATAACTGAGTGTTAAAGGTTAAAGAGTGAACTACTTCTTAAAGCGAGTTGCGCACTCTTAACCATCAACTCAAGTTCTTGAGCTACATCTCCGCTAAATACTTCAGATTTAGATAGATGTTCTAGTGTTAAAGTCTAAGAAGACTATAAGTAAAACTTCACAACCTCTAAATCTCTCGAGAGTAAAGGAACTCTCCTCTTTGAGTTAATGAAACTAGTACTGAGCCTCTTACAGATCCCTCCAAAGACGATAATTTCTCGACTATATGTCTACCTAAACGGCATAGGGTATGGTGATAGCTAGTGTTCTAACGGGTCTTAAATTTGTAGCCTTAAATACTCATCCTTTGATTTACTATTAAAGGGCGATGCATTATGGAAGTTATCAAGTCAATTCTGAAGTGCTATAAAGAACTCCTAGATATAGCGCCGAGAGTTAGAGAGCTAGACGAAAAGACCTATCTAGCCATTGAAGACGCAGCTGCAAGGTTAGCCGCAGCCCTTACTTACCTTAGGATGAGAGGTAAGTTAGACCCAAAAACGGCTGAAGAACTAGAGAGCTTATTGACTGGCATAGCCTAAACTGGCGATTTTAACCTTATATGAATTCACTATTGAAAGGATAATCCTTAGTGAATTCATTAAGGAGATGTCTGTAAGTCAGTTGATAACAGTCCTAAAATAAATAAGCATACTTTAGTAATGTACTCAAAACAAATTTTATATCCTTCTCTGTTAAAGTTTATGTATGGAGGAATTGAAGACTCTCGGCATTATTCCTCCTAAGTTTGTGTTAGATCACTACTGGGAAGTTTTTAGTGCTATATTCTGGAAACTGAGTATGAGTAAGCTAGAAAAGAGGAATATGCTTACAATCGAGGAAATTTTAGACTATCGCTCTTCTGTTTAATGTGAATGTTGTGAGCTTGTGTACGTGTAAACTTAAGTGAGAGCATTCAAATTAGACTGAAGAGCGTTCTTAACTTTTATAGGAATTGTCCTAGGCATAAGTGATAAACTTACATTAGTAAAACCCAAGCAGTTTCATAAGGAGTATAACTAATGAATTGAAAGGGAGTTCATTAAGAGCCTGTATCCAGTACTCATAATCCTATAGAAAGTAGGTATTCAGGAAAACTTTGTGTTAGTGCTATCAAGACTTTTCAGTTAAAAATTTCATTGTGAATTTGGTAATTAAGGTTGAAAGATTAATATCCAATAATTCAGTTTCACTAATCAGTAATACTTAATTTTCATGTACATTGATCCTTAGTAAAGTACTGTAAAGTAAATCTTATCGTAAAAATCACAGAGTATACATTTTCACACCTTTCTTACTCATAAATCTACTACGATGCCAAGCTACAACAACTCAACGCTTATTAGAAAGACAGTGTAGATATCTCTAGAATGAGCGAAGCAATCATAGTAGAGCCTTTACTAAAAGCTGTCTTAAGTGAAGCCATTAAACGTATCGCAAAGAAGGTTGCTGAAGGTAAGAAACTTAGCGATAGTGAAGTAATGCTGTTATTGTTAGACCAAATGAGCAGGAGAATAGATGCAAGGTTTGATGCGATAGACGCAAAGTTTGAGGCAATAAATGCGAGGTTTGAAGCTATGGAATCTAAGTTTGAGTCTAGGTTTGAGGCTATAGAGAAGAGCATTGTCAATCTTAAGGATTACGTTGATGGTAGGCTTAATGAAATGAGTAAGAGGATAGATGATTTGAATAAAACGTTGAATGCTAGAATTGATGATTTAAGCGACAACATAAGGGTATTGACTAAGGAAGTGCACTCGATAAAGAGTGATGTAATAATATTATTAAAAGAAAGATTAAAAGAGAAAAGTTAGCAATTTCTAACAAACAACTTGCTCTTAGGTACACATTTGTGAGATATCTTATTCCTTATTAAGAGGGATTATAGAAAAACAATTTAGTGATAGTATATTTTAACTTCAACTGTCTTCATTACTGCAGCTTCTCTGCTTAATTCGATTATGACTTTATCTCTTTCTTCTCTGAAGCTTACTTCTGTAACTTTTCCATCAATGGAGACTTCTACCCTATCTACATTATTAAATTTCTTTAACTCGAGTGTCTTCAATGTGAGTGAGCCACGCTCTAGACTAATGAGCACTCTATGTACATTATTTTCGAGTACTTGCTCGATAACTCCCCAATTCCCAGTAACTACTAATAGACCTCTAAATGTCTTCTCGCTTATTTTAGGCATAAACCTTAATCTCTTTTCAAAGCCATTGTAAAACAATCCTTCGAGGGCCATGAGTACTAACCAAGAGTCCATTGGACGATAGTAGTGACCTCCACATTCGATGTGGTTCCAGTATTCACCATACCTAGCGTACCTCTCGTGAACAGACTTAAGTATCTTTAAGGCTTCCTCTATCATGCCTTCACTTATCATGTGTGCAGCTACTTCAAACTCTATACCTGTCCACGGAGTGTCTATTTGTGAGCCGACGGTGTACTTTAGACCAGTGTCATTTGGTAGGGGTATGTCTCCAACAAACGCAGGTCTAGGTTTGCCTGGATAAACTCCATTAAGTAGTCCTTCCTCTTCAGTAAAGTTATACTTGAATACGCTTTGGAGAATTTTCAAGGTCATGTCCTCGCTGAGAATATAACCGAGATCTAGTAAAAGTGTCAAATAGAGCTGTCCATCGAGCTGTGAGGCAGAGCATCCCTTATCTCTCTTACCGCTGACGGGATCATACCATAAGTCAAGGTATTCTCCATTCCAGAGATACTTAACTAAGTTCTCCTTACCTTCACTAAATATCTTTTTCACTCGTTCACTGTATTCACTATCTCCAACTATTCCAGCGGCCTTCTCTAACGCTTTCAATGAAGCTAACCACAGTGTACCAGTAAACGAGGTTATTCCCATGAGGCTCCAAGCGTCAAATGTTTGAACAGATATTGGATAGAACGTATAGCCAGCACTAACGTAACTCAAAAATCTACCATATCGTTCAGTAAAGCCTAGTTGATACGCTATACTCTGGTGGATTGCTTCATAACCTGCAGGAGTGTAGTGATAAAGGAGTTTTAGATTCGCTGGATCATGTATTCTCAAAATAACTTCCGTTGCCTCTTTAAGTACAGTCCAAAGGGATTCCAGTAAACGCTTGTCTCCAAGCCAAAGAGCATCTCTAATAACCATTAAAACGTACTCGGGGTTCATGTCAGGTCTATCGTAAGTATCAGGGCGATTAAATGAACCGACGAAATAATGCATTATTCTCCCCATAGGGTCTTTGCCTGTCTTCTCAACGATCTTCCTTATAGTCGTCTTGAACTTCTCCAAGTCCGTTCCTACGCTAGGGTCCTTTTTCAATTCTTCTTTGAGTAAAGCCGTGTTCTCTGGAATTGCTAAGGCAAACACCTCATAGTAAGGAGAAAGATCCGGCTTGAGTTGCCATTTAGCATGGTACTCTATCCAAGTCTTCTCTAACTCTGGGAATAGTTGGAGAATCACTATTGAACCATAAAACGCTACGTCAGTAGTATTTAATCCACAACACCCATAGCCCTCCCATACGCCAAAGAGTCCATCCTTAGTGTAATAAGTAGATTTAATCATGGTAGTTAACTGAGAGGCGATTAAGTCTATTAGCCAGTAATCGATTGAAGTGGAGTAAAGGAGGTCATGAAACTTCTTGGTATAGTTGTAGAGGTACTCAAAGTTATTTATAGCGTACTCAGCTACCTTACTCGATGAATCAAAGTGATTTTCATATGCATGACCGAGATAGTACCCTAGATCATCGTAGTGATTGGGGAAAAACCATGTTAAGAAAACAGTGATAGTAGTCTCCTCTTTAGGTTTAAGTCTCTTTTTACAGACAACAATGCTGTAGGCTCTATCCTCAACTCTGATAAGCTTTCTCTCATCTTTAAGTAAACCAGAAGACCTGAACTCAACCCACTTATACCTAAGTGGACGTCTCTCATAGGGAGCCGTTAAGCAATAGCCATACTCTCCTTCCCCAATGAAACCAAGAGTGATAGATCCTCTATGCATGCAGTGTTTTCTATGGACATTAATACCCTTTACAGTTAAAGCAAATCCTCCCTTGACTTCATCAACAAATATCTCTGCTTCAGCTGGAATTTCACTAAAGGGATTCTTTATTCCAGTAAGTAGGCTAAATTCTAACTCCTCATCGAGCTTGTTTCTCACTTTAAACTTGAAGAAGGCTACTGGAATAGATGAATTCTTCACATTACCTGGAATAAACGGTGAAAAAGCTTCTAGCTCTACGTCTACAGGCAGGTCTTTGTCAATGTACTTAATGAATATGAAGGGTGGCTCACCGTTATATTCGACCTTATCGATAGACCTAAACCAAGGGAAAGTGTATGGGTCTCCGCCAAGCTCATACCCTTTACTAGCCTGCAAAAGTCGTACTCTAACGCTGTTGTCAATAGTCTTAGTTCTAACTACAAAGAAGAAATCTTCAGGAAGCATAAACTCTTTTTCTCTATCCTCTCGTCTCCAAGCCCATCGACCATTGTTGAATATATGCCATTCGTAGAACCTACCATCAGCTCTAAGTTCAACAGAACCAGTCCCTATACCTCCTAAGGGCACTCCCGATGCAATATGATATGACGATTCAATTTTCATGTTCCCTTACCTTAAAGAATTTAGGGTCAATACAATAAAATGATTAACTTACGTCTCCACGTGCATGAGCACGTTATTCTTATCCCACTCCTCTAACTTTTCTAAGGGACAATACTTCTTATTAAGGGTACATGCACAGTTAATTTTTAAAGTCTAAGTTATTCTATCAGAAAGTTCCTTTATGACAATAATCTATTGATAGTGATATCATTTATTATAAGCATATTTTAAGAGAGAAAATTATTTAAGAGGAAAATCCAATTGCCACTTAAGTCATTTAAGAGTTGAGATATTTGAGAAGTTTCAATATAATGGGAATTGTAGTCCTTCTCCTTGTACTCGTAACAGGGTTTATAACGAACGTAAGTGCAAACGAGTATCTTTACATAGACTCTATAGAGGACTCAGTAAGGGATTTACTAAACATATGGACTGGGAAGTCCACTGAGACATACATAGAGTGCGTTGACTTAGTTTATGCTTCAATAAAGGAAACCGAAGACTTCTTAATTGTACACATTAACGTTCATGGTGAGATACCAAGCACAAGTGAGTTCAGAATATTCTACTATGTACTGCTAGACGCTGACGAGAATCCAGAGAATAACTGCATAGATCCTCCAATGGATTACTGCGATACTATGTATGCTGTCATAGTGAACTTTACTCACATGGTACTCTCTCAGAATATCTACACACTTAGTGCTTGGTATCTCTTATCAAATGAAGTCTGTACAGATAAAAAGCCCTCCGAAGAGTTATTATATGAAGAGATCAAGAAAATAATTAAGGACTCATATAACATACACAGAGAGAAGTTGTCTGATGTTACTGGGGAGTTAAGTAAGAAGTTAAAAGAGCTAAGAAATCTAGTCGATAAAAACACACCTAGTCCAGGTCTAATCCCCCTCCTCTGGGAACTGTATTTCAGAGAACTCGAAGCGGACTTTTACCTCGCCTATAGAGCTTTAACCTTGAAATCATAGGAATCTATAAATGCACATTCATAGTTTTTAATTTCATAACACCTTGCAGGCTTTCTAGGTAGTCTAATACAAGCTTCCTGACTATCAGAGAGTTAGTAAGGACTTAAACGAGATTAAAAGATCCGTTAGAAGGAAGTTAGCTCATGAGCTAGATAATTTAACTCTCTTAAAAAAGCTATCTTGAACTTTTGTCTCTTGTTCTAGAGTTGTTTACTATAACTCAGTAAAGCTCTTTACAACTTTTTCATCTAATCTCTTCACTACTTCAACTAGTAACTTAATGGCGTTCTCAATATCGCTTATACAAGTGACACTGACGTGAGAATGTATGTGCCTAGTCGGAACTCCTATGACTACGCTTGGTCGTCCAGTACGGTATAAGTGGAATCTCCCTGCATCTGTACCTCCTCTAGGGACTAGAGATAACTGATACGGTATTTTAGTCTCTTCAGCTACGCTTATTATAAACTCCTTGAGCTTCTGATTAGGGATCATCGAAGCGTCGTAAGTGATTATCGAAGGCCCTTTTCCTAGAGATGAAGGAGCCTCATAAGGTGATATCCCTGGGACGTCTCCTGCTATGTCTACCTCTGTCACTAAAGCTATATCAGGATTTACTACATATGATGTGGTAGAGGCCCCTCTAAGCCCTACCTCCTCTTGGACAGTTGCAGCTACGTATAGGGTATTCGGGTGGTCGACTCCATTTTCTTTAAGGTACTTCATGACTTCAATAGCTACGAAGGCTCCTAACCTGTCGTCAAATGCCTTCCCCATTACTGTCTTCCCAGTAGCTGACTTCATGAAGGGAGACCAAGGAGCTATGGGATCCCCCACTCTAACTCCTAATTTCTCAACTTCCTCCTTGCTAGTAGCTCCAACGTCAATGAACATGTTATCTCTCTTAACAACCTTATTCCTCTCCTCCTCTTTGAGCAAGTGTGGTGGCTTGCTAGCTATGACTCCGTGAACTAACCCCTTTCTAGTCTTTATGACTACTCTTTGAGATAGGAGGACTTGGTCCCACCAACCTCCTAAGGTGTGAAACTTTATGTACCCTTCCTTAGTTATACCGGTTACTATGAAGCCTACTTCATCTACGTGTCCAGCTATTATGACCCTAGGAGTCTCTGATGACCCCTTTTTCACTAATATCAGTGAACCCAAATTATCCCTCATAACGTCATCGGCGAACTGAGCCCCATACTCTTTAATCATTTTGAGTATTTCGTACTCAAATCCAGGAGGTCCAAAGCCCTCGCTTAACTTCTTGAAGAATTCTAAGGAATCTTCACTTAGCTTGTATGATTTCACGATTCTATCACCCGAACCTACATCTCCTTTACAATTTATAACCTTTGTCTAGGGTTATTGGACTTATCCAACAACTTTAAAACTTATTAGGAATCCTGCACATAGATCTCATAGCATGAAGTTATGCCCGGTAAGCTGACTAATGACTAGTACTCCCGGCACTAATTTCTCCTTGTGGTGAGCGCTCCTACTAAACCTTACATGCATGTACCTATCCTTAACAAAGTCATTAAGTGCTATGGATTAACATAGGAAATTCACGCAACTGAGCTCAGGTTTATTAACCCTTTTCATTAGAGTCTGTCTACTGCTTCTGTACTCCTGTTAATAGTACTGCTTTGATTTATATATCATCAAAGTTCAGGATACTTATGGGAGTTATCATGTCAGTATATGGTATTAGATTAGCGGCAGTAATGGAGCATGGAATTGATGAATTCTTCTATTGTTGGATAAGGAGAGCTAAGAGCGAGGGCTTGGCAGAGGGGTTTGAGTTACACAAGCCCAGCGAGTTCGTGAAGGTTAGTTGGACAGAGATTTCCTATACTATGTTTAAAGAAAGTACTTACATTAAGCCAAAAGGTATATATACTGTGTCGTTAAGGTCTCGTGAATTGTTTCCATACGGAGTCTTTCAAATAATCGCTAAATTCCCAGAGTGGAAGGATGGTCCTTCTTTGTGGTTTGGATTTGAGGCTGATGATCTATTCGGTGGTGGAGTTATACATTTTCAATATCATAATACACGATTAAGAGCTTATGTTGGTTCATGGCCCAGACCTCTTGCCATGGACATTACTGACTTTGCCTTACCTTCCGACTATGCTACAAAAAGACATACATACAGCATATACGTGTATAATGGACTAGCCTTATGGTACGTTGATGAGGTATTAAGAGCCTGTGCACTCTTATCGCATAAGGACTCAAACTTAGAAGGAATGATAAGTGAGGGCCCACCCTACTCTTTGTGCATTGCTCCTATGAAACCATCAAATAGCCTAGCGATCCTCATAGACATCGATGGGGGAGACATTTCTAAGGAGTGGGTGTGGAGCGACTTCCATCCGTGGCAACTCAGAGTACTTCCCGGAGAATCAAAGCCACTCTTAATGCTAAGCCTTTATGCTGAGAGGAGTAACGTCAAGTTAATTGAAAAGGAGGTTAAGGATGTTGTCACAAGTCATCCAATACCTACTTTGCCTTTTGAAAGAGGGACTCTCTACTTTGAATCGAACGTTAAAGGTCGGTTAACGTTAGAGTGTTATACAATGTCAGGTACTTGGAAGGAGTACGATGAACTAGGAATAGTTGATGATAAGTTGATGAAGTATAGTGTCGATGATAGGATTATAGCCTTGAGAGTGAAGTACGCTCCATCAACAAGACCTGCTAAGGTAAGAGTAGGGGAGGTCGTTCTTAAGTAAATTTGTTTTTAATGCTAACATTTATGGTCTTATATTTGTTAGAGAACTAGACCTCTATGGCATAAGTAATGGAGCAAGGTACTCACTCTCTCATTCTCCTCTTTAGTTCTTCTAGTAACACGCTTATTGCGTTATCTCTTAGTTGGTCTAGACTTTTCTTCAAGTAATCAATGCTATTCTCAAGCCTGTTGATATCTTCAGAAAACCTCTTCTCCAACCTACTTATATCATCAGCGAACCTCTTTTCTAATTTAGTCATATCCTCCTTTAAACTAGACTCTAGAGACTCAATTCTAGACTCTAAAGATCCAATTCTGGACTCTAAAGACTCAACCCTAGCGTCTAGAGACTCAGCTCTTGTCTCGATAGAGCTTATTCTCTTCTCAATAGACTCAACTCTCCCTTCAATTGAGCTTACCCTCTCACTTAACGACTCCACTCTCTCACTTAATGACTTTAACTCCTCCTCAAGAGAGCTCATTCTATTCTCGAGTGATTCCATTCCATCTCTTAACAATTTCATTCTCTTTTCTAATAATCCCATTCTATCTCCTAGCGACTTCTCCGAGAGACTTGAAGAGCCCTCTCACTCTGACTTTAATGTAGAGAGGACTTCTGTCCTCGCCAACTATTAGGGCATGAGGTAGCGAGTCATGTTTCATCTCAATTGGACGAGGTACAAGCGTTAGAATTAAGAATGTAAAGACGCCTAGCAATGAAATAGTCAACGTTACTTTCTTTACATTTAGTAGTTAGGCTCTTTTTCTCACGAGTTCATTTAATTATGTCTTATTAATAAGTGGTCTCGATAACAACAAATTTCTGTCCAATGATTCAGGCAGTTAAAAGCTCCAACACAAACGATAAATCATACTGTTTTTCCACTTGAGCATGCCTAAGCTACCTTAAAGAAAGGGAGGAGAAATTGTCTAAGAGCATTTATTTAAGTATGTGAGTTTCATATAACGTGAGGATGAGCTATTGGGGACCTCTCTGAAGAGTGATGACGCCAATTTGCGCTGAACAATCCTATCGTTTTTAGCTCTGAAACCCGTATTAACTTCCAGCTATGATTCCTCAACCCAGGGTATCAATATTTCAATAATGTTTATATGGTAGTACCATTAAGTACTACCATATGAAGATAGTTAGGGTTACTAGAAAGGGTCAGGTTACTATTCCAAAAGAGTTTCGAGAAGCTTTTGGAATAAGGGAGGGAGATTTGCTCATAGTCGAAGAATCTGAGGGAAGAATAGTCCTTAAGAAACTAGATATACCGGAGCCTGGAGAGCCTGTAGGAGTAGAAGTCTACAATGAAATTATGAAAGAGCTCGAGAGGCTGAGAAAAAGATGGCGTTAGTTTTAGATACTTCATTCTTAGTTACTCACACTTTCCCGCCTACTCGTGAGGACAGAGAAAAGATTAGAGAATTCGTCGCAAGAATTCGTCGAGAAAAACTATTAATTCCAAGCATTGTTGTAGTAGAATACATTAAGGTTGTTGGCAAGAGAATAGGAAAGGAAAGAGCTAGTGTAAGGCTAAGGTCTTGGATAGACTCTGGCGCTAAGGTAGTGTTCTTAACGGAAGAGTTAGCCTTCAAAGCAGGTGAATTAGCTCTTAAGAATCCTAACGCTCCACTAGCAGATGTTATTATATCTGTTATAGTCTCCGCATATAATGCTAGAGTCATATCAAGTGATCTCCACTTCAATGTACTAGGAATTAAAACTATATGGTATAAAAGGAGTTAACAGAGACTAATCATTACTTGTAGAAAGAGAACTATTATGTTTTATATACTCAACACTCTTCTCTTCTTAATTGACCAGTAAGTGTAAAAGGCAAGCCAAGCACTACTTAATGGTAAAATTAGGTATAGCCATAAAGTCAAGTTAGTTAAAGCAGCGAATGTGTTAACGAAGGCCCACACGACTATGTTAAGATAAAAAGCTCTTTTTTGCCATCCATATTTAACGAGGGAATCTATAACTTGGAGTGCTGCGTAACCGTCATTAGTGAGACAGTACCTGTTATCCTCATTTACCGTGATAAGCCCCTCTAACCTCTTGAGGTGGAAGTCTAACTTACCACTGCTCTTTATGTTCAACTCTCTTTTCAACTCTGAGAAACTCATAGGTCTATTAGCTAGCTTTTTGAGTATATCTACGCGCAGTGGATGCGATATAGCCTCAAACACGTCTTCATATTTCATTTGTTTCACCATTTGACAAATGTTTACTGAGTGATATAATTCTAATCTCGTAGACTACATAGTCAACAAAATTAGACAGTATGCATACTAGCTTACATTACGCTTTTAAATTACCTTTAGGTTATTTATATCATGGGGTTAGAGGAACTTAAGAGGTATCATAAGTTAGTTATAGTTCTAGTAGTAGCGCTTGTTGTTGTAGTATTAGCTTGGTACTTACTTCAACGGGGTCCAGAGTTACCAAAGCCTGAGGAAGTGTTGGCGAAGGTTACGAGCGCGTCTAAGGAGTTAAAGACTTACAAAATAGAAATGAAAGTCACTACTACTGTCAAAGTGAGGGGACAAACTCAAGCTATGGAGTTTAAAGGGACGGGTGAAGTGGACAGAGAGTCAAAGAAACTGCACATGGAGTTTACGTTTAAGGTAGGAGAGTACGAGGCTGAACAGGAGATCTACGTAATTGGAAATACGATGTACATGGAGATCATGGGGAAGTGGTACAAGTTCAGTGCCCCTGGAATTTGGGAGTCGCAAGAGTTCGTGAACGCTACGCTTAAAGTAATGAAGCATATGAAGGCTGAAGTGAAGGGAGTCGAGAGAGTAGATGATAGAGAGGCTTACAAGTTAGTCGTGAAGCCCTCTGGCATTAGTGAGGAGGAGTTGACTAAACTCCTCTTGAACGCATCTGGGATTACAGGCATCAGTTCTATGACCGAGCTCAGCGCGCTTTGGAAGAACATGACGTTTAAGTCCTTTGAGTTAGAGATGTGGGTTGATAAGGAGACAGGAGTACTGTTGAAGTCTAAGACAAAGTTGACTATAGAGCTCAAGGTCAGAGGGATGGTCAGTTCTATTACTAGTGAGACCGAACTGAAGATCAAAGATATAAACGTTCCAGTTAGTATAGAGCTACCCCCCGAAGCTAAGAAAGCGCGGCCGATTGAGAGACATAAAACAATTGGTAAGCTCAGTTTAACTGATTGGAACATTGTATAGAGGACAAGGAGTATTAGTAAAGTCGTGAGAAATGTAAAATTCACAGAGACTCCCAAGGAAATAGTACGCAATAGTCAACCTGAACTCCATATACGTCAACGTCAGCACGACTTCCTCGCTTAACGACAACAGCCGTTATTACTTCAAGAGCGCCGCTTTTCACGAGGAACTCCTTAACTAACTTTAGAGTTTCGCCTGTATTAGTGAAGTCATCAACCACCAACACTCTTTTCCCTCTTATGACGCTAATGTCAGGAGTTTGAATTAATATTGGATGTCTAGCTATCATTTTAGGAGGCTTTTCATCGCTGTAATGCTTCACCGTTATTACGTAGAACTCGTCTACGCCAAGTAACTTCCGTAACATAATAGCTGGAACCAAACCAGAGACTCCAACTCCAATCACAGCATCTATTTCATGGTCCTTTAACTTCATAGCCATAGCCTTGAGTATTGAAGTCAGCTCGCTCCAACTAATCCTCTTTAACTTCATCAACTAACACCCAATCTCCTCAACATCTTCATGTAAGTTCTCCTCGACTTAACTTTAATTATGTATTTCCCAACTCCAAGCCCCTCAACTATGATGTCAGAGTTGACTAATAACTGTCTAATCACGTTGAACTCTTCTTCGTTGAGGACTAACACATAATACCCATCAGGGGATTTCCTTAAGTACTCCCTTGCTTTAGCTCTACTTTTACGTGTAGACTCCAACTCGATCGCCCTCATATATTCCTTAACGCTCTTACTTTAACCCTGTTATCAATATCTAACTGGTTTGACGCAGGTATTGATTAGGCTTAGGAACTTTAATGTAATTTATATTCCCTAAGTAGGCCTTGCACTAGTTCTTCTGAAATTTTTAAGAAAACTAGTTCTCTTTTAACCTCTTAAAGGAAGAAACAAACTTTCTACATTTCGGTGAATAATTGAACTGACATATGTCCTATGATTGGTAAAGCATGTTCGATACTTTGTAACTATTTGAATACAGGCTCAACCTTATATATGATGACACATTATCCTTTGCAAATCAACAGACTCCTCTTGGGAGGTATATGGTCACCTACGGCGCACAGTCTGAGGTGGGAACTCTAAGGAAAGTCCTACTTCACAAACCGGGAGCCGAGTTGTTATTAGTAGATCCTGAAGCCCCAGAACACTTCCTGTTTAAAGACAGACCTAATGCAGTACTAGCTATTAAGGAGTTCGAAGAGTTAGTTGAAGTGTTTAAGTCGTTTAAAGTTGACGTAGAAGTCTTTAACGAGTGGAATGACGCTAATCAAGTCTTTGTAAGGGACGCAGCTGTAGTGACAGACAAGGGCGTGATTCTTGCCAACTTCAAGGCTAGAGTTAGGCGAGGGGAGGAGATGATAGTGGCTAAGGTACTTGAAGGTCTTGGTATTCCAATAATACACCGAATGAGAGAACCGGGTCACTTCGAGTTTGGGGATATGTTGTTCCTCAAGCCCGATGTAGTAGTCTTGGGGTTAAGCAATAGGAGTGACAAAGAGGGAATTCGTCAATTAGTAAAAGTGATGAAGGACTTAGGGATTTTGAACAAGTACTACGTAGTGAGAGTTAAGAGACCAGCTATTCACTTAGACATGGCTTTAAACATAGCATCACAAGACTTAGCGGCCGTTTACGACGCCGTTCTGGAGAACTCTGTTATTGACATCCTCAAGAACGAGGAATACGAAGTCCTGTCAGTCCCTGAAGAGGACTTTGTAAACTTAGCCATCAACTGGCTTACGGTGAAGCCCGGTTGTGTAATTATGATAGACGGCTATGAAAAGAACAGGTGTACTAGGAGACTACTCGAGAGTTATGGAGTAGATGTAGTGAGTGTGAACATAAGCGAGTTAGCTAAGGGTTACGGTGGTATTAGGTGTATGACGCTACCGATTAAACGCGCTCACGAGTGATATGATCTTCTAACTTACACCCTCCCTAAAGATGTCCTACTATACTGTCGCCTTTATGGAGTTAAGAACTAACACGTCACATTAACAAACTTCTCTTAGCTTTCAAAACATTTTAATTTCTCTTAGAAAATAGTGATGAAGAATGAGGAGAGAGCAGTTTCTTTTAGAGGTAATTGAAAACATCCTTTTCCCATACGAAAGATCATTGGAGAATTTGAAATGAGTTCGAAATGGAGTACTTCACTAGACTTTTAAGAGAAAGGGGTCTCGTCCTAGACCTAGCATGTGGCGATGGCAGGCATACGCTACAACTCTCTAAGAAAGCAAGTAGTATCGTAGCCTTAGACTTGTCCTTTAACAATTTAAAGATAGCAAAGAAGAAGTGTCAAAGTACGGGGAACATTGATTTCATAAGAGGTTCAATGTTTAGCCTTCCATTTAGAAAAGAGGTCTTTAACGGTGTCTGGTTTTCACAGGCTTTCGAGTATGTCTCACCGGATAAGAGGGAAGACATCTTAGCTTCTATAAGGCATGTATTAAAGCCTAAAGGGATCTTATACATGAGCGTTGAGACGTGGATGTATTCGAGCATTCTTCGTTCTATTAAGGAGTTGTGGGACGACTTCAAGCTTTACTTTTCTGGAAATTCATAAAGAGAAAGCTACTTCTCTGGGGAGAACTCTTCTATCGTCTCACATTGACAACAGGACATGAAAATTGGTACTATCACGTGCATACAGATAAATGGACCATTATGAAACTGCTCTCCAAGTTCAAATACAAATTACTGAAAACGCATCTATACGACGGTCGATTCTTGGAAGAGGTCATCTACTTTAAGGAAATTCCTATCAACTTCTTTAAGACTAATACATGCTACCAGCTTCCTCTCACGTAGATCGCTAGCCTTTTATGCTCTTGTGCAATTTCTCAATTGGAATGTGCGTTGAGGAGAGGTTAGCTAGGTTAGAGGGTAAAACTGAGGAACTATCCAAGAGGATAGAGGAAGGGTTAAATCTAGTTAATAAAAGAATAGATGACTTAGAGACCGTCCCAGATAGGATAGGAAGTCCTTCTGTAGAATATGTAACGGGGGGGTTGCAGTCTGCATTT
>Ga0180302_10000120_pt1 | contig 30663 bp, 31 predicted proteins | sample GuaBasSediGuay17_FD_121794 | JGI IMG/M metagenome (GOLD analysis project Ga0180302, IMG submission 121794) | Subseafloor sediment microbial communities from Guaymas Basin, Gulf of California, Mexico - Guay17, Core 4571-4, 12-15 cm | ecosystem: Environmental > Aquatic > Marine > Hydrothermal... | reverse complement strand
ACCTTACCATAATCAGAGTTGGAGAGGATGCTGTTTTCAAGATTCTTCATGTTAAGCCTAAAGTTGAGCCTGGCGAGAGAGTTTCGCTTGGAGATTATATTGGTGACCTTTGGGTTTCAGGCTACTTTTACCCCTGGTCTGACTTGCACATGCACGTTGAGGTCCGCCCTCCTAATGATGCTAAGAGGGCTTTAGGAGCATTTAGACTTGATGTAAGTCCAGCCATCAAATTGATATCCAATCCAGATCGCATCAGTAATTTGTACCTAGTCTGCGAGGATTGTGAAAGCTATGTTTGGCTAAAGTCTTCTTGCCGTAGAGATTTCATTTCTAGTGGATTGGCGTTGGCTGCTGGTAGTGGTGAGGTTGGATTTGTTGATGGGGGTGTGCCTCACTATGGCTATGGCGCCATTTTGAATTTGAGCTTGCCTTCTGGCTGCAAGCTGTTTGACGCGTCGGGCAACGTGATTGGAGAAGTTTACTCCTCTTCTGCTAATTTTTCGCTTTTCAATGCTGCTTGTAGAGCTTATGTTGGTGGTGTTGAGGTTAAGGGTTTTGGGAGCTACATTAATCAACCATTACTAAAGGTAATTAAGACGCCTTCTTGGAGCTATAAGGTTGGGGATGTCGTAGAATTGAATTTTAAGTTTGACTCCAGCTTGTTAAATCGCAAAAAAGGGAGGAGATTTAAGCGGGTTTAAACTTTCTTTTCTGCCCTCTTCTTGGTTACAATTATTGCTGTTGCAATTGCTCCTACTGCCACTGCAGTCATGACCACTGTTTCTAATCCTATTATTACATGGGCTGGCCTTGGCTCTATGACTATGTTAACTGAAGCTTCTGCTAGCGTGTATCCTTCCTTGCTGGCTTCTACTTCAGCTACGTACTCTCCTGGAGCTAAGTCTTCGGTTGGTATGCTTGCACTGTACACTCCTGGCTCTATTTCTGTTGCTGTGTAGGTTGTGCCTGCAAGGGTTACTTTTACTGTTGCTGCTTCAACTGCTTCTCCAGCCGCATCTTTTAGTGATACTTCTATTGTTAGTGTTTCTCCTTGAGCTACTGTGAGTTGGGTTGCTGCTGGTGTTGCTGTCATGATTGCTAATGCTACTCCTGGCTCTACTTCTCCGCCTGTTGGTGCTTCTATAGTGTAGATTGGTGTTGTTGCTTCTGGTGTTGTTGTTTCTTCTACTTCAAGTCCTATGCTTGGGTCGTGCTCTAGTATTCCTCCGTTGAAGTATGGGTAGCAGATGAATAGCCTTAGGAATCCTCCGGCCTCTAGGTATGCTGCTTTAACATTTACCGTCTCTTTGGTCCCGTTTGGGTATGTTATTGTTGCGATGTTTATGAATCTGAAGAATCCTCCTAGTGTTGCTTCTTCTGACAGTAATTCTATTGTTAGGTGTTCGCCAACTTCCTTTGGTACTGGGAGTGGCCTCTCGTACTCTTTTGTAGCGTTCACCTCCACATTTACCTTCACTTTAACTTCCTTTCCTTCAGCGTCTACGTGGGTTAGCACGCTTGCTTTTGCAGCTGCCTTTTCAATGTTCTCTGCTGCCTCTACGAGAGTCATCTGCCTCCTATGTAGCTCTTCTGCATTTAGTGATGCTACGTCTATCCATAGTGCTAGTCCTTCGGTGCCGTTTACTTCTATGCCGTACTGCTCTTCTAGGATTGCCTTGATTTCGTCTAGGATCCACTCCCACTTGCTTAGGACGAAGTCCATTTTCAGCTCTGCCTTGGTTACTGTGTAGGTTACGTTGTTAACTACTTCTTCTACTGGGACGAAGTAGAACCTGCACCTTACCATTAGGTTGTCCTCTAGGAACTTGAAGTTCGGGTTTGGCACGTGGGTTAGCTTGAATGTGAACATTATTCCTATTTCAGTTCCGTCTTCTGCTTTTATTGGCCCTACATCTGTTAGGTCCCAGAATGCTGAGGCGAAGTGGAATAGTGGTGGGTGCCACTTTGCTGCCCATGCTGCAACTAGGTCTTTGAGGCTTCTTGCTCTGTGCCTTGCTTCCTCTGCTATTTCGTGGCACTTGCTGATTGTCTTGTTGATCTCCTTCTCGATTTCTACCATTGCTGTCTTGACTTTATTCACGTTGACGTGTACTTTATTTGCCAGCGTGTTCGCTACGTCTACATCTACTGTTGTGTTTAACTCGTGGAGGATTTCTACTGTGTTTGTAACTGTGACTGACACGTTTACTGCCACATTGACTAGTACTTCTACTTCTGTGTAGTTGGCTGCTAGCTTTTCGATGTCGACTGTGACTTCGTGGATCATTTCTTTGATGACTTCAACTTCCTTCTCTGCGTGCTCGATGTGTGAGTGTGCTTCTGTTACTCTATCATCTAGTTCATCTGCTTCTTCAATTATTGCTTGTGCTAGCTCCTTGATTAAGTATAGCTTTTCTCTGAGTTTAACTATGTGACTTCTGCACTCGTTCATGTGAGTTTTGACTTGCTGAGCTATATAGTGCATTGGGCCGAAGAAGTCTATTATGATTTCATTTGTAACGTTTAATTCGTGTTCAAGAGTAACTAATGTGCTGGCTACGTCGTCTACTTCTACGCATATTTCGAGCATTAGTTCTTTGAGTATTGTTACGTTTAATTCTCTAGTTTGATTTAGTATTGCTGGTATTCTTTCGATTAACTTGTTTACTATTTGCTTGGTCAGGGTGTTCATTATCATTATCTTAGCTGATACGTCGCATCCGCCTTCAGCGCACTCGCCCTTTATTTCCTGTAAGGTTTCGTTGAAGTCGCTCATGTAGTCTGCGGCTTCGTGGCAGTAATTCTCGATTTCATCTGTCATGTTCATTACTCTTGCGTGGATCTGGTAGGCCCACTCGTACTTATTTCTCAGTATTTCTGTAGCGTTTAGTGCTTCTTCAATTCCCATTCTAGCCTGCTTCGCTTTTTCTAGTGTGGCGTTTAGCTGTAGTTTCAGCCTTTCATATGCCTCTTCGACTTCCAGTGCCCTTTTAATTTGCTCGTAGACTATCGTCTTGTTGACTAGGCCTGCAGTGAAGTTCAGGTTTCTCCTGAATTCTATTAGTTGGCTCATGTTGATGGTGAAGTAGTCCCATATTCCCTTGAAGTGTACTACGTGGACTGTTGCGTTTTCCTTATTGTAGTACCATATGAATATTGGGTGCCTGCCTCCAGCTGGGAATATTATTGTAACTACGTCAGTCTCTATTACTTTCCATCCTTCAATTCTCCACTGCTTCAGCTCTCCCCATGGCTGCTCTGCTTTTACTGGCTTGAATGCTGGTGCTACTGCTAGTGCTATTAGTGCTACTAGTATCAATCCTAAGATGCTTCTCTTCATGAGAAATCACCCGGCTTACATTCGCGCAGACGGAGAAAAACTTTATTTTCTCGATTTGCCTCGAATGTGTTCTCGAATAGTTCGAGAGCTATAAAATTATTATTGCTACTGCTTCAAGTGCGAGTAAGGCGCTGTACATTGTTATTAGGGTTATCATGGCGGCTTTCTCGCTTCCAATTTTCAGCACGCCTATTAGCATGGAGATCATCATTATGCAGGTTAAAACTTGTGATAAGACGAATACGTATTGGCTGAAATTGCCGCCTGCTATTACTGCCCACAGTTAGAGTAGGCATGGCATCGTTGATACTGCTACGCCAGTGCAGGTGTCTATGACTTCGCCTATGCTTAGCCTCCGCTTTGTGGATATCATGGTTAGAATTACTATTATGAGTGATAGGACGAGCCAGTTTCCAATTACGTGTAGGGCTGATAGGTGAATGGGTATTTGTTTCCCTTTGAAGAATGATATCATGAGGCTTGTCCTCAGCTTGTAATAGTGGTCGATTAGAGCATAGCAAATGATGTTTAGTGTTGCGAGTGCGATTCTGACTTTCGACAGGCTTTCTAGCTCGAATATTTTGATTAGGCTTGTGAGTTTAAGCTTGCCTAGAACTTCCATTTCGCTGATCATTGATAGTGCTCTCCAGCCTTCTGGGCTGAGCCTTAATTCCTTGTTGGAGCCGCGCTCCAAGTACTTCTCCATTAGCTTTAAGTGGTAGTAAAGTGTTCCAAAGCTTATGTCTAGCTCTTTTCTCAGCTCTGAAGCTGTTATCGACCCTCTTTCAGCTATGATTTCAAGTATTCTGCGTCTAAGTGGATTTCCTATTAGCCAATACTCGTCTTTCTTGTTTTCCTTCTCATTGTTGGAGGTCAAGGCTATGCACTCGCTTTGAGGCTTTGATGTGAGTTCATCCTAATTAAATTTTACAAGGATATATCTGTAGCTTTCATCTACTAGTACTTTACCTCGATAACTATTCTACTCAGAACTCAAAGCCTATTTGGGTTGGGATTAATTTTTCTCTTCGATTTTCACGATTTTCTCGATGACTTTGCCGCATTTAATGCAGGTTTGCTCTTCGATCACCTTTCTTCCTACCTTTGTTTTCGTGATTTTGACTCTAACGTAGTCTTTGCAGTGTGGGCAGTAGCGCTTCTCTAGGAGTAGAGTTTTTAGGGTTTCAATTATCCTCCTCAATTCCCTCGACCTCCATTATCAACTTCATTAGCTTTGGCGCTGCCTTCTCGATTTCCTCGGCGCTCACTGTATTTGCAGCTGGGCATTCAGGGTCGACTGATACTCCTTCTCCTTCAATGTATATTATTGGATATAATTTGCAGCCTTCAGGCCGGTAGGGGTATATTGTGCACTCATTGGTTTTCGGGTTTAGGAAGAAGCAGTGGCCGTCGACGTTCTTTAGCTGCCAGTATCTTCCATTGAACATTGCGAATTGGTGGACTTTATAGCCGAGTGATGTTATTCGCTTTAAGTCTCTCATAGTTAGGGGCATTTCCGTCTCTCTACAGCATTTACCGCACTTCATGCATTTGAATGGCATTTCAATTTACTTAGGACTAGGGAGTCTAATATAGATTGCATGATGCGGGTAAGTGCTTGTAGAGAGCTTGTAATTGGATAAAAATGAAGTGTAAAGAGTGGATTTACTCTTCAATTGTTATTGCTTGAACTGGGCACTGAGCTTCACATGCTCTGCAGGCTACGCATTGGTCTTCGTTTACTGGCTTTGCTTTGTTGTCAACTAGCTCGTAGACTCCCATTGGGCACACTTGCACGCATGTTCCGCAGCCTACGCACTTTTCCTCGTCTACCACAACTTTGGGCATTTTGCTCACCTTATGCTTCTAGCTTGAAGTTGATTTTTAAACTTTTTTAATGCTACTTTGCTTTAGGATGTTAATTCGAGTAGGTCGGCAAGCTTCCTCTCAAGCTTTAATCTTGCTTTTCTCAAGTCCTTCTCTAGTTTTCTCTTCCTCTCCTCGTACTCTCTCCTCGTCAACCTCTTTGACATGTAGCTTCTTTCTAGCTCTCTCACTCTTTTAATTATTGCGCTGAATTCCGAGTCTGCTGCTTCAATTTCATTGATGATGATCTTCAACTTGCTGTTTAGAGCTGCAACCTTGTTTTTGAGCTGATTTACTTCACTGCTCACCTTTCTCAGCTCTTCTCTTAGGCTGCTCATTCTTGCCTTGTACGCCTTCTTCATTATTCTCCCTTTCCTGTAGGATTCTTCCAGATTTTTCATGTCGATTAGGACATCTATTTTGCTCATGTAGGCGTCGTAGAGCTCTTCTATCTCGGGTTTAGCTGCTATGGCTGGGCGCTTAAATTCCCTCTTGAGTACGTATCGCTTCACGTAGACTGCTGCGCCGATTAGCGCTCCAATTAGTATTACCGTTATTGTGCTTGTTGGTATTTCAATTCTTGGTGGAGGTGGAGTGTACTCTATTTTCACGTTCTGCGGGTAGTTGTCGCCTACCACGTTTCGAGCTGAGTACCTTACTGTGCTGTCACTTGTCGTCGGCTCTAATCCTTGAGTTGATATTAGATTTGATCCTGGAGGCAGGTAAACTAGGACTTCAAGTTCATCTATTGGGAAGTTGTAGAATGGGTTGAGAGGTACTGCTAGCTCTTTATTTCCATGCTCTTCAATCCAGCCTTTACTGGGCAGTTTGTAGTGGATGTAGAGCTTGTACTTCCAGTTGGTCTTTAAGTAATATCTTAACTTTACGTTTACAACTTTAGCTTCCCCATTCTCATAGGTTTCGAATGCGAGGTTTCCGAAGTCGTCTTCAATTGATTCTATGCTTGCATCTGCTGGTAGTGTGAAGTTCACTCCCTCAGCTCTTAATACCCATGTGAAGCCTGCATTTCTAATTGTAACCGTGTCCAGCACGTCTAATTCTCCATTAACTTTCACTTCTCTCACAACTTTCAAGCATTGAATTTGCTGTATGGTTGCTGAGAAGATTACGGTTAGCATTGTTTCATTCATTGCCTTTAGTGGAGATTGAGCGTAGTTTGCTGTGTACCTGCCGTTGACGAATTCGAAAGTCGCGTTAGGATGTACTGCATCTATTATTTTGCTCCCCGGCGGTAGGAGGACTTCTACCGAGCATGACTTGGCTTCAATGGGCAGTATTGGGTATAGTGGAATTGTTAGGTTGATGAATCCTCCTCCAGCTGACGAGAAGTGGTTGATCATGTAGATTTCAATTTCCACTTTAAATGGTGTTGGCTGCTTGGGCAGCTTGACGTTTAGGCAGGTGTAGTTGACTTTACTGTAGAATTCGACTTGGAGCTGCTCTCCTGCCTCGTCTAATGCTTTTATTGCATATATCCTATCTTTATATTCTATTGGTAGGTAAAAGGTTAGGTTGTTTAAGCCGCTTTGGAGTACTGTTACTTCGTCTCTTATTAGTAGGTAGCTTTGCTGAGCGTCTATCAGCCTGCTAATGGTGATCTCAACGTTGTTTTGAGACTTGGCTTGGATGCAGGTTTGAGCTAGGATTGCTAAGCTTATTACTGCTATGATCGCGAGCTTTGAGGTTTTCATATCACCACCAAATACTCTTATCCTACTGATTTTCAGCGATATATCATCTTCAGAATAAGGTAGATAAAAGCATATTTGCTTAACGCGCTCAACCTGTTAAGTCTAGATGTCCTACTGCCAGTTTAGCTCTTTTCACTCCAATTAATTCAACAAGGTCTTTAAAGGACCACTTCTCCTTCCCCTCTCTTCTTTGTTTCAGTATTTTCCTAGCTGACTTTGGGCCTATTCCTGGCACCTTCAAGATTTCCTCTAACTTTGCATTGGCTAGGTTTACTGGGTATTTGTTTGGGTTAGCCTTTGCATATGCTAGCTTTAGGTTTCCGTCTGGTAGCATTTCGCTTTCATTTAGAATTGTTTTTAGGTCTTCTAGTGTGAATTTGTAGTCTCTCATTAGGAATGATGCTTGGTATAGCTTGTACTCTCTGCTTCTCGGGCACCTGCTCCAGCCTTCTAGTGGAGTGTTTGGTATTGGGGTGAAGCTGCTGAAGTATATTCTCTTCAACTTGAAGTTCCTTATCAGTTGGTTCATGGCTATTAGGTGGTCGAGGTCTGTTTCTCCTATTCCCACTATTAATTGGGTGCTTGCCCCTCCCTTGCAGCAGCCTTCAGCTCCTGCTCTCAGCGCTTCTTCGGCGCACCACTTCAACCTCAACACTATGTCTCTCCAGTAGTCTCCCTTATCTGGGCATACTTCGCTGAACACGTCCATCCTCGGCGCTTCTATGTTAACTCCTATTCTGTCTGCTACTCTTGCAGCCTGCTTGATCAAGTTTCTCGGCGTTCCTGGCATCAGCCTCAAGTGGATGTACCCTGTGAATCCTTTCCTCCGGAGCTCTTCAGCAACTTGCACTTCTCGCTGTACTACTAGTTCGGGGTCTTCTTCTACGGATGAGCTGAGAAATACTCCTACTATTCTACCCTTCTTCCACAGCTTCATCGCCACGTCGACTAGCTCATCTATGCTCCACTTTTCTCTAATTATCCTCCTCCCTCTCCTCATTGCGCAGTACTTGCACTCATTTACGCAGTAGCTTGAAAGTAGTGTTTTTAGTAGTGGTACTTGCCTTTCTCTAGCTGAGGCGAGGAATACTGGTATTTGGCATTTGTCCCACTTGGCCTGAACAGTTAAGTACTTCAGCTTCCTCTCTAGTCTTCCCATTTCCACCGCCTAGCCAGCCATACTCGATAAATTTAACGTTCCTGAGCTACTTATTTCACCCGCTTCTGGTCTTTGGGATGGATAGGTTTTAAGGTTAAGTCACCATAGTTTTCTCGGTGTTTGTATGTCGAACGGCAAGTTCACTCACCCTTACCTGCCGAATTCTGCTCCTAAAGTTAAGGAGGATATGTTGAGGGAGATTGGAGTTAGCGATGTTGACGAGCTCTTCTCTGACATTCCTGAGGGCATTAGGCTTAATCGAGACCTCAACATTCCCGGCCCAATGTCCGAGTTGGGGGTTTACAGGTTTATTCGCAAGGTGCTTTCGAAGAATGTGAATGCATTAGAGATGCCAGTGTTTCTAGGGGCTGGCTGCTGGCCTCACTATGTTCCCTCCCTCGTCAAGGAGATTGTGAGGAGGTCTGAATTCTTAACCTCATACACTCCATATCAGCCTGAAATTTCTCAGGGGATGCTTCAAGCACTATTTGAGTATCAGAGCTTGATTTGCGAGCTCACTGGAATGGATGTTGCTAATGCTTCAATGTACGATTGGGCTTCAGCTTTAGCTGAAGCCGCTCTAATGGCTGTCCGAGTGACTAGGAGGAGTAAAATCGTCATTCCAAAGATCATCCACCCCGAGAGGAAGCTAGTCCTTAAAACTTACACTCGTCCTCACGGCATTGAGGTTGTTGAGGTTCAATATGATAGGATGACTGGCCAGTTAGACTTGAGTTCGCTGGAGGATATTGTTTCAAGTGATGTTGCAGCTGTCTATGTTGAAAACCCATCCTACTTGGGCTTCGTCGAGGTGAACGTTGAGGAGGTAGGCTCGATAGCTCATAGAGCTGGAGCGCTATACATTGTTGGCGTAGACCCAATTTCGCTTGGTGTTTTGAAGGCTCCTGGAGATTATGGAGCTGACATTGTTGTTGGTGAGGGGCAGCCTCTAGGGAATCCAATGAACTTCGGCGGCCCGTCTCTTGGGATTTTTGCCTGTAGAGGTGATCGGAGGTTGATTAGGCAGATGCCTGGCAGGATTATTGGCATGACTACAACTATGGATGGTTCTAGGAGGGGGTTTGTGATGGCGCTCCAGACTAGGGAGCAGCACATTAGGAGGGAGAAGGCGACGTCCAACATTTGCACTAATGAAGCGCTGTGCGCAGTTGCAGCTGCAGTTTACCTATCTCTTCTAGGGCCGAGGGGGCTTAGAAAGCTCTGTGAAACCATACTTTACAACTCGCACTACGCTATGAAGAGGCTAAACGATATTCATGGAGTTAGAGCTCCACTATTTAATGCTCCTCACTTCAAGGAGTTCGTAGTTAACATTGACGAGTCTGGAATGAGCATTGAAGAGCTTCATAAGAAGCTCTTAGAGTTTGGGGTTCACGGTGGAAAGGTGATTAAGGGTGAGTTTCCTGAGCTCGGAGAGTCTGCGCTCTACTGCGTTACTGAAGTTCACTCTAAGGAGGACATTGACAGGCTCGTAGAGGCTTTTAGAGTAGCTTTGGGAGGTGGTGAGTAGTGTTTAGGCAGGCTAGGTGGATTGAGCCGTTGATATTTGAATTGAGCACTCCTGGCAGAGTTTGACACATGCCGCCTGAGGTTGACGATGAGGTTAAGAGGGTTGTTGGAGACGTCTTCAAGCTTATTCCCGAGAATCTTAGGAGGAGTGAAATTAATTTACCTGAGCTTTCTGAGGTTGACGTTTCTCGCCATTATACTAGGCTTTCTCAGATGAATTATGGAGTTGACTTAGGCCCCTACCCTCTTGGCTCGTGCACTATGAAGTACAATCCTAAGGTTAATGAGGAGCTTGCCTCATTAGACGACGTCGCTTGGATTCACCCCTATCAAGATGAGAGCACTATTCAAGGTGCACTTGAGCTCATGTACATGGTTGAGAAGTGGCTTGCTGAGATTACTGGAATGCATAGGGTTACTCTTCAGCCTTCGGCTGGAGCTCACGGGGAGTACGTTGGCTGCTTAATTATTAGGGCTTATCACGAGTTTAATGGGGAACCGCATAGGGATGAGATGATAGTTCCAGATAGTGCTCATGGAACTAATCCAGCTAGCGCTTCCATGGCTGGATTTAAAGTGATTGTGGTGCCGTCGGCTGAGGATGGCTGCGTGGACTTGGATGCTTTGAAAGCGGCTGTCTCTGATAGGACTGCTGGTTTGATGTTGACTAATCCAAATACGCTTGGAATTTTTGAGGAGCACATCCTCGAAATCGCCGAGGTCATTCACGAGGCTGGTGGATTGCTCTACTATGATGGTGCTAATTTGAATGGAATTATGGGGAAGGTTAGGCCTGGCGACATGGGCTTCGACATAGTTCACATAAATGTTCACAAAACGTTCTCCACTCCTCATGGTGGTGGGGGTCCTGGCGCCGGCCCAGTTGGAGTCGCTGAGGAGCTTGAGAAATTCCTCCCAGTTCCAGTAGTCGAGTTTGACGGAGAGCGTTACTACTTGGACTACGATCGCCCCTACTCGATTGGGAAGGTTAGGTCGTTTTACGGCAACTTTGCAGTTCTAGTCAAGACTGCAGCTTACATTCTCTCCATGGGAGCTAGGGGGTTGAGGGAGGCTGCTGAGCTCTCAGTACTCAACACTAATTACTTCTTGAAGAAGATGTCAGGCGTTAAAGGATTCACTTTACCTTACTCTCCTGACAAGCCTAGGAAGCACGAGTGCGTTATAAGTGCTGAGCCTATGCTCAGGGAGACTGGTGTGAGGGCTTTGGATGTGGCTAAGAGGCTGCTTGACCACGGGCTTCACGCTCCAACCATGTATTTCCCACTGATAGTTAAGGAGGCTTTGATGATAGAGTTCACTGACACCGAGTCTAAGGAGAATATTGACCGCTATGTTGAAGTGCTTAAGGAGATTTCAGAGGAAGCTTATAGCGATCCATCTAAAGTCACCTCTGCACCCACTAATACTGCTGTTGAGAGGCTTGACGAGGTTAAAGCTAGCCATCCGAGGACTATGTGCTTGTCTTGGAGGATGTATGTGGAGAGGTTCAAGGGGGAGGTTGGACGGAAGAGTTGAAGGTTAGAGTTCTGCTTTTCGCAACGTTTAGAGAGGTTGCTGGTACGAGCTCTCTGGACGTCGAGCTTCCTAGTGGAGTGACTGTAATTGACGTTTTAGAGAGGTTGACAGAGATTTTTGGAGAGGGCTTCAAGCGACTTTTATTTAAGGAGGGCGGTAAACTCGGCGATTACGTGAGGATTGCAGTTAACAAGTCTTATTTGAGGATTCCAGAAGAGCTTAGAAGAACTGTCTGTGATGGAGATGAAATTGCTATTTTCCCTCCAGCTTCAGGAGGCTAAACTAGTTCTCCTTTAAGCTGTATTGGTGATGCTTCAGCAATCTTAACCTTAGCCCACCTTCCTATAATGCTTGGATCTGCCTTGAAGACTACGATCTTGTAGTTTTTCATTCTCGCCTTTACTGTTCTGCCATACCCCTCGTCTACTGCTAGGACTTCTTCAACTCTCCCTACGAGGGGGAGGTTTCTCTTCAAGCCTATTTTGAGTGCGAGTTCAGTCATGATTTTTGATCTTTCCTTCTTAACTTTCTCTGGCAGTTGTGGTAGTGCTGCTGCTTCTGTGTGTGGCCTTGGGCTGTACCTTGAGACGTGAATCTTGTCTGGCTCTACTTCGCTGATCACTTTGACTGTGTTGTTGAATGCTTCTTCGTCTTCAGTTGGGAAGCCGACTATGACGTCTGTGGCTATGAATCCTTCTGGGAATTTCCTCCTGAACGCTCTTGCTAGCTCTATGAATTGGCTTGAAGTGTACTTCCTCCTCATCAGCTTTAGTATTCTGTCGTCACCACTTTGGAGGGGTATGTGGATGAACTTGTAGACTTTTTCGCTCTCATATACTTCTAGTAGCTCGTCGAGCATTCTGAGTGCTCCTTCTGGGTTCATCATTCCAATTCTCACCATGAAGTTTCCTGGAATTTCGACTACCTTCCTTACTAGCTCTGGGAGGCTTGTTCCGATGTCTAGGCCATAGGCTGCAGTGTCTTGCGCTGTCAGCCTCACTTCCTTAGCTCCAGCTTTCACTGCGCACTTAACTGCCTCAACAATTTTCTCCAGCGGGTAGCTCTTCAGTCTGCCTCTCGCCACTTTTACTATGCAGTAGGTGCAGCTTCCAATGCATCCCTCAGCTATTGGTACTGTGAACTTTACTCCCTCAAAGTACTTTGGCAGGACTCTCCTCTCTCCATCACCTTTAATTTTTATGACTCTCGAGTCGTCCTTCACTACTTCAACTACTTCTTCTATTTGCTGGGGCGATATCATTGATGCTTCTGGGGATATTCTTGCAATTAGTGCTGGTTGAGCTTTAGCTAGGCAGCCTGCAACTACCAGCTTAAAGTTCAGCTTCTGCCTCAGTTTTTCCAGCTCTTTTAGCCTTTTAATCATCTTCCTCTCAGTTTCTCCTCTGACTGTGCAGGTGTTTAGGATTACTACGTCTGCTACTTCGATACTGTCAACTACTTCGTAGCCTGCTCCTTTGAGCAGGGTCACCATGATGTTTGTATCTGCTGTATTTGCTGAGCAGCCGTAGGTTTCCAGGTAGATCTTCCTCATAGCTACTTCTCAATAGATATCGAAGTTCTCACTCTAATATTTTGTACTATTCCAAATCTAATTACAGCTTTTTACAGGCTTTTTTCGGTTTTTTCAGATTTCTCCTCCTGTTTTTTCGTGTATTTTCCTTTTCTTTATCTATTTTTTCAGATATTCTTTCTTCTGCTTTCTTTTTAGGTGTTTAGCCATATTTTGAGATAGAAATTGTTTATTTAGATTTGTATTCTCTTAGTATTACGTGTGTAATACGCATGCCTAAGTGTTTGGGCGTTAAACTAATTATGATGGGGGAGGGGTGAGTGAAAGTAATTGTTGCAAGAGTTCCTGAAGCTATCCTTAATGAAATTGACATTCTCGTCAGGAGTGGTCGATACACCTCTAGAGCGGAGGTGATCAGGGTAGCAGTGAGGGATTTGATACGTAAGGAGTTCGTGAGTGCTCGCTCGGCTCTCAGAGTGTACGGATAGCCACCTCTATTTTTTCTAATCTAATTACTTATTTTCTCGTGTTTTATATCATATTGATATTATATTATGATTTGTATTTGAAGTGGATGCTAGTTGTATTTTGCTTGGGATAATTGCCTAATAGGAGTGTTTTGGAGTATAGTTTGGGGTTTGAAGTGTACAACTTTGAGCTTGATAAAGTGTTTCGGGAGATTGCTGGTAGGCGTGCGAGGAGGGTTCTCATTCAGCTTCCTGATGGGATGAAGGTTCACGCTCTTGAGTTGGCTAGAGAGATAGAGTCTAAGTGTGGTGTTGAAGTGATTGTTTCTGCTGATCCTTGTTATGGTGGCTGTGACGTTGCTTTGGATGAAGCTCGAAGATTGTCGGTGGATTTGATTATTCATTTTGGCCACACGCCTTTCTTGAAGGTGGAGGAGAGTCCGCCGGTAATTTACATTCCTGCATTTTCAGAGCTTCCAGTTGCTGGTGTGGTTGAGAAGGCGGTTATGCTCCTTAGGCCACATCGGGTTGTGGGTTTAGTTTCTACTGTTCAGCATGTGCATAAGCTTGGTGAGGCTAAGAGGATTCTTGAGGATCGTGGGTTTAAGGTTGTGATTGGAGGTAGGTGTGGTAGGGTTGCTTTTGACGGTCAAGTTTTGGGCTGCGACGTATGTGCTGCTCTTTCAGTTATGGGTGATGTGGACGTTTTCCTCGTGATTGCTGGAGGAGATTTTCACGCTCTTGGCGTTGCACTTTCAACTGGTAAGCCTGTAGTGGTTGCAGACCCGTATAGGGGTGAGGCGAGGGATATTTCTAAGCTTTTGAAGAGGACTTTGAGTTTAAGGTGGTCGTGCATTGCGAAGGCTAGGGATGCTGAGGTTTTCGGGGTTGTTGTGGGGGTTAAGCCTGGTCAGGCTATGATTGAGGCTGCTCTTAAAGCTAGGAAGCTAATTTTAAGTTATGGTAAGCGCTGCTATTTGATTGCTGCTAGGGAGTTTTCTCCTGAAGTTTTATACCCATTTGAGGATGTTGACGTCTTCGTAATTGCTGCTTGCCCGAGAATTGCGGTTGACGATGCGCATAGGTTTAGGAAGCCAGTTATCACTATTGGTGAGCTGAGGTTGGCTTTGGAGGGATTTGAGGGTGTTAGTGGCCTTCCAATTCCAACTATTTTAGGGTGGAGTTGATGCGTGGAGTGAGGAAGCTTAGGCACTTGGAGATTATTCTTGAGAAGGTTAAGCCCCACCCTTCTCCTTCTCCTAGGCTTGAGCAGTACACTATTTCGGCTAGAGCTGCAGCTAAGGTGCTCTGGTTTGCTGGTAGGACTTACGATGACATTGAGGGTAAGGTTGTATTGGACTTTGCCTGTGGGACTGGTAGGCTTGGTATTGGAGCTGCTCTTCTCGGCGCTGAATTTGTGGTTGGAGTTGACGTTGACGTTGAAGCTTTGAGTGTAGCTGTAGCTAATGCTGAGGAGGTTGGAGTTGCTGGTTATGTTGACTTCCTCCACGCCTCCATAGAGAGCTTGTCGATTAAAGGTGATACTGTGATTCAAAATCCTCCATTTGGGGTTCAGAGGAGGGGTGCTGATAGAGCTTTCTTGAGGGCTGCTCTATCTTCAGCTCCAGTCGTTTACTCTCTGCACAAGGCTGGGGAGTCGAATAGGCGATTCATACTTAAGTTTGTTAGTGAGCTTGGAGGAGTTGTTACCGACATTGTTCCACTTTACTTGGAGATCCCCCACATGTTTGAATTCCACTTTGAGAGGAGGCATAAGGTTAAAGTGGATCTTTACAGAATATTGGCTGAGAAGTAGCTTCACTAATCGTGCGAGTAGACCTTAAGCGAGTTCAGGGAGGCATTGGAAGTGCAGAGGTTTTCAAGTAGATTTGTGTTTCCAGGCGAGTTCCTCTGCGTCATTGAGGAGTTTATTCCAGGTGACGGCACGTACGAGGAGAATGGAAACATATACTCTGCTAGAGCTGGGTTAGTTCAATTAGACTTGGCTGAGAGGGTTATTTCGGTAGTTCCGTATAAGGGGAATGTCCCTCCACTGCCTAAGAAGGGTGATGTGGCTTTAGGTTTTGTTTATGACGTTAAGGATGAGGTTGCAGTGATTAGGATTTACCATGTCGAGAGTAAGGGGAGGCTGTACTCCTACTTGACTGGGTTCCTCCACATTTCACAGGTTTCAGTTAGGAAGAAGTTTAGGAAGATGTTTGATGCTGTTCGGTTGGGGGATGTTGTTAGGGTTAAAGTTCTGAATTCTTGGACTCCATATCAGCTTTCAATGAGAGGTTCAAAGCTTGGAGTGCTCTTCGCAAGGTGCACTAGGTGCCTTTCCCCACTTATTAAGAGGAGGGATAGGCTCTTCTGCCCTGAGTGTAGGGCTTACGAGTCTAGGAAGATTGCCTCTGACTATGGAGGGTTGATCTTTGAGGCGGGCAGTTGAACGAGTTTTCAAGATTAGTGTTTCAGGTGAGGAGGAGCTCCTAGAAATTCTAGACGCTATTTGTAGTCGACTGACCTTCGTTGACTTCAACATTTCATCTAGGCCTGGATTCATCAAGGTTGCTGTCCGCGGCTCGCATGATGATGTTAGGAGGGCTGCAGGCCTGATTAGGGAGTTGACTTCAACTATTAAGAGGAAGTCTAGGTTGAAGCTTGCTGGGATAAACCTGTTTGAAGTTAGGGCTCTTTCAAGGGAGGCTGGAACTGCTATTTCACTCGAGCTTTTATCTCAAGCTCTCCAGCTTAGGGGGTTTAAGTGCAGGGTTGTTGAGGGTGGAGTTGAGACTGACGCTGATGAGGATGTTGTCTTTGAGGTAGCTAGGCTTATTGGCTCTGCCTACACTAAGCTGCAATTTGAGACTAAGTCTTCGAGTGTTAAGAGGCTGCTCGCCCTAGCTTCAAGCGTATCTGGAGTTGACTTGTGGACTGTGGTTGACGTTGCTGAGGAGCTTAAGCTTCTCGGTAAGAATGAGAGTGGAAGGCTAGTGCTGAGGAGGGGCTGGAGGGAAGCTCTAGATGAGCTATTAGCTGCCTTGAAGGAAGTTGAGGATCTCTTCCGCTAACTTTATTTTTATGGAAGTGGACTCTACGCGCTGAGGTGTAAGTGTTGAGTAAGGTGAGGATCGTCAAGATGAGTGAGGACTCAATTGAGCTGGAGCTTGAAGGTGAAGATCACACCTTGTGCAATGTCCTTTGCAAGGAGCTCTTCAATGATAAGCACGTCGTATTTGCTGCTTACCACATAGATCACCCGTTGGTTGGGAAGCCTAGAATTTACGTTCAAACCGATGGATCTAAGGCTCCGCTTCAAGCAATTATAGATGCTGCTGAGAGGATTAGGAGTGAAGCTCTGAAGTTTAAGGAGCTATTTTTGGAGGCTTTGAAGTCTGCTAGGTGACTTCATGGTTGACTATTCCAGCCTAAGTAGCGTTTTGATGGATAAGGGCTTAGCTGAGCTTGGAGATAGCCTAGTTAACTTCCTCTACTCTGCAGCTAAGTCCAGGGTTTTAGGGAAGTTTTGCGGTGAGCGAGTTTCAAATAAGGTTTTGGCTGAAGCTTTGAGGAGGGCTGGGCTGAGAGCTGAGCTTCCTCGTCGAGTCGACGTTCATGTTAGGGGGGATGCTGCTGAGGCTCTGATTGCATATGCTTGGGTTTCGAATTTGCTTAGGATTGATGAGGCAATAGATTTCTTAGCCTCCCACTTGGAGCGAAGGCTTGGTGAAGGTGAGTTTGAAGCTTCTATTATTGCTTTCAGCGAGTTGTTGAAGCTCATTTGGGAGAGGTTCAAGTGAAGGTTAAGTTGGAGACTAGGGTTGCTGGCTTAACCTTCATTGATGGAGTAGTTGTCTGCACTATTTTTAGAGGTGGACTTTGGCTTGACGGAGTTCTGTCTAGGGCTTGTTTTGAAAATCCTATTGATGAGGCAGTTGAGCTTTTAAAGTCTTCTTCTCACTATCCTCAGGTGAACTACGTACTATTTGACGGCTTTGATTGGAGTGGCTACTTAGTTGACGTTAAACGGCTTTTCCACGAGTTGAAGCGCCCAGTTGTTGCTGTCAGTTTATCTGCCAGCTCAGAAGCGCAGTTCTCACCTAGGCATGGACTGTACTTTAAGTTTGAAGGTGCTAGTTTAGACGTTGTCGAATCCCTTTTAGACGTTGTTATGGTGTGCGGAGCTTTTCCTGAGCCTATTAGGGTTGCTAGGCTTTTAGCGTTAAGCCTATTAGAGACTTTGCGGTGAATTTAGCTAGCTCTTTAGAGGCGAATTTAGAATGAAGTTTTGCCCTAACTGCGGCGGCCTCTTGAGGCCTAGGCGTCTTACTGATGGTAGCGTGGAGCTGTACTGCTCAAACTGCAACTACTCTGAGCCAGTTAAGGGTAGGTCTACCTACAAGCTAGTTAAGGAAATTAAGCACTCTCCTGATAGGGGCATAATAGTTGTTGATGAGAGTAAGCTCCCTAAGGTTTTGCCGACGACTAAGGTTGAGTGCCCGAAGTGCGGTCACCATGAGGCTTACTGGTGGATGCTTCAGACTAGGAGGGCTGATGAGAGTCCAACTAGGTTTTTCAGGTGCACCAAGTGCGGGTACACTTGGAGGGAATATGATTAGTGTCAAATTACACTGTTGAGGAGAAGGTTGAGGCTTTAGTGCTCCTCTTAAGGAAGGCTCTTGAAGCTGCCTCTGAAGTTGAGGCTAGAATTCCATACTACATGAATGCTAAGACCTACGCTTCCAGGTTGAAGAGGATGATTGAAAACGCCCTTAAAATTTCTGAGGAAGTTCGAGGTGAATTGGAGGCTTCAAAGTAAATAAATATTAAATGTTCTGCCCATAGTATTCTGGAGGTGCCAATAGTGTTTAGGGCTGTTTTGACGAGTGCAAAGCTTTGGCGCAGCATCGTATCTGCAATTGCCGAGCTAATTGATGAAGCTAACTTCAAGGCTACTCCTGATGGACTTAGTTTGAGGGCTATGGACCCCTCACACGTAGTGATGATCGAGCTGGAGCTGCCGCCCATGGCTTTCGACGAGTACGTGTGCGATGAAGAGCTAATGATTGGAGTTAACTTCGACGAGTTTAACAAGCTGCTGAAGAGGGCTTCAGCTAGAGAGCGGCTGGAAATGGAGGTCACCGACAAGTCCAGGTTGACTTTGCGCTTCCTGGGGAAGGCTCTGAGGGTCTTCAGAATGCCGTTAATCGACATTGCTGGAGAGGAGCTCCCATCTCCGAGCTTGGAGTTTAATGTTCGCGCGAGAGTTATTTCAGATGCATTGAAGGACGCTATTAAGGATGCAAGCGTCATCAGCGACTACGTGAAGTTCAAGGCTGACCCTGAAGCACTGACTTTGACTGCTTCTGGTGATAGGGGCGACGTTGAAGTCAAGCTTAGCGAAGACATGGGCTCACTCGTTGAGCTTGAAGTTAAGGAGCCGTCTGCGAGCACTTATAGCTTAAGCTACTTGTCTGACATGATGAAGGCTGTTGCTGCTGCTGAGATCGTCACTGTCCAGTTTTCAACTGACATGCCTTTAAGGCTTGACTTCGAGCTTCCAGGTGATGGCAGAATAACGTACTACTTAGCTCCGAGGATGGAAGCGTAATTCAGCTAACAATTTATTTTACACTTAGCTTCCTCTAAGTATTTAGAGGTAGTGCGCTTGATAGGTGCACTTACTAAGGAGGACTTAGCTAAGTACCCATTCTGCGTTGAAGCTGTTAAGTACATTGAAGGTGTTGGAGTCACTTTAAGCGACCTAGCTAAGCCTGGCTATAGAGTTATTTTGAGGAGGGCTTTCGAGCGAATTGAGAGTGCAGTTAAGCTTGGCAGGGTGAGGACCGACTTAACTGACCTTGAAGTCGAAGTCCTCTCATACCCTGCAGCTCTAGCTATACTCACTATTGTCGGTGAGCCTCCTCTCTTTAGGAGGTATGCTGTAGCTGAGGCTAAGAGGATTTATGAGGAGCTTAGGGTTGATGAGGACTGGAAGGTTAAGTACTTGGCTGAGAGCAACTTTAATTGGAGGATTAGGGATAGCTCTGAAGGCGGATTTTTCGAGATGTTCTTCGTTGACTACTTGAGTGTAGCTCCTTCATTTCACGCTCCAAGCTGGAAGCTCGTTAATAGACTTGTTTCTAAAGGTTGGGTTAGAATTCAGAAGTATGAGCTTGCAAGGCTTATTTCAGAGGCGGTTAGAGTCCGCATTGTTGATAGGGCTAAGTCTCCTCCTTCTGGAGTTGTGGTTCCTGAGGAGGTTGCAAAGGTTGCTGAGGAGGCTAGGAAGCTGTTTCAGAGCTATAGGAAGGTGATTAGGATTGAGGAGGAGTACTCAGGCCCAGTTGTTGAGAGTGCCTTCCCACCCTGCATACGCTCGATTTTAAGCGACTTGCTTAAGGGTAGCTCCCTCTCTCACATGGCTAGGTTTGCCTTGACTTCATTCTTAATCAATGTTGGAAAAAGCGTGGATGAAGTTGTTTCTCTATTTAGCTTGACTGCAGACTTCAATGAAAGCGTCACTAGGTATCAGGTTGAGCACATCGCTGGGCTTAGGGGCTCTAGGATCAAGTACACTCCTCCGAGCTGCAGTACTTTGAGGACCTTTGGCTTGTGCGTGGGCTTGGAAGTAGACCCCTTGTGCTCTAGGGTTAAGCACCCATTAACATACTACCAAATTAAGGCTAAGGGCAAGAAAGGTGAGGGTAAAGTTGAGCAATGAGAAGCACTTCCTCAAGGCAATCTTCTCAGCCTACTATAAGCGCGCTACAGTTCCCCCTCCAAAGCATGTTGAGCGCAGGGAGTTTGGCTTCATACTTTTCGACAGGGAGGGCATGATTAGGCACCTCTACTTCAAGAGTGGTAAGAGCTTGAATGAGTTTTTAAGGAGGGAGGTGCCCCTCCACGCCTACTTCTCCTCCGCCTACTATGAGATGCCGAATGCTGAAGACATGGATAGTAAGGGTTGGCTGGGCGCAGACTTGGTGTTCGACATTGACGCAGATCACATTCCAACTCCATGTAAGGAGGAGCATGATAGGTGGGTTTGCCTAGACTGCGGCTACTCTTCGGTTGGAATGGCTCCTGAATCTTGTCCTCAGTGTAAGTCTAAGAGGTTGAAGGCTGAGACTTGGCTTTGCGAGCTTTGCCTTGAAGTGGCTAAGAATGAGACGCTTAAGCTTGTGGAGGACTTCCTCGTAGCTGACTTGGGGCTTTCGATTAGTGAGATGACGTTCAACTTTTCTGGTCATCGAGGCTACCACGTGCATGTTCACAGTGAAGTTGTCAGGGAGCTTTCTCAGGAGGCGAGGAGGGAGATAACCGACTACGTTAGGGGGGTTGGTATTCTACCTAAGCTTCACGGCTTCTCTAGAGCTTTCATGTCTTCTGGACCGCCTGACTTGGCTGACCCTGGCTGGAGGGGGAGGCTTGCTAGAGGGCTGTATGACTTCATTAGTAGGGCTTCGGCTGAGGAGTTGAGGAAGGTTGTTAGGCGGGGTAAGGCTGCTAAGCTCATAGTTGAGCATAGAGATGAGGTTTTGAGGAGTTTGGAGAGCACTCCTCCGAGGTGGCCTGCAGTTAAGGGTGTTTCTGTGCTTACTTGGTCTAGAATTGCCTCTCACGTAGCTAAGCTTCAGGGCAGCTTTATTGATGAGAGGGTTACGACGGACATTAAGCGGTTGATGAGGCTTCCTGAGACGATTCACGGCAAAACTGGCTTTAGGGTTAAGTTGCTGAGCTTCAGTGAGCTTGAGCGCTTCAACCCACTTGTCGATGCAGTTGTTTTTAGGAGGGGTGAAGTTAAAGTTCACGTTGAGCATGCTCCTGAATTTACTGTTGCAGGTGAGGTTTTCGGCCCATATGAGGATGCTACTCTAACCCTTCCTATGCCTGCTGCAGTCTACCTTTTATGTAAGGGTGCTGCTTCATTGGCTGAGGAGGGCTAACAATATAACTGAGCTAGAATATTGGTTTATATTGAGGCTTAGTCATGTACAAGCACTTGCTAGATGTGCTTAATGAGGAGTTGGAGTCTGAAGAGCTTTCTCAGCTTCCTTCAGACTTCTACATAAACGTTCAAGCTTACATGCACAGCTTGAGGGATAAGATTAAGAATGGGTCTGATGTTGAGGCTAAGTTGGCTGAAGCTGAGGCTAAGCTTGCCTGTGAAGTTGTAGGTGCAATTGTTTCTTTGAGGTTGAGGAAGATTTTGAAGCACTTCCTCGTTGGAGCTAGTGGGCCTCCTAAGAACCTCTTGGAAGTTGAGCTTAGCGCTTATGAGAAGATTTCCTCCGCCATCGAGGAGTTTCTCTCTTTAACTGAGAAGTTTGCCAGCTTGGAGGAGGGTGTGCTCGCGAAAAAAATATTAGTTCGTTTCCTTCGAGAAGTTCCAGCCTTTGTAGGTGTGGATTTGAAGACGTATGGGCCGTTTAAGCCTGAGGATGTCGCGAACATCCCTGTGATAAATGCTGAGGCGTTGGCTAAGAGAGGTGTGGCTGAGATATTGGGGTGAGTGTGAGTGAAGGTTCCTAAGATAATAAGGACGTACTGCCCGAGGTGTAAGTCGCATACTGAGCACACGGTATCGCTCTATAAGGCTGGTAAGAGGAGGGCTCTCGCTGCTGGTGAGAGGCGTTATAGAGCTAAGAAGAAGGGTTATGGTAGCAAGAGGAAGTCTGAGCAGAAGCGATTCGCCAAGATTACTAAGAAGCAGACTTTGAAGCTTACCTGCAGGGTTTGCGGCTACATTATTCATAAGGAGGGCATTAGGATTAAGAGGATTGAGATAGTCGAGGTGAGGTGAAGTGAGCATAGTTAGGATGAAGAAGAGGAGGATTTTGATTCCTGAGCCTAAGAGTAGGTTTATCGTGGTTAGCTGCCCTGACTGCGGTAATGAGCAGATAACCTTTGATAGGGCTTCTACGGTTGTTAGGTGCCTTGTTTGTAATAGGGTTTTGGTTAGGCCTACTGGCGGTAAGGCTATTATTGAGGGTAAGCTTGTTAGGGTTCTAGAGTAGTTACTGGAGGTTTATTAGTTTGGTTAGAAGGAGGAGGCCGCTTCCTGAGCTGGGAGAGCTGGTGATGGCTACTGTTGCTGAGGTTTTCGATAGAGGAGCGTACGTCATATTAGATGAGTATGGTGGAATTGAGGGTTACGTGCCAATTGGTGAGGTTTCTTCTAGCTGGGTTCACAATATTAGGGACTTCCTCAAGGAGGGCCGCAAGGTTGTTTTGAAGGTTATTAGGGTTGACCCTAGGAAGGGCCACGTAGACCTTTCTCTTAGGCGTGTTACTGCTAAGGAGAGGAAGGAGAAGCTTTTGGAGTGGAAGAGGCTTCAGAGGGCTGAGAAGTTTTTGGAGATGGCTGCTGAAAGGCTTGGCAAGACTTTGGATGAAGCTTATGAGGAGGCGGGCTGGCCTCTTGAGGACTTTTTCGGAGAGATTTTTGCTGGATTTGAAGCTGCTGCTATGGAGGGCATCGAGCCTCTTCTCAAAGCAGGCGTCCCTAAGGAGTGGGCTGAAGTTTTAGCTGACTTGGCTAAGGCCTACATTGAGCTTCCAGAGGTTAAGATTAGCGGGATTCTCCAATTGACTTCCACTGCCCCTGACGGTGTTTTGAGGATTAAGAAGGCTTTGATGAGGGCTATTGAGGCTGGTAAGGAGTTTGACGCTGTATTTCGAGTTTATAGTGTTGGGGCTCCTAGATACCGGGTTGACGTTAGAGCTAGGAATTATCAGATTGCTGAGGCTGCATTAGACGCGATTGTCAAGGCAGCTTTAAATGCTATTAAGGAGATGGGTGGTCAAGGTAGTTTCACTAGGCTTTGAGGGTTGAGTGTTGCCTTGGCTTTTGAGGAAGTGCACTAAGTGCGGTAGGTATACTCTTAGGCGGAATGCCTGTCCCTACTGTGGTGGCCCTGTTAGAATTCCTCATCCGCCTAAGTTTTCTCCTGACGATAAATATGCGAGGTATAGGAGGCTTATGAAAAAGCTTGCTGAGAAGGGTCAGCCTTCCTCGTAGTTCACTTTCCACACGAATACGAATCCATTGCTTGAGCTGAATACTAGCTCGAAGTGCTCTGGCTCAGGTATGTCTATTCCCCACGTCTTCCATAGAGTTCTTCTCGTGGCGAATAGCAGCCTGTATAATGTTGCATTTGCAGCTAGTGGTCCTTGAGGAGTGTATATTCCCTGCTCTCTATAGTACTTGATGTAGTCTGAGACGTTTAGTCCAGCTATTCTGATCATCCACTGGGACTTGGCGAAGTCCCCGTACCCTCTTCCGTGTAGTAGGAAGCCTGTTTGAGGGTCGAAGGCTTCGAAGACTACTACGTGGGTTACTCCTAGCTTCTTGAATATCTCGAGCGCCACTGTCTCATTTGACATGAATGCTGTTGCTACTAACTTGATTTGGGTTGCATTTAGCGTGGCGTTGTCGCATATCGTCGTCTTGTTGGACATGGTTGTTATCCAGTAGCCGTAGTCCCACCATGAAGCTACCACTGCGTCTTCAGGTAGGTTTTCTCTCATCCATAGGAGTGCTTCGATCCAGTCTTGATACTTAGTTCCTCCCGGCACTCCTCCGCAGCTTACTATTGTTTGAGGTGCGAATGCTACGTCTCTCCAGGATACTACTGCGAACATGAGGATGAGCGTCATCATTAGTACCGTCCAAGCGCTTCCACCTCTATTCACTCTAACTGTGATTTTCCTCCCTCTTCTTGCTGTTGGAGTTCTCCTCATGACTACGTTGACGTGGGGCTTTAGGATTTTAACTAACCCTATTCCTGCTAGTATGCTGAATGTTGGTGCTGCTAGCATTAGTAGCCTTATCATTGTCGCTGCGAAGTAAGCGCTTGTGATTGCCCCTAAAGCTAGTAGTATGTCGTTGTCTCTTCCTCTCTTGAGTACAAAGTAAATTCCTACTGGCGCGAGTAGGAGTAGTATGTTTAGCTGGAAGAATATGTGGCCCCAGGTTGGAGTTCTGTGCTCTGCTACTGATGCGACTAGTGGCTGCGCTTCTCTAGCAAATGGATTTACGACTGATAGTACTCTTCCTGTTAGTTTTCTTAGGCGTCCTCCAGCTTCTAGTGCTGCTATTCCTCCAACGGCAATTACTGCTATGGCTGCTAGTCCTATTAGTTTGGCTTTTTTGTCCTCCGCCTCTTCCAGCACTCCTTTGATTGAGAGAAGTATCATTGCTGCGATTGGCATTATTGTAGCGTAGCTCACTAGGTACTTTCTTGCGAATAGTGGTGCTTGGGCTGCTAGGAAGAGTGCTATGCCTAGTGTTATTGCATAGGTTGTGAGGAGCTTTCTTGAGTACTTGCCTACGACCACCATTATGATTGCGTATATGGCGTACAGGTTTAGTAGGTAGATGCTTCCTCCCCATGATATTAGCATGTATGCTAGCGCTGCTCCAGATAGTATTGCTGCTATCTTCGAATTCCTCTTCATTGCCACTATCCAGAAGTATAGCGATAGCATGTATGCGAAGAAGCCTACGCTTTCTGTGTCGTAGAATCCTGCTGTTGTTCTTCCGATGAAGGCTGGCACTGTTGCTAGGAGTAGTCCTGCGAATATTCCTGCCGCTTCATCTTCAACTTCTCTTCCAATAAGGTATGCTAGGACTGCTGATAGTGCTCCTAGTATTGCTGGTACTACTACGCACACTTCCATGAGTGTTGCATTTATTCCTAGGCTTTTGGCGAGCATGTAGAAGAATGCTCCTGTAAATGGAACTCCTGGGTAGGAGGTTTTAGCTATATTTCTGCCGTAGGGGTACCAGCTCATCTCGTCTATCCAGGTGAACCAGGCTGTGAAGCCATTTTCAACAATGTACTCGGTTACTCTGTATTGGAAGTATGGGTCGTATGCGGTTAGCCAAGCTCCGTACTTGAGTGGGAGCAACCTTATTCCAAGGGCGAGAGTGAAGATGAGGATTACTGAGGCTATTTTTATTATGTTGCTGATTCGGGGTATTCGCTTAAGGGCGGCTTTGATGTTGAATCGCTTTGGCAAAGCGCTTCCTCCTCTAACCCCTAATGCTCAATAAACTTTAAATATTATTGGTTCTCCCCTATGATGAGGAGGCTGGAGTGTGCATCAGCGCCAAATTTAAGGCTTTACCTGCAGCTTTCTCTTTGGTTCTACCTACTTCTAGGTGAATGTTACTACTTGGAGGGTGATTGTTGTGGGTGTTGTTGGAGCTACTCGTAGAGAGTATCCTGGAAGTGAGGGTGAGCTTGAAGTATTCAAGTGGTGGGATGAGAATCGAATTTACGAGAAGGCTAAGAAGTTGAGAGCTGGTGGGCCTAAGTTCTACTTCCTTGACGGCCCGCCCTACGTTACTAATCCAATTCACGTGGGGAATGCTTGGAATAAGGTGTTGAAGGACGCTTTCCTGAGATTCTTTAGGATGAGAGGATTCGATGTCAGGGATCAGCCTGGCTATGACATGCACGGCTTGCCTATTGAGGTAATGGTTGAGAAGAAGCTGGGGCTCAAGACTAAGAAGGACATAGAGTCTCTGGGCGTTAAGCGCTTCATTGAGGAGTGCAAGCAGTATGCGCTTGAGCACTTGAAGGTTCTTGAGAAGCAGTTTAAGGACCTGGGAGTCTGGATGGACTGGGATAATCCCTACATGACTATCACTCAACAGTACATTGAGGCTGAGTGGTGGGTTATAAAGAAGGCTGATGAGAAGGGGTTGCTTGAAGAGGGCTACATGGTTTTCCACTGGTGTCCTCGATGTGAAACTGTGCTTTCGGGGTATGAGGTGACCGACGCTTATAAAGAGGTTGAAGACCCATCAATATACGTCAAGTTCCCTGTTGAGGGGAGGGAGAAGGAGTATATCTTAATTTGGACTACTACTCCATGGACTTTGCCTGCGAATGTTGCTGTAATGGTTCATCCAGATCACACCTACGTGAGAGCTAAGGTTGGAGATGAAGTTTACATTCTCGCTGAGCCTAGGTGCGAGGCTGTCTTCAGCGAGGTTGGGTTGAGCTATGAGATCTTAGAGCGCTTCTCAGGCCGGGAGCTTGAAGGTTTAAAGTATGTTCCTCCACTTCTTGAGGAGGTTGATGTTCAAAAGAAGATTCGAGGTGTTCACAGGGTCGTTTTGAGTGAGGAGTTCGTAACTATGGAGGAGGGTACAGGATGCGTTCACTCAGCTCCTGGACACGGTGAAGAGGATTTCCTCGTAGGTTTAGAGTACAATTTGCCGGTTGTCTCTCCAGTCGACGAGTCTGGTAGGTTTACTAGTGAAGCTGGTAAGTATGCTGGGAAGCTGATTTGGGATGCTAATGAGGAGATAATTGCCGACTTGGAGAGAAAGGGCCTCCTGCTCTATAAGGGTAAGGTTAGGCACAGGTATCCTCACTGCTGGCGCTGTAAGACTCCACTTCTCCTCAGAGCTACTAGGCAGTGGTTCATTAGGGTTCCAGAGATTAAGGAGGAGCTTTTGGAGGAGAATGAGCGAATTAAGTGGGTTCCTGAGTGGGCTGGGAAGAATAGGTTTAGGAATTGGCTTCTAAATGTGAGGAATTGGGTTATTTCGAGGCAGAGGTACTGGGGCGCCCCCCTCCCAATATGGATCTGTGAGAAGTGTGGGCGTAGAGAGGTTATAGGTTCAGTTGAGGAGTTGAAGAGGAAGGCGATAAAGCTTCCACCGGTCCTCGACTTGCACAAGCCGTGGATTGACGAAGTTGTCCTCAAGTGCACTTGTGGTGGGGAGATGCGCAGAGTTCCTGACATCCTAGATGTATGGATGGACTCAAGCGTAGCTTCGTGGGCTTGCCTAGGCTTTCCATCTAGTGAGGAGGAGTTCAAGAAGTGGTGGCCTGCAGACTTGATTCTCGAGGGCCCCGACCAGACGAGAGGCTGGTTCTACACTCTACTCGTCAGCGGATACATAGGGTTCGGCAGTTCTCCATACAAGCAGGTGCTAATGCACGGCTGGTCACTAGACCAGTACGGTAGGGCGATGCATAAGTCTCTTGGAAACGTCGTCTACCCAGAGGAGGTATTCAGCAAGTACAGTAGAGACACGCTGAGGTGGTATGAGCTCCAGTGCACTCCTTGGGAGGACCTGCGTTTCTCAATGGAGGAGCTGGAAGAGGTTTACAGGGCATTGAAGATCATGTGGAGCGTCTACTACTTTGCAAGCCTCTACATGAACTTGGACAAGTACTCGCCTGCAAAGTACAGCTTGAAGGATGTTGAGGAGCACTTGCAGCCTGAGGACCGCTGGCTTCTAAGTAAGACTCAGATTCTAGTTAAGAAGGTTACCGAGGCCATGGAGAAGCTCCACATACATGAAGCTGCTAGAGCTCTCAGGGAGTTCATAGTTGAGGATGTTAGTAGGTGGTACATCAAGCTGATTAGGCGGAGGACTTGGATTGAAAGCGAGGACCCGACGAAGTACGCTGCTTACGCCACAATGTATCATGTGCTGCTCACGTTCTTGAAGTTGGCTGCTCCAATAATGCCATTCATAACAGAGATGCTCTACCAGGACATATTCAGGCCTGCAGATGAAAATCTGCCTGAAAGCATCCACATGTGCGACTGGCCTGAGCCAGTTGAAGAGCTCGTTGATGAGGAGCTAGTTAAGCTGATGAGCATAGCTAGGTCGATTGTAGAAGCAGCCATGAGCGCTAGGCAGAGTGCGAGGATAAAGTTGAGGCACCCATTAATGGAGCTAGTGGTGATTGCTGATAAACCTGAGGTTGAAAGGGCAGTTGAGGAGTTCAAGTCCGTAATTTGCGAGCAAGCAAACGTCAAGAACATCAAGCTCCTGCCGAGAGAGGAGGAGGGTAAGCTCAAGAAAATAACGATATCTCCAAACCACGCTACTTTAGGTCCGAAGCTCAAGGACAAGCTCAAGCTACTCCTAGAAGTCCTCCAGTCACTAGATCCAGCCGAGGTTAAGAAAGCTCTTGAAGCTAGTGGCTACTATGAAGTTGAGGTTGCTGGTGAGAAGTTCAAGTTAACTCCAGAAGACCTCACTTTAAGCGAGGAGGTGGCTGAGGACTACGTCAAAGCCTCATTCAACCTCGGAGATGTATACTTGAATGTGAAGCTAACTGACGAGCTGGTAGCTGAGGGACTTGCAAGAGAGGTTGTTAGGAGACTGCAGGAGATGAGGAAGGAGCTGGACCTTCCAATTGAAGCTTACATAGACGCTTACGTCGCAGTGTCCAATAAGAAGATACTGGAGATGCTTAAGTCGATGGAGTGGTACATTTTGAGGGAGGTTAGAGTTAAGGAGCTGCTGTTAACTCAGACGCCTCCGTACAAGGCTACTTATGAGAAGCTGTGGAGAATTAATGGTGAAGAGTATCGGATGGGCATAACTCCACTATAGTGTTTAAGTTGAAGAAGCTAGGCTTCATAGTTAACCCAATAGCTGGAATGGGAGGTAGAGTTGGGCTTAAGGGTACTGATGGAGAGGAGATACTTCAACTAGCAATTAAGCTTGGAGCTAAGCCTATTGCTCCTGAGAGAGCAAGGCAGATGCTTAGAGAGCTGAAGAGGCTTAAAGTTAAGTTCACATTGGTTACCTACCCAAAAGAAATGGGGGAGTATGAGGCTAGGGATTGCGGCTTCGACCCAGTGGTTATAGGGAATATTGGCGATAAGACTTCTAGTGAGGACACAAAGCGCGCTGCTAGAGAAATGCTTCAGCTAGGCGTCGACCTAATAGTTTTTTGCGGCGGAGACGGCACTGCGAGGGACGTATGCGAAGCTGTTGACTTGAAGGTTCCAGTTCTAGGCGTTCCTACTGGAGTTAAGATGCACTCTGCAGTTTTCGCGCTTAATCCTCGCGTCGCAGCTAGAGTTGTAGCTGACTTCCTTAGTGGGAGGCTGCTGGTTAGGGAAGCTGAGGTCATGGACGTTGATGAGGAGGCTTTTCGAGCAGGCCGCTTGTCAGCTAAGCTTTACGGCTACCTACTTGTTCCCTACGAGCCAAATTACGTTCAGAGCGCTAAGTCTCCCAGTCCTCAGACTGATGATGAGCGTGAAAATCAGTTGGCTATTGCGAGGTACTTTGTGGAGAGGATGGAGGACGACGTAGTATACATTTTGGGTCCAGGGACTACTGTTAAGGCTATTGCTGACGTTTTAGGGCTTCCCAAAACTCTTCTTGGAGTTGACATCCTTTTGGGCAGGAGGTTGGTGGCGGTTGACGTTAATGAGGAGAGGATTCTAAGGGAGATTGAGGGGAGGCGTGGGGTTATCGTGGTTACTCCTATTGGGAGTCAAGGCTTCATTTTCGGTAGGGGTAATCAGCAGATCAGCCCTGAAGTTATAAGGAGAGTTGGCCGAGAGAACATAGTTGTAATAGCAACTCACTATAAGCTCTCAACCATTCCCTGCCTTAGAGTTGATACTGGTGATCCTGAGTTGGATGAGCTTTTGAGGGGTTACATGAGGGTTATAACGGATTATGGTGAGGAAAAAATAGTTAAGGTTGCTTAGTGCTCTTCAATTTCCTTCTTCAAGTACTCTAAATAATCTTCAGCTTTCATGAGCTCCTTTAATTCCTCTTCTAGGTTGGTTGGCTTGATTAGTGCTATCCAGCCTTCTCCGTATGGGTCTTGATTTATTAGCTCTGGGCTGTTTTCCAGCTCTAAATTTACTTCTACAACTTCTCCGCTTACTGGGCTGTAGACTTCTGATACTGCTTTCACGGACTCTACTGTCCCAATTACACCCATCTTGCCGACTTTTTTGCCTACTTCTGGGAGCTCGACGTAGACGATGTCTCTCAGCTGCTTTTGCGCGTAGTCTGTTATTCCTATTCTCACGTACTCTCCTTCGATTTTAGCCCACTCGTGCTCTTTTGTGTAGTACAGGTCTTCTTTAACTTCATATTCATTTACCTTCACTTTTTCACCCTCTTTCTGCCGTAGATTGTGGGGTCGTAGAATGGCCAATCTACTATTTCCGCTTTTGCTCTTCTCCCCCTAATAACGACTTCGACTTGAGTTTTCGGCTCTGAGTACTGCGGCTTCACGTATCCCATGGCTATTCCTACTTTTAGTAGTGGTGAGTATGTTCCGCTGGTTATGGTTCCAATCTTCTCTTCTCCAACGTATAGCTCGTAGTGGGGTCTAGGTATTCCTCTGTCGATCATTTTTATTCCAACTCTAATCCTCTTGACTCCTTCTTCAGCTTGCTTCAATAGCGCTTCTCTACCTACGAATTCTCCCTTTTCGAACTTCACAACCCAATCTAGCTTTGCCTCTAGTGGAGTTGTTTCTTCGTCGATGTCGTTTCCGTAGAGGACTAGGCCTGCCTCTAGCCTTAGAGTGTCTCTTGCTCCTAGGCCGCACTCTGCTATTCCGAACTCTTCTCCTGCCTCCAGTATTGCCTTGTAAACTTCAACTGCTCTTTCAGCTTCACTTAGTGGAACTCTCCACAAAGTTATTTCGAAGCCGTCTTCGCCCGTGTAGCCTGACCTTGAAATTACGACTTCAACTCCTCTGATTTTGCCTCTGGTT
>Ga0180302_10000117_pt1 | contig 30959 bp, 34 predicted proteins | sample GuaBasSediGuay17_FD_121794 | JGI IMG/M metagenome (GOLD analysis project Ga0180302, IMG submission 121794) | Subseafloor sediment microbial communities from Guaymas Basin, Gulf of California, Mexico - Guay17, Core 4571-4, 12-15 cm | ecosystem: Environmental > Aquatic > Marine > Hydrothermal... | reverse complement strand
GCTGTTACTGCCTCACCCCACTTCTCGTCCGGTAAGCCGACTACGCAGACCTCGACTACTTCAGGGTGCCTAGCTATTACCTGCTCCACCTCGGATGGGAACACCTTCTCGCCGCCGGTGATGATCATGTTGTCCTTCCTGTCAACCAGGTATAGGTAGCCCTCCTCGTCCCTATAGGCCATGTCGCCGGCGCTGAAGTAAAGGTGCCCGTCGATTATCCTAAAGGACTTCCTGGTCTTCTCAGGGTCCTTGTAGTAGCCGTCAAACATCATGGGACCTCTTGAATACAGCTCGCCTACCACGCCTGGCTGAGTAATGACGTTGCCCTCGTCGTCCAGCAGTTTGATGTCATAGGTGTTTAAGGTCTCCCTGCCTATTGAGCCTACCTTGCGTAGCTGGTCCTCATGCTTTAAGATAGTAACTATGCCTGCCTCGGTCGAGCCGTAGGCCTCAAGGAGGGTGACGTGCGGCAGCCATTTGAGTATCTGCTCCTTGATGGGCCCCCTCACAGGGGCTGAGGAGGTCAGCAGCACCTTGAGACACGACAGGTCGTACTTCTTCTTGACCTCCTCGGGTAGGTCCAACATCAGCTTGTAGTGGGTGGGTATCAGCGACACGAAGTTGATCCTTTCCCTGGAAATAATGCTCAGTAGCTCCTCAGGGTCGAAGCCCCTATCCCTACCTATGAACTGGGAGCCCCCTATGTAGGTCCATAGTAGGCCGTAGAACGTGGAGTTTACGTGGAACCAGGGCATTATGGTCATGCCGTACATGTTCTCGTTGAAGCCGTGCTCTATGGTGAAGATCGTGTACACGGCCGCGTAGGAGCCGTGGCTCCTAACACAGCCTTTAGGTAGACCGGTGGTGCCGGAGGTGTAGACCTGGATCCAGGGGTCCTTGGGCTCCACCTTGACCTTGGGCCTATCTGCTGGAGCGCTAGCTAGGAACATCTCGTAGTCCATGTACCCCTCAGGGACGGGGTTGTCGCTCCTCCTGATCACTATGTAGCCGTCCTTGATCACGTCCTCGAAGTTAGCCTTAGCCTGGTTAACCACGGGGACGAACTCCTCCTCAACTATCACTACCTTGGAGTCAGCGTGGTTAACTATGTACTCGACCTCCTTGGCCACGAACCTCCAGCTTATGGGGGCCACCACTAGGCCGGCCTTGGCGGCGGCGCAGTATATCTCAGCGTACTCCTCGCAGTTTAGCATCATCGTGGAGATCCTGTCACCCTTCTGGAGGCCTAGCTTAAGCAGGGCGTTGGCTAGCCTATTGACCCTCTCGTTGAACTCCTTGTAGGTGAAAGCCTTACCCCTCCAGTCCTTCACCGCCAGCTTGTTGGGGTACTTCCTGGCGTTGACGTCGAGCTGCTCGCCCATCGTTAGCCATCCGGTGCCGCGCTCATACCAGCTAGGTACGTGTTCAGGAATCTCAGCCTTCTCAGGCATGTATGCATCCCTCTATCGGGTTCTTCAATACATGAAGACTTAGGAGGTGTTTATTTATAACTTTCCTCAATAGACATTAATAAACGTATATAGAGTTCTAGGAGGCGTTGGTCTGCAACAATATCATTTCTTAACCTTAGCCTTCTTAGCCTCCGCCATGGCCTCCACGAAGCCCTCGATCCTGACCTTGGTCTGCTCCTCAGAGTATACTCGCCAGTCAGTGGCGTCTAGCTCTAGAATCAAGCTGGGGATGCCGTGGCGCTCGTAGAGTATGTTCCTTAGGTCCACGTTGCCCACCGACATAAACCTGCAGCCCCAGTTCGTAGGGAGTATGAAACCGTCGAGCTTGTACTCCTCGACGAGCCTGCTCATCATCCTAAGCCTGAAGGGCATGGTAGAGTTGGAGTATATCGCTAGCTCCCTTCTAGCTAGGCTCTCAAGGGGCTTAGAGGGATCTAGCCTGCCCGACCAAGTTATGCAGGGGACCTCTATGACCACTACTACGCCGAGGCTCTTAAGGTAGTCGTAGAAGCGCAGATTGAACCATGGAGGCAGGTTGTCCCAGCCCACCCTGTACTTCTCCTCGGGCACGACGCCCACGCCGTCCTTGACCTTGGCCTCTACCTCCGCCTTAAGCCTGGTGTAGAAGTCTAGGGCTAGCTCGCTGCCTGGGCAGGCTAACACGAAGAACACCGCAGACCAGGAGTCCTCGGCGCCCATGGGGCAGGGCACGGACTTACGGAGGTCCATTATGTCCATCCATAGGTCGTTGACCTTGATCGAGGTCTCGATCACTTTGTTGAGCTTGTTCTTATCGAGCCTGGTGTCTAGGTGCTTCTCGAGGAACTCGATCAGCCTGTCAACCTCGGCTAGGTAGGCTTCCACGTACTCCTTCTCGACGTCCTTAGGGTCGGCGCCCGAGACGTTGTAGGGTACGTCGAGGTAGAAGTACGGTACCTTTAAGGCCCTGCTTAACACCTGGCTCCACTTAAGGTGGGTGTCGCAGGCGGTGGAGGCTGCGAAGATGAAGTCTGGCTTGGGCATGCCTCCGAGCGGAGCTTGAGGGTCCCCCAGGCTCCCTATGACACCCCTGGCGTAGGAGCATAGGTCCTTGGAGAAGCCTTTGCCCTCAGCGACCTCGCAGTACTTGACTGACTGCTGCAGGGCTCCAAGCAGGCAGGCGTACTGCTCAGGCCATACAGGGTACACGTCGAAGGCTTGAGCTATCTCAATGGGGAAGGTGGAGAACACCCAGGCTACGGGCTTACCCTCCTCCTTGGCCTTGTGGGCGCCCTCGAAGTAGGGCTTAACGTAGTTCCTGAAGAAGTGCTTGGTGGTCTCTAACCCTCTTTCACGTGAGGGCTTAGACAAGCTCATCACCTCAAGGTCTCGAGAAAAGCCTCTACCCTAGTCTTAAGGGGAGCCCATTCCACCTCTGTATGGCTCCACTCTAAGAACATAGCTGGCACCCCCATGCCTCTAAGTTCCTCCACGAGTATGGGGGCATCGAAGAGGTGTACGTCGCAGAACTTGACCCCATAGATTATGACTCCGTGGACATTGAACCTCTTGACGAGCTCCTTAACGTAGTTGAGCCTGTCCTCGTAGTGTTCCACGAAGGGGCAGGGCACTCTGTTGATGTATCTCCTAGCTATGGCCTCTAGGGGCTTCCCGTCCTCCTCTACGAGGGTGTGGAAGTACCTGGAGCCTGAGCATAGGTCATCGGCCACTACGAGCCCACCTGAGGACTCGATTAAGTCTATTAGCCTAGCCTCATCGTCCACGAAGCTTCCCGACACCAGAATCCTAGGCCTACCCTTAACGTCGCTTTGGGGTTTAGGTGGCTCCTCTAGTAGAGTCTTCAGCATCTCTAGGTGCCTCTCCTTGGGAGTGGACATGGCCGAGGCCACCACGTAGAAGGACTGGACGCCGGTTAAGGGAGGCGGGTCCTCGGCCCTCATCTCGTATATCTTAGAGAGAATACTCCTCTCCTCGTTCATCAGTTTGACGGCCTCCCTAAGCTTGTCCTCGCCTATCGACACCTTGAAGCTCCTCTCTAGGCTATCCTTGAACCTCCTAAGCTCATGCAACATCACCTTAAAGGCGGTCTCTCTCTTCGAGTGGGGCGTGTTTATGAAGTGTAGGTAGGGGTACCCGCTGTGGAGCTGCCATATATCGTAGCACCTACCCATGTTGTCACAGCTGTTGGTAAAGACCACGCCCTCAAGGTAGTCGTAGGTTTTAGCTAGGGCTGTGTCTAGGCAGCCCTTCATCGTGGAGCACGTGTTGGTGGGTAGGTAGGCGTTGGCGCGTGGAGTGTCGCCTAGCCCTGCGCTGACCCTAACAGGTATTAAGCCGGCGGCGATGATTACCTCCTCGGGGACGTAGGTGCAGATCCAGCCTATTAGCCTCTTACCCTCAGACTTAAGCTTCCTCGCCTCATCGTGCCTCGCCTTGAAGGCCTCCTCGAAGCGCTTAAGCACGTGCGAGGTCAACATCCTTCACCTGCCTAAGTTCCATACACCTCTACTGCTCTTAAAAGCCTTCAGTGAACTAGGAAGCCGGACGTTAAAGCTGGTGGCGGTAATAGCCCTACTGACGTCTCTAGCGTTGATCGCTGCTCCCCACGTTGAGGCGGGGGGCTACAGGTACGTCTTCGACGTGGGGGTCGACGGGGACGCCAACGTGACGATAACCTTCACTTCGAAGGAGCCAGGGTCCTCTTGGCTCCTTGTACCTCGCGGCTTCACCCCCTGGGACCTGAGGGTTGACGACGGCTACATAGTGTCCGATGAGCTCAGCGAAGCTAAGCCTACTAGCTACGTCTTCTACCTAAACTACTCCTTCACCTACTCGACGGGGCCGGATGGGTTTAAGGCTGAAATAACTTATAGGACACGCTACGTGGCCTTCATCGAGGAGCCTAGGGGCTTCTTCTACTCAACTCAGGTTAGCTCGTGTCCCAGCGACGAGCTGGAGGTCGACGTCTACCTCCCGCCTGGGTCGAGCAAGTCTGTGACGATCTACGGGGCCTCGAACTATCTAGTTGAGGAGAGCAATGGAAGGGTGGTGATTAAGGTCTTCGATAGGCCTAAGTACGGTAGGCTGGCAATAGAGTTCTCCCTGCCCAATACCACCCCTAACTTAACCGTGGTCTCAAACCACCACTTCCACGTTAAGGCGGCCTCGCGCTACCTAGACCTGGCTGAGAAGGTGCTAGACGTGTACGTCAAGGCCTACCCAACCTTGACTGAGCTGTTCGGTATAGAGCTAGATGACGTCGAGGTTAGGCTGTACGTGCCCGACATAAACGACGTCATGTCGGGCGTAGGGGGCTACGTGCCGTTTAAGGCGGGGAAGCTCGGTGAGATAAATTTGAACATGTTCTATATTAGGGCAGTGGAGGGGTCCTTTGAGCTGATAGCCCTACACGAGCTCGTCCACCACTTCCTATGGAGGGTGGGTATACCCCCTGACAGGCTATGGGTACACGAAGGCCTTGCTGAGTACTTAAGCATAGAGGTGGCCAAGCTACTTAAGCTGGGCAGAGGGGTTGATGACCACGAGGAGATGCTCCTACAGGTGGCATTAAACCTAGACAACCTAGGCTTCGTTCAAGGATGGGACTTCAGCACCGTAGGGGACCTAACCCCCTACTACGCGGCGTCGTACTACGTGTTCAGGTCGCTGGGGGATGATTACGGAGGCCTAAACTACTATCGCATGTTCTTCAGCTACGTTAAGTCTAGGGGAGGAGTAGAGATCGATGAGGAGGTTATAGCGTGTTTAAGCTTAGCCGCTAACGAGAGCCTCACCTACAGGTTTAAGGGATGGGGCTTTGAGCTCGGCGGCTTAAAGGTCGAGAGGGTCGAGACCTTAGTGAAGAACCTACCCAGCTGGTGTCAGCCAGCTAAGCTTCTAGCAAAGCTACTCTTAGAGGCCGCTAAGGTCGCTGAAGAGTGGGTGGATAGAGGCAGGTCCAAGGCTTTACTAGAGGCCGCAGCGTATATCACTGAGCATGCTGAGCTCATCTCGGTCGCCGTATACGCGCTTATAGCCTTAACCTTGACCTGGTCCCTTAGGAGGCTTGTAGACTTAAAGAGGCGGAGCTAAGCGCTGTGCGCTACCTTAAACATGGATTTGAGCTTGTCCAGTAAACCACGCTCTGGAGGCTTCTCCTTGAAGCCTCGCTTAGCGGGTATCTTAGATAGCGGCAGCGTCCTTATGGGCCTCTCAGGGATTATCCCCTCAGGCCTATATAGTAGGATGAGGGCCAGCGCGAAGCCTAGCAGCAGCATGTCCAGCCACACGACGTCGAAAGGCAGGATGGGGGCTAAGCTGTACTTGTAGTACACTATGAGCTTCCTGACGGCCACGAAGGTGAAGGTGCCCAGGACCACCCCCACGTTATTGGCAGCTCCACCCAGTATCACCATCACCCAGGGCCAGAAGGTCCAGGTGACCCTGCTGTAGGCGAGCGTGTTGACGCTAGCGGTGTAGAAGGCGTAGAGGGCCCCTGCAAGGGCCGCTATCGAGGACGAGACTATAAAGGCCTTAATCCTCACCCTCGTCACGTCCTTCCCAAAGGCCAGCGCCGCGTTCTCGTCGTCCCTTATAGCCCTAAGCAGCCTGCCGAGAGGCGACCTAGTTAAGAGCTGTACAAGGAAGAACACGAAGATGGCCACGAGTAAGGACACCAGCGTAGCTACGACAAACCTGTCTCCTCCAGCCCAAGCGAAGACGTCGGGCACAGCTACACCTAGGGTGCCGCCTACGAGGGGCGGGTAGTTCCTGCCGATGAGTAGAAGGAGCTCGGCTACGGCCAGTAGGACCATGGCGAGGAACTCGGCCCTAAGCTTAGTTACCGGGTAGAACAGTATTAGGCCGAGCAGCGCCCCGAAGAGCACGGCCGCCACGAGGCCCAACACGAATAAGCCTATGGCGAAGAGAGGGCTGGAGGCCAATACCCTGTTGACCTCGGTTATGAGCCTGGCGTTCTCGCTGACGTAGAGGAGAGGTTCGAAACCGTTCCCCAACCCTAGCAGCGTCACAGCCAACCTCCCAGGGAGGTAGCCAGCTATGAAAGCGCCCCCAGCCACCGATAACACCTTGCCGAAGTTGGGGATGCCTCCGAAGCCGTACTCTAGGTTTAGGCTTAAGGTCACGATTATGTAGGGGGCAAAAAGAGCTATGAGATCTAGTATGAAGCGTTGCTCAGCGGTTAAGGGCGTCTAGACCACCTCCTTAACAGCCCGCTCAGCTTACCTGAAGCTCGGAGCTCAGAGATTAGGCCCGTCACCCCCTTGGGGAAGAGTAGGAGGACCACGGTCATTGTCATCAGGGGTATGACCATCCTGTAGGATATCATCCAAGCCCCCACAGCCTTAGAGAGGAAGTTGGTACCGAGCACCTCAGCTAGGCCGATTAAGTAGCCCCCTATGAAGCCGCCGTAAATGCTGTAGAAGCCCCCAGCCACGCTGGCAGCGAATATGCTGACGAGCAGCAGCGACCCCGTGTCAGGGTTTCCTATAAACCAGAGCGGCATGAGGCCTCCAGCTAAGCCAGCTAGGCCGCCAGCTAGAAACCAGGATACGTGGTAAACTAGGTCTACGTTGACCCCCAACGAGCCCGCGAGCGAAGGGTTCTCTATAGCCGCCCTCATAGCCACCCCGAACTTCGTCCTAGTTAAGCAGAGGTGAAGCACTATGGCTAAGGCCACTACGAGCGACGGCGCGACCATTAATAGGCCCCTGATCCCCTCAATGACGAAGTCCTCCCTCCTTAAGCTGAAGTATCTGGCCTTAACCTTAAAGGTCTCAGTTATGAAGTCCGCGTAGATGTTAAGGGAGGCTAGGAGGATGAACTCGAAGGCTATGGTGGCCACCATTAGCGTTACTATGGACGCCCCCCTCCTTGAGAGAGGCCTCAGGATGAAGTCGTACTGAGCCAGCGCCACTAAAGCGCCGACGATGAAGGCGACGGCCGCGGCGGCATAGGGGCTGAGCCCGTAGATTCTATTTAGGGTTAAGGTGGTGTATATGCCTACGGTGGCGAAGCTGCCGTGAGCGAAGTTAGGGACCTTGGTGGTCAGAAAGGTCAAGGTTAGCCCTAGGCTCAACAACGTGAGCAGGCTCGCAAAGACCAGGGCGTCGCCGTATATCGGCTCAATAATCATCAAGGATCAGCCGAGGATAGCTAAGAGGGAGCTTAAAAAACTCACTCTACCCCGTGTTCAACACGTATACTCAGTAAAACAACTTCACGCCTTAATGAAGTCTTATAAGACCTTAGAATGTGACAGGTAGGAACAAGACCGACCATATTACGTTGGGGAGGTAAGGGTGGAATGAAAGCGGCTTCAGCTATCGCCCTGTTTATAATAGGGCTACTGATAGGCGTCGGCATCGGGTACGTAGCCGTCCCGCCCAAGACTGTCGTAGAGTACAAGGAGGTACCCCTGCTGTCGGGGACTATTAAGGTGGGGGCCGTGCTATGCCTGACCGGCGACTTAGCGACGTACGGCGAGAACGAGAAGGTAGCCCTTGAGATCGCCCAGCAAGAGATAAACCAGATGTTTGAGGCCTGCGGGGCCCCCGTCAAGATAGAGGTGCTGTTCGAGGACAGCGAGACCAAGCCAGATATAGCCCTGGAGAAGCTTCAGACACTGGCCGCCCAGGGGGTCAAGGTAGTCATAGGGATGATGTCGAGTGCCGAGGTTAGGAACGTCAAGAGCTACGCCGACGCTAACAAGATAGTGATCATAAGCCCGTCCTCGACGGCGCCTGACCTAGCCATACCTGACGACTACGTGTTTAGGTTCTGCCCCGACGACACCAAGCAGGGCCCAGCCATGGCCAGGGTGATCTGGGACTCGGGCATTAGGTATGTCATACCGGTGTGGAGAGGTGACGCTTGGGGTGATGGCCTAGTCGAGGCCGCTATGAGCAGGTTTAAGGAGCTAGGAGGAGAGGTCGACGAGGGCATCAGGTACGATCCCACCGCCAAGGAGTTCTCAGCTGAGGTCAGCACGCTAGCCTCCAAGGTCCAGGACGCCGTGAACAAGTATGGAGCCGACAAGGTGGGCGTCTACTATGTCGCCTTCGAGGAGGCCGCCATGTTCTTCGACCAGGCTGACCAGTACCCGATACTCAAGCAGGTTAGGTGGTTCGGTAGCGACGGCACCGCCTTATCGAGCGCCATACTAGAAGACCCGGTGGCGGCGGCCTTCGCTAAGGAGACCAAGTTCGTCAACACGTACTTCGCCCCCGCCGAGTCTGAGAAGCTAATCAGGTTGAGGAACGCCATCCAGGAGAAGCTGAACAGGATACCCGACCCCTACGCCTATAACGCCTACGACGCACTATGGGTAGTAGCCAAGTGTATCATGATAGCCGGCAAGTATGACGCCGACGCCATTAAGGCGATACTGCCCACTGTGGCTGAGAGCAGCTTTGGAGCGAGCGGCTGGATCAAGCTCAACGAGGCCGGAGACAGAGAGATAGGCGACTACAACCTGTGGGCCATCATAGAGGTCGACGGCCAGCTCCAGTGGGAAAAGGTAGGCTTCTACTCAGCCGCTACGGACTCAGTGACCTGGTACGTTTCCCTTTAAGGCATAAACCCCACCTTTATTTTTCAAGTAAAGCTTATAAGTTAATAACGTTTTGCCTGTAGAGGCGATAACGGAAGATAAGGCGAGAATGGATGTACACGGACCCCATATTGGCGATTAGGGGTGTGAGGAAGAGCTTCGGCGGACTTAAGGCTCTCGATGGAGTAGACATGGATGTCAATAAGGGCAGCTTAACCATGTTGATAGGGCCTAACGGCAGCGGTAAGACCACGCTGATAAATGTGATCTCGGGCTTCTATAGGCCCGACGAGGGCAAGGTGTTATTCGAAGGTAAAGATATAACGGGGCTACCTCCACACAAGATCTTCCATATGGGGCTCGTTAGGACCTTCCAGGTCCCCTCGCCCTTCATTAAGCTGACCGTGCTAGAAAATCTCCTCACAGCGTACCCGGGCAACCCCGGGGAGTCCTTCCTTAAGGCCCCCTTCAGGAAGGCCTGGGCCAAGAAGGAGGAAGAGGCGGTGGAGAGGGCCTTCAGGATCATGGAGCTGCTTGAGCTAGACCACCTATGGGACCAGCCCTCCTACGCCTTAAGTGGCGGGCAGCTCAAGCTTCTAGAGATAGGTAGAGCCTTAATGACGGGGGCCAGGATGATACTCTTAGACGAGCCTGCATCGGGGGTCAACCCAGCCCTAGCCCATAAACTGTTCTCGCACCTGGTTAAGGTCAAGGATGAGCTTGGGGTCACCTTCTTCATAATCGAGCATAGGCTTGAGATAGCAGCCAAGTACGTAGACTACGTTTACGCTATGGTGCAGGGCAGAGTCATATCGCAGGGCTCAGCCGACCACGTGCTAAAGGATCCAGCGGTGATAGAGGGCTACCTAGGAGGGTGATGTAGGGTGCTAAGCGTGGAGAAGGTTAACGCGGGCTATGGTAAGTTCCATGTGCTCTTCGACGTAACCACCTACATAGAGTCCAAGAAGATGACGGTGATAGTTGGGCCTAACGGCAGCGGTAAGAGCACCTTCCTGAAGACAATCTTCGGCCTCACCACGGTATATTCGGGCAAGGTATTGCTTGAGGGCGAGGACATAACCGGAATGCCTCCTCACAGGGTGGCCAGGAAGGGAATCGCCTACCTGCCTCAGGTGGGTAACGTCTTCCTAAACCTCACGGTTAAGGAGAACCTCTTGATGGCGAGCTACACGCTAAGCGAGGACGAGACTCGTGATAGGCTTGAGGAGGTGCTCAGCTACTACCCCCTCCTTAAGAGGTACTATAACAGGAAGGCAGACACGCTAAGCGGCGGTGAGAGGCAGCTACTGGCCATGGCCATGGCTATGATGCGCAGGCCCAAGGTCATGCTCTTCGACGAGCCGACAGCCAACCTGGCGCCTAAGATAGCCCTCGAGGTCCTAAAGGAAATAGCTAGGCTGAGAGACGAGCACGGGATAACTGTGGTGTTGGTGGAGCAGAACGCTAAGAGGGCACTTGAGTGTGGCGATAAGGCCGTGCTCTTTGTAGGCGGCAGGGTGGCGTTTGAAGGTCTGTGTCACGAGCTGTTAAACCATCCTGAGCTGAGCACGCTCTATCTAGGCCTAAGCCGTTAACCTTAAATCTTTAAGTCAAGCTTAAGGTTAAGCGACAAGCCATGTCTACGGTTGCTGTCTTAGGTGGAGGCCACGGAGCACACGCCGTGGCTGCTGATCTAACTCTGGCTGGTTTTAAAGTTAATCTATGTGAGCACCCAAACTTCGAGGCTAGCTTTAAGCCTACCTTAGAGAGGGGGGAAATAGAGATCCTTGGTAAGGCTGGCGAGGGGGTAGCTAAGCTAAACAAGGTCACCACTAGCTTTAAGGAGGCCCTCGAGGACGCCGACACTGTCTTCTTGGTGGTCCCCTCCTTCGGCCATAGGCTCTTCGCTGAGAGCTTCGCCCCCTACCTAAGGGACGACCAGCTCCTAGTGTTAATGCCGGGGAACGCTGGTACCTTGGAAGTAGCTAAAGTGCTAAAGGAGAAGGGCGTTAAGCGCAAGGTCCTGCTGGCCGAGACAGCCACGCTGCCATACGGCTGCCGGCTTATTGGGCCGGCCAAGGTAATGGTGTACGTGACGGCCAAGGTCAATCCTACAGGCGTGCTCCCAGCATCTAAGACAGGCGAGGTGCTCGATAAGCTTAGGGAGTTCTACCCAACCATGATCCCCGCCACCAACGTGTTAGAGGCCGCCATCAACAACCCTAACCCGGTAACCCACCCAGCTGCTACGCTACTCAACGTAGGGCGCATAGAGTACTCGAAAGGAGAATTCTACCTTTATAGGGAGGGCATAACGCCGTCGGTGGTCAAGGTGTACGACGCTGTAGACCAGGAGCGTAGGGCGCTGTGCGCTAAGCTAGGCTTAAAGTTCTATGAGTGCCCGCCGGACCTACCTAGAGAGGACTGTGAGATTAGGATGGGTATCTTCTTCGGCGCAGGCTCGCTTTACGACGCTGGGGTTAAGATGAAGGGACCCTCTACGACCAGAGACCGCTTCGTCACAGAGGACGTGCCCTACGGGCTGGTGTTTATGGAGTCGCTGGGGTCTATGATAGGGGTGCCCACGCCTACGATATCCTCGATAATCACGCTGTTCTCCGTGATAAACAGCGAGGACTATAGGGCCATGGGTAGGACCGTGGAGAAGCTGGGAATCGCTGGGCTTAGCGCCGAGCAGCTTAACCATTTATTGGAGACTTGGAGCCTTTAACCTTAAATATCCAATGACTCCTTATCTTAATCGAGGTGGGTTTTTTGGTTAAGTTAAGGTGGTTGGGCCACGCATGCTTCGAAGTAAAGGACTCCCTGTCTATAGTCATAGATCCACATGATGGGGCTAGCCTAGGCCTCCCCCCGCCTAAGGCTCAGGCGGACATAGTCCTCGTTTCACATGGTCACTTCGATCACGCCGATGGAAGAAGGCTAGTAGCGAAGCCCGACGCCGCCGTGGTGGAGAAGCCCGGCGAGTACGTGGTTAAGGGGGTTAAAATTAAGGGAGTGCCCACTTACCATGACGAGGTTAAGGGGGCAAAGAGGGGGCCCAACACCGTCTACGTGCTCGAGTTTGAGGGTTTAAGGATCTGCCACCTAGGCGACCTAGGACACGTGTTAACCGAGGACCAAGTTAAGGAAATAGGCGAGGTCGACGTCCTGATAATCCCTGTGGGAGGTACCTTCACCATAGACGCCTCAGCGGCCACCAAGGTGGTTGAGCAGCTTAAGCCCAAGGTGGTCATACCCATGCACTACAAGGTGCCTGGGCTTAACCTGCCCATAGCCGGGGTTGAGGGGTTCCTTAAGGGTAAGGAGAACGTTAAGCGCTTCGATAGCAACGAGGTAGAGCTGGATAGGAGTAAGCTTCCCGCCACCACTGAGATTTGGGTGCTACGTCCATAGACGCCTTGAGTAAGGCTTAGGAGGAAGTTTTAAAGGCAAGTGGAGACAATCCCTCGTTAAAGGTGGCTGAATTGAGCGAAGCGTGGATTGCTGGAGCGAAGGAAATGCTTAAAGCCATAGAGAAGCTGGCCTCGAAGCAGGATAAGGATAGGCTCGACCTCATAAACCTGTTGACGGCCTCGCTTAGGGCCATGGAGAGGAGCATTATGGGCTGGTTCCAATGGGTATTAAACCCCAGTATCATGGGTCAGTTCTCCAAGGAGGAGCTTGAGGAGATAAGCGAAAATATAAGGAGGATGGCCGAGGAGTTCGTGAAGTACGACATAGAGATAACCGACAGGTACTCCAAGAAGATGCCTAGGAGACCTGAACAACAACGTAGACCTGAACATCTATACTTGTAGGCTAGGCTAAGGATGCCTCCGAGATTAAGGAGGGACAAGGTCCTAGGCAGATGGGTAGTGGTAGCTGAGGAGAGGGCTAAGAGGCCTATAGGTGGCGGTAAGGAGACTTGTCCCTTCTGCCCAGGACATGAGCACCTAACCCCTCCAGCCATCTTAGCGCTGACTAAGCACGGGGATAGAGTCGTAGAGGAGAGGGATGAAGGAGATAGTAGAGTGAAGGACTGGCTGGTCAGGTGCTTTGAAAACTTATACCCAGCGTTTAAGCCGCCTAGCGAGGCGCCAAGGGTTAAAGGTTTGGCTACTGGTAGACACGAAGTGCTTGTGGAGACCCCGATACACGATGAGCACCCCCACGTAGCTAGGCTCGAGCAGCTGAAGTTGGCGTTGAAGGCCCTGCTATTAAGGATGGAGCAGCTTAGCTCCGAGGACTATGTTGAGTACGTCGCGGTCTTTAGGAACTACGGCAGGTTAGCTGGAGCCTCCATACCCCACCCTCACACCCAGATAGTCGCCCTACCCTTCATCCCGGACGTAGTTAAGCTCGAGTTAAAGAGCTTTAAGGCGAAGTGCCCAATATGCTCGCGTAGCGATAAGCTCACCTTCTACGACGATGGAGAATTCGTAGCGTTTTTACCTAGGACAGGGGTCTCCCCCTATGAGTTTTGGCTAGCTCCGCGCACACATGAACCTACCCTCAGCTCGCTGAACCTTGAGGGGCTAGCTAGGGCCCTGCGCTCAACCTTATCCTCGCTGGCTAAGGTCTTAGACGACCCGCCATACAACATGTGGCTCCACGTGGCACCCATCAAGGAAAGCCCCAGCCATTATCACTGGCACTTTGAGGTTAGGCCTAAGGTAACCATCCAGGCTGGCCTTGAACAGGGCTTCTGGGTCTACGTTAACCCGACGCCGCCTGAGAAGGCGGCTAGGAGGCTTAGAGCTACCGCGTCTAAGGGTTAAGCTTAACAGCTGCCCCCACGCTGAGTCTAGGCCGCGGAGGATGGAGTTGAGCGCCGACAAAGTGTACCTGGGCCCATATACAGCTGAGCTAGCCTCGCAGCTTAAGCTGGGAAGAATCAGGATCTTCGACACCACGCTGAGGGAGGGTGAGCAGACCCCGGGCGTCGCCTTTAGGCTGGAGGAGAAGCTTAACATAGCTCAGCGCCTCGATGAGCTTGGCGTAGACACCATCGAGGCGGGGTTTCCCTCAAGCTCTGAGGGGGAGAAGCAAGCCGTTAAGAGCGTAGCTAGGCTAGGCTTGAAGGCTGAGGTCTGCGGGCTGGCCAGGACCTTAAAGGAGGACGTGGACGCCTGTCTAGACGCTGACCTAAGCTGTATACACACGTTCATAGGGACCTCTCCCTGGCACCTTAAGTATAAGCTAGGAATTAGCGAGGAGGAGGCTATTAGGAGGGCCGTTGAGACCGTCGAGTACATAAAGGACCATGGTTGCGTCTGCGAGTTTTCATGCGAGGATGCTACGAGGACCTCCATCGACTTCCTCATCAGGGTGTACAAGAGCGTCGAGGAGGCGGGGGCTGATAGGATCAACGTCCCCGACACAGTGGGCGTAATATGTCCTGAGGCCATGAAAGCCTTGATCTCTAAGCTGAAGGAGCACATTAGGGTACCTATATCGGTACATTGCCACAACGACCTAGGCTTAGCCACGGCCAACTCGCTTGCAGCAGCAGCTGCAGGTGCAAGCCAGATACAGGTCACGGTTAACGGGCTTGGTGAAAGAGCAGGCCATGCGAGCCTTGAGCAGGTGGTAATTGGGCTTGAACTGCTTTACGGAGCTAAGACCAACGTGAAGAAGGAGCTTATAACCGAGGTCTCAAGGCTCGTGGAGAAGTATAGCCTGGTGTATAACCCGCCCAACTACCCCATCGTGGGCCGTAACGCCTTCGCCCACCGCTCAGGCATACACGTACACGGGGTCATAGAGGAGCCCGCATGCTACGAGCCCTTCGACCCCAGCATTGTGGGGCAGACTAGGAGGATAGTCTTCGGCAAGCACACAGGCAAGCACGGGGTCAAGACATTCCTCGAGCAGCTCGGAATTAAAGTGGACGAGGAGCAGCTCTCCAAGATAGTCATGAAGATAAGGGAGCTAGGTGAGGCCAAGAAGACTTTGATGGATGAGGACGTCTTCGCCATCGCTGAGTCCATTATCGGGGGCGTGCCGGAGAAGGAGAGGTCGATAACTCTGAAGGAACTCATAGTCGTCACGGGTAGCAACGTGACGCCCACGGCGTCGGTCACTATAGAGTTCGGCGGCAAGGAATATAGGGCCGCGGCGATAGGGGTCGGCCCCGTGGACGCATCGGCCAAGGCCATAGAGAAGGCCATAGGCGCCATAGGGCAGTACACTCTGGATGAATACAGGGTTGAGGCTATAACTGGGGGCACGGATTCCTTGGCCAGCGTGGAGATATCCATCAAGGATCAACATAGCAACAGGTTCAGGGCTAAGGCCGTGGACGACGACATAGTGATGGCCTCGGTCAACGCCCTGATAGACGCGATAAACAAGGCCATGTTCTACGAGAAGCTTAGAAAGCAGCAGCCAGCCTAACGCATCGCCAACTTAATAAGGCCCCCTTAAGGCCTTCTGCGCCGCTAAGAGGGGTGTCTCAGCTGTGACACACAAAGACCTTAATACCTCCCCCCATCTCTCTAAGCCAACTCAGCCGATCGACATAGGGTGGGCCGTATGTTGGTAGAGGTGAGGTGGCACGGTAGAGGAGGCCAAGGCGCAGTAACCGCTGCTGAGATACTGGCGCACGCAGCTATAGAGGAAGGGTTTTACGCCCAGGCCATGCCGTCCTTCGGGGCCGAGCGTAGAGGAGCTCCCGTCCAGGCCTTCAATAGGATAAGCGATAAGCCCATCAGGACGAGGGGCTCGATCAAGGAGCCGGACGTAGTGGTCGTGATAGACGAGACCCTGCTAGGCTTGAGCGAGGTGGTCGAGGGGATTAAGCCGAGCGGCGTGTTCGTGGCCAGCACGTCTATGAAGCCCGGTGAGCTAAGGGAAAAACTGGGGGTCAAGTGTAAGGTGGCCACGGTGGACGCCTTAAAGGTGGCGAGGGAGGTATTGAAGGTACCCATAACTAACACCTCTATGCTGGGCGCCTTCGCTAAGGCGGTGGGTATAGTTAAGCTCGAGACCCTGCTAAGCAAGGTCGAGGAGCGCTTCGGCCCTAAGCTAGGCCCCCTCAATGTCGAGGCCGTTAAGAGGGCGTATGAGGAGACGGAGGTGGTAGGTTGAAGGATAAGTTTAGACCTACCTGGCAGGAGCTCCCCATAGCCGGCATCATACTGGAGCCAGGCAACATAGCCGAGTCGCGTACCGGCGACTGGCGCACTGGGTTAATGCCGCGTATAGACCAGGAGAAGTGCCAGCGATGCTACCTATGCTGGGCTCACTGCCCAGACATCTCCATAATCATTAGGGAGGACGGAGGCGTCGAGATAGATTACTACCACTGTAAGGGCTGCGGCATATGCGTCAAGGTATGCCCCTACAAGGCGATAGAGATGGTGGAGGAGAGGGGCCTTGGCTAAGAGGGTAGCCATCGAGGGCAGCCACGCAGCCTCGCTCGCGGTCAAGTTAGCCAACGTGGACGTGATAGCCGCCTACCCCATAACGCCCCAGACCCACATAGTTGAAAGGCTGGCTGAATACGTGGCTAACGGTGAGCTTGACGCTGAGTACATAAACGTGGAGTCCGAGCACTCAGCCATGAGCGCCTGCATAGGCGCAGCGGCCGTCGGTGCTAGGGTGTTCACTGCCACGGCTGGTCAAGGGCTGGCGTTGATGCACGAAATGCTCTACATAGCCGCTGGGAACAGACTGCCCATAGTCATGGCGGTAGCCAATAGGTCCCTTAGCCCCAACCTCAACATCTGGGGCGATCACACCGACATGATGGGCTCGAGGGAATGCGGCTGGGTACAGCTCTTCGCTGAGAACGCTCAGGAGATCTTCGATTTAACGTTGACGGCGTTCAAGATAGCTGAAGACGAGGAGGTCTTGTTACCCGTGGTAGTCAACCTCGACGGCTTCCACCTAAGCCACGTCATAGAGGCCATAGAGGCCATAGAGCCTGAGGAGGTGGCCAAGTTCCTGCCCCCAAGGAAAATCCCAGACTACGCCCTACACCCTAAGAGGCCGACCACCTGGGGCGCTGTAGGCGTACCTGAGATTCAGACCGAGATTAAATATCAGCTCGAGGTGGCTTTAAGGAAGAGCAAGGAGGTAGCTAGAAGGGTATGGAGGGAATATGGCGATTTAACCGGCAGATACTACGACGTGGTCGAGCCCTATAGGCTGGGCGACGCCGAGGTCGCCTTGATCATGATGGGGAGCTTCTGCGGCAACGCTAGGGACGCCGTGGACCTATTGAGAGATAAGGGGGTTAAGGCCGGACTCTTAAAGATCCGGATGTTTAGGCCCTTCCCCAAGGAGGAAATAGTCGAGTCGCTGAGGAAGGTCAAGGCGGTGGCCGTCGTCGAGAGGGCTTTCTCGCCGGGTGGCGTCGTAGGACCCTTGACAGCCGACGTTAAGTCCTCGTTCTACGGCGAGCCGGAGAGACCGAGCATCTCGGGCTTCGCCGCCGGGATAGGTGGAAGAGAGATAGCGCCAACGGAGATAGCCGACGCCGCGCTAAAAGCCCTCAAGGTAGCTGAGGAGGGCAAGTTGGATGGAGGGTTTGAATACATGCAGGTGAGGTGGTAGGTTTGGCGTACTTCAAGTCGATTAAGGAACTACCTAGAGAGGAGCTCTATGCTCCCGGCCATAGGGCCTGTCAAGGATGTATGGAGGCCCTTGCCATAAGGATGATACTGAAGGCCATAGGCCCCAACTGCATAGTAGTCACCGCTACAGGCTGCGCTGAGGTTACGTCAACGCCTTACCCCTACACCGCGTGGAGGGTGCCATGGTACCATGTGGCCTTCGAGAACGCCGCCGCGGTGGCTTCAGGCGTAGAAGCAGCCTTGAAAGTGTTAATGAGGAAGCGTAGGCTGCCCGAGGAAAAGATACACGTGATGGCTATAGCCGGCGATGGGGGCACCGCTGATATAGGCCTACAGGCGCTTTCAGGCGCCCTAGAGAGGTGGCATGACTTCGTCTACGTATGCTTAGACAACGAGGCCTACATGAACACTGGGATACAGCGCTCAAGCTCAACCCCCTACGGGGCGTGGACCACGACCTCGCCTCCAGGTAAGGTTAGCATAGGGCAGAGGACGTGGAAGAAGGACATGCCTTCCATCGCTATAGCCCATAGGATACCCTACGTAGCCACGGCCACGCCAGCCTACGTGCTCGACCTAGTTAATAAAGCTAAGAAGGCAGCTGAAGTCGAGGGGCCAGCCTACCTACACGTATACTGCTCGTGTCCCCCTGGATGGAGGATACCGTCGGATAAGGCCCTGGAGATCCTAAGGCTCGGCGTAGAGACGGGCATACTGCCCATCTACGAGGTTGAGAACGGTAAGCTGAGGCTCACCATTAAGCCCGCGAGGCGGAAACCCGTAGAGTTATACCTTAAGGCTCAGGGGAGGTTCGCTCACTTAACGGAGAAGGAGATAGAGTTAATTCAGCGTAGGGTGGATGAGGAGGCTGAGCGTTTAGGGCTGCCGCCTAGGACCTAAACCTAAAATCCTAAGCCTATTTTCTTCAACCTTCCTTTTAACCTCCAAGTATAAGTCCCCTCCATGTAGATCCACTGAAATTAGCAGTGGACCAAACCTTCTAACCTCAACCAGCCATAGAGCCTCAGGCAGCCCTAAATCCAGCCATTCTACCTTAACCACCTTGATCACAGACTTAGCGGGTAGGGCCCCGACGCCTCCAGGGTAAGAGGCATAGATAGCCTTAGCCTGCCTCAGCCTAGACGTAGCCTCAGGGTTTAGACCCCCCTTACCTATAATCAACCTGACCCCGGCCTTGTGGGCGAGCTCGACAGCCTTGGCCTCAAATCGGGAGGAGGTTGTGGGTCCCATGGACAGTATCCTCCAGCCGTCTACCTTTACCGCCACAGGCCCAGCATGGTAGACGGCCAAACCTTTAAGCTCGATGGGAGGAGGCTGACCGCGGGATAAGAGCTCCAAGAGCCTAGCGTGAGCCTTATCCCTAGCGACTACGAGGAGCCCGTTGAGGTAAACCACGTCACCAGCTCTGAGCTTCTCGATCTCGCCCTCACTGATAGGCGTGGTTAGCTCAGCCATGTCACCTCACCTTTAGAAGTTAGCTTAGCTGAAGCTCTCCTTAAAGCCCAGCACTGAAAAGCTATGGCTACTGGTAGGCTGGCGGTGTGGCAGTAAGCTAGCTCGACGTGTACATCCAACGCCGTTACCCTTCCCCCAAGGCCCATACATCCAAGGCCGGTGGAGTTGACGGCTTCAAGTAGGAGGGCTTCAAGCTTAGCGGCCTCTTCGCACCCCCCTCTACGCCCTATGGGGCGTAGGAGCGAGGCCTTAGCTAGCCTCAAGGCTTCCTCAGCCACTCCTCCAACACCCACCCCTAATACTAAGGGTGGGCAGGGCGCGCCTCCAGCCTCCACCACGGAGTCGACCACAAACCTAACTATTCCCTCGAGGCCAGCTAGCGGGGGTAGCATGGAAAGCTTGGTCATGTTTTCGGACCCCGCCCCCTTGAGCAGCACGGTGAGCTTAACGTAGCCCTCGCGGTTAAAGGAGTACTCCACGTAGGGTTGTCCCAGCCCCACGTTGTCGCCGGTGTTGTGGCGAGTGAGCGGGTGGACTACGTTGGGCCTTAACGGGACCTCTTGGGTAGCCCTCCTCGCCGCCTTGACCGCCGCCCTCTCCACAGCTAGAGGATCGCAGATCGAGGGGTCTAGGTCCACGTAGAGGCATATAAGCCCGGTGTCCTGGCATACAGGTAATTGCTCCCTCTCAGCTACCTCAACGTTCTCCACTATGGCCTCAAGCTGCCTCTTAGCAAGCTCCTCGCCCTCCTCGTCTAAAGCCCTCTTTAGGGCGTCCTTAACGTCGCTGGGCAGCGTGGTAGCGCTCCTCTTAATTAGCCTCGTTACAACGTCTACGAGGAGAGACTCCTCGATCAACTACCCCTCGACCTCCTTTCTCCTCACCTTGAGCTTGATGCCCTCCTTGTCAACCACGACGACTTTATCCCCCGGCTTTATCTCGTCGCTAGACTCAGCTAGCCAATACTCGCCGAGACATCTAACGAAGCCCTCTTTTCCAGGGCCTATCTCATCTAGGGCTACGCCCTCTGCGCCCACCATGTCGGTTAGGTGGAGCTTCGGTTTAGCCCTCTTAGCCTTTATCACCTTGTAGGTGGCCATGGAGGCGAAGGCCGCGAGAGGCAGTACGGCCAGTGTCATCATCAGGCTTAACTTGCTATACCACTCAGGGTGAATGGCCCATTTAGAGGGGTCTACGCTCATAGGTGAGAGAAGAGCGCCTAGGATTAACATGATTACTCCAGTCACCCCCACCACGCCGAAGCCAGGGGTAACGAAGAGCTCTACGATTAAAAGCAGGGACCCTAGTATGACGAGGAGAACAGAGACCAGGTTGACCTCGAACCCCATGCCAGCTAAGCTTAACACGACGAGGAATGCGCCCACCACCGCAGGAGCGGGTTGACCGTAGGCTAAGCCGAAGATTAGCCCGTAGAGGCCAGCTAAGAATAGTATCGAGGCTATCAGGGGGTCGGCTAACACCGACAGTACCTCTGTCCTTAAGCCTCCGCCATACCACTCTATACCGGCTTCAGCTGTTCTAAGCTCGTATAGCTTGCCGTCGACCTCGATTAAGAGGCCGTCGAGTTTAAGGAGCAGGTCGACAAGGTTCTCAGCCATCAGGTCGACGACCCCTTCCTCTAAGGCTTCCTCAGGCCCTAGGTTAAGGTTCTCGGTGACGAACATTCTCGCGGCGGTGGCGTTGCGCCCTCTAGCCCTGGCGATCTGCTCCGCGTACTCAGCCACCGCGTTTAGTATTTTAGGCTCGGTGACAGGCTCTGAGCCCGTTAAAGGGCTGTATGCTACTGGCTGAGCTGAGCCCACGACGCTCCCCGGAGACATGGCAGCTACGTGCGAGGCCATTAATATCAGGGATCCTGCCGACCAGGCCGTAGCCCCTTTAGGGTAGACGTAAACTATCACTGGGATCTCTGCGTTGAGCAGCGCCTCGACTATGTCCTTGGTCGCGTCCAGGGAGCCGCCAGGGGTGTTTATCACTATGAGCAGGGGACGCCCTTCACGGGTGGCTAGGTCTATAGCCCCCTTAATGGTCTCGTAGGTGGCCTGGGTGATTACGCCGTCGACCTTGACGCCGACCACCCAGGCCTTAGACTGGCTAGCGTAGACTAACGCTGTGGCTAAGAGCAGGATCGCTAACGCTATGAGTGTTACTGTGCGCGCCGTCACCGCTGTTCCCGCTTCTCGAGAGCCTTTACTAACCCAGCAGTCTCCCCCAAGGTTACAGCTGACGAAGGAGCTATTATCACCATGTTGCGTTCCCTCGCTATGTCGTAGAGCGTCTGTAACTCCCTTAGCCTTAACGCTATAGGTTGCTCCTGGTACTGTTTAGCAGCCTCAGCCATTATCTTAGCGGCCTGGAGCTCGCCCTCAGCCACTATGACCCTACCCCTACGTTCACGCTCGGCCTCAGCCTGCTTAGCCATCGCCCGCAGCATGGTTTCAGGCAGCGCCACGTCCTTGATGGTGACCGCGGTGACCTTAATCCCCCATGGGTCCGTGGCCGCGTCTATAATACTTTGAAGCCTCTTGTTAAGCTCCTCCCTCTTAGTCAGCAGGTCATCGAGCTCCACCTGCCCTAACACGTCTCTTAGAGTGGTCTGGGAGAGGAGTTGACAGGCATAGTTGTAGTCTTCGACCACGGTTACGGCCTTAACTGGGTCGAACACCCTATAGTACACGACGGCGTCCACATCCACGCTGACGTTGTCCTTAGTTATGATACGCTGCTTAGGTACGTCAACCGCCATAACCCTCAAGTCAACCTTAAAGAACTTGTCCACCCCAGGTATGATGAAGAAGAGGCCGGGGCCCTTAGCTCCAAGTAGCCTGCCAAGCCTAAAGATCACCGCCCTCTCATATTCCTTAACCACCTTTACGCTGGCCGACAACAACGAGACGAGGGCAATGATTAATAGGGCTATCCCGGCTATCGTAGCTGGATCCAATAGCATGTAGGCCCCAGTCTATAGTGGACGTAGGCAACGTTAAAAGCTTTCTACGTGATACACTTAAGCGGAGGTCGCCATGGAGAGCCGGGAGCTTTTAGCCGCCCTACTAGTAGTGAGCCTCTGCTTAAACGCGGTCCTAGCTTTAACTTACCTTTCACAGTCGTTAACCATTAAGTCGCTTAACGAGAGGCTTCAAAGCTACGCTGAAGAGGTCGAGAAACTCTCCTCCAAGCTGTCCAGCCTAAGCTATCAGCTAAACCTCACGTTAAACCAGCTCGAATACTATCGAGGCATAGCTGAACACTACCTTGGCTCTGAGCAGGCCTCGAGCGTTATAGAGGAAGTTGAAGCACGCTCGATGATAAACCTGGTGGCCGTTAGGCAGAGGAGCACAGGCTTCGAGGGTGTGGTGCTTCAATGCGAAGTTAAGCTGTTGCCTGGCGAAGGAAGGATCCTCGTGGACACCGAGCCCCGAATAGGCATTGACCTCCAGGCCAGCGTTAGGACCGCCGTCGAGGTGGCTGAGCATCTAACAGGGCAGCCGCTCAATTACACCGACGTGGTGGTGAGGGTCATAGGGCCTAGGGGCGAGCGCATAGATGTGGTAGACGGGCCTAGCGCCGGCGCCGCCATAACCGTGGCGGTCATAGCGGCTATAAGAGGAGACAGCATTAACGCTACGGTTTACGCAACAGGTACCATAAACCCTGATGGAAGCATAGGCCACGTTGGAGGAGTCCTAGAGAAAGCGGTGGCAGCAGCTAAGAACGGCGCTAAGCTATTCCTAGTACCTAAAGGCCAACGGGTAGCGCCGGTCTTAGTTAGAATTAGAGAGGAGCCTATTCCAGGGTTCATAATTGAGAGGTACGTGCTCAGGTACGTCGACGTGGAGGGGTACCTACATAGGCTAGGCTACGACGTTGAGGTGTTGGAAGTGAATAACGTCTCCGAGGCGTACTGGTACTTTACAGGGGTTAAGCTATAGATTGGGCCTGACGCCCTTGACGGGGGCCTTCTCGTAGAAGGCGCATAGAGCGCAGTTCTCCTCGTTTATCGCCTCGTAGTACCTAGGCTCCCCTCCTACCTGTGAGCCTACGTGTTTAAGCTTGCAGTAGATGATGAGGCCGTGAGGGGTCTCGACGACGTTGGCGTGGGCACAGCTCTTAGCTCGAGCCCTCCCTTGAAGTCTACAATACCAGCTAACTATGTCCTCGGCGGTTTCAGGTGTCACCTTAAACTCCTTGATCAGCCCTAGCACTACAGCTTCCCTAATGGCTCCTCCCTCAGAGTCCACGATGCTCTCTATGTACTTGAAGGCTGAAGCGTAGAGCTCGCCTTTATCCCTCGGCCTACGCCCCTCCTCCATCTTCTTGAACTCTCTGCTAAGCTTAGACCTGGAGATGCCAAGTTCCTTCTCAAGCTGCCTTAAACTCCTACGGCCCTCACGCCACTCCCTATAAGCCCACTCTAGCTTTTCCCTCTCGTCAGCCTTCATCTCTACCGTAAAAACGGGGCGGTGGCCGATTATTAAGTATTGCCTACGTGGAGTGAAGGAAGCCGGCTTAAGAAAGCTAAACCGGATAGTCTAGGATACTAGATGAGCGGGTCTGGGGCCTCTAAGAGGCTACAACTTAGATGAGTAATACTGCAGGGTTACCCTCCGGATACAAAGGTTTAATAACGCTCGTGGCCTAATAGTCCTCCGGTGTCCCCGTGCCCCCGAAAAGCGAGCTTAAGATATTAACCGTCCACCTGCCTGACGCCTACATCGAAGGGTTAAACCAGCTAGTCAACCTTAAGCTTTACCCCAACCGCAGCGAGGCCATAAGGGTGGCTATAAGAGACCTGTTGAGAAGGGAGCTCTGGGAGAGGCCTAGGAGAGTGGTCGTGGAAGAGGCTAAGATGGTCGGCTAAACCCCTCCGCAAGGCTTATCGAGTATACGTGACAACCTACCCTGAGATGAAGGCGGGCTACTGGGCAGGCTGCACCTTTAGGTATAGGTTCTCCGAGGTTGTAGACGCCCACTTAGCCCTACTTAGTAAGGTGGGAGTCGACGCGGCGCTGCTAGACGAGGAGGAGTGCTGTGGCGATATACTGCTCTTAGCGGGGTTGACCTCCAAGTTTAAGGAGAACGCGGCTAAGGTGAGGAGGAAGCTTGAAGGCTACGAGCTAGTGGTGACGGGCTGCGCAGGGTGCTACCACGCCTTTAAGAACTACGCTGAGTTAGGCGTCTCAATACCTGAGGTTAAACATTTATCGCAGCTCCTCGCCTCGCATCTACATAAACTTAAGCTCAAGCCTTCAGGTGAAAGGGTCGCCTATCACGATCCATGCGAGCTGGGCAGGCTTAGCGGCGAATTCGAGGCGCCTAGGGCGGTCTTAAAGGCTGTGGCCGAACTCGTAGAGCCGTTAGCCCACGGCCCAGAAGCAGCCTGCTGTGGAGGTGGAGGAGGATTGTGGGCCGCTTCGCCCGAGCTAAGCGTAGCCATAGCTGAGGAGAGGATTAGGAGGGACGTGGAGCCATTGGGGGTGACTAAGCTGGTGACGGCGTGTCCCACCTGCTTGCTTAACCTGAGCATAGCCGCTGCTAGGCGGTCGACCATCAGCGGCGTGGAGCTCGAGGTAGTCGATTTAGGGGTGTACCTGCTATCGAAGGTGGGCTAAGGTGGAGGCCTTCGATAGGCACTTTGAGAAGTTGCTGAGCGTAGCCGAGGACCTTGAGCATAGAGAGGCCATAGCTAGGGCGACGGCGCACTATGAGGAGAGGAAGAGAAGGAGCCTTAGCAGGTTTAAGGTGGAGGCGTGGGCCGAGGAGCTAAGGGAGATACGTAGGGGCTCTCTAGATAGGCTCTTAGACTACGTTAAGCAGGCTATGGACGCCCTCAAGGAGCAGGGCATAGAGGTGCACTGGGCTAAGGACGCCAGGGAAGCCAACGAGCTTGTAGCCGAGCTATTGTCAGGGGAGAAGGAGCTATTGAAGGTTAAGAGCTTAGCCAGCGAGGAGATAGGGTTAAACGAGTACTTGGAGGAGAGGGGGGTTAAGGTCTGGGAGACGGATGTCGGAGCCCTATTAATGCAGCTATTAGGCTGGAAGCCCTCACACCCCACGGGCGTGTCCATAACGGTGCCTAGGAGGAGAGCTGCTGAGGCCTACTCTAAGCTCGCTGGCAGGAGGCTGCCTGAGGATCCTAAGTCGCTCGTCGGCTTCGTTAGAGAGTTCGTTAGGCGTAAGGTCACCGAGGTTAAAGTTGGGCTCTCAGGGGCCAACGCGATAGCCGCCGACACCGGCCTAATATACCTGCTCACTAACGAGGCCAATGACAGGCTGGTAACCACCCTAGCCGAGAAATACATAGTGATCGCGGGCATCGAAAAGGTCATGCCGGACAGGTATACCTGTGAGCTCTACTCTAAGGTGATCCCCGTCTACGCCACGGGGGCCCCCTTCGCATCCTTCACCGGCACTGTGGGGATGAGTAGGTCCAACGATATAGAGAGGGTCACCGTGTCGCCGGCTTCAGGTCCCTCAGAGATTCACGTGATCTTCCTCGACAACGGTAGGACGGAGATGCTGAAGGACCCAGTCTTCAAGGAGGCCCTAGTCTGCATTAAATGCGGTGGATGCCTTTACACCTGCCCTGTTTGGAGGGTGGTTGGAGGCTTCTTTAGCGGCGAAGGCCCCTACATGGGTGGCTTCGGGGTAGCCTGGACCCTGTTCACTAGGGGGGTTAAGGCGGTGGCGCCCCAAGCCTACACCTGCACGCTTTGCGGCAGGTGTAGGGAGGTCTGCCCGATGAAGGTGGACGCGCCGAGGATGGTGTTGAAGGCCAGAGAAATATTAGCTAGGGAGGGCCTAGTGCCCGAGGCTTTAAGGAGGATGGCTGAGAACATCGAGGTTAAAGGAACACCCTACGAGGCGAGACTATGGTAGTGAGAGTGGAGGGCGAGGAGTTATTCGTAGTTGACGCTCATCTCCACCCGCCCAACGCCCTAGACTACGGCCATCGATACCCTGACTCCTTCAACCCTAGCCTCGTCGGGGAGCTCCTAGCTAGGATGGATGAGGCGGGGGTAGACGTGGCCGTCATGTTCGCCGTCGAGCTTGACCCTGAGGGCTACGAGAGGTTTCTCGAGGGCTTGGACCCATATAGGAGGAGCATGGCTAGGATGATACTTAGGACCGTGAACACCCCTAACGAGGAGGTTAGAGAGTACGTTGAGAGAGCACCTGAACGCATAGTAGGGTTTGGCTCAGTCAACCCCCATGGAGGGGAGGAGTACGTTGAGGAGAAGATAGGGATCATCAAGGACTATGGCTTTAGAGGGGTCAAGCTGTTGCCGACCATCCAATTCTTTAACCCAGCCGACGAGGCCTTCGACCACCTCTTCAAGAGGATCGAGCGCGAGGGGCTAGTGGTCACTATTCATAGCGGCTGCGACCCCGGCCCATGGGAGGACCCGAAGCTATCGGAACTCGCTAGGCCCCGCTTCATTGGGGGGCTGGCTAAGCGGCATCCGGGCCTAAAGATAGTTATAGCCCATATGGGCAGCTACAGCGCCTTATACCCTGGGATATGGTTCGAGGAGGCCCTGGAGGTAGCTAAGAAACACGCCAACGTCTACGTCGACATAGCCGCGGTGTTCAGTAAAAGCTTGGTTAAGAGAGCGGTGAAGGAATTAGGCGAGGATAAGGTGCTCTTCGGCTCTGACTACCCAGCCATCGGCGGCTACTGCGATAGGCTCAACGGCATGGTCAACTGCGTTAAGTGGGCTTTAACGCTCAACCTACCGCTTAGCGCTAAGAAGAAGTTAATGGGAGAGAACGCGAGGAGATTATTGTCTATTTAAGCCATAGCTCCTTGAACCACGAGGCTAGGGCCTCCATAGCTCCCTGGTGTAACCTAAGCTTGTGCGGAGCCCCCTCAACTATGATTAGCTGCTTAGGTTCTAAGGCCTCCTCGTAGAGCCTCCTAGCCTCCTCCACAGCTATCAGTTCGTCGGCTGAGCCATGAAGTATCAGCAGGGGCCTAGGGTGCACGCGCCTAATGAACTTCACCGGGTTTAGGGCCTCAAAGTCCCGTTTAAGTTTAAGGGCTGAGTTTGGGACTTCAACCCCTCTAAGGCTGCCTGACTCCCTGGCCATTCTTATTGTCTCCTCTAAGGCTGTTAAAGGTATCTTGGAGGTATCCCCTGGACAAGCGCAGAGGGCTATAGCCTTAATCCTAGGGTCGACGGAGGCTGCATACAGTGCTGCCACAGCTCCTCCGCTAAAACCTGCGACGCCCAGCCTCTCCTTATCGACAGTCGGGTGGTTGTAGAGGTAGTCTATGGCTGCCTCTAGGTCGGCGGGCCAAGCCATCAAGTCAAACTCCCCTCCACTCTCGCCCGTGCCCCTAAAGTTGAAGGTCATAGCTGCTACGCCCACGGAGCATAGCCTCTCAGCCACTTCAGCGTACCCTCTATCTCCAGGTTGGCGGGGGCTTACTGGGATGCCGTGGCATAGGCAGACCGTGGGGTGTGGGGGCGAGCCTACGTCGGGGGTGAAGAGGTAGCCTTTAAGCTCGGTCTCGTCGAAGCTTCTAAAGCGCGCCTCCTCCACCTTCATGGCGTAGACCGGTAGGGGGAGGCCATATTTAGGCTTCCCGCTCCGGTTGAGGGGACGCGGGTGCTTAAGGTAGAGGAGTTGTTGATGAGTAAGGGGGTCCCTTACAGGCTGATTAAGCTGAGGAGAAGGGCTCTTAGCGTCGATGACGTGGTGAGGTACGCTGAGGAGGAGGTTAACGAGGATGAGGTGTGTAAGACCGTGGTCTTAAAGGGCGAGACCAGCGGCAAAGTTTACGCTGTATTGCTGCCTGGGCGCCTCAAGGTGGATTTAGAGGCGGTGAGCTACTTTGTAGGTGAGGAAGTTAAGGTGGCACCGATCAAGGAGTTAAAGAGGCTTGGAGGGGAGCCAGGGGCCCTGTGCCCCTTAACCATCGACGCCGAGCTGCTAGTGGACGACGAGGTCTTTAAGAGGAGAAGAATTAACTTCAGCTCCGGGGATCCACACTACGGCCTAGAGGTTAGCCCAGCAGATTTAGCTAAGCTCATCTCGTTTAAACACGGTAGATTTTCTCTTAAAAGCTAAGCTGTAGCGCTCAGCTACCTCAGGGTGTTCCTTGATATAGGTCTCGTAGGCTCTGCGGCTAAGCGTATCCGCCTCGACGTTGCCTTCGCGTCTAACCCACTCTAGATGAACTTCGCTGAAGCGGGCTAATAGGCCTTTAACCTCCTCGTATAGGGGCTTAAGGTGCTTGGCTTTGACCCTATACTCGCCTCTAAGCTGCCTTATAACCAGCTGGCTATCACCCTTGACCACCAGGCTACAGCCCTCATAGCTAAGCTCTAGAAGGCTCCTCAATGCGTATATCAAGGCGTAATATTCAGCTACGTTGTTGCTAGTATACATCCCTAAATAGCCAGCCCCTATTGTACCTGAGCCTTCAGCCACCTTCTCGCCGTCCACGTAGATGACGAAGCCGTAGCACGCAACTCCCCCTGGGTTGACAGGCTCGCATAGTCCGTCGAAGAAGACGGTGATTAAATGCCTCTTCATGACATTATCTCCAAGTAATCCCTCAAAAAGTCCCTAACCGCGCGGGCGGGCTGAATTACCCCGAAGTGTCCTTCGAGAAGCACGTCGGCGTCTAGCTGTAGGAGCTTCTCGATGGACCTACGCCACTCCTCGAGGTTTGAGCCCCACTCAGGGTTAAAGGGACCGTGGATGTCCTGCCCGAAGAGCATACGTTGACCGTAGACGTCCGCGTAGACCGCTATGCTCCCAGGAGTATGTCCAGGTATATGTAGTACGGTTAGCTCTACGTCGCCTACTCTTAATGACTCTTCGCTGCCCTTAAATTTAAGGTCCACTTTACACGGCTCGTAAGCTACACCGTATAGTTCCAAGCCTAAGCGTTTTGGGTCGCCCGTCTCAATGGCCTCAGCGTCTAGTTCGTGGGCAGCTATGGTGGGGGAGTAATCGCGTTTAAACTTAGATAGCCCACCTACGTGGTCTACGTGGCAGTGGGTGGCTATAATAACTTTAAGCCTTTTGGGGTTGAGCCCAGCGTCCATTAAGTTCTCTACCACTGAGTTATAGGTTAAGCCTAAGCCGGAGTCTATTAACACGAAGCCTTCGCTGCCTCCATCCACAGCGTAGATACAGCAGTCCTCCATGCTGGTTAGCTCTGGACCCCCAACCATGAACACGCCGTCCCAGACTTTGAGAAAAGGCATTCGGTCACCTAGTAGTTAGTTTGTAGGGGCCCCGTATACCTATGCGCTTCTCGAATTCTTTACGTAGGCAGGTCTTGGTGTAGGCTAGGCCGATGATGCGCTCCTCCAAGGACCTAAGCTTGTCCAAGTCGCCTTCCCTAACGGCCCTCTCAATCTCCCTGGCTTGAAGCTTAAGCCTAGCTCTAACTCCCTTTAGCCTCCTATAGAGTCTGTCTACGTCGTCCAAGCTCCTCCACCCACTGGGTATGAGATCACCACCACGTCGCCGTGGCTCAGCCTCTCATTCATCTCCGCTTGGCGGCCGTTAACCAGGAACATGGCCTGCTTAGCGTGCTCCTCGAAATCTCTACCGTACTTCCTATACAGTAGCCCAGCTAAGTCTTTAAGCGTAGAGCCTTCTTGGAGCTTAACCTTCTCCTCCCTCTTACCTGTGAGGTTAGAAAAGATGGTGAGGTATTTAACGGTGACCAGGGGCATTAATGAGCTCCTGCCACCGCGGCCTTCTTAGACTTAGCTCCAGAGCACTCGACGCATAGGTTCCTGACTAGGTCGAAGTCGTCGCGGCACACTATTTTGCCGCACCACCTACACTTGTAGACCCGCACACCCGTGTTGGAGAGCTCTATGCGCCTACCACATATCTTACAGTAGGGCAAGCGTTACCCCTCCTCTACTCCTTAGCTTCAGCCTTTATCTTTGTCGCCACCAGTCCTCTACGCTCTAGGTCCTCGGCTACGTCCTTCATTCCAAGCTCTAGGAGCTTCTCCTTGTAGGGTAGGCCGGTCTCGCGCTCCCACCCTCTGAGGTCATAGTACTCGTCGAGCATCTTGTCCAGCATCTCCTTGGTGAACACCGTGCCCTTGTAGGGGCCTGTGGGCACGGGCTGGTTTAGGAAGCGCTTGGGCAGCGTGTCATGTTCCCTGCGGATGCCGAACCTCACGTTCAGCGCCCTCTCGAGGTTTACGATGCGTTCACCGGTCCTCATCAGGTCCTCGTAGGTGAAGTTCAGCCCGGTGGCGGCTGACAGCCACTCATGGTACTTGATGGAGTGGACGGGGCCCTTACGCTTCACGTACTTGGCTAGGATCTCAGGTACCGGGTATTCAGCGTAGAACGAGGCGTGCATGAACCTACAGGTGCCCATGGAGTCGGTGACGGCAGCCATGTTCTCGTGGAAGTACACGAGCCTAACCTTGCCTTCGTACTTGCTTAGCTCTCCTGCCTCCTTAGCCCCGAAGAGCTCCTCAGCTACGCCTGGCGGGTACCTTATCATCTCGAACACGGGGTGCGCCCTTAAATGGTCGGAGCCCCTACTGGCTACGACAAAGCCGAAGCCGAAGCCCTTAGCTACCCTGGGGTCGGTGCCTATGGTGCCTAGCCCCTTGATGGTGGTTATGTAGTTCTCAGCCCCTCTACCAATACGCTTAGCGGCTAGCTCCTCGCCGAGCGCCCCTAGCTCTCCCAGCTTGCCTTGGCGCCTAGCTATGCGGTGGACCATCTCCACCATGGCGTCGGCGTTGCCGAAATGTAGGTCTAGGCCTTCAAGCTCGTCGTGGGTCAGGATGCCCTCTTCGTGTAGCTCCATGAAGAGGGCTATGGTGTTGCCGCAGGTGAT
>Ga0180302_10000116_pt1 | contig 30973 bp, 33 predicted proteins | sample GuaBasSediGuay17_FD_121794 | JGI IMG/M metagenome (GOLD analysis project Ga0180302, IMG submission 121794) | Subseafloor sediment microbial communities from Guaymas Basin, Gulf of California, Mexico - Guay17, Core 4571-4, 12-15 cm | ecosystem: Environmental > Aquatic > Marine > Hydrothermal... | reverse complement strand
TTCATCACCGCTAACTTACTGGCCTTTTATGTGTTCTGGGAATTCATGCTCATACCGTCGTATTTCATTATTGCAAGGTGGGGCTATAGAGACCCTGCTAAGATAGCGTTCATGTTCTTCATATATACCCATGTAGGCGCTCTCTTCATAGTGCTTGGCATGGGTTTAATAGCAATACTTACTGGAGGAGCAGGACTAGAGATCTTTCAGATACCCCAGTACTTCTCGCTAATTAAGCCCTTCTGGATCTACATTTTCGCGTTCTTAACCTTCGGATTCATGGTCAAGATGGCAGTATTTCCCATACATACCTGGTTGCCTCCAGCACACGCAGAAGCTCCCAGCAATATGAGCGCTCTCTTGAGCGGCATAATAATAGAGGCAGGAGCTTATGCAATACTAAGGATATCATATCTCACAATCCTGAATACAGCGCACTTAAACGGTATAGACGTTACATCGATCACATATATAATGGCGCTCCTCGGCGTCTTAACAGCATTCTATGGAGGATTTATGGCGTTAAAAGAAGTAGACGTCAAGAGGATCATTGCATATTCTAGTATAAGCCACATGGGATATATTCTGGCAGGGGCCAGTGCGGGGGTCTTCGCCCTCCTTAACAACTATACATTACTAGCCCTCTATGGCGCAATATTTCACTTGGTTGCTCACGCATGGAGCAAGGGGCTATTCTTCCTTGTCGGAGGCTCAGTACTTCACCAAACACATCTTAGAGACATAAGGGAACTGAGCGGTCTCATAAGTAAGATGCCTTATACAGGCATAAGCGGAGTTATTTCGATATTCAGCATAGCGGGTGCTCCGCCTCTACCCTGTTTCGTATCCGAGTTCCTAATGATAGCAGGCGTAGCTGGCATAGCTCAAAAGGTGCCCTCGTTCATATACGTGGCTATACTGCTCGCAATAGCGACTGTTATTAGCGCGGCCTATTCCCTTCGATACTTCTGGCAGGTGTTCTGGTACAAGCGCCGTACACCTACAGAGACTAAGGAAGCGAATAAATGGATGGTTGCCGGAATGCTAGGCCTTGCAGTGTTTATAATAATAGTAGGGCTGATGCCCTGGCTGTTAATAAACTTAATTAGTTTTTAAGCCATCTTAGACTAGTTTTAGCATTTTTAGGTTAAATCTCACAAGCACAGTACACTTCATGCAATATATCATACGGCTCTTCCAGCCCCTCTCCTGCAAATTGATAGTTATTCCCTATCCTCATGCCTGGCGTTAACCGTTTGTCCTTTAAAGCTTCACTCTATTTTAAGTTTATTTAGAGCCACCTTGGCTTAAGCCGCGATTATGTCTGATTAGCTAAGGATATTTAAGCACGAAACCGTGGTTAATTAAACCACCTATTGAGGGAGAACGCATGTCCGTTCAAATTAAGTTGGATAAACTTGACGTAGAAATACTTAGAAAATTGATGACCAACTCTAGAACAAGCGTTGTAAAGATAGCTAGGAGTATAGGCGCTCCGCGAACAACTGTTATAGGGCGTATAGAAAGGCTAGTAAATCAAGGCATTATTCGTAGCTTCACTGTTAAGATAGATCATTCTAAAGTAGGCTACAACTTCCTTGCATTCGTTCTTGTTCGAGCTAAGCGCGGAAGCTTCACTAGAAGCGTTTCAGCACAGGTAATGCTCACACGAAAAGTTTTAGAAGAATCTAAGAAAAAGAAGGATTTACCCTGGGTTGAGGAAGCACATATAATCACTGGAGAGTATGATATATTATTTAAGGTTAGGGCAAAGAACTGGGATGAAATTACCCGCTTCCTTATAGAGTTCCTAGCAGGTATGGAAGAGGTAGAGCATACGAATACCTTACTAGTGCTCACAACAATTAGCGAGGAAATGAATCCGCCACTAGAAAAAGAGATTTAAACTGCTACTTTAACCTCTAATATTCATTGTCTCTCCTCACTCTTCCAGTACTCTTAACAGTGGAGGTACATTATCGGAGACTCTCTTCTTGCAATTTATATAACTTTAAAACCATAATTAATATAGATAGGGGACCACATGAGCGAAGAAGTTCCCTTAAAGCCTATTACTAAGAGCGACGTTCACAAGCTTGAGACTGCGTTAATGATAGCTACGTTGCTCAGGTCAGATCTACTTGAAAAAATCAAGAACCCTGAGGATAGACTCACATGGATAGATTCCCTAGCAGTTGCTGCAGGAGCTCTAGCGAGGGAGAGAGCTGGATATACAACTTCAGAGATAGCCGATGAGCTTGGAAGAACGGAGGCTACTATTAGAAACCATCTACAGGGAAGAACAGAAGCCGGTAGAATGGTTAGAGAAACCTACGAAAGATTTCTAAGAGAAGGTGTAAAGATAGAGATCCCGCTTCTAGAAAGAGCACTAAGTGTAGAGGAGATTGAAAAGCTAAGAAAGGATCTTGAGGAGACCAAGAAGAAGCTAGAAGAGAGCGAGCGGAAGATAACGGAAATGACCAATAAGTTAAACGAGGTTAAGAAAAGGCTAAACGAAATAATCTCCATGCTATGAAGCTTTAGGTATTCTCAAAAACTTTTGATTTAATTAACTTTAATTTAGTGGAGGATATTTTTCTTGAAATGATGAAGAAGCCTAGGATAGAAAGGATCATTCGTGAAGTCCTCTCATCTAAGGCGCGTGTGGGAGCAATAATCACGGACGTTGACTACAGTGAAATACTAACAGTGAACGCCGATGAAAAGTTCCTACCAGCCTCAGCTGTTAAGCTCTTCACGGCTGCAACGGCACTTCATATACTCCATCCAAACTTTAGGTACGAGACGGGTATTTTCTACACAGGAGAGATCCGCGATAAGGAGTTAAAGGGAGACTTAGTCATTAGGGGTAGCGGTGACCCCACACTTACTAGCTCTCGTTTAGGGAAAATTGCTGGGAGCATCGCAAGGGAGCTTAAAATCGTCCATGGGGACATTATTATCGACTCTAAGGTCTTTGACGGAGGATTCGTCAATAAAGCCTGGCTAGAAAATACCCTCAGCTATCCTTACATTCCTCGAATTGCAGGGTTTCTCGTAGACAAAGGGATGATAAAAGTGACGATCTTGCCCGGAAAGGACGGGTCCCCGCCCATTGTGAAAACATTTCCGAAAAGTCGGTTAGTTCGCGTAGAAAATAGAGCTGTCACAGGAAAATCAAAGCCTACCCGTCTAGAAGTACTCAAAGAAGAGGAAGCAAACAGCGTTACAATCGTAGTTAAGGGAACGATAAATATAGATGAGAAAGGCGCTCTCTTTCAAATACCTCTGGAGAGACCCAATCTCTTTGCCGGGCTTCTCTTTAAGGAATCACTTAAGTCAGCAGGGGTTAGTGTAGAGGGAAACGTTACGGAGGGAACACTCGTAGATGGTATGCTTCTTGAGCTAATTCCCTCAAGGTCCCTAAGCGATATTCTCAAGTTGCTACTCAGACACGATGACCACTTAATTGCTGAGCATCTACTTAAAACCCTAGGATACTATCGATACGGCAAGGGTGATTGGGAATACGGTATAAAGTCCATTAAATCCCTTCTAAAAACTCTCTCGATACCTGATAATGAGCTAGTGTTAGTTGATGGGTCGGGGATCTCTAAGGATAATAGAGCAACGCCCCGATCTATCGCCGAACTTTTATTTAAAATTAGGAAACGAAGGTATTTCAAGAACTTTTATAGGGCTCTTCCAGTAGCTGGGATTAGCGGAGCTTTAAGAGAACGACTCATAAATACCAATGCTCGGGGAAGGATCATAGCATTAGCGTGCTTTACTGCTGAGGCGAGCTCACTTTCCGGCTACGTCAAAACACTTCAAAATAGGGAACTAATATTCTCCATAATAATTAACAATCCCAAAGTACCTTTAGAAAGCCTATTAGAAGCTGTCGATAAGATGTGTTTAAGCCTCGTAGAAGACTTCTAGCTTTAAATTAAGTTAAAATGAAAATTTGGAAAGTAGATTTAGAATACGAGATCAGGTTGAGAGCTTTTCCTTATAGGCGTTTAGGTACTGTTCTATATCCTTAAAACCCACCACTACGGCGTCGGAAGTAGCTATAAGAGGTACCTTCATCGTACCAAAATCCTTCAACATCCACCCTCGTATACCATTTTCATCAATGTCAATTTTAAAATAGGGTATTCCCAGAGATTTTAACAGATTCTCCGCCTTAACGCACTCGTCATTATCCTTCTCGACAAAGAGGTACACTTTCGGTTTCGGCATCGGAGCACCAAATACCATATCCACGACCCCACACGTATCATTAATGCATAAGTCCCCTAAGGGTATCTTCTCGGAATGCATAGGTATCATTCTAAGATATACCGCTTATTAGGAGCTATATGAAACTATTTTATCAAGGAATAGCTTAAGAAAAGCTAGCATATTACTTAAATTATAGTTTTAATGAAAATTTTAGGGCTAAGGGTAGAAAAATGATCATTTTAGCAACAGGCATAAGCGGTAGTGGGAGGTTAGACTACATAAAAAAGGTTCGCTCGTTAGCAGGTGACCGACTGACCATAAGGGATATAGGGTCGTTAATGTTCGAAAAATCAGAGCAACTTGGAATAAAGATCCGAGAGGATAAAATCCTCGATATGGATCACTTCGCCCTTAACTATTTGCGGGCTACGATCTTTGAGGAACTACTAAAGGAGGCCAATGAATACCGTGGATTAAGCGAGAAAGATCTAATTATAAGTACTCACGCATGCTTCAGGTGGAAGAAGCACCTGGTGCCAGGCTTCAACTTCTATTACCTTAACAGGCTTGAGCCAGACATCTATGTCACGATAATAGATAATGCTCATCACATTAAGGCACGTCTTGAGGCAAGACCCCAGTGGAAGGGTAAGTTGACTCTAAAGGATATCATAATCTGGCGTGACGAAGAGGTATTCATAACAGACATGCTTGCGCAGTATCAAAACAAGCCGCACTACATCATAGCGAGAAACATGGGCCCTGAGGTACTCTTTAACATAATTTATAACATAGAGAGAAGGAAAAAAGAGGGCAAAGCTCCTCAATTAAAGGCTTACCTAAGCTATCCCATAACGTTCATGAAGCAACAAAAGGGTTGGTTCGAACAAAAGGAGGACTTTAAGAGAGAGCTTGAAAAGCTAGGCATAGTCATATTTGACCCCATGTCGATAGAAGAATTGGATCTAGTATCTATGGCAACTCAAGCGATACATAACGGCGAGGATAAAGTTCTTATAGAAACAGAGGAAGCCTCCACTTACATATCAGTCTCCGAAATAGAGGAGGCTAAAAATGATATTGTTGACCAAGTTGTGGCAAGAGACTACCAACTCATAGACCAAGCCGACATAATAATAGTGTTTTACCCAACTAACATGCTTTCACCAGGCGTGTTAAGCGAGATAAATTACGGCTTTACCCACAATAAGGAGGTCTACGCTTACTTCCCATACGAAGTAAGTCCATTTTTCAGCTACTACACCACTAAGATATTTAAAATAATGGACGAGATGTTCGATTTCTTTAGAAGCTCGAAAAACGTCAGCAGTTCAGGTTCCACGTAAGAGCATCTTTCATTAAAATAAATGTTAAAAAAATATTTCATTTCGGTAGATGAACACCTGCTAAGGTGTCCGGAGTAATGATACTTTCAAGATACGATATACTTAAGCTCATTGAGACGGGAGAGCTTGTCATAGAACCTCTTAACGAGGAGATCATAAGGGAAAATGGGATAGATTTAAGCATTGGCAACGAAGTAGCGTTTCTCTTAAATAACCCCTCACCTCTTGACCCTGAAGAGATTTCAGACGTGGATCTATCCAAATACTACTTCGTCCAACGACTTGACGGAGACTTTATTATACAGCCTTACATGAAAGTTCTCCTATCCACTTTAGAGTATATCAAAATGCCTAATGACATATTAGGCTTCGTGGAGCTGAGGAGCACTTTCGCTAGGCTAGGCCTTAGCATCCCCCCTACAATTATCGACGCAGGTTTTGAGGGGCAAATAACCCTTGAGGTACACGGAGGCGCTTTCCCCGTAAAGTTACGTAAGGGGCTTAGATTTGCACACATAGTTTTCGCCAAGCTTACCAGTAAAACTACACCCTATAGAGGTAAATATCAGGGTCAGAGGGGAGTCACACTACCCAAATGAAAGTTCTTTATAACTGCTTTCTTAAAACGTTTGAGCTTACTTTTACTCCTCTCGAGAAGCTCGTTTGCTATGTTTACAAGCGAAGATAGTCCGTCTTCACTTACTATCGTTACACCAGCCCACTTTAACGGAACTGTCATCTCCTCGCTTCCCATGATTTCAATAAGAATTCTAAATCTCTTGTAGACCTGTATTCCGCTATGTTTGAAGCCGCAAGCTCTTGCTAAACTGAGCATCTTCAGCGCTGACTCGAGGTTCCTTGAGGTAATATGGATTATAGGGCCTTGGACCATTAACCAAACGTAATCTCCTCCCTTTGTAAGGACTTCTTTAATATCCTCAAGGTCTACCTTCCAGTGCCACTTGCCTAGGGTCCTTAAATCGAACTTATCACCTGGCATTCTTACCTCGGCTACTTGTATCCTTCCACTACAACTGCTCGTTGTGTAGTAATCGTCTAATAGGTTAATTAAATCCAGTAAATCTTTTAAATCGGGATCAACGCGTCCTGCCTCGAACTCCTCCCTAAGTCTCCTTAAGAAATAATCCTTTCTAGTATTCCACTCGCTCATGATGTTATCCCTAGTCGCCGCTCTCTTTTATTAGATGTGAACCGTCACAAGAGGGAGCCTTAAAGAAGTATCTATCAGTTAAGCCCTCCCTGCACGTGGCATACGTGATGCCTAGCCTTCGCGCTGCTTCAACAACTGGTCTTAAGAGCTTCACCCGTAGGCGTTTTGGTAGGTATCTATAGCCGCGCACTACAGTACCCTCCTTGAAGTACAGCCTTCTCCATAGATCAGCTTTATCAGGGAAAGCTAGAATCATCCTTTTAAAGTTGTCTGGCCTTACTTTGTAGGTAGAAGCGACTACATGCTTAATGCCTCTCTTGACAGCTAATTCCAGTAAATCTTCTAGCATTGCCGGATCATCATTTAAGCCGGGTACTATTGGATCTAATCTCATAGAGACAGGTATATTCGATTTTGCGAGTCTTTCTAAGGCCTCTAACCTCCGGGAAGGAGGAGGAGCATAAGGCTCCATTCTACGTGCAAGGTGGTCATCGAGCGTAGTTATAGTCATGCTGACACTCGCTCTCATCGATCTTAGGACTTCGAGGTCCCTTACAACGAGATCCGACTTTGTTACTACCAGCACCTTAAAGCCATATCTCGCTAGGAGTTTTAGCGCCTTATGGGTGAGTTTAAAGTATTCTTCTTCAGGAGGATAAGGGTCACTACTATTGCTCATGCTTACTGGAATGTTTTTATTGGCCTTTCGAAGATCGCTTTCCAAGGCTACGATAAATTTTCTCTTAGGTTTGCTAGGCCTGTATCCTATATAGGCTGAAGCATAGCAGTATAGGCATCTGTGGGTACAACCTGTGTACGGTTGAAGCGAGTATTTTAAAGGACACGTGCATAAGGGACTCTTCCATGGATCGAAAAGCCTCAAATAGTACATTTCCCGTATCTAAACAATCCCGCTAGGAGGTAATATTTAATTTTAGCGCGAGGGTATTTAGGTTGCGTTAGGTGTTTCGAATGGTAGCGCTTCAAGGATGGGTTAACGCGAAGAGGGTAGTAGGAGGCATAGTATTCCTAGAGATAATCCCAGAGAACTTAGTGCAGCCTGTGACAGCGGTATTCAAAAAATCAGAAAACAGGGATCTATGGAAAGAGGCAAAGAAGGTAAAAATAGGGACTGCTGTGAGGATCGAAGGCGAATATAGCCGCGTTAGACTGAGTAAACGGGGAGAAGAGTTCAAACCCACCAAATTTGAAGTCATAACACCTCCTGTTGACATTCTGCCCATCGACCTCACAGGAAAGACACCGGTGCTCTTCGACACTAAACTCAAATACAGATATCTCATGCTTCGCCTACCAAAAGAGAGAGCCATTTTTAAGATAAGAGCAAGGTTGCTGAAGCACGTCAGAGATTTCCTTGAGAAAAACGATTTCCTTGAAGTTCATACACCGAAGATCGTGGGAGCAGGGGCGGAAGGAGGAGCTACCCTCTTCGAGCTAGATTATTTTGGTCGAAAAGCTTTCTTAGCCCAGAGCCCCCAGCTATACAAGCAGATGCTAATAACCTCTATCCCCAGAGTGTACGAAATAACCCCCTACTTCCGCGCAGAACAGCACCATACTACTAGACACCTGAACGAATGCTGGGGAATAGATGTTGAAATGGGGTTCATTTCATCAGTAGAAGACATTTTAAAGCTACTAGAAGAGCTACTGTCCAGCACTATAGAGTATATTAGAGAAACTTGTAAAGAAGAGCTTGAAATCTTAGGAGTTGATCTTAAGCTGCCTAGGCGACCTTTCCCCAGACTAACGTATGATAACGTTATTCAATTACTGGAAGAAAGGGGAATCAAGGTAACCTGGGGAGAAGATCTAAGCGACAGGGAAGAAAGGGTTCTAGGAAGCATTATGAAAGAAAAGGGATACGACCTCTATTTCATCGTGAGATATCCGTGGGAGACTAAGCCATTTTACATAATGAGAAGAGATGGATATAGCGAATCCTTCGACCTAGATTATAAGGGCTTGGAGATAAGCTCTGGAGGACAACGTGAACATCGTTATACAGAACTCCTTAGGAATATCAGAGATAAGGGATTAGACCCAATGGACTTTGAGTTCTACTTAGAAGCGTTCAAATACGGTATGCCGCCTCATGGCGGATTTGGCCTGGGAGTAGAAAGACTTCTGATGAAAATGCTTGATATGGAAAACATTAGAGAAACAATAATCTTTACGCGAGACATTCACAGACTCATACCCTAAGCACTCAGCTTATAGAATTTTCCTAACTGTCGACATATATTAGGTTAAATTTAAAAATATCTAAAAATGCACCCCCAGTAGCACAATTCTGATCAGTGTAGAATCACATAATACATGGCTACAGCCTGGATAGAAAGCTTATTATCTAGGGAATCGTTATCTAAGCGGAGGTTCGGATGAGCCAATCATTAGAGACGCTAGTAGCCCCTTTCTACTGTAACGCCGCAATGTCGCTCTGCCAAATGGCGTTGAATCTGTACATGCAGAAGAGATATGCTGAAGGCGCTAAAATATGCAAGTTCGTCTCAACCCTATGCGTTCACAAGCCTCATCCGTCATGCAAGCTAGAATCGAAGTACTGCTACTTGGCTGCCACCTTCTACGAAAAAGGTGCGATCAGCAAGGGCGAAGAATTCTGCCGGAAAGCTAGAAGTATCTGTCCGAGAAACTTTAGAGTCTTCGGTGATTGAACATGAGCTGGACGAAAATAGTTGAGTTAAAAACCCCACCCATAAAGGATGTGATTCTGGTCCAGGGATTACCAGGATTAGGTTTAGTGGGCAAAATAGCTGTAGACTACATTATAACGGAAAAGAAGCTTAAGAAGTTCGCAGAATTATACTCTAATAACTTAATGCTACCGGATGGAAAAGCAGGCGTTATCGTGAACCTTTATGGTGTACAGGAACTCCCCCGCTATGAGTTCTTCTACCTTAAGAACTCGACAAACGACATGGTGTTTGTATCGGGCAATACACAGCCCGTTTCCTGGGCCCAGTACGAGATCGCGGAAAAAGTGCTAGAGTATCTCGAGTCAAAATACGGGTTGAGGATGGTGATAGCTGTCTGCGGAACAATTGCACGCGGGATGGAAGGAGACGTATACATAGCAGCGAATGACGAGAAATTGCTCGCTGAGTACGCAAAAAAGTATAACTTAAGAGTATCAAGTGAGGGAACTATAACAGGAGCGTGCGGCTTACTACCAGGCCTCGCGAAACTTCATGGAATCAAAGGACTATCCTTAATGGGTGCTGTAGGTCAGATATATCCCGACCCCTTAGCTGCAAAATCGGTTCTATTGATCTTAGATAAGATACTGTCATTGAACATTGATTATCACCGCTTAGATTTGATAATAGAAGATATAAAGAAAAGGGCTAAAGCTCTTCAAAGGCTACAGGAAAAAGAGCCGGCAAGACCCAGAGAAGAGCCTGGAGAAAGGCTGCCTTGGTACTACGTCTAAGAACTTGTTGAAAACTCCACATACCCAAAGTTCTAATTTCCTATCGTGAAAGGCGCTATTAAAACAATGTTATAATTCTAAGCTTCTAGTCGTACGATACCATAACCCTTCATCTCAGTCTCTTTCAGATGAAGTTGAGCAAAAACCAGGAAAAACGCAACATATTTAAGATAGATGCCATGATATTTGATGCCAACACTTCGCACAGCATTGGAGGTGCAAGAAATGGCGGCAGCTGAGGGAGTAGTATTTGTGGGTAACAAACCAACCCCGAACTACGTTCTTGCCATCGCGACACAGTTCAATCAGGGCGTTAAAAAAGTGATAATTAAGGCTCGCGGTAGAGCTATCACTCGCGCTGTTGATGCGGCTGAGCTGACAAAGAGGTTCCTTCCCGGAAAAGTCGAAGTAGAAGAAGTAAAGATAGGTAGCGATAAAGTGGGTGAAGCGGGCAAGGAAAGGACTGTATCGACCATAGAAATAGTCCTAGTATATAAGGAGGAGTAAAACAGAGCGGTTCCTGCACTCAAAATTAATTGGACAATGTTTTTTGAGGAACCAAATATTCCAAATATTATGACAGTAATATCTCTGATTTCCTCTCCCATACCTCTACGTAACTTTTTCTAATAAACCGCCTTCTAAATTAGTTCGAGGATCATGGAAGACTTAAAGGAAATAGTATTAAAAGCGGCCTCAGAGATGAGTAAAAAGCTTGTAGAGCTAGACTATATTCTACAAACTTCAGAGGAAGCCAAGGCTTTTCTAACGTACTTTCTCATAAAGAAGTTGGGAGAAAAGAGACTTTATATGCTATACCTTAACAGAGTGCCTAGTTTGGGGCTAAAAGAGGATAGGAAAAAGTATCCCGATATAGTTCTTTTCGGAAAGGATAACGCCGTATTCATAAAGGTAAAATTGCTCCCAAGAGGCTTGAAGGCTAGGCACGCTCGAGAGAGAATTTGGGGCAGAAAGAGAAGAAGTGGAGAAGAGCGAGTTTACGGAATACCTGATCATGCTAGAAAATTTAAGAAGATCTCTCAATTAATTCCCAAAAAGACTCTCGTATATTTCGTTATATTCGACGAGAAAAATTACCTAAATAAGGAAAACCTAGTAGAGCTGGAGAAAAAGGTCAAGGACGTGGACCCTAATTTTAGAATACTTCACTATAATCTCAGGAGACTGAGAGAGTTAAAGCAACGCGGACTACTTACATCTTTATGAAGAAGCCATAAAGTAGAATTATTGTGGGTCTCTAAATGAGTGCTCCAGAGAATTTACTCTTAAGGCTGGTAAGAGTATTAGGATTCTTTGAGAAGGATATCAAGCTATATCTAACCCTAGTTAGGAGCGGGCCTTTGACGGCCAAAGAACTATCAAAGATAACCGGTGTTCCTTATAGCAAGCTCTATAGCTTAATGCTAAGGCTTCAGAGAGAAGGGCTCATAACAATTGAGACTGGTAAAAGACCGAAAGTGTATAAAGCACAGCCCCCGCTTAAAATCTTCGACAGATTCAGAGATATATTTAACATCATGTTAAAGGAGCTACAACAAATATTTGAAGAGCTACAGGAGCAGTATATGTTGGCATATAAGGGCGTTTTGGTGGAGAAGCCCGCGATAGTAATAGAAGGTGACGCTATTTTCAAGCTCATACTTAATATGACTATGAGGGCTAAGAGGCTCCTTTACATTGCCTCCCCATTCAAAGAATTGCTCTTCACAGGACATGCAAAAGCCCTTTCTAACGTAAAAGCGGAAGTAAAGGTGCTCGTAACGCCTCCTGTGCTGAGAGAAGCAAGGGATTATGTGATAATGGCTAAGCTTTCATTTGAGAAAATAAGGGTTAAGGAGAAAATGTTTGGTTATGGGCTGATATCAGAGAACGAAGTGTTGCTAGTAGTTAAAGATAGGGGAATGCTTAAAGGAATGCACTCAACCTACGAGTACTTTATAGAAATAGCTAAAGTATATTTTGATTACTTATGGGCCGACTCTAAGCCTTTCATGTTAATATAATCGTCGTAGAACTTCACTAGGAGGAAACTTTTCCATCCAATTAATCAGCGATGATCGCAGATAATCGTATTAGGCTTTAATCCCACAGCATTAAAGGCCTCTTCGACTAGTTTTACAGTCCTCTCTAAGCTGACTTCTCGAGGGGCCTTCAGAAAGTGCGAATAACCCTTCCAATTATACTCTGATGAACCTAATCCTTCGGAAACTACTTTAAATCCCAGGCCAAGCAACGTCAATGCCACAGAAGGTTCCACCTTTAACGCACATAAAGAGTAAACAATTCCCCTCAGTTTGACGGAGTCCTCAGATAATATGTAGTCTATGTGCCAAAACTTCTTTCTAAAAGAGCTACAAATGTAGCGTCTAAGCCTCAGTCTTAAGTTTTTAAGTGCGGAGCCCACATATATATAAAAACCTTTGGAGATAGAGACTACTCTGCTATGTCCTACTTTTACGAGTAGATCGTTTTCCACCTGTATTATAAGTACATATACACCTTTCTTTGCGGGTACTGTAGAGATATTCAAAGCCCTTGACGTTATGCTTGATGAAGCACTCCAAGCTCTAAGAGCTTTACGTATAATTTGTTTATTGCCGCCTCGACATCCTTCTCCTTCTTAGCTCCTGTGCACACGCACTTACCGCTAGAAAACACGAGAATAACAACCCTAGGGTCATCCATTCTATATATGAGACCTGGGAATTGTTCCGGTTCATACATAGTGTTTTCGAGAAGTAGCGCCGCTCTTTCCAAGTCGACAATTCCATTCAGAGTGCCAGATGCAACTATATTTTGAATCGTTATTTTGGGTTCTCCCAGATTTATGCCGTATTTTCCGAGCAGCTTAACAACTTTATCTATCGCCTTATAGACTTCAACTTCCGACTTAGCTCCTGTGCAAACCATTTTTCCAGTAGAAAAAATCAGAAGTGCGGTTTTCGGTTTGCTAATACGCAGAACAAGTCCGGGAAATTGATCAGGGTCGTATTCAGTGTAGGGAACTTTCTCAGCAATAAGGTTAAGATCTATGGACCTATCAAAAGTTACGGACGCAACCACATTCTCAATCTTATATTTCGGCCTCTTACCCATAACCACTAACCGGCCACCTCATGGCACATTTTTAAGCCGAATTTTATAAGCCCCTTATATATGTCTTCCCTAACTAAAATATTTTTGTTACAATGCAAATAATCTAACCTGATGATGAACTTGACCGCTCCTGATTAGATGACTGTAAAGGTAGCCGCTGACTTCTAAATCCATTCATCCATCGAATAAATAGCTCCCTTAATGTGAACCCTCTTCATTCTGCTTATCAAGGTCTCAACACGCTTCGGTGAAAAACCCTTCTCGTCACAAAGGAATCTTATTAATCCCTCCTCATCTACGCGCTTGTAATCTAAGGTGTACTCTGTGGTTACTGGTGGATTCAGAAATATTTCCCTAACCTCTTGGTAGTAAGGTGCCACCTTATCTCTTATGGAAGCAGGAAGCTTTTCAATGCGCTTGTAAATCCTTATAAGCCTTAACGCAGTTTTCGGCCCTATACCCTTTACACCTTCGTTGAAGTCCGTTCCTACTAGGATAGCCACATCAATTAGCTGTTCACGGGTGATGTTTAACGTGCTTAAAACATTGTTCAGCTCTATGAGCTCTGGTTGTAGACGCCTAACAATACCTTTACTTGGAAGAAATTCTGTTCCTGAAATTGTTAGATAGCGGACAAGCCGAGGAGTTCCATAAAGAAGTGAGTCATAATCTCTGCTATTGACTGCCCAGACACCTCCTCGGGATACCATATAAGCCGCCTGAGCTTCCGCATCTGAAGGAGCTTGAATCCAAGGTATACCTAGTAAATCTAATAACTTCTTTGCGTCCTCAACCATCTTCCTGGTCAACACGCCTGTTACTACAGCTTTAGAAAACGCCGCGTCATAATCTCCTCTTTTTAGGGCTTCAACCCACTCCTTGTAGGCCTTCTCTCGAACCTCCTTCCTCTTCATTAACTCCCTTGCCTTGAGTCCATGAGGCTTGCCGTCAAAAACGAAAACTAGCCTCATCTCATAGTCGCATATAAGTTTCGTAGCCCTAAATGCAAGCCCTACAAGATGAGAGGTAATTTCCCCTGTAGGAGAGGTTAGAGGTTTACCATCAGGTGTTCTTATGAGAGCAAGAAACTGGTATAAAACATTGTTTGCATCTACAGCAAACCATTTTCCTCTAAAGTGCTCTAATGTTAAGACCTTTCTCGGAATTATGGGTGTTAGCGGCACGCCCATAGCTACTCTTCCATAGGATAAATCCTTTCTCCCATTTTTCTAGGAGAATTGTCATATATTTCGTGTATTTCTATGACATAAGCCGGTATTTTACTCCAGTCCCGCCGCCTACCTCTGTAAAAGCTTGTATGAAAAGCATCATGAACAAGATTCGCATATTCCCAGTACTCATCGCCCATATGTATTGCTACCGTTCCTCTTACCTCATAGCTAATATTAGGCGGAGTATAGAACAGCAGCGTTACGACATTATTATACTGGAGGTTAATGTATGTATGTTTTCTTGCTAGCTCAAGGCTAACAAGCTTCGTGAAATCTATTTTATCGTGGTATTCCTTAGGATACACGTATTCCAATAGTACTTCTAATGCTTCCTTAAGGTTCCGATCAGGTCTCTGTATAAACCGCCTTAATGCTCTTAAGACTGCATGTAGGTATGCTTCTCGAGGAAGAAAACCTACTCCCTTTATTGAAGCATTTAGTCCAGCAGGTCCTTGAGTAACGAAAGCCGGCGTATGCCGCGTGAACCCTATTAGGAGCTCCTCCTTATTCAAATCCCCTCTCAAAGCTTTTAACACAAGCTCGCGACGTTCAATATACAAATACTTTATGAAAGATGCAGGTATTTCCACACTGCTCCCCTTACGGTATAATGGTGCCACCCAAATATACGTGTCTGCTGTGGGTTTCTAATATCCCAGCTTTATATTTAAGACTTCATTCACTTACTATTAGGATATGTTTGTCAGTGAAGGAGATGTCATGAAATTGAGGATAGACGAGCTAGACTTGCAGATAATTGAAGCCTTGAAAGAAAGCTCTAATCCGAGAAAACTAGCTAGTATTTCTCGTAGCCTGGCAGTATCACGTCGAACGTTCTATGATCGCGTTAAGAAACTTCGACAACGAAAGATCTTAGGACTTCATTTAATTCCAAAATATAACCTATTAGGCCTGGTCTCAGTTCTGGTATTCCTTGATTACTCAGACCTTCAACTTGGCCTAGAAGAGGATTTCCTGCACTCACGTTTCGTCATATTAAAGAGCCGTATAGTAGGCAAATATAATGGAGTAATGGCCTTAATGACACTCCCAGATATGGGAGTAAACAAAGTGTATGAGAAGTTAATAGAGCTTAAAAGCGTTGGTAAAATCGAGCGTTGGAGGCTTTTAATTACTGCTAATCCCAGGTACATCTCCCCCAAGCCATCAGTTCTAAAAAGATTTGTAAAGACCCGAGAAGAAAAGCTTCTCTCAGAGAGTTCTCTAGCTAGTGAAGTGAACTTTAACGAACCACAGGATTATAGGATACTGGCGGATGACATTGATGTACTCATAATAAACATGTTGCAAAAAGATGGATGGACTCGGCTATCGGAAATAGCTCGCAAGCTTGGCAAAAGCAAAGCACTAGTGAAGTACCACTTCGATAAGCACGTTCTAAAATTGACAGATACCTTTTTTATAGACTTTAATCCCTATGATAGAAATTCATTATTCTCACTCTTGATAGAAGCCGAATTTAAGAGCGAAAAAGGGCTGAAAAGATTCGCATCCTTCTTATCGCGTTTGCCGTTTTCACAAGTTCTTCTGAAAACCCCGAGGGTCAACTTGCTCTATGATGTATTGAAGATCCCCTCACACAGTATTAGCATGCTTCGGATGATATTCAGTAAAAAGGTAGTTAAAAGAACGCTTTTGCAAAAACTGGCTATTAGTGTACTTCTCACACCGAGTGAAAGTTTCCAACTACCTTACGAGCTCTTCAGGGAGAAAGGTTGGATCCTAGACTTCTAAATTAAGCCTATATTCTTCAAGAAATTTATTGACCGTTCCCCTACTTCAACTTCCTCCAAGATCTTTGACGTTACTGAAGGAATAGCATCAATTAAATCTGTAGCCAATATGTGCGCTCCCTTAGTGCTCGCTACATAGTCTCCCAATAGCCCGTTGAGGAAAGCACCAGCACATGCTGCCTCAAATGGCTCATTGCCCCATGCTAGGAAAGTTGCAACAACTCCCGTTAAGACATCTCCTGTGCCTCCCACGGTCATTGAAGCATTACCTGTGTGGTTTATTTTAACACGTAAACCATCAGATATGACGTCTCTCGGACCTTTAAGCAGTATTGTTACCCCTACCTCTTTAGCTTTCTCCTTTACTGCTCTAATGCGCTCAGTACAATCTTTAGGAGGCTCTTCGCCGAAGATTATTTTATACTCCCCCGCATGAGGTGTGAGTACAACACTCTTATCCCTTAAGACGGAAAGTTTCCCTCTGAGAGACTTAAGTCCATCAGCGTCAATCACGAGAGGTTTTTCCAACCTACTAATGAAACTTATTACAGCCTCTCTTACCTCCTCTCTTAACCCTAGTCCTGGCCCTAAGGCTATAACATCGCACTTTTCGGCTATGTTTAAAGCATTTTTAGCAGCCTTTTCATTAAAGTAATCACCACAATATGTATTAACTATAAGGTTAGGTGAGAATGCCCTTACTGCGGTGCTTATAACTTCGGGAACATAGAGTATTACGATATCAGCCCCCATGCGAAGAGCCGCGAGAGCCGTTAAAGCGGGTGCACCACTAAAGTCCCTAGATCCCCCTATTACGAGAATCCTTCCATAGTCGCCCTTCTTAGACTCAGGTGCTCTCTTCTTGAGACAGCACCTTAGATCTCCCGGTCCCACAATTATCTCGGCCTCCTTCGGTATACCTATGTCTGCGACAATGACCCTCCCCGCATAGGGATTGTCAGCTAAGCCTCTCTTCAGTTTATGAAAAGTTATTGTATAGTCTGCCTTAACAGCCACTCCGCAAGGTTCTCCCGTGTCTGCATTCAGTCCTGAAGGCACATCGACCGCCACTTTGATAGCTTTAGCCCTGTTTATGATTTCAATGATTGTTGCATAGGGCTCACGCACACGGCCTTTAATACCTATCCCAAGCAACGAATCTACTATTACATCTGCTTCTTCCACTTCTTTCTCAAGAACCTCAATATCTCCTATGTTGCTAAGGACCTTTATCCTTACAGTGTGCTCCATGTTTCTCAGAATATAGAAATTAGTCTGTGCCTCGTACGTCCTGATCTCGCCAGGCTTTCCAGCTAGAATCACCGTCACGTCGAAGCTCTTGATAGCAAGGTGTCTTGCAGCGACAAAGCCATCACCACCGTTATTGCCTAAGCCAGCAACAACCAGTATTCGCTTACCTTTCGTGGAAGACCCCATTAGCTTGCTCACGAAATCCGCAACAGCCTTACCAGCATTCTCCATGAGGAGTAGATTTGAAATCCCTAGAAAAGCTGAGTTCTCCTCAAGTATTCTCATATCTCGCACCGTTATAGAGTCCAGACAAATCACCTCCTAGACCCCATACTTAAACTAAAATACTATTCCTAAGCCTAGGCTATAATCTTTATACACACTGTGGACAAGAAGAAAGTTAGCGTTAGAGAGAAAGAAAAAGTCTCTTGAGAGGAAATGAATTAGAAGAAAGAAGAATTCCAAAGCTTCAGCTTATGAAGAAAGTTCTGCTATTGCTCTGCATTCCCGAACTCTGCGATACCCTATACATTTCTTTGTGAATGAAGTCGCGAATAGCCACTCTTATTGCCTCGCTGACGTTTGGGTATAAACCCGCTTCTACCAACTGTCTCAGAGCACTAATATAGGCTATAGGCAGGTGCACTGTTATGAGTCGCATTTTCTCTCCTGTCTTATGCCTCAAGTAACCACCTAGTTTTAAGTAGTAGTTTTAGGCTTATTAGAGCAACTGATGCATTTCCTTATTTCCATGTATTACTTAAATATTTTAAGGTTTAACTTAATATGTATTTTACCAGATGAAAATGCACTTTTTAAGAAGAATTTTGTTTTTTACTGCTTTATCTCATTAAAAGCTAGGGGAGAGAGTTCACTGAAAGAAATACCTTGTGAGTTTTAAAAGGTCGACGTAGTGCTCAGAGTTGTGTGACCAAAAGATATTTATGACAACAAAAAGACCGCTTATTACATGTTTTTAGTAACTTAATAGAAAAATCTGTTTTCGTTTTTTCCTGTATTTACTACCTTTAAATGAACATAGTGTCTTTAAAATTTATCTAACACTTATTAATATATGCCAGAATGAGAAAAGAGAAAGCACATGGGCTTTGAACACAACTTCGGACATGCTCTATTAAGAATCAGACCTATAACCATCTGCTAGAACATGGGGCGATTAAAATGAGACTGGAAGTCTTAAAGGTAGCATTTCTAGTAAGCGTTGTCTTAAATGCGTTTTTAGGCACCATAATATTCTATCAGTACGTTGAACTAGCAAAGCTTAGGTTACTAAGCGAGGAACTTGCAGAAAAGGTGAATGATCTCTTGCAGAGAAATGCTGAGCTAGAAAAACGCTTACAGAGCCTTCTTGAAGAAAACAACTACCTAAAACATAGTCTTGCACGGCTACTTAACACCACTGCAACAGAAGGTAAAGTACCGGCTAATCTGGCTAAGGACTACGATTGGATACCTATCGTTGGAGTATACATAGTTCGAGTGGGGTTCTTAAAGTACGTGACAGAAGGAGTTGTCATGAAAATATACGTAAAAGTTGTGCCGGGAACAGGAAAGGTCTTTATTTCAACAACACCAAGGATAGGTATAGACCTACAATCCTCTGCCGTAACCGCGCTTAAAGTTGCTTTAAACTTAACCAACTCTAAAGTAAAGTATGATTGTTTTATAGTTGTGCAAGCTGACAAAACAATCCATGTAATTGACGGCCCATCCGCGGGAGCCGCATTAACTATACTGATTATGGCTAAAATTATGGGGCTTGAGCTAAGGAAAGATGTTTGCATAACAGGGGAAATATTACAGGATGGAAGAATAGGCCCTGTAGGCGGAATTCTGGAAAAAGCATTAGCTGCAGCGTCGCATAACATAAAGATATTTCTAGTACCCAAAGGTCAAGGAGAAATGTTGCGCCCTCTAGTAATTTCAAGGAAAGTAGCACCGGGAGTGACCATATATCAGGTAAAGGGCTACGTTAGAGTACCCTTAGAGGAAGTTCTAAGGGAGAGAGGATATGATATGAAGGTCATAGAGGTTTCAACCGTAAGAGAGGCATTACAGTACTTTTTAAAACCGCAATGACTTCGGCGAGTTTATGGCTACTTATAAAGTATTCGGAGAGAAACATATTTGTGCCCCCGGTGTCTTTCTCATAGGGATATAAAATTGCCAAGAAAGATACTAACCATAAGTGAAGCCTTAGAAAACCCCCTGAGGAGGGAAATACTCCTTCAAGTGATAAGTAGGCCTGGTATAAGCCTGCACAAAATATCACAAGAACTCAATATAGGCGCTGGCAATCTATACAATCACATTGCAATCCTAAGCAGAGTTGGACTCCTAAGAATAGAGAAGAGAGGGCGTAGAATCCTACTTTTCTTTAATGATCATCTACTTGCCGAGAATATTTTAAAGAGCCTAAAGGCCTAGGATTGATTCAAGGAATGCCCGCAAGAGTAACAGTACTTGGCATTCGGAGGATTAATAGCCTTACATTTTGGGCAGATAGCGACCGATAAAAGTTGCCTGTCGTGGGAAACCTTCTCTCCACCAAGAAATTTCCTTATATACTTCTCCTCCACATCCTCCTGTGTGATTTTACTGTAGATATCTATCATTTTCCTCGTTTTCCAGCCGAACCATCTCATCATCTCAAGCTCCTTAAAGAACCTATAAAGCTCCGTTGCGCGAGTATGTCTGAGAAGATGAGGGTGCACCTTCTTTTTAATTCCGGCCTTCATAGCCGCTCTCTTTAGGACATAGGTGGCTGTACTACGTGCCATTCTTTTATAGGGATCGCGCCCGTAGAAGACATAGGCTTCTGGATCGTTCTTTGCTGCATGCAATTCAAGCCATCCTAAAATGGTTTTCGAGAAAACTATCACTCTAACAGCTCTCGCCTCACTCTTACTCCTACGGAAGAAGACTTTAATTCCATACTCATCAACACTCAAGTCTTTCATCTTAAGATTAAGAGCTTCACTTATACGGCAGCCAGTCTCGTATATGAGAGAAAAGAGAGCTCTATATTTAGCGTCATCCAGGGCTTCAAGCAATCTGAGGACTTCCACGGATGAGAGAACCTCAGGCAGAACTTGCTGGATTTTAGGGACCTTAACTTTTTCGTAAAGCTTTCTATACCTATCGTCATCGGTTAGGAAGTAGAGATACTTCAGTAACTTTTTAATCCCAACAACATACCAATGCATCGTGCTCGTTTTTAAACCCCTCTCTCGCACTGCACTGAAGTAGAACTCTACGTCCTTTAACGATATACGTTCGACCTTCACGTTTCTAGTCTCAAGCCATCTAAGAAAATCTCCTATAATTTCTGCGTAGCGATAACGGGTAGAAACGCGTAGACCCTGATTTGCAAGCCATCCTAGGAAAGTTTTTAAGAACTCGTAACTTTCCTTACTTAAATTATACCTTATAGTGTTCTCCAGAAGATGTCGTAAAGTTTCCTCTGTTACATCGGAGCCCATAGTAATGCACGGTATTGACTTACACGTATCAAAAATAATTTTCTACTTGATAAATTAATAGCGGCACGCATTCAAGGAAATTCCGACTTCAAACGATAACGCTTGTTTGTGAATTAAACGGGCATCCTACATAGCGTTACGTCACGAAGCGGTGAGTTTTTGGCTCTCTAACACGCTTGTGTGAGAACACTGATATCGATGGAGCCGCTACGAATACTCTTCCACCCCTAACATCTGGAGGATTTCCCTTCGCTCTAGGCCTTTGTTAAGCTCCCAGAAAGACATTTTGCCATATGATGTTTGAATGAGAATGTTCTTTCTTGAAAGCATTCTTAGGCATTGATACAATTTTGAATAATCAACATATATATTCTTTTTAAGTAACAATAATAATATTTCCTTTGTTGAAATGGGATGCTTACTCCTGCGCAGTAAGTCAATTATAGCTAATATGAGTTTAAGTGTCTTAGCAGTAACTCTGCGACCTATTATAGTCACCTCATATCATTGGTATAGACTTGATATGTTAGAAATATAGAAGACTAAAATAATATAAAAAATTTATGATAACTTTTACAATTTGATCCTAGTCTGAAGACAACCTATTGGATATATCTTTAATCTTCTGTGAGATGTCATAAAGGACCTCGTATATTAACTGCACATTGCGCCGTAATCTCGGTCCTTGAGTGAGTATCGTTGAGAGAGTTAAGATCCACACGATATCCTCTGGATTTTCGTAGAAAGCCTTCTCCGCTTGAAGCATGGCCTCTCTGCTGGCGACGAACGGAGCATATAATTCTGTAATCGACTTAAGCCTTACAGTAAGTTCTATTGCACCTAACTTCCTTATTTTACCCATGAGACTCGAGTCATTGGTAAGCTCGCTAGCTAAAAGATCGTTAGGCTTAAGATCCTCAACGAGCTGGGATAGAGCATCAAGATCCCTTCTTGTGATGAAGAAAAAGTTCTTCCTTAGCAGTCCCTTTATCTTAAGATCACACTCCAACCCCTTTAACCGTCTATAGATCTCGGCGTAGCGATCGTTCATCATATGAGTAGGAACTAGAGTCATAATGGCAGAGAAGTTATACTTATATTCGAAAAATCCTATAGGTTTCATTGAAATATACAATTCGTCAAATGGGGCATCTATGGCTCTAGCATATACCATTCCTCTAGCGCTTCTCCACTCTTCAAATTTGTCAGCAAGTATCTTCTTTACAAACTCTAGTGTTGAGCTAAGCATACATGCTACCTTAATTTTAGTGTACTGTCCACCAATTTATATTTCTACACTGAAGCACTAAAAGAAGTTTTTGTAGTGACAGGCTTTTGTAAACTACGCGGTTGATTGAGTATTTGAGGTGCTTGGTAGAAGTTACTAGTTTTTGCTGGCGGCGTATTCTGCAGAATCTATCTGATAATAGTTAATGTAGTTCTCCATGAAGCACCAATAGGAGGCTGAGGAAGAGGCTCGCACCAGCTACCAATAACCAAAAATAACGCAGACAGCTGCTACCCCCGGACAAGCTTTTTGAGGAAGATCCTTCCCCTCAGCTTCAGATAATTAGTTCTGCCTCTTTTCTCTATTGACAAGATACCGCATTCTTTTAACTTAACTATATGTCGCCAAAGAGTTGTTTTTGGAAGCTCTAGTTTATCTTGGATCTCATATTGATATGCTTTTCCGCCCATATCTTCAATAAGTCTTATGATCTCCTTATCGACGTCGTCTAACAGCCCTTTAAGCCTAGAGACCTTTAGCCCTTGGTACCACATCATTATAGCCCATGCGACAACTCCTCCAATACACGTTACGGCTAATGGAAATATGTACGCGCTCAATAGAGAGAGCACATCTGTTTCCTTTTTCTTGGATATTGGTACTTCTGAGTTCAGGGTGAGGACATATGCTACTTTCACGATGCCGGGAGGCATTTGAAGAACCATCCTCTTATCCTTTGAATAGATTCTTAAGGGAAGAGTGTTAATATCTAAGACTACAGCTTTCTCAGGAAGCACCAGAAAGGATACGTAGGGAAAAGTGTAATTCACGACCCATATCTCTTCTCGCTTGAATGTTATAGTGCATGTATAGTAGGTAACATTGATCCACTTAGCTCCTAACACGTAAATTAGCAACCTATCCTTACCTACGGTTTCATATTCGACCGGCAACTCCTTGTCATCAATTATTGTAAGGGAGTCAAGCCGAGGAACTCCTATTAGCCTTGCCTTAAATATTAAAACCGTATTGTTTTCTCCAAACCAATAGAGTATACTTACCCTCGCCCATCCATCCCTAAATAAGTTGATGATAGCGTAACTCTTATAGTCCTCGGGTTGAGAGAAGCAATAACTCCCTCTCCAGCATGGGAGGATTACTCCTAATATTGCATGTAGGACACATAGTGCTATCAATACCTGAGTCAGCGATCTCATCGCTACACACTTTCTATGTCTCCACTTCAAAAAAAGCTTATCTCAAAAACTGTCCAGATATTAACTGTGTGAAAATGGATTTTAAAGTTCTCTGCGACGCAGGAGTCATCAGAGTACAAGAGAATGCGAGCTATCCAGTCTCCATTCTGCCCACTCCGGATTACCTACACACGTACATTAACGACAAACAAGCCCTCTCCTTTGGGCAACTCAAGGTGTTTCTGTCGAAATTTTCTTCCATGGATTTCCACGGTAGCATAATTCTCTTTCTGAGAAATGCTTTCTTCGGCGCAATAGTGGAAATGGTCCCGAAGAGGCAAATTATAATGCACATGTCCTACTCCCCCACGTTGATTCTAGAAAGAGCATCCCTTGAAGACATTCACATTCATAGAGAGAGCTTTGAGTATCACGTTGCCATTGTACCTGAGTCTTACAACGTGGCTGACGCCATAGTTAGGATAAATACAAAGACAGGAACAAGCGTGCTACTTAACCCCCTTCACGCCTTAACGCTTAGACCTCCCAAAAAGTCGAGGTTTGAGACAGAGGCGTCGAGCGTCTTCTCGGCAATGAGAGTTCATCCTATAGGAAACAGGGTACTTGTCTTATTTACGCTAAGGGAGCCGCTTGCCCTTCATGGGGGAGAGAGATTAATCATTTCTGTCAGTGGTGTTGTGGCAAAGAAGGGGAGAAAAAGATACTTAGAGAACGATTTCTTGCTAAGAGAGAACAAGGAGCTGTCCTCACACCTGTATGGGATACTAATTAAGCAGTACCCGGAAATCTTGCCAGTAATCAGGTTAGAGGAGGGATTAAAGAATTATTTATCAACGTTTTGTCCCAACTATCTTTGCTCTCTGTACAGCGATATACTCCTCTTACATTTGCTCCTTGATGAGAGAAAAATTGCTGGTCTATACGAGAAAGAAATTCTGCTTTTAAGGGCATTTTTGATACTTCTCTCAGTTTTCTCGTATTTTTACCCCGATCAAGTGTCGAAAATGGCATTTGAACTGCTCTTAAAAATGCTTAACACACGGGATAGTGCAGAGTCTAGGCTACTATGCAGTGCTTTGAGGTATTACAAGAGCGGTAAAGACAGAGGACGTCTCCACCATATGGATAGGTACGTACATATGGTCTCGGAACTCTTGGAGGATGAGATAGCGACGGAAGCGGATTACGGTCGCCTAGCACTCTACCTCTCTTTAGTAGCCATAGTTGGAAAAATTAGGGCGTCCTTAACGCTAAAGGAGGAAATTTTCTATGAGCTTGGAAAAGTAATAAGCACAAGGAAAGGGAAAATGATGCCGACATTGGAATTCTACCAAGTACTTTCTCTCCTACCCTTGATAGCACGAGAAAGAACGTTGACTCTTTACCCCGTATACAGAGCACCTGACAGCGAGCGCTTCAGAGTAATTAGGTTCCTTCAAGACTATGCTCTTTTCCAGGAAAAGCCAATCATCACAGTATTCTCGAAAACGGCTAATGTTATGTACTTAGGTGAGAGAGAGGGAGAGAAGGTCTTCGCTGTTATTAGTAGAGGAGTTCCTTCATCACTCATACGTATATGGCCTCGCATACCTAGAATTAGAGTATTTGAGAGAGCGGGAGAAGAGTGGGAAGAGAAGGTCTTAAAAATGGGCGAACGGTACATCACCTTCAGCTTGTCGTTCACTGGAGCGGAGGAGAGAGTGAAGATAATTAAAGTAGTGCAGGGACGGTCGCTCTAAATATAGGGACCAAGCCTCAATCTTACCTCCTCGATTAGTCCCTTCAGAGGCCTTTTCGTAACAGAGCCATGTCCGGGTGCTATCACCTCAGCGTTAACTCGCTCTAGCTTGCTTAGAGAACGAAACAGATCAACTCTATTACCTGTAGGTAGATCCAAACGCCCAACATTTCCATCGCTGAAGAGAAGATCACCAGTAAATATTATGTTTTTATATAAAATGCATATGCTCCCTATAGTGTGCCCGGGAGTATGCAAAATAGCTAAAGGAGTTCCATCAATTATAAGATACCCTTCTTTTAACTCCTTGTCGACCTTTATAGGCGGTAAGTATTCATTGAAATACGTAGCCAGAGTGCTTATAGAATCACCTTCCTCAAGAAATTTAGCTTCATTCTCGTGGTGGTAGACCTTAGCTTTGTCCTCAAAGATTTTCTTGAGAAGCGGCGTAGTGGCTATGTGGTCGTAGTGCATGTGCGTGTGGATTATATGAATATACTCGAAGATTGAGAGATGCTCTATGTAAAAGTCGACTAGATCGGGTAATCCAGGATCAATTATTATCACGCTTTCCTGGCACGGAATCATGTATGTGTTAGCCGAAGAAGAAAGTCTATGTCTGAAAATGAAAACCTTACCATTTATATTCCTCAAAGCTCCCACCTCTACTTCATTGCGATAACACCTTGTATTTCTTCAACCCTTCGCGCACTAAACCCTACCTCCTTCAGCTTTCTAATCACGGACCTAGCTAAATCTATGCCTCTAATTCGACTACCAGGTGCACCTGTATAGTGAACCATGATTCCTCTTCTTTTAAGAACCCTGTATAGCTCCTTGTAGAACTCTCTACTATAAAGCGCAGGGGAAAGGCTGAATCGAGGAGGATCGTGCATTATTCGATCGAAGTATTCACTTGGTAGGTCTTGTACTACCTGAACAGCATCTCCAAGCAATATTTTTATCCGTTCATCGCTAAGCTCGCGAGACCATGGATTATATGCCGCTATTTCTAAGACGTTTGGATCCGCCTCTATTGATAAGACTTCACGTGCTCCCATTTTCACCTCGTTTATGGCCGTGTAACCAAGGCCTGTGCATATATCCAAGACTCGAAAACCCCTTCTGATCTTCAGCATCTTTACCTTAGTTCTAGAATCCTCCCAGGGCGTTATACTGCTTATTCTGTGCATGTGTATACCGTTTATCTCCAATGTGGGCGCAATGTTCGGACCCACGCTCCTCAGCTTGTAGAACTTTCTATCCCTAAAGAAAGCTATCTTAAAGAGTCCCCCTTCCTCTAAACCTACAATATCCGTATCTTTTGTTTTGCGTAGAATTTCCTTGAGGTACTCTAGGGGGATTGAGGTATCGCGTATAATTGCCTTGCCTTTCTTGATCTCGATCTTTTCGAAATCCCTTCCTAAGCTCAAGCTTAAGGTGATTTCAGGCTTCTGACCTTTTATTGCCCTAATAATGTTAGCGAGACATTCGCGCGTGAAAACTGGAATATCTTTAGGCTTGAACTTATACTCGAAGGCTCTGAGATTTTCCATTATAGCTCCTTTACCTCTCTCCTCTGTCCTCTGATATCCCTTCGCTACATGATCAATTCAACTACTCCATCAAACGCTATGCAGGTATTTCTTGGTATAACCCTCCCCTAAGCTTCAATGTCTTACTATGCTCTATGATAATACCCTTATCAGTTATCTTAAATGGATGCCTTCTCATGCTATGACTAGTACCGCGCATTTTCCACACAATAATGCTCCTTTTAAGCTCTCCGTCAATCTCGTCTAAATCTAAGCGTATTATTCCATCAGCTGCATGTTCGACTCCCGGTCCACCAAAGCCTCTTTCAGTGACACTAACTTGTGAGACGAGTATTGAAGTGCAACCCAATCCAGAAAGCACCCTCTTAAGTTGCATGACAATTCCACGAGCCATAGCTGGTTTTGTGATGTAGAGTGTAGTAACAGAGTCTATAACGACACGTCTTGCACGCAGATCTATGATGGCTTGTCGTAAGACATCTAATAGCTCCCTGACGTCATCAACGCTCTTTACTACATACTCCTCCCTCTTCGCATACTCGCCTATGCCGCCCGTAAATGCATCTACAATTGTGAAGATGCCGTTTCTCTCATACTCGCTGACATCCCATCCGAATTGCTCCATGTTCCTTCTGATCTGTGCGGGATGCTCCTCTAGTGCGACAATAATGCCGGGCTCTCCTAGGGTTAGGCCGTAATAGATAAACTGTTGACCGAATATACTCTTCCCAGTACCCGGCCCTCCCGAGAGTAGTACGACATTTCGGAAAGGTATTCCTCCATGTAGTATCTCATCTAAGCCGGGGATACCTGACCTTATTCTTTCGATAGGCATCTTCATTCACCACCCATAATTTTACATGAGTAAAAGATTTTATAGATAACGTCACGAATTCAGGTCCTATTAGGACAGAGAGCGTACAGAGGACATTTTGATCGTCTCCAAGTGCAACGTTGAAGACCTCTACACCAGCGCCTTTGAACAAGCTTGATAGAATACACTGAGAGGATATCATCTGAGAAGTATTCCTCTAGGATTAATCTCGCCCTATTCCACAGATCTTTAGAGGAACTAATCCTCTTCAAAGGGGTTGGGGGAAGGAGACCCAGTAAAACCAGCGTTCTTATTAGGCCAGCGTCTAAGAAAAACGATGGATTAAGGGAGCGCTTAGAAATATCTAAAAGCTCCTCGAAGTCTAGAAGAAGCAAGGCTTGATTTATCAAATCATTACTCATCGTAGACCCAATGAAAGGATAGCATTGCAGAGCCTCGTGTAAGAGTGCTATCCAATCACCCTCCCCAGAATCCTTAAAGCTGTAATATTCCCTCAGAAGCATACCCATTCTTTTTAGAGCTTCCTTATCCCAATTCCTAATTAGCTTAGGAGCCTTACTAAGGGTAAATTCAACAAACTTCTGCGAGATATCATTTAAGTCGATGTTCTTACAAGAGGGTTGCTGAGCCAGAAAAGTGGCAAAAACGCTTATAGTCTGTGCTATGAGCTTCGTCCTATATTTGCCTAAGGGCGCATGTAACCTAAGCGCCTTTAAAGTCTCTTGAATTCTCTCCACATCCGTATACCTCGTCAATCCCATCACTGCAGGATGTCCGAGATATCCTATTATCCCCTCAAGGCATTTATCCGAATCATAGGCCTCTTCGATCCAAGAAATTTGTCTAAGATAGTGACGAAGGAAAAGGCAGAAAAGGGATTCTAAAGGCCTATCTGGATGAAACACTCCCTCTTCTCTAAGGGCTTCTCTGAACTCCTCAATAGCATCAAATTTGATTTCGGACAGTTTTTGCTTAATTCTCCAAATTCTCTCAGTTTCCGCCTGCAGTATGTTCTTAAGCTTGGGTTCTAAACCCTTTTTAAGTTTAAGCCAATTTAATAGGAGGAAAAGCGTAAATTCAAAATTACTCTTCCTAACGTTAAGCTTTGAGGGAAAACCACCATCCGGTCTCTGGAGAGCTACTATATTCTCAATTATACTTTGCGCACGAGATTTGTCTAGGAACCACAGCAATAATCCTCGCATAAACTCGGTAAAAAGATCTTTAGACATTAAAGGGGAGATGCTTGATCTCGACGTTACATAAATGCGTTTAATAGCCCTCTCTTTAACTCGCTGAGGCAGAACATCTAGTCCATAGAATGTTATATTAACTGTAAGATTCAGATTAGGCTTACCATCAAGAGTCCAGAAGCCGAGCCTGCTTTGAGCCTCCTTAATACTCTCCACGAGACCTTCAAAGTAATCCCTTGGAAAACCTAGTTTAAGAAGCACGCTAGCCGTCTTGAGCGAAACTACTAAGTTCCAACTGATAAGCCCTAAACTAGGTATTATGACCCCTATTTTCTTATAATACCTATAGACAAGTAGTGATTCACTCCAGAAACCGCTTCTATTCCTTTTATTAACGATATATCTCAATGCTTTCTCGAAGGCTTCAGTGAAGCCGTAGATTCTGAGAACTTCCAAGGCTCTAACGGTGGCCTCAATACTCGCGGGATTACCCCTAATCCACCCAGCAGGGAACGAACCATCAGGAAGTTGAGTAGCCAGCAACTTTCTCAATAGAAGATTTACAAGGGGTCCTTTTATCCTAACTCTAGAAAGAAGGGGAAGCTTAAAGTACATGCTCGAAGACAAGAGAAACCTCAAGCTTTTGGCATAGTCTAGCATAGAGACTTCTTTAGAGAAGAAAGCCTATCGGATATTAACTTTACGTATACAAGTTTTTATGTCCCGGGCGCAGTGAATAATGGATTTGTTATGTCGACTAAAGTGGCTGTTATTAACGCTACACCAATACCACCCAGAAGCAGCAGAATGATAATCGATGCCTTGCGCAATATGGGCGTCGAGGTTAAGTATGTGCCCCTACAATATCTGGGGTTACTTGTGGGCGAAGGAGAAAGCCGCATATGCTTAGGTAAGGACTTCTTAGAATTAGAGGGAGGGATACTAAGAGGAATAGGCTCCATAGTTACTGTAGAACAATTCTTCGCAAGGGTTGCCATTCTAAAGTTTCTTGAGGAAAGAGGAATCTACTTAATGAACTCCCTGCAATCGCTTATATCCACTCGCAATAAACTTGAGACGCTCATAACTTTATATAGGAAAGGAATACCCGTACCCTTCACTATAGTTTCAGAGAACCTCAGATTCCTTTACGATACTCTTAAGGAGAAAGGGATCAATGACTTCGTGTTAAAACCTATAATGGGATCTAGAGGGTATGGTTCAATAAGAATTCAGGACGTCGACATATTATTCCAGGTAGGAAAAACTCTTCTAAGTAACAATTTACCCCCTCTAATCCAAAGGTACGTCGATAAGCCTAAGCGAGATATAAGAGCCTTCGTTATCGGAGACGAAGTAGTAGCAGCCATGTATAGGTATTCGGAGAAGAGCTGGAAAACTAACATAGCCCAAGGCGCCATAGGCATAGAAGTGAAGCTTAAGGGAGAGCTGGAAGAGCTTGCCATAAAATCCACTAAGACTCTGAGTCTTGAGTACGCTGGGGTAGATATAGTGGAGGAAAATGATAGATACTACGTCTTGGAAATTAATGGGAGCCCTGATTTTGAGGGCTTAATGAAAGTTACCGGTATAGACATACCAGAGAAGATTGCAGTCCACTTCTTGAGCAAGCTACGAAGATGACTTGAAAGACATACTAGGGAATCATGAGAGAGAAGACATACCTCTAAAAGCACAACAGCTTTCGATGGAAGATCTTAGAAAAGGTAAACGAAAGTCCTTCAGAGATATCTCGAGAGAAAGGAAAGAAAAATTAGTAAGCTCTCGAATATGTAGGTGGATGATGAGGGAAGAGACGAGATCGAGCGATGAGATAAGCGAGCAGCCACTGATAATGAACAATTAGTTGTGGGATCATGCCCTGGCTCCTTAAATGCAAGAATTGTGGAAATATCCGTAAATTATATGTAGGTTACGATATCAGCGAGGAGAAGAAAATCTACATATACTGTCCAAAATGCTTGAAGAACGCGTTTCATGAAGTTTTAGGCTATGAAGAAGAAAGCTCACAAACCTCTACTTAGTATAAAGCTTCCTATAGTCTACCTTCCAAATAGGCCCCTCTTGGGTATCCTCTACCACAATTCCCATGTCCCTTAACTTGTCCCTTAT